>Ga0209343_10009331_pt1 | contig 11290 bp, 7 predicted proteins | sample RifCSPlowO2_02_FD_184026 | JGI IMG/M metagenome (GOLD analysis project Ga0209343, IMG submission 184026) | Groundwater microbial communities from Rifle, Colorado - Rifle CSP2_plank lowO2_0.2 (SPAdes) (version 2) | ecosystem: Environmental > Aquatic > Deep subsurface > Groundwater | place: Rifle... | reverse complement strand
CCGCCGCAGGCGGAATATCCGGAATCCAGAAATATATTCCCTGGATCCCGGATAAATGCTTCGCATTTTCCGGGATGACGGTTCTTTTTTTCCTCGTCATTCCGGATAAATGCTTCGCATTTTCCGGGATGACGATGCAAAAATCTCTGAGCTGAGACCGACGCCAGCCCCTATTAAATATACACGTCATGCTCATGCACTTTAACCCGATTAAGCAGTGTTTGAACAAACTGGCGTTTTGAACCAGTCATCAACTGCAATTGTTGTTGAATTAATAGCTCTCCCAATTGACGTGTTTTAGCAGACGCATAATCACTTAAATATTCTTGAAAAGTCAGCAATGCATTGGGCGAGCATTTTTCTTTGATCGCGCCCGGCTTTGCTAATTCCATAAAATGCTCGCCGGTACGACCTAATCGATAACAGCTGGTGCAAAAACTCGGCAAATAACCCATCGAAATCACATCATAAATGACTTCATCTAAGCTTCGATGATCCCCCAATTCAAATTGATTCGCCTGTCCGTCATCATCCGTATAGCCACCGGGATTCGTGCGACTGCCCGCTGAAATTTGCGACACGCCTAACGCCAAGGCTTGCCTGCGAATATGTGGTGATTCACGCGTTGATAAAATAATGCCGGTATACGGAACCGCTAATCGTAAAATCGCAACGAGTTTTAAAAAATCCTGATCAGACACCCTGTGTTTTGAAACATACGTCATCCCGAGCGCCGACTCTAATCGCGGCACACTAATCGTATGAGGTCCCACACCGAAAGTTTTTTCTAAATACTCCGCATGCTGCAATAACGCCAACAATTCAAATCGCCAATCATACAAACCCAATAATGCACCTATCCCCACATCATCAATACCCGCCTGCATCGCGCGATCAATCGCCGCCATTCGCCCATCATAATCAGATTTTGGGCCATGCGTGTGAACCTGTTTATATGTTTCGCGGTGATAAGTTTCTTGGAATAATTGATAGGTGCCAATCTGCGCTGCTTTTAATCGTTTAAACTCATCCAGCGTCAGTGGCGCGACATTGGCATTGATGCGCCGAATTTCACCGTGATTATTTTTAGTCGCATACGTCGTTTCAATTGCCTCTAACAGAGTTGACAGCGTGACGCCCTCGCCCGCCACCAATAATAAACGTTTTTGACCCTGATCAATCAGCGCTTTGACATTTTGTATCAATTGATCTTTTGTTAAGGTACAACGCCTTAATAATTTATTCTCTTTGCGAAACGCGCAATACACACATTCGTTCACGCACACATTAGAAATATATAATGGCGCAAACAAAACGAGTCGATCTCCATAAATTTTTTCTTTAATGTCGGATGCCGCATGAAATAATTCGTTTAATAATTCTGGACGTTTCACATTCATCAATGCTGCGACATCCGATAACGTTAAGCCTTGCAGCTCATACGCTTTGAATAATATTTCGCGAACCCGCAAAACATCTTCTGGCAAAGCATTATCGATGGATTGTGAAATAAGAGATGAATGGATCATGCATATCCTTTTCATGGTAATTTTCAGCAAACTGATTTCTATTCAAATGAGCTTGGTGTTCGGGTCCCAAAACCATCATGAACCACCAGTCTTTCAATGAGGTACAGTGGCCATTCAATCGTGTTACCTCGTTGATGGATATTTTTTAAAGAGGTTTTGACAGCATAGCTAGGATGACACTGTTTTTTATATACAGAGAGGCTTTTGCTTTTTGTGTTAACCTCAGCCTTGACCTCGAGGGGAATGAGTTGATCATCGTGCTTTACGATAAAATCAACTTCCGCTTTATTACCGCTCACCCAATAATAGAGATCATATCCTGTTGCTGTTAACTGTTGTGCCACATAATTTTCAGTCAGTGCGCCTTTGAACTCAGTGAATAACCGGTTTCCTTCAATCAACATAGCGTAATTTAAATCTGATTTTGTAGCAAGCAACCCTACATCTAGCATATAGAGCTTAAATGCTTGATGATCAATGTAGGCATTGAGCGGAAGTTTTAATGATTGCAGCTGATGTGCTTTATGAACAAGACCCGCCGTTTTCAACCAATTAATCGCACTTTCGTATTCCCTCGCTCGCGCCGATGAAGAGAGAATGGAATAAATAAACTTCTTGTGTGCTCTCGCTAATTGTGCGGGCAGTGTATCCCAAACCGCAGTAATTCGCATCACTTCTGACGGTACCGCATGTTTCGAAAAATCTTTCATGTAAGTGGCGAGAATTTCATGATGCACCTCTCTCACTAAGGCAAAGTCTTTGTGATGAGCGTAAACATCAACCGCTTCTGGCATTCCTCCAATCAAATAATAACGTTTCAGAAACTGCACTAACTCACTGTGCAGCAAATCCGACAAAGGTTCTCTATCGCTTTTATTCTGAAGCAATTGGCTTAAGTGATGTTCGCCGATCGCATTGAGAAATTCTAAAAAAGTAAGCGGATACATCTTTAGAAGATTCACTTGGCCAACGGGGAAACTCTTGCTTTTAGCAAGCTGAACACCTAGCAGGGAACCTGCTGCAATAATGTGATAATCGTTTGCTTTCTCCTTGAAATATTTCAAGCAGGTCAAGGCATGTGGGCAAGCCTGGATTTCATCCAAAAACAGGAGCGTCTCGCCTTTAATGATCTCCTGTTTAGCAAAAGCTTGCAGCTCTTCGATAATACGATCGATGTTCAGATTAGACTCAAATATCGTACACAATCGGGGATGGGTTTCAAAGTTGAGATTGACTATATTTTTGTATTCATTTTCACCAAAATGAAGAACGCTGTATGTTTTTCCAACCTGACGCGCGCCCTCCAATACTAAAGGCTTACGCCGCTTTGACTGTTTCCAAGCGAGTAATTGATGTGTAATAGTTCGTTCCATTTTGCTCCCCGCAATACATTATTTTCCCTATTATAGCTCTTTATTTCTCTGACTTCACGTTATTCATAGCAATATCGTGATATTATTCACGTTTTTCACTTAAATAACGCGGGTTCCGGACAAGCTCGTAGGTTAGGCTGCGAGCTCGTAGGTTGGGCTGAGCGCATTCAGCCCAACCTACCGCGCTACGCTGGCTGATTTCACGTTTATTTACATTCTAACATGTAACATTACACAATATCATGACGCCATAACTGGTCTAAAAATTCTTTCCAAGGCAGTATCCTGATGGTCGTTTTATCGTTAATAGTTAAAATACGGGGTCGTTCATCCTGACTCACTACGAATGCTTTCTTCGGATGATGCTCCTCACAAAATGCAATTAATCCCTTAAGATCCTGCTGATGCACAACCCGATCAATCTTCACTTCAATGGCGACCTCTGCATCATTTAAAACAAAATCCACTTCTAATCCCGTTTTCGTTCGCCAATACGTAATATCATGTCGTTTTTTACATAATCCATTATAAGCAAGTAATTCCATTAAAATAAAATGTTCGAAGGCATGACCTGCTGCCGCCCCCCGTAATTCTACCACCGATCTTCTCGTTAAATAATTAGCAATCCCCACATCAAATAAATAAAACTTAGGTGTTTTACTAATAATATCTCGTTTCACTTTTTTATGATACGGTGGAATGAAATACCCTAATAAAGTATCAACAAGAATTTGATAAAAATTTTCGACTGTGTTTGCGCTCACACCACAATCACGCGCAATATTCGAATAATTAATCAGCTGACCATGACTAAAACCCATACTATCCAAAAATCGCGAAAAAGAGGGCAAATGACGGACTAACCCTTCTATCATAATTTCTTCATTTAAATAATCCACTACATAGGATTCAAATAATGCTTGAACATCTTCAGCAAGATAATGAGAAGGCACTAAACCATTTTGTAATGCCGTTAACAAATTAAAATTGGGTATTTCAGGATACACCAATGGGAAAAAATGATAACGCAACGCCCGTCCGCCTAATAAATTGGAACCTGCGCGTTTTAATTTACGCGCACTCGATCCACATAGCAAGAATTGCGCAGATGTATTCTCAATTAACCAATGAATCTCATCCAATAATGCAGGGACTTTTTGTATTTCATCAACGATAATGGGATATGGTTGTTTTGTATGATTTGCCAAGATCTCTTCCCGAAATAGATACGGCTTATTTTCGAGTCGCAATCGAAGATCGGTTTTTAACAAATCATAACGAATGGATTCTGCAAATTTCTCTTTTAAGTAGGTCGATTTGCCGGTTTGGCGAGCACCCCATAAAAAAGCAGATTTTTTATCGGTCAGTTTTAATTGTAAAACACGATCGAACAACATATATACTCCCTAGGTCTCATGTCTGCTGAGAAATAAGCTCACCAATTCGAAATTGTCATTAGAAATTATACGACTAATTCTCAGAATATGCAATTATTTATCTAAAAATGGATCTCGCGAATAAGAGAAATAGCGCGTAGGTTGGGCTGAGCGCATGCTCCAAGCGCTCTAAAAAAACATCTACACAGGCGAAAATAAATTATCTAAATCTGATTTCGTGAGCTGTAACTTATCATGATGCGACTCACTAAACAATGAATCGATTAACCCTTTTTTCTTTTTTTGTAACTCAATGATTTTTTCTTCGACCGTTCCAGAGGTGATAAACTTGTACACGAACACCGCCTTATCTTGGCCAATGCGATGTGCGCGATCCGTCGCTTGCTGTTCAACGGCAGGATTCCACCAGGGATCGTAATGAATCACTGTATCCGCCGCTGTTAAATTCAAACCCACACCGCCCGCTTTCAAACTGATTAAAAACACCGGAATTTTCCCTGCCTGAAATGTTTTGATAGGCGTCGCGCGATCCTTGGTTTGTCCCGTTAATTTTACATATTGAATATGACTTTCATTCAGTCTTACTTCAATTAATTCCAACATGGACGTAAACTGAGAGAACAATAAAATACGTTTGTTTTCACTATGCAATTCTTCCAGCATTTCCATTAATGCATCTAACTTCGACGACTCTGTTATCTTCTGTGCGCTCGATAATTTAACCAGACGCGGATCGCAACACACTTGTCGTAATTTTAATAAGGCATCTAAAATAATAATTTGGCAACGTTCAATGCCATTTTTGTCAATGGCTGACTTGATGCGATTATGCATCGCTAAACGGATCGTTTCGTATAAATCACGTTGTTTATCGCTTAATTCCACAGTTTGAATAATCTCGGTTTTTTGGGGCAATTCTTTCATGACGGCTGCTTTGCTGCGCCGAAGCATAAAAGGTTTAATGCGCGCATTTAAAGACCGTTGCACAGAGAGATCTTGTCTTCTTTCTATCGGGTACCTAAACCGCGAAGCAAATTCAGTTGCATTACCTAACAATCCTGGCATTAAAAAATGAAACTGCGACCATAACTCGCCTAAATGATTTTCCATGGGAGTGCCTGTGAGACACAGCCGATGTTTTGCCCTGAGTTGCTGCACTATTTGCGTCACTTTAGCTTGACGATTTTTGATATATTGCGCTTCATCCAAAATAACAAAAGAATACTCACTCGCCAATAAATCATCTTTATCTCGAACAATTAACGGGTAAGTTGTTAAAATTAAATCATAGTGACTCAACTCATTAAAGTATTTTTTGCGCTCATCCCCATGCAATGTTACTAAAGATAATTCCGGTACAAATCGTTCTGTTTCTAATCGCCAATTCACGACTAAGCTAGTCGGTGCAATCACTAAAGCCGGTTTTGTCAAACGCCCCGCTTTTTTCTCAATCAACAAATGCGCCAACAATTGTATTGTTTTACCCAGTCCCATCTCATCCGCTAAAATACCCGAAAAATCATATTCACGCAGAAATTGTAGCCAATTGACTCCCATTTGCTGATAGGGTCGTAAGGTGCCTTGAAAGGTATCAGGAATTATTGCAGGCTCAATGCGTTCAAAATGAATCAGTTTGTCTGCGATTTGACGCAACCGATCGCCTCCAAACCAACGCAACTGCGCTGCGGCAAAAGCTTGTTGCATTTCGATGATCAATGTCAGTCGTCTTTTCGAAACACGCAGACCTTTTTCAGGATCATAATCTTTTTCACGATAAAATTCCTTGACAATGCTCAGCATTTTCTTCACACGCTCAATCGGTAATTTAGCAACCTGGCCATCTTCTAATCTGACCAACAAACCTTCTTGGCCTTGATCCACCATATCTTCTTCAGGATGAGAAAGAATCTCCGCTAATATAGGTAACATATTCACTTTTTTAGTGCCAACGATAATTCCTAAATCTAAATTAAACCAATCGTTTCCCTCGTTCTCATCAATCTCCGTATACCACTCGTCAATATCAATCGTCGGCAAAAACAAAAATTCTTTCTCATAAACGACTGAAAACCCTGCCTGGCGCAATTGAGGTATTTTTATATTGATAAACTGGTAGCCTGCTTCTTCGTGTTTTTCATCTGCAATCGCATAGCCTTCTGTGCTATCAGGGCTATAGTGCCCATACGTCAACCGATGTTCTATAAGAAAATCATTTATTTTTGGTAGTGCCGCAATCAATTCAAATTTTGTTTGTAACTCTTTCTCACGCTCAATATCACGTTTGATCTCCGTAATATATCCATCTTCAAAACAACGGAGTGTGTCTTTTTTTTCTGACGGATGAAATATCCAATCCCCATATTGAATATTCAATTCAACAATACCAATCCTGGTTTTTTGCCAATAACAATTTCCATGTTGTCCTAAAATCGTCGACATACATAAAATACCTTGAGGTGTTAGCGCGTTAACGATCTTTTTGGGAAAAGTTTTGGGCGCAGGCAAGGCAATCTGTTTTTTCTCTAAAAACTGACTCACCACCGGCGCCTCCAAAGGTAAAACATCTGGCGCTTTCAATAATGCTTGAACAACCGCAGAAGATAATGGGGTATCGACTAAGCCAACGCGATGATGAATGATATCGAGATACCAAAAAGGCTCAAATAATAATAGTTTTACCGCTTGTCCATCAACAAAACATTGAAGATATTGAGAACCATTATTTTCTTTTCTCATTTCCCAATTCAAATCTAATTTTTTTCTGTCGCCTAATGACAACGGTTCTCCTGTCGTATCTTGAAAATAACAACGACCCGTATTGATAATCTCTTGAAGTAGAGGAGATCCCGTATCACGTCCTAATAGATACTCTCCATCCATGGCACGATAATAAAAATTATCACCGATAAAACGTAATCTCGCAATAATGCTAAAATCCACTTCGTTTAGCATGGCACGTTTTTTTTCACTATTGGCTTTAAACGCTTTGGCGCGACCAAATCCCCCTTTTTTTAGTTTTTTGGCGAGACAGGTTTTGATCTTAACCATCGACATCGTAGCATCAACATCTAAAACATAAAAAAGATGTTCTTCAGTCTCTTTCGTCAGCATAACATTTTCGTTGGGAACCTTGTCCAACGCATCTAGCCATTGCCGTGTGCGTGGTTCAAGTTGCAAAACCTCAACCTCTGTCGACGTTTTCTGAGAAAAATTTTTATGGACAGTCAGTAAGGTGGCCGCAACATGTTCGCATCGAAAACGCGCATGACAAGTACATACATCATTAAAGCCCCCATCTTCTATCGAAATAAACACTGAAAAAGACCCATGACCTGGCTCCAAAACATTCGACTTGATATGTAACTCGCTACCCTCTACAGATAAATTGATATTGCGTACTAGATCTTCTTCCAAACTATATTTTGCACGAACGAGCACGTGTTTTGGAAAATGTGAATTGATATGACTGATTTTAAAAAAATCTTTTAAAAGCATTGCCACCTGTGAATCGTTACTCATTTACACCTCTTTTCGCTGTATAGCGTGGTAGGTTGGGCTTCGCATGCGCGAGAGCACCAACCTACGCGCTTACTCAAAACTCACGTTTCGCCAAATACTCATATAACGCCCAGCGTCGATCGGCATCTGCTTGCGCTTCTTTTAATAACGCTGTAGCAGCGTCTGGATAATGCCCGACTAAACTCTTAAAACGACCTTCGTTATACATGTAATCTTGCATGGGAATGCTCGGCGCCTTGGAGTCCAAAACGAATGGATTCAATTTTTCTGCCTCTCGTCGTGGATCGTATCGGAACAACGGCCAAGCACCACTTTCCACGGCAAGTTTTTGTTGATTGAGCCCGAGACGCAAATTATATTCATGCGCAATACAATGACTATAGGCAATAATAATCGAGGAACCCGGATAACTTTCCGCTTCGAGCATCGCCTTTAACGTTTGCGGCATATTTGCACCCATCGCAATTTGCGCCACATACACATTGCCATATATCACTGCCATCATGGCTAAATCTTTTTTCGGCGTTTTACGACCCGCTGCGGCAAATTTTGCAACGGCACCGCGCGGCGTTGCTTTTGACGCTTGTCCACCAGTATTTGAATACACTTCCGTATCCAACACTAACACATTCACATCACGACCAGCCGCAAGTACATGATCTAATCCACCATAACCAATGTCATATGCCCAACCATCACCGCCGATTAACCACACGCTGCGTTTCACTAAATTATCCGCAATCGTTAACAAATGTTTAGCGCGCATATCATTAACGTCTTTTAATTTAGATTTTAAAGCGGCCACGCGATCGCGTTGTTTCGCAATTTCCGCTTCATCATTGTCATTCGCATGCGCAATTAACTTATCCACCAAGATATCGCCCAATGTCGACGCAAATTCTTTTAATAAAATTTTTGCCTGCGCCGCTAATTGATCCGCCGATAGCCCAGTTTCAGCTTCGTAAAAGCCAAGAGTTACGGGGTCACTAACCGCTGCTACATCAACGAATGTTACGTCCCCTACTCCTAATACGGCATTTGCCACCGGGAGGGAAAATATTTCGGGAATTACCAAAAGCGTCAATGTAAATCCCAAAACAATTTTTTTATGGAAATTTTTCATCACCTAAATATTATTGGTTTTGATAAATGATTTAATATCGGAAGATAATAGTTGGAATTCTTGATCAAATTTTTCAATACTTTGAACGGCAAGTAGCGCAGTAATCGGGTCTTTCTCATATTCTTTGAATTTTTGGTAGATATTTTTTTTAGCGCCTATCAACTCCAATTGTTTTTTATGGATTGAAAGCGCCGGTTTTGGAACAGAAAGTTTAAAAATTTTATCAAAAGTACGGGCATAAACTCCTAGAAGCACATCAATTGTGTCCATGGATACATTCTGATTTTCAAAAAAACCAGCAGGGAATTTTTTTGATTCATCAACAACGATTGTATTTAATGCCAAAATATACCCGGTTAATGATTCTTTACTTGAGTCATTTGATAAATTTAAATTTTCTTCTAAAATAGTTGGCCGCAGTTGGTCAAGATCAAATTTTTTCGATGCTTCGGTTAAGAGGTCTTGGGCAATGGTTTCCGGGCTCGGAACATTAATCTTTTTTTGATCCCCGATAATTTGCGGTCCGGACGGATTGTTTTGGACTAAATATTTGCCAATAGTATTTACAAGAGTATTAGTAAGATTGCCCGAATTCTTGTCTGAGGATGCTGGTAGAGGAGAGGGTTGTTCAGTTATTTTTTCAATCAAAGCCATCGGTTCTACTAGATTGTTATCGGCAGTATTATTTGCTGGCTTAGGATTAGTTACCGAGAGGTTTGATTTTTGGACAATAAAAACACTGCCCGCGATTGCAAGACTCACGATGGAAGCTGCTGCGAGTGCTTTAATGAAGCTCATTTTATGCTTTTAAGACGTAAAATTGCGCCTCAAAAGCTTATTTAAATTATATCTTATTTTATGTGGCCAACCAATCCCCAACTAATTAATTAACAACTTTACGAGATCCGATCTCATAAGATATACTAAGCATTATGAAAAATCCGTCTTTAGTTAGCGATCAGATATACCACATATATAATCGCGGCGTAGAAAAGCGAAAAATTTTCTTAGAAGACGAAGATTATCTTCGTTTTATAGAAAATCTTTATGAATTTAATGACGAATTATCTGCCCTAAATAAATACTATCGTCAACCTTACGAGATCGGATCTCGTAATAAGGAAAGGGAAATTTTAGTTGAAATTTTAGCGTTTTGTTTAATGCCAAATCATTTTCATTTATTTATTAGGCAAAAAAATGGAAGTGGTATCTCGAGATTTATACAAAAATTAAGCATCGGATATTCAATGTATTTTAATAAAAAATATAAAAGAATCGGACCGCTATTTCAAGGAAAATTTAAAGCAGTATTAGTAAATCAAGATAAGCATTTTATTCATTTGCCATTTTATATTCATTTAAATCCACTTGATTTAGTTGCTCCAGAATGGCGCGAAAGAAAAATTAAAGATTTACAAGTAAGTTTAAATTTTCTTAATTCTTACAGATGGTCAAGCTATTTAGATTATATTGGCCAAAAGAATTTTCCATCAGTTACTCAAAGAGAATTTCTATTAAATTTTTTTGACGGCCCTAAAAATTATAAAAGCCAAACAGAGCAATGGCTGAAAGAATTAGATTTATCGAATATTCAAGATTTAATTTTAGAATAATAATTTACGAGATCCGATCTCATAAATTTGGCGAGATTTTTAATTTGTTCTATAGAAAGATTTTGAGGGCGGTCGTTTGGATTTAAACTTTCCTTTTTAAGTATTTCCGTGGCTTCTTTTGAAGTAATTGAAAGACCGCTTTTAAGGTTATTAAGTATGGTTTTCCTCGGCTGCTTAAAAAGCGCCCTAATTAAGCGATAGTAGCTGTCGGTAGTTTTGCTGCCGTTTGTTTTTCCGTTCGGCGTTAGAGAAATAACCGCAGAAGACACCATTGGAGGAGGGTTAAAATCGCCTGGCTTGAGATTGAAAAGTAATTGGGGCGTTGCCCAATATTGGACGGCGGCGGCCAATAGATTCATTTTCGGCGGGCGGGCAATAATGCGCTCGGCGACTTCTTTTTGAATCATCAAAACGGTAAGCGCCGGCTTATTCGGCAATTCGCTAATAATCCGGAGCAATTTTCCGGTAATGTAATAGGGAATATTTCCGACGATTTTGTAATTATGAATCATAAACAAAGACTCCTGCATAATGGCCGGTAAAATTTTTAAAGCGTCTCCGGTAATAATTTTTACCCCCTCCTTTTTTATTTTTAATTTTTGTGCTAGCGCCGCATCTTTTTCAATGGCTATTAACCCGGCGCCAACAACTTCGCATTTTTTTATCAGTGGCAGCGTAAGCGCGCCGGCGCCGGGTCCGATTTCAATGATTAACTCCCCATTTTGGGGATTAGCTG
>Ga0209343_10009329_pt1 | contig 11293 bp, 11 predicted proteins | sample RifCSPlowO2_02_FD_184026 | JGI IMG/M metagenome (GOLD analysis project Ga0209343, IMG submission 184026) | Groundwater microbial communities from Rifle, Colorado - Rifle CSP2_plank lowO2_0.2 (SPAdes) (version 2) | ecosystem: Environmental > Aquatic > Deep subsurface > Groundwater | place... | reverse complement strand
GCAGGCCGCCGCCATGGGTGAAGATAAGTTCGCGCAGCGGCGTGCCCATCGGCAACTCATACACGCCGGGATGCAGCACGTCGCCGCTCAGGGAGTACAGCTTGGTGCCGGTGCCCGGGCTTTTGCCGAGGGCGCGAAACCATGCGGCGCCATGAATCGCAATATGCGGTACGTGAGCCAGTGTCTCGACATTGTTGATCAGCGTCGGGCAGCCATGTATGCCCGACTGCGCCGGGTAAGGCGGTTTGCCGCGCGGGAAGGGGAAGCGTCCCTCGACCCATTCCATGGATGCCGTCTCTTCGCCGCCGATGTAATGCCCGGAGCCGGGCAGCAGCTCGAGTCGCAGTGGTTTGCCAAGCGCGGCCGAGGCTTGTGCCAGCAAGTCCGAGGACTGCCATTGTTCGAGTGCTACCTTCATCGCCGCCAGCGAACGGGCCAGATCGGGATTGATGTAGAACATGACGCGGTTGATACCGGTCGCCAGTGCCGCCACGACAGCGCCCTCAATTACCTGGTGCGGCGTTTCCTCAAGCAGCAGGCGATCCTTGAAGGTGCCGGGCTCGTCCTCGTTGCCGTTCACCACCAGGTATTTGTCCGGTTTCGGCGCCTCGGCGGCGACCGCTTCCCATTTGCGCCAGACCGGGAAACCGCTGCCGCCCAGGCCGCGCAACTCCGACAGGCGCACTTCCTCGCGTATGACAGCCGGGTCCTGCACGGCGCGCGCCAGCGCTGCGCCGCCGCCGGCATTGCGCCAGCGCTTCATGTCGGCGCCGATGCGCCGCTCCGGGTGGAGCAGAATTAATGGTGTTTCAGTGTTATTCATCTGGAAAACCTTATCTGCACCACGAAGAACACGAAGGCCACGAAGAAAAACATACGGCTATATAAACAATCTTCGTGATCTCCTGTTCTTCGTGGTGAAATGTTTTTTTCAGGTTTATTGCAAAATTCAGCGGTTCCATGCGCCTCCCGTTGTTGCGTAGTCCGGCAACACCTGCGGCGCGCGCTGTGTCATCGGCAGACCGGCGAGGGTCAGCGCACGGCGCAGCCGGTTCACATGTTCGAGGGTGACCTTCTTGGGGCCGCGGTCGCGGTCGGCGGTGGCCGTCGCGCCGGCGCGGCGGCCGAAGCTGATGATTTCGAGCAGGGCGTTGCCCATGATGCGGTTGCGTCCGTGAATCCCTCCCGCCACTTCGCCCACTGCATACAGGCCGGGCACCGTGGTGGCGCCGTTGACATCAATGACCGCGCCGCCGTTCTGGTAGTGCAGGGTCGGATGCACCAGCAAGGGTTCGAGACGCGGGTCGACGCCCGCGACACGGGTGCGGGACATCAGGTTGGGAAATTGCCGTTCCAGCAGGCCCGGCTGGGCGCGCTCCAGGCGCGGCGTGTCGAGCCATACGCCGGCGTGCTGGTCGTCAATACGAATGCCGCGCCCCTCCTTGCATTCGCGCAGGATGGCGGAGCTGACCACATCGCGCGGCTGGAGTTCGTCGATGAAGCGCTGCCCGAGGCCGTTCAGCAGCAGGGCACCTGCCGCACGTACACCTTCGGTCACCAGTTTGCCCGCCAGGTGGGATGGATGCAGCAGACCGGTGGGATGATACTGGAAGGAATCCAGCTCGCACAGACGCGCACCGATGCGGTATGCCAGCACCAGACCGTCGCCGGTTGCGCCCAGATGGTTGGAAGTCGGGAAGCCGTTCAGATGCAGGCGCCCCAGCCCGCCGGTCGCCATGATGACGGAACGGGTGCGCACGATGCGCAAGCGGCCGTCCAGCATCGAGGTGAGCACTGCGCCGACACATTTCTGACCGAGTTCGTTGGATAGCAGTTCGACGGCAGGGCTTTGTTCCAGAACTTCGATGCTGCGATGCTGAATAACGGCCTCGCGCAGTACGCGCATCATTTCCAGGCCGGTGTAGTCGCGGCAATGGACGAGACGCGCGGTGCTCATGCCGCCTGCACGCCGCGTATGCAGGTCGCCGCTGGAGGTCTGTTCGAACTGCATGCCCTGGCTGATCAGCCAGCGCAGCACTTCCGGGCCATCCCCGGCCAGGGTGGCTACCAGTGCCGGATCGCCGGCATGGTGGCCGCCGCGCAGGGTGTCCTGGATATGCCGCTGGATCGAGTCGTCTGGTTCGATGGCGGCCTGGATGCCGCCTTCTGCCATGACCGTGTTGCTGTCCCCGAGACGCAGTTTGGTGGCCAGCAGCACGCGCGCGCCGTTTTCGGCGGCTGCCAGAGCTGCCGCGCAACCGGCGCCGCCGCCGCCGATCACCAGCACATCGACATCGGTCACCGGGGTGCCGGCCAGATCGGCCTCATCGATAAATGCCTCGGCCTGCAGCAGCCCGGCCAGTTCGCGCTGGCAACTGTCGCCCGCGTTGGCGCCGACCGCCAGTTTGACCAGGCTGCCACGCAAGTGATCCGGGTGATGGGCGTTGAGCAGCGCATCGATGCCGGTCAACTCGGGCAGCGGCCCGATCTCCGTATCAGGACGGTAGCGCGCCAGCGCCTCAGCCAGAGGAATGCCCTTGCTCATGCTTGATTAACCCCTGTAATTTTCATTCTTCACTATCCCCATTCCGGCAAGTCTCCGTGCGCTCCTGGCGCAACTCTTCCAGCCGGTTGATAAGGTTGGGCGGACGCAGGTGAAAATGTGCCGTTATGCGCCGGCTGAACAAGCCTACATGAGCCGGGGCGATCAGCTCGGGGCAGGCGGCGTCGCACAGTTCGCACATGATGCATTCGAAGAACGTTTCTCCTGCCTCGCGGTAGCGGCCTGCCGCAGCCTGCGCAACGCCATCCTCGACGGCAATGCCCTTGGGGCAGGCTTTGTCGCAGCCGTGGCAATGCCGGCAGCGGGAAGCTTCCGGAAAAATCTTGTGGAAACGCGCATGAATGTCCCAGCTATCCTTGAAATCGCTGATTTCATAATGGTGCTGGGGCGCCGATGCCGGCGGCAGGAATATGACCTCAATACCATCTTCGACGAAGGTCTGGCATGCGAGTCCCACCGCCACTTCCTTGCCGCGCCGCAGCATGACGCGGCAGGAGCCGCACACCCCTTCCAGGCAGCCGACTCCTGTCACCCGCGGCACGCCACCGTGCCAGGCAGCCTCGACCAGGGTCATGCCCGCGGGTGCGTTGACGGCAAGGCCGTTGATGGTCAGGGCAACAGGCTGGTCTTTTTCATGTGTCGTGAGCGACATATCAGTTTTTTATTTTATGCCTATGAACAGTTTTCAGTTGCTGCAAAATCCCCTCCCCTTCAAGGGGAGGGCTAGGGTGGGGATGGGGTCGGAATGTCGATAAACCTGCTTTCTCACGTACCCCATCCCCCTCCCAACCTCCCCCTTGAAGGGGGAGGAGCACCCACGCAATCTTGCCTGAGAATGGCTCAGAGGCATATTTTGTTTTGTCATGGGCGTGCGAGATCGATGATTTTTCTCAGGTCATAATCCTTGTGCCCGCCGACACGCTCGACCAGTTCGGCCATGCGCTGGTCGAGTGTAGGTCGCTCTGTCCTGTACAACAGCCCGGTGGGTATGCGGCCTGCCTGTTTTGCCGCATTGACTGCGTTCATGGCCGCACTCAGATCGCTCACGTCGTGGCCGTCCGGCACCTGGTCGCAGGCATCCTTGAAGGTCTGGGCGGTGTCGATATCGTTGAAAGACGGGCATTGTGAGAGTAGGTTGATGAAGGCGAACCCCTTGTGTTCCATGCCATCCTTGATCAACTGCGTTGCCAGCTTGACGTTGCCGGCGAACGCCTGCGCGACGTAGGTGGCGCCATAGGTGAGCATGTACATGATCGGGTCCAGGGGTTCCTCCACGCCGCCATAAGGAGTGGTGGTGGTCTTCATCTCCGTTCTGGAAGTGGGCGAGCACTGGCCCTTGGTCAAACCGTAAACATGGTTATCCATCAGGATGTAAGTCATATTGACGTTCTTGCGCGCCATGTGCGGCATGTGCCCGCCGCCGATGGAAAAACCATCGCCGTCGCCACCTGTGACGACTACGGAGAGATCGGTGCGCGCCAACTGAACACCGGTCGCTACAGGGCCTGCACGGCCATGCAGAGTATGCATCTTGTAGGAATTGACGAAATAGGGCAGGCGTGAGGAGCAGCCGATTCCTGAAACGCTCACCAGATAATTCGGATCGACGCCGATTTCGGAAAGCGAGCGCAAGAACCCGGTCAGTACGCCGTAATGGCCGCAACCGGCACACCAGAACGAGGTCGCGTCGGTCTTGTAATCCTTGGGTTTGAGTTCAACCTTATGCAAGTGGAATTGCGGGTGGGCGTTCATGCCAATATCTCCCTGACTTTGTTAACGATCATTTCCGGCGTGAAGGGCATCCCGCCGCAGATGGTATAGGACTCGGGGCGCAACGAAGTCTCCGCGCGCACGAAGTGGGCCAGTTGACCCTGGAAATTGACTTCCGGCAGCAGCAAGCGTTTGCACGATGCGCCGAAGTCCTCGAACTGTTGCACCGGCAGGGGGTTCAACAGCTTCGGGTAAAAACCGCTGACCTTGTAGCCTTCGGCACGCAGGCGTTGCAATGCCTCGCGCACCACGCCGATGGTGCTGCCCCAGGCAATCACGCCAAGGTCTGCCGTGCCACCACCTTCCGTAGCATCCACTTCTACCGGGTCGACATCATTGACCACCCCCTTGAGTTTGCGGAAGCGTTTAGCCTGCATGGCCTCGTGATTGGCCGACGAGTAGCTGGGCATGCCAATTTCGTTGTGTTCGAGGCCGGTGGCAATGTGCATGCCGCCGGGTGTACCCGGATCGGCCATCGGCGAAATGCCGTCCTCAGTTAACTTGTAGCGATGGTATTCGCCTTCGCCATTCCAGCGCAGGCGATTCACGACGTGATAGTCGTCCGGGTTCGGATAGGGTACGTTTTGGGTCGAGAATGCCAGCGAGCCATCGGAAAGCAGCAGCACAGGGCACTGATATTTCTCGGCAAGATTGAAAGCCACCACGGTCAGGTTAATGCAGTCCTGAATGCTTTCCACGGACAGCACGATACGCCCGGAATCGCCATGGCCGCCGTGTATCGCCAGGAACAGGTCCGATTGTTCATGCTTGGTCGGCAAGCCGGTCGAGGGACCGCCGCGCTGCACGTCAACCACCACGCAGGGCAGTTCGCTCATGAATGCCATGCCCAGCATTTCGCTCATCAGCGACAGGCCCGGGCCGGAGGTGGCGGTCATGGCCTTCTTGCCCGCATAGGAGGCGCCGAGCACCTGGGAAATGGAAGCGATCTCGTCCTCGGCCTGAATCAGGGTGCCGCCGCGCTTTGGCAGATGTTTGGCGACATAGATGGCGACTTCGGTTGCCGGTGTAATCGGATAGGCGGAGAAAAAATCCAGCCCGGCGATCAGCGCGCCGAGGCCGACGGCGTTATTGCCCGACATCACGATGACATCTTGCTTGCCCTTGGGTTTACCTAGAGTCCACGGATCGTTTTTATCCAATGCCTTTGCCAGTTCACGGCCGCGTTCGAATGCGTCCAGGTTGCCCTTGACCACGTCTTCGCCCTTGCGGGTGAACTTGGCGGCGATCACTTCGCGCAAGGATTCCACGGGAATATTGAACAGGACAGACATCGCTCCCATCGCCACCATGTTCTTGGCGCGCGGGTTGTGCATGTCCTTGGCCGTCTGGGTCATGGGGATGGGATAAGCGAATACGCCGGGCGGAATGTCCGGCGTGAAATCGCTTGGGCTGTCGTAAATGATGGCGGTGCCGGGCCTGAGGCTGGCGCGGTTCATGTTGTAGGCTTCGCCATTGAAAGCACACAGGACATCGAAGGTGTCACCCTGGTTGTACAGGCGTTCGGTGCCGGCGCGCACCTGGTACATCGCATACCCGCCCTTGATTTCTGCCGGGAAAGTTTTGAAAGTGTAAACATCAAGCCCGGCATGCGCGCAGGCTTGGGTGATGAAATCGCCGACGGAGATGACGCCTTCGCCTCCCTCTCCACCGACGCGGATGATCAGATCGTTCTTGGTTATACCTTGCATCTACAACTCCTCAGTAACATAGTATTCGGGTAACCCCGTCATCCATAGGGTGTTTATTGACAATTGTCATGAATGTGAGTGATTGTACCGAAAAAAGTTGCACAGGCAGTGCAAGTTTTGGAGACGGGGGCGAAATTCTTGTCAGTCCCATTCCCTGGAGGATTATTGTGTTTTCGGCAGCCGGCCAACCGACCGATTGCACAAAAAATCCTGCATTCATGCTCGCTCATATCCGGGCTACGTTCTGGGCGTTTCCGGCAGGTTGTTCAGATAGTCATTTTTCAGCTGTATGTAATGCTCGGCCGAGTATCTCAGGTGAGCGATTTCTTCCGGGGTCAGTGCACGGACGGCTTTTGCAGGGCGCCCCACATACAGCATTCCGCTCTCCAGCACCTTTCCCGGCGGAACCAGGCTGCCTGCGCCTACCATGACATGATCGGGAATAACGGCATCATCCAGGATGATCGCGCCCATCCCGATCAGGCACTCGTTTCCGATCGTGCAGCCATGGAGAATGGCGGAATGCCCGACAGTCACATAATCGCCGATCAGCAAAGGCGATCCGTCTGGCTTGTCCGATGTCCTGTGAGAAACATGCCCCATGGTGAGATCCTGCACGCTGGTACCCTTTCCGATTACGATGCGGTTTACATCGCCGCGCAAAACTGCATTGCACCAGATCGAGCTGTCGTCACCGACGGTTACATCACCGATGATCTGACAGGAAGCGTGGGCATAAACGCGTGCGCCGAGCATCGGTGCGGTGTCGAGATAGGCAGCTAGAGGCATGAGGACTCCGTAAATGAGTGTTGCTTTCGTGTGCGTGCTACGAGCATTTTAACCCAGATTATTCGTCGGATCGCTCGTGCTTGTAGGAGCACGCCACGCGTGCGAATCGCGGCTATGAGCCGCTCCTACAAAGGTATTCTGGCTTTTGGTTAGTGTTTTCCGAAGATTTGAGCAGATGCCAGAAGCTGGCCGTCCTGCCCTCTGGCGCCCAGAAAAGATATTCCGATCGGGCAGCCGTCTTTTTCGATCAGCGGCATCGAGACTTGCGGCAATCCGGCAACGGCGGCGATGCAGGTATGCCGCAGGGTGTTGAGGCGCGCAGCCCGTGCTGCGTCTATCGATCGGCCCTTTAATGGTGCAATGCCGGGAGCGGTCGGAAAAACGACCAGGGTGCCGGGGACAATGATGTTTTCGATCTGGCCGATCAACTGCTTTCTGACCAGTCTTTGCTCTTCCATTTCCTGACGTGTGACGGAAGAAATTTTTTCCAGCCGGCCGCGTATCTCTTCGCCGAATGCGTCGAGATTCCGGGAAATCCATGCGCCGTGCGCCTGATTGAATTCCCACCACTGGATATTTCGCAGCGCTTCGATCCATGTGGAGAAATCAGGTTTTCCCAATTCGGTCTCGACAATTTCGACGGGCAATTCGGACAGCCGCCGAATAAAGGCGTCGTATTTCGCCGCGATGCCGTGGTCTTGCGTGTCGAACAGGTCGCGCGCGATGACAAATTTATTGATCCTGAATTCCGGGATTTCCATGCCGAGCAATACCTTGCCCACTCTCGCCAGCATATCAGGCGTCCGGGCAAACCAGCCGGCCGCATCCAGGCTGGGCGCCATTGGATGTACGCCTTGCAGCGAAACGGCGCCATGCGTCGGGCGGAAACCGTAAATGCCGCAATACGATGCCGGTATGCGCATCGAACCGGCGGTGTCGGTGCCCAAAGCAAAATCCACCAGACCGCCCGCGACCGCCGCTGCAGAGCCGCTGGAAGAGCCGCCCGGAATCCTGTCCGGGCATTTGGAATTTAACGGGGTACCGTAATGGAAGTTTTCGCCATCGAGCGAAAAGGCCATTTCGTCCGAGATGGTCTTGCCGATCAGCGTGGCGCCTTCGTTCAGCAGTACCTCGACGGCGGGCGCGGTTGTTTGCGCCACCGGGTGCGTGCTTTTCCAGCGCGGATTTCCGGCGCCAGTCACAAATCCTTCGACGTCGTAAAGCTCCTTTACCGCAAAGGTCAGCGACGAAAGTTCCCCCTCGCGACTCGGGGTAACCGTAATCATTTCACCGGGTACAAAGGCGTTGCAGGTATCGACTGGTTTCATAGGCAGGTTAGCTGGGTGGGTTCTATCAAAATTTTATGTGTGCCGTTCATCCGGGAATCAGACCGTTCATCCCGCCAATTTGCCGATCATCCAAAGGGCAGACCATTTGTCTCATAAGCTTTGACCTTCGCATCGCCGAATTTCAATATTGCCCCCGTGCAGAAGCGAACCGAAGTGTCCGGAGGCCAAGGTTTAACAGGTGACGAGGAACATTTTCCGGTTGGCAAAAGCAGTACAGGAGGATATTAAAATGAATACCGCAATTATCGGCATCATTGTCACGGCGATTGCCATTGAGGCAGACAAGCTGACGCAGTACAGGCATCACAGCCTCCCGCTGGTTGCGCTCACGGGAGTATTGACTGTCGTGCTCTCGCTTGTGCTATAGGTTGAGCTCGGATGGTTCATTCGGATAGCTGCCCTGATGATGGAAATTTCGTTACTTCATGGCATTACAATGTTTTTGTAGGTGCGGATTTATCCGCACATAGCCAGTTGTGGGTGCGAATTAATTCGCACCTAAAGCGACTGATTTTCATGTTTCTTATTTCGCCCAGTTTTCGATTTTCAAGCCGGGAATACGGGAAAAATCACGTTCGTTATTGGTAACCAGTATCAAGTTTTCAGCGAGGGTATGACAGGCAATCAGGGTGTCCATATAGCCCACATGATTGCCCGTCATCTTTTGGGAGCCGCGCAGTTTGGCATAGTGATCTGCCGCTGAAACCGGCCACTCCAGGCAGGGTAGGTATTCGAGAAAAGCGAGTACTGCGCGTTTAAGCGAGGTGGCATTGGGTGCGATTTCGAGGCCATACAGCAATTCGCCGCGTGTGATAGCGGAAATGGCAATTTCTTCGTGAATCAATCCCACGCGTATTTTGCTCAATAATTCCGGCTGTTTACGCTTGATCGCATAGCTGCAAATATCGGTATCAAGCAGGTAGTTCGGCATCAAAAAATCTTCCTGAATTCACCGGGTTGATTGTCGCGCTCCGCCATGAATTCATCCGGCACATCCGCTTCTGCGATCAGCCGGAACATTTCATCCAAGCCTGTAGTGGTGTGTTTTTTGGGCGTGAGGGTGACCACGCCCGTTACTTCGTTTTTATGCACCCAGACTTCGTCGCCCGGCAATCTACATGCCTTGGGTAAGCGCACTGCTTGACTGTGTCCGGTTTTGAATAGTTTCGCGGTAGTTAACATGATAGCCTCCATATATGTACGAATCCGTAGCTACTTTATCACAAGCCAAGTGATAAGGTCGAAGTCTCCTGCGAATTTTACTTGCTTGCCCGCATCGGTAAGTTTTCCGCCGCGCCCGGCGAAGAGATTGCCCGCATTCTTCCGCTCAAACTGCGCGGCGATGGCGGTTACGGCGCGATCCAGCAGTTGGCTGTAGCGGCTCATAATCCTCGCCGTTTTTGGTTTCGGCATCGAACAGCTCGCATAACTTTGCATAGGGTACTACAACGACAAACATAGCTACCGAACCCACACCGTCTTCGCGTTCACAAATTCATGCATTCCCAGCCTTGACAACTCGCGCCCGTAGCCCGAGGCCTTTATGCCGCCGAACGGCAGGCGCGGGTCGGATTTGACCATGCCGTTGATGAAGGTGCTGCCGGCCTGGATGTGCGCCGCCAGTTGTTCGGCGCGTGCCGTGTCCTTGCTCCAGATCGACGAGCCGAGGCCGAAGCGGGTTTCGTTGGCGATGCGCAACGCATCTTCTTCGTTCGCGGCGCGGATCACGGTTGCCACCGGGCCGAACAGTTCTTCGTGCCAGGCGCGGGTGTCGGCGGTGACGCGATCGAGGATCGAGGGCTGGTAGAAAAATCCTTCGCGCTCGACCGGCTTGCATCCGGTCACCGCTATCGCGCCATGCGCGATGGAATCCATGACTTGGCGATGCAGTTCATCGCGCAGGTCGAGGCGCGCCATTGGGCCGATTTGCGTGGCGTCATCCATCGGGTCGCCGAGCTTGAGCGCCTCCACTTTGGTTTTGAGTGCGCGCAGGAATTCGTCTGCGACTTGCGGCACGACGATGAAGCGCTTGGCGGCGATGCACGATTGTCCGCAATTCATGAAGCGCGAGGCCATCGCCATGTTGACTGCCAATTCCAGATCGGCGTCGTGCAAAACAATGAAAGGATCGGATCCGCCCAGTTCCAGCACGCATTTTTTCAGGTGCTGCCCGGCGAGTGCGGCGACCTTGCGCCCGGCAGCTTCCGATCCGGTGAGTGTGACCGCATGCACGTGTGGGCTGGCGATGACTTCTGGCACCTGCTCGACTTCGATCATCAGGTTGGTAAACACGCCATCCGGCAATCCGCACTCGCGGAAGATGGTCTCAATCGCCAGCGCACATTGCGGCACATTCGGCGCGTGTTTCAGCAGCAGCGCATTGCCCGCCATCAGGGCCGGGGCGGCGGCGCGGAATGCCTGCCAGAACGGGAAGTTCCACGGCATGACGGCGAGCACCACACCGAGCGGGTGATACGCGATATAGCTTTTGCCGGCCTCTGACTTCACCGGCTCGGCGCGCATGAATTCCTCGCCATGCTGCGCATAGTAGTCACAGACGGTAGTGCATTTTTCAACTTCGGCACGGGCTTCGCGCAGCGGCTTGCCCATTTCCTGCGTGATGAGGCGCGCATATTGCTCGTGCTGTGCGCGTAGTTGTGAGACCGCGTTGCGCAGCACTTCGGCGCGTTGTGAAAAAGGTGTTTGCGCCCAGACTTGTTGGGCATGATGGGTTTTTTCCAGAGCCTGTTCCAGGCGGCGGTCATCCCAACTGGCGTAGGTCTGGATCAGTTGGTTGGTGTTTGGGTTCAGGCTTGTGTGTGGCATGGGCGGGGCAGGGGATTATGTAATTCCAATTTGCGCTATAAACAATAATATTTTCGTAGGGTGCGTTCTACGCACCGATTGAAAATGGTGCGTAGAACGCACCCTACGTTATTCATGTTTCTATTGCAAATTGGAATAACGCCCGCTTGCGCGGGCGTTATTCTGCAACAAAATTCCGCTTTGTTACGACTTCAGCGCGACGAACACTTCTTCCAGCATCTTCTTGGCATCGCCGAACAACATGCGGTTGTTTTCCTTGTAGAACAGCGGATTGTCGACGCCTGCAT
>Ga0209343_10009328_pt1 | contig 11293 bp, 8 predicted proteins | sample RifCSPlowO2_02_FD_184026 | JGI IMG/M metagenome (GOLD analysis project Ga0209343, IMG submission 184026) | Groundwater microbial communities from Rifle, Colorado - Rifle CSP2_plank lowO2_0.2 (SPAdes) (version 2) | ecosystem: Environmental > Aquatic > Deep subsurface > Groundwater | place: Rifle... | reverse complement strand
GGGAAGTAATTGTTTGCTCGGAGCGGGCAAGCAGTTTTTTGTGAGTTTGATCCTAGCTCAGGATGAACGCTGGCGGCGTGGAGAAGGCATGCAAGTCGCACGGATTTCGCAGCAATGCGAAGTTAGTGGCAAACGAGATAGTAATACATAGATTATCTACCCTTGTCACGGGGATAGCCCGGCGAAAGCCGGATTAATAACCGATGGCCTCGTTATCGCAAGATAATGAGTAAAGGCGCAAGCCGGACAAGGAGGAGTCTGTGCAATATCAGCTAGTTGGTAAGGTAATGGCTTACCAAGGCTATGACGTTTAGGGGGGGTGAGAGCCCGATCCCCATCGATGGCACTGCGACACGGGCCATACACCTACGGGTGGCAGCAGTCGAGAGTCTTCCACAATGGGCGAAAGCCTGATGGAGCGACGCCGCGTGAATGATGAAGGGCTTCGGCCTGTAAAATTCTTTTCTCCGTGAGAAATCCGAGTCAAATCGGTATGATGTTAGCGGAGGAATAAGGGGTTGCTAAACTCGTGCCAGCAGCAGCGGTAATACGAGTGCCCCGAGCGTTATCCGGAATCACTGGGCGTAAAGGGTGTGTAGGAGGCCGCGTTAGTCTTGTCTTAAAGGTTTCGGCTTAACCGAAAACATGGACAGGAAACGGCGCGACTAGAGAGTGCGAGAGGTGCGCGGAACTCATGGTGTAGGGGTGAAATCCGTTGATATCATGGGGAACACCAAAGGCGAAGGCAGCGCACTGGCGCATTTCTGACTCTGAAACACGAAAGCGTGGGGATCAAAAAGGATTAGATACCCTTGTAGTCCACGCCCTAAACGATGTTCTCTGGCTTTTTGAAGTATCGACCCTTCGAGAGGCGAAGCTAACGCGTTAAGAGAACCGCCTGGGAAGTACGGCCGCAAGGCTAAAACTCAAAGGAATAGACGGGGACTTGCACAAGCAGTGGAACATGTGGTTTAATTCGACGATAAACGAAGAACCTCACCAGGACTGGAAATCCAAACGAAGTCCCGCGGAAACGCAGGATGTCTCACAAGGACGGTTGGACAGGTGATGCATGGCTGTCGTCAGTTCGTGATTTGAATTGTTCCCTTAAGTGGGGCAACGAACGCAACCCTTATTGCCTGTTATATTTGTCAGGCGAGACTGCCGCTTTGCGGAGGAAGGAGAGGATGACGCCAAGTCAGCATGTCCCTTTGATGTCCTGGGCTACACACATGTTACAATGGCCGGTACAATGGGCCGCGAAGCCGAAAGGCGGAGCCAATCCCATCAAAGCCGGTCTAAGTTCGGATTGAGGTCTGCAACTCGACCTCATGAAGCTGGAATTGCTAGTAATCGCAGGTCAGCTATACTGCGGTGAATACGTTCTCAAGTCTTGTACTCGGGTCGCCATGCGATTGAGTACGCTAGTTGGTGAAAATCCAATCAAGACAATTCATAGTGTCTTGAAGCGAAATACCAGTCTTTTTTCCGCGAGGAAATCAGATGAAGGGGTAAAGTAGCATTTCTTAGCTTGAATATCGGTTAAAGGCGCAACGTGAAGGCCATCCTGCGAGTACATGGAGAAGCCTACTATGTAGCAAAAACATATTGCGTACCGTGATATCGAGATGAGAAAAAAAAGCATATTTGGTTACCGTGGGAGATCTTGCATTTTCCTCGTGGGGCATTACCCCTTGAGGTATGGCATATAGTAATGTATACTAGAAGACATGCAAGAAGTCAGCAGCGTTCGTAGTACCGATAGTAAAGATGCTCGGTTTAATCCCGAGTTAGCACTTCCTATCGGGAAGGAACAAATTCAAAGGAAAAAGTTAGATCCTCAATATGTCGCAGGATTTATTGATGGAGAAGGATCTTTTTCAATTAGTATTGGAAAACACAAGACATTGCGTCGAGGGTTCGAAGTTCGTCCGGAATTTGAAATAGAATTACGGAAGGATGATCAAGAAATTTTAGAACGCATACTTGTGACTATCGGAATTGGAAGAATTTATGATTGCTCATATGAGCGATATGGATGGTATCCACATGCGAAGTATAAAATTACCAGCATTTGGAACTTGAAAGAATATCTATTCCCATTTCTTGATAAGAATCCATTACAAGCGAAAAAGAAAAAATCCTATTTACTTTTCAAACAAATAGTTCTTATGGTTTGCAAGAAAAAACATTTGTCTGATGAGGGGTTTAACAAAATTGTCTCCTTGCGCGATGACTTACGCGCATTAGGAAAAAAGGCAAGGACCTTTGGAAACCGCTAGAGTGCGGGAAAACCGCTTGCTCAGTGGTGTAGAGGATTATGATGGCAACATCATAACACATCAAATACCGCCCGTCAAGCCAAGGGAGCCAAGAGTACCCGAAGGTCCGCTTCGGCGGAACTACGGTAAGTTTGGTGACAGGGGCTAAGTCGTAACAAGGCACGGGTAGCGGAAGCTGCTCGTGGAGTTTTAACTAAATTTTTCCGCCTCAAAAACGGAAAAGTTAGGCGATATCCCGCTAATAGCGGGAAGAGTGTTGGTCTCGGAGCTTTGATTTGAGACCGGACGGAACAAAAGAAAAGGTATTAATGTTCGTTAAATTAAAAATTATTAAATAAAAAAATATGGATAAAAAAATAATAGCGAGTATCGTTTTTTTAAATTTTATTTTGCCCGCGCTAGTTTTGGCTCAAGACCCCGTTTCCCAAAATAATATTATTTTTGGAAACGAAAGGGGTTTTGTGCGAGAAGGCGGCGATGTCTCCGTCCCAAACGACCCAACGGGAGAAAGCAAGGAAGTTATGGATGGCATCGGGAGAATGAAAAGGGGCGGCGAACCTCTCCCATTTTCAACTTCAACCGTGTCAACTACAACCAAAAATGTTATTGACAGAAGGAGGATGATTAATTTTCCTGTTAATCCTGCAATTTTAAGGGTTATTAAGGATGGCCAGAGGGGTGAAGAATTAATTCGGTTTATAAAAAATGAAACGGATAAACTAAAAGACAAGAAACTTATGTTCGCCGACGAAATTATCGCCAAAAAAGAAGATTTGAAAAAAAATCTTGATTTGAAATTAAAAGACGCTCAAAAGAAAGAAATAGTAATTAAGGCGGACAAAGAAATCAACGCGCTTAATGTTAAAGGCGCGGGCAATTACAGAAGTATTTTGTCAAATGTTGAAAAAATATTAAACAATATCGTCGCTAGGGCGGACTTATTGGAAAAAAACGGCAGAAATGTTGCGCCTGTGAGAGTCGCCATTGAAAAAGCCAGAGAGACCATCGCTTTAAGCGGATTAGCCGTAGAAACGCAATCAGTGAAAATATACACGGTAACCATAAGCTTCGAAAATAAAATAAAGGAGGATGTTAACGTTGAAAGAGCGGCTATTCGCGCCGATTTGTCAAGATTGAAAAATTCAATAGAAACCGCTCGCGACGCGGTAAAAGACGCGGCTGTCGCTTTGGCGCATGTCGCTGGTTTGGGTGGCGGCGTTTCCGCAACGAACTCAAAAACCACTCAATAAATTATTCTAAAAAAATTAATTAAAACTATGACTAAAAAATTTTTAATAATCGTTCTGATAATAATCGCGGTAATTTTTGGGGTATGGTTTTTGGGGACAATCAAGAAAAGCCAAAATTACAACCAAAATAAAAACTTGGGAACGGAAACCGAAGCGTTATCGGCGATCAATCAAGACATTGACAATATCAAAATTGATAATTTTGACGAAGAATTTAAAGATATTGACGCTGGCATAAATAATCTTTAAAGAAAAAAATTTATTTCCCAAAAAAGCGCGCGAAATGTTGTATTTTTGGCGCTTTTTTGTTATGATTTTTTAATGATATTCGGGTGTGTAGCTCAGGCGGTTAGAGCACGTCACTGATAATGACGAGGCCGGAGGTTCGAGTCCTCCCACACCCAAAGAGGCAAGTCGCCTCTTTGGCGACTTGCCAAAAAGTCAGAAACGCTATCCTGTTTGTGTTAAAGCAAGGGCCTATAGTTCATCGGTAGAACGCATCCATGGCATGGATGAGGGCGGGGTTCAATTCCCCGTAGGTCCACTGTATGATATTTCGAGTCAGAGAATTGCTGATTGAGCTCGAAGATTACTGACAATTTCGCGGTTCCAAAACCTTTATTTCTCGTGTATGGAATTCCTTACCAATGGTGCCGTTTTTTACGTACTCATTTTTCGGCTACTTTCGGATACAATCCGCCATAGTCGTTATATCCGATTTGAGCCCTTGATTTTTAGTGTAATACAATTAGTGAATAATGTCTATTTTTTAGCCATATTCACCGGTTCTTGACTTTATATCGTTAAAAGAGTAGTATAGATAAATAAAATACTATGGCTACAAATAACCCCACAAAAAAGCGAATACAAGCATTAAAGGCCGAATACGATGCCTTACGCAAGGGTAAAGAGTCCCTTTTGGTAATGGTTGATGAGGCCGAAATTCCGGAAGCGGTTTACAACTCAAACGCCATAGAAAACTCCACGCTCACGCTTAAGGAAACAGAAAAAATCTTGCTTGACATGGAAGTGTCTCGCGATGTTTCCGTGCGTGAAGTTTTTGAGGCGAAAAATCTCGCGCGTGTTGTGGAGTACATCCGTATCAAATCTCAAGAGATCGAGCTGAATAAAGAGATGATTCTTTCGCTACACCAGATGCTTATTGGCGGAATAGATGATAAGATTGCCGGCCGGTTTCGCGCAAAAGGCGAGTATGTGAGAGTTGGTACGCATGTCGCGCCGGCTCCGGAACATGTTGAAAGCATGGTTGATGCGATATTGATCGAGTATTCAAGCGATCTTAATTCTTATTTCTTAGACAAGATTGCAAAATTTCACCTGGATTTCGAAACTATCCATCCGTTCAACGATGGCAATGGCCGCATTGGCCGTGCCATCATTAACTTTCAGTTTCAGCGATTGGGGTTCTCAAGGATTATCGTTCGTGATCGGGAAAAGAAGGACTACTATCAGGCCTTCGGTGATTATCGAGAAAAAAAGAACACAAAGACAATGGAAAAAATTCTTGTACTCGGTCTTATGGAATCATTTCATAAGCGCATTGCATATTTTAAGGGCGAGACAATTATCACGCTTTCCGATTACTCAAAGAAGCACAAACTCTCTGCTCCGGCTGTCTCAAACGCCGCTCGCCGGCAGAAGATTCCCGCCTTTCGAGAGAGAGGTGTCTGGAAAATTCCAGAGAATTTTGAATATTAAAAATGAAAATAAAAGATTTACCAAAAATTGATAGGCCAAGAGAAAAGCTCGAGAAGTATGGACCCGAGCGGCTTTCGGATTCAGAGCTTTTAGCAATTCTTCTACGAACCGGCAGTGAAGGTGTGAATGTGGTTGAGCTATCAAGCAAAATTCTAAAGAAATTTAGCGGTGTTGGATTAGCGAAAGCCTCGGTCAAAGAATTAAAAAGCACCTTCGGACTCGGCGCGGCGAAGGCCTGTGAGATCGTGGCCAGCTTTGAATTAGGCCGTCGGCTTCTGCAAAACAAGATGTCGGTTTTACTGCTATCACCGCAAGATGTCTGGGATCAACTCAAAGATATTCGTGATAACAAAAAAGAGCACTTCGTGATCTTTTTTTTGGACGCTCGCAATCAGGAAATCAAACGGGAAATCATATCGGTTGGTTCTCTTAACGCCAACCTTGTTCATCCTCGAGAGGTGTTTGAGCCGGCAATTCGGCACTTAGCCGCGCAAGTTATTGTTGCCCATAACCACCCGGCTGGAGATCCTTCGCCGTCGCAAGAAGATTCAGAGATAACGAAACAACTAGTTGATGCTGGTAAACTTCTTGGCATTGATGTAAAAGACCATGTGATTGTAAGTAAAACAAACCATTTCAGTTTCAAAGAGCATAAATTGTTATAGCTATGCCTAATCAAGATACAACAAATAAAAAGTTTTTACGCGAGACCGACGCGCGTATTTTAATTGACAGAAAACTCCGCGAAGCTGGTTGGGACCCGGAAGATAAAAACCAAGTCATTACCGAAGAAACCTCGCAAGCCGGACGAGCCGATTATATCTTGAAGGACAGTCGCGGTCGTGGAATAGCCGTGATTGAAGCAAAGCGATTTTCCGTTGATCCTGCTTCTGCAAAACAGCAGGCCCTTCAATACGCAGAATCAATCAAAGCCGAATTTATCTTTTTATCCAACGGGGAAGAAATTTATTTTTGGGATTACAAACATCGGCCAGAACAAAAAGTGGCTACTTTCTATTCCCAACGCGACCTTGAGAAAATCCAAAACCTTCGCCTTGAACAAAAACCGATATCGGTCATACCAATCCCCGAAAGATACTTTAAAGGCGGCGAATGGCGCACGCCTCGTCCATATCAAAAAGAAGCAATACACATCATGGATAAGGCCCTCGCGGGCGGTAAACGCAAAATGCTTCTGGTTATGGCAACAGGCACGGGTAAAACCGACACCATCGCGCTCTATCTCAAACGGCTTTTTGACGCGGGAATCGTAAATCGCGCTTTATTTCTTGTGGACAGAATTCCGCTTGGCGTGCAAACCAAAGAGGTCTTTGATGAAATCCTTAAAGATCACTCATCCGCGCTTCTCTATGGCGGCAAACCCAAGGATGAATCAGAAATAGTAATCTCCACGCTTCAAACTCTTTATTCCCAGCTCCCGTCGCTCACCAGCGGTTATTTTGATGTTATTATCTCTGACGAGGCGCACCGCACCATCTTCGGCATTTATAGTGCCGTCCTCTCGCATTTTGACGCTATCCGTATCGGCCTCACCGCAACGCCGAGTGGTTATGTTGACCGCAATACCTACAAGCTTTTTGGCTGTTGGGACGAAACGGAACAAAAAGGCAAGCCAACCTTTGTTTATAGTATTCGAAGCGGCGTTAAAGAAGGATATCTTGCCGGTTATGACATTGTGCAAATAGACACCAAAGTATCGCTTGAGGGAGTGAATTTTGAAGGCGAAGATTACAGCCCGGAAGATTTAGAAAGGAAAATAAATATCCCCGCGCGAAACGAACAAGTCGCGCAAGCGTATTTTGCCGAAGAAGAAAAACGAGAGCCGAAGAAGTTGAGAAAGGCAATCGTCTATGCCGTTACCAAACGCCATGCCGCCCAGCTTGCGTATTATTTCAATCAAGCCAAGCCGGAGCACAAGGGCCGCTTTGCCGAGGTTATTACTTCTGATACCGAAGATCCTCGCGGCGCAATCAGACGCTTCAAATTAGAAGAGCTTCCGATGATTGCTGTCTCTGTCGGTATGATGGATACGGGCATAGACGCACCAATGGTTGAAAATCTTATCATGGTTCGTCCCACGCGCTCTCCGATTTTGTATCAGCAAATGCGTGGCCGCGGCAGTCGGCTTGACCAGAAAATAAACAAAAAGTCATTTAGGATTTACGATTTTGCCGGTGTTACGAAATACTTCAACGACGAAAGCTATAACCCCTATTCAGAAATTGCCAAAGCAAAAGCCGGTGTCCCGTGGGGTACGGAAGTTAAGGATTTTGTCGAGCAAGAACTGGAAATGCCGGCTGGCTTTGTTCAGATTGCCGAGACAGCTCCAGAAAATATAGATGTCATCATCAAGCGAGCATATGTAGAAGTCGGCGCAGAAGGTGAAAAAATTGACTCCGACGACTACCAAACGGCATGGGAACGGCAAATTAAAGAACTCGCCAAAGCAGAGCCGTTGGTGAAAAAAGTAAAAGAAGGCCAAGAGCTCTCAAACGACGAGTCAATGATCCTTGCCGAAAAGTTAAACTCTCCAAAATATTACTTCAACGAAGCGAACTTGCGAGAGGTATATCATTATCCGCCCGGCACGCTCAATGAATTTATAAAAACCGCTCTTGGTATTCAGGAACTTCCCACCGAAGCGCAGTTATACGATGAGCGCATCAGCGAGCTTTTTGAAGCGTGGCTGATTGATAAGCAATTCCAGCCGGAGCAAACAAAAATCCTACGCTTAGTAAAGAGCCAATATATTGCTCGCCGGGCTCCGATTGAAGTATCTATTTTCAACGAACCGATTTTCCAGCACATCGGCGGGCTTAATCATATATTGCAGATTTTTGACGGCGATGCGTTAAAGCAAACTATTGCCGAACTTAATCAAAATGTTTTTGTAAATGGCCATGCAAAATAATATCCAACAATTAAGAGAGGAGTTTAAGGGTAAAGTTGCTCGGCTAAACGACTACCTTTGGGGCGCCGGGCTTAAAGACCCGGTTACTCGTATTCAGCAAATCAGTTTTCTCTTCTTCTTGAAAATGATGGAAGAGCAGGATATTGCGATGGAAAAGGAGGAAAAGCTCACGGGGCATAAGCATAAATCAATCTTTGCGGGAAAAAACGAAAAATTCCGCTGGTCTCGCTGGCGCGAGAAAACTGGCAACATTCTCTATAAATTTGTTCGCGACGAGGTGTTTCCGTTTATTGAGGACTTGCACAACGGCCATACTAATATCCGCCAAGTTTTTCATGGGGCAAAATTGCTTATCCCTGATGAGGTAACCCTCAAAAGAACAATTGAGATTATTGATACCATTGAATTCTCGCGGTTGGATACTGATATAAAAGGCGATCTTTACGAGTCACTTCTTTCGAGTATTGAATCGGCCGGCGAGCTTGGCCAATTTCTTACGCCTCGCCACATCATCCGCGCGATTATTGAAATGGTAAATCCCAAAATCGGCGAGACGATTTTTGACCCCGCGTGTGGTTCTGCCGGATTTTTAATCACCTCGTATGAGTGGCTTAAATTCAAAAATAGCGACCCGAAAAACATTGAGGATCGCGATGGCAGAAAAATCGGCTACGGCGACAAGCTAAATAAAGAGCAGTGGAAATTCTTAACCGAGAAAACTTTTCACGGCTATGATGTGGACCCGGAAATGGTACGTCTCGCTTTAATGAATTTAATCCTTCACGGCATTGAAGGCGCGCATATCCGCAGGAAGGACACCGTGGCCGGCGCAGAGGATGAAGAAGATTTGCGCCGATTTGATATCGTGCTTACCAATCCGCCGTTTGCGGGGAAGGTTGATCGGGAGCGTATTAAACCGACTTTGCCGGTAAAATCCAATAAAACGCAGGTTCTCTTTCTTGGTTATGTTATCAACTCTCTTAAACCAAACGGCCGGGCTGGCATTATTCTGCCCGAGGGCTCGCTTTTCGGAACAAATAAAGATGATAAAGAAATTCGCCGTTATCTTTTGGAGAATACAAAACTTGAAGCAGTCGTCTCAATGCCGGCCGGCGTATTTCAACCCTACGCCGGAGTAAAAACCAGCTTCTTAGTATTCAAGCGCAAGCCCGCGCCGAAACTGGATGAAAAGGAACAGATTTGGTTTTTTGACATGAAAGGCGATGGCTCCTCACTTTCTGCCGCCAAAAAGTTCGGCCCTCAATATAAAAACGACATTCCGAAACTTTTGGAGTTATGGAGCAAGGAACAAGCTGTCGCAAAGCCGTATTCGTGGTTTACAGTAGTTAAAGAGATTGCGGAGAACGATTATATCCTCTCGGCTAATACTTATAGCCCCTACAACGGCGAGGAAGAAGCAAATCATCGCGATCCGAAAGAGATTTTGGGGGAGATTGAAAGCGGTGAGAAAAAACTTGAAACGGCGTTAGATGGGGTTAAAAAGCTACTTTAGCCACTTGACAGTTTAATTTGCTATGTATATCATACTATACATAGCTATAATATAACGATTTATGTCTAAAAAACCCAATAAATACCTTGAAGCCCTAGGTATACATAACTTACGCCAAACGCTTCTCGCATATAATCCATGGTGGCGCACAAAATCTTTCTCGATTATCGGGATTCCTGAATTCAAGCGAGACGCTTTCGCTCAAGCTATGCGTCACACAGAAGCTAATCATGGATTGGCTCTCCTTATTAATGGACCGCGCCGTGTGGGGAAAACAACCATTATCAACCAGGTCATTTGTTGTTTGATTGAAGACAAAAAAGTTCCGGCGAACAGAATACTCTTTTTTTCGCTTGATGACCCAATCATTCAACAATTGCCGCAAAAAGATCAAGGGACTTTATTTGAAGCATTACTCGCGCAATGGGCGCAAGTCGCCGGTACCGCATTACGCACATCGCCAAACGTCCTTTATTGTTTTTTAGATGAAGTTCAGCGTCTTCCACGCTGGGAATTGTATATTAAACGGTACATTGACTTGCGCTATCCAATTCGTTTTATCATTTCCGGCTCGGCTTCCCATACAATTTTTAGAAAATCGCTTGAGAGCTTACTTGGTCGGCTAGTTGATATTTCCTTGCCCCCATTTACTTTTCGTGAATTCGTTCGATTCCACTATCCTGACCACAGCGATTTTTTGACTAAATTATCAGAAGACATTCTAGATATCGGAGATTCTTCCTCGGCAGTCAAGTTTAACCGCGGCTTGAGCGAATATATAAATCCAAATGACGTTCAGCAATGGAATCAATACGCTGACGGATATGCTCAAAAAGGAGGATTCCCACAATTATGGACAATGGGGACTGCCGCGGAACGTTCCGCCTTTATTGACCAGCAATTTGTCGAGCGTGTTACGCTTGAAGATCTGCGATTAGTGAAAGAGATACGGCGGCCAGAAATTTTTCACCAATTTTTACGTTATGCTTTTGCTAGAACTGGTCAAGAATATAACTTGGAGGAATTAGCTTCGCTCATTCACACGACTCGCGTAACGCTTACCGAGGCTTTGCCGCTACTGTTGCAAACGGAGTTAATCCGTAAAGTCGAACGGTTTACTGGCAAGCCCGTGCGTCTTCGCTCTACCCATGCGAAGTTATATGCGGCCGATCTTGTATTGATGCAGGGAATAACAAAAATTATTACTTCGCTTGAAGGAGAAGAACGCGGCAGAATTGCCGAGACGCTTGCTCATAATGTAATTCGGCAGTTTCCGGGCGTTTCGGATGTGTCTTATTATCGAGAACCAAGCGGCAAGCAGGAAGTTGATTTTGTGGTGCGAGTTGGCAGTCAGATGATACCGATTGAAATTGCGTATCAAAACCAATTAGACAGCAAACATCGTGTCACAATCCGGGCATTTTTGGAGGCGCACGGAAAGCCGAATGGCTTTGGTGTTCTTGTTACAAAAGAGGATTGGAAAATCGAGCAGCCAATTTTGGAAATGCCCTTATCATTATTTTTGCTTATGGCATGATAAGTCATTTATTTTCAAGGGGGGTTGATAATAAAACCGACAAGGGCAAATTATCCTCTT
>Ga0209343_10009325_pt1 | contig 11293 bp, 4 predicted proteins | sample RifCSPlowO2_02_FD_184026 | JGI IMG/M metagenome (GOLD analysis project Ga0209343, IMG submission 184026) | Groundwater microbial communities from Rifle, Colorado - Rifle CSP2_plank lowO2_0.2 (SPAdes) (version 2) | ecosystem: Environmental > Aquatic > Deep subsurface > Groundwater | place: Rifle... | reverse complement strand
CCACCGACCGCCAACTCGCCATTCGCAGTCAACCTGTTTCGTCTGGAGGGGGCCATGAAGCGGAGCGAGCACAACGAGTCCTTTCAGAATCAGATCGATCAGCAGCCGGCCGCGCAGGCGCCAGCCGTGCAGACGCCGACCGCTCAAGCCCTGGCCCGCCCGGGACCGGTGGCCCGAGGCCTCACCGTGGCCGGAGAGGTGAAGAACTACACGCCGGTGACCGACGACATGCTCCGGAATCCGCCGCCCGGCGACTGGCTCATGGCCCGGCGGAATTACCAGGCGTGGAGCTACAGTCCGCTCACCGAGGTCACCAGCAGCAACGTGAAAGACCTGCGGCTCAAGTGGGTCTGGGCGATGAGGGAAAACGTCGGCGCGAATCAGCCGATGCCGATCGTGCACAACGGCACGCTGTATCTCGTCAACCCGGGCAACACGGTGCAGGCGTTGGACGCGGCCACGGGCGATCTGATCTGGGAGCATGAGATCGGCCCGTTCACGCAGCTCGGCCAGGGCTCGATGCGGAACTTTGCGATCTACCAGGACAAGGTGATCGTCGCGACCACCGACGCACGGCTCGTCGCGCTCGATGCGCGCAATGGCAAGCTCGTCTGGCAGACGGCCGTTGCCGACCGCTCGAAGGGGTACGGCACGTCGAGCGGTCCCATCGTCGCACGCGGCAAGGTGATCCAGGGGATGACCGGTTGCACCCGATACGGACCCGATCGCTGCTTCATCAGCGCGTACGATGCGGCGACCGGGAAGCTGCTGTGGAAGTTCCACACCGTCGCGCATACGGGAGAGCCGGGGGGCGATACGTGGGGCAAGCTGCCGGACGCGTTCCGGAAGGGCGGCGAGACCTGGATCGCCGGCAGCTACGATCCGGACCTCAATTTGACGTACTGGGGAGTCGCACAGGCCAAGCCCTGGATGCCCGCGAGCCGCGGCACGACCGTTTTCGACGCGGCGCTGTATACCTCGTCGACCCTCGCGCTCAATGCCGACACCGGCGCGCTCGCCTGGCACTTTCAGCACGCGCCCGCCGAATCGCTCGATCTCGACGAGGTCTACGAGCGGGTCCTCATCGACATCGGGACTCAGAAATTCGTCTTCACGGCCGGGAAGGCCGGCATTCTCTGGAAGCTCGATCGGACGAACGGCCGGTTCGTCGCATTCAAGGAGGCCGTCTTCCAGAACGTCTTCGATCGGATCGATCCGACGACCGGGGTGCCACGGTATCGGTCCGATATCGTCGAGCAGAAAGTGGAGCAGTGGATCGCGTCGTGCCCGAGTACCGAGGGGGGGAAGAACTGGCATGCGATGAGCTACCACCAGCCGACCGGCGTGCTCATCATCCCGCTGGCCCAGTCGTGCATGGAGATGTCGGGCCGGCGGGTCGAGCTGAAGGAAGGCAACGGCGGGACCAACGCGGATCGGCGCTTCTACGAGATGCCGGGGTCCAACGGCAACGTCGGCAAGCTCGCGGCGTTCGACGTGACGACGATGAAGGAGATTTGGAATTACCAGCAGCGCGCGGCATTCCTCACCGCGGCTCTGTCGACGGCTGGCGGTGTCGTGTTCGCGGGGGATCTGGATCGCAGGTTCCGCGCGTTCGACGTTCGGACCGGCACGATTCTGTGGGAGACGCGGCTCGGCACCTCCGTGCAGGGCTTCCCGGTGACCTTCAGCGCCGGCGGCAAGCAGTACGTCGCGGTCGCGACCGGCCTGGGCGGCGGCAGCCCGCGCAACGTGCCGGCCACGATCTCGCCCGAGATCAAGTATCCGGCGAACGGCCACGCGCTGTACGTGTTCGAGTTGCCGGACAAACGGTAGATCTGAAAGCTGAAAGCTGAAACCTGATGAGACTTCAGGTGTCGGGCGCGGCAGTCAACGTTGTCCAACCTCGAGAACTCACAGTGCAATAGCGTTCTCAACGAATCGGTCCGTCAGGGGGGTTCCATGAGATTCGCGCGTCGAAGCCCTGTGCTACTGGTCCTGGTCTCCCTGTGTGCGGTCAGCGCATTCGCGCAGACTTCACCCTGGGACAAACCAAATCCGAACAGTCTCTGGGACAAACCAGATCCGAACAGCCCCTCGAATCCGAATCGGCCGGCCGGGGAAGCGCCGTGGACCGGACCAAGTCCGGTGGGAAACTGGATCGTCGAGTTCCGGGACTACCCCGATCCGGGCCGCGCCGCGCCGGTCGCGCTGGCGGTGAGCGCTCCCTCCTCGCTCCAATGCGAGAGAGCCGCGAGCGGCGGCTGTTACCTCCGCAAGGTCACCGATCCCAACGCAGATTGGGAAGTCAGGGAGGTCGCCAGGCCCGGGGCATGGGCCGTAGGGACAATTTCCCGCAAGAGCCGCGGCGGTATGTTGACTCTGAATCACCCCTCTTTCTTTGTGCTCTCGGGCACCCAGACCACGTTCCGCCCGGCCGGGGCCGATCGAATCCAGGGGCAGTGGACCCACGCCGACATTCGTGGCGGAAAACCCAGCCCGGTCGTGTGGCGGCGGGGGGTCCCGCGGATCACCCGAGTGAAATTCATCTCGGCGCTCGAAAGCGAGACCACACCTGGCGGCCCTCCCGCGCCGGTCCGGGTTGGATATAACGACATCTTCTGGGGGGCCCGGACGCCGGCGTACGCGCCACAATTCACCGTCGAGATTTACGGCGAGAACCTCTGGGGCCATCACCTCGTCCATCTTCCCAAAGATGTCGACATGATCGCGTGGGAGCCCACCTACATCCAGAACCCAGCGGGCACGGATCCGGTGACCGCCAACGTGATTGGGTTGCGCGTACAGGTGCTGATTCTGGGCGAGCGGCCGGGAAGCGCCCCCGACCGCGAAGTGCCGAAAGCGACTCCCGGACGGAAGACGCTGGTGTTCAACGACCTCGACATTCCCTTCGACCTCGAGATCACCGGGTTCCCTGGAGGGGCGACCGGCACCACCACCAGGACCACGAAGCTCATGGAACTGCGGTATGTGGAATTGCGCGACGGCAAGTATGTCCCGATCGCCGGCGAGCTGAAGCATGGCGCGGTCTTCTACGTCGAAGCGGCGTTCGACGCGACGCCCGCCGACAGGGAATACGTGGTCAAGCTCGACTGGGGCGTCGGTCCGGGATCCGAGGTGACGGTCAGGCCCAGCTCGGACGCGAAAGTGTTCCGCAGCGAGGCCCTTCGTCTGCAGGCCCCGGTGACGAAGCCCTGACATGCGCGCGAAGGAATTCGCGGCGTGCCTCCTGCTGACGCTAGCGTGCAGCGTCGCTCACGCGCAGATCGATCTGCGCGTGCCTCCGGGACAAGGCCTCACCGCGACGCTTCAGGGACTGACCTCGCAGATCAGGACCGCGAACGCTCCGCGCGTGCTGGAGTTCCAGTTCGGCCGCCGCCAGCAGGGAAAGTTCGTCGCTTACGGGAAAGACCAGCCGATGCGCTTCGACGGGCCGTTCCTGGTTCGCGTCCGCTATGACGTCGAGCCGGCGTTCGACAGGACGGACATCCTGCTCACCTGGGGTTCGGGCCAGTCCCGCGCGGTGCCGATCGGCAGGACCCGCGGCAATCGCACCGTGTTCGAGAGCGGCGAGATGTTCTTCGAGGACCCGCGAAGCTGCACCGGGCTGCAGTTCTGCGGGCAATCCGAGGGGCTGTCGTATGAGCCTTAGGAGGACGATCGCCGCGTTCGCCCTGTCGGTACCGGCTCTGGTCGCGGGACAGAACATTACCGAGATCCTTGGCGGGAGTGAGCCCCCGCGGCAGCCGCTTCCTGTAGAGGGCGGCCGGAACAACCTGATCACCGGGATGCTCGACGGGACGACCTATCCGCAGCCGGTCGCGGACCCCGAGGCCAGCGTCCAGATTCTGGTGCTGCCGCAGTCCGACGAGGTGATGATCGACCTCCCCTTCCGGTTCGCGGTGCGCGTGATCGGCGATCCGGCGCGTGCGGCCCACGATGTGCGCGTACGGATCGGCGCGACGCTCCGGCGCGCCAACGGCTCGGCATCCCCGGCCGGCGAGGTGACCTTCACGCGCGCCGTCATGCCGCAGCAGGACAATCAGCCGCGCCGCGACTGCAGCACCCAGGGGAACGATCGGGTCTGCACGTTGGGCGATCTTCCTCCCGGCGGAGAGGCGCGGGTTTCCGCGGAGCTGCGCACCACGGCCGCCGCCCAACCGGGCGATCTCGTTCTCTCGGTCCTCACCCGGTTCGGCGCCACGGAGTTGAAGTCACACGAGACGGTGGTGAAGCTCGTTCCCCGGCGCCAGCTCTCCAATGTGGGTCTCACGATCGACCTCTCGAGCGACTCGGACGTGGCGGCGATGGGCTTCGACTTCGTGCACTCGGTCAGGGTGCGGAACTCCAGCACCAGCGAAGACGCAACCCGCGTGACGGTGGAGATCCGCCAGCGCGCAATCACTCAGAGCGATGGCACCTTCACGCCGCTCGCAGGCGATGGCATGGAGGTGTCGGTCCTCGATCAGCGGTGTGCGCTGCAGAAGGGGACCTACCGGTGCCTCCTGGGGACCTTGAAAGCCGGGCAGGAGGTCCGCGTGCCGGTGCAGGTGAAGGTCCTCAAGGATCTGCCCGCGCAGCGATCGGGGAAGGTTGAGACGCAGGCGCGGGTGAAAAGCGCGGAAGTCGATCCCGAGCCCGAGGACAACTTCGACAAGGAAATGACCACGCTCGTTTCACGACAGCCGGAACTGGCCTTTCTCTCGCCGGTGAAAGGCGAAAACGGGCAGGTGCGGTTCGTGGAGGGGGATTACCTCGCCAACGGAGAGCGTTTCGGAATCGGCGCGCGCTTCATGCACGCGCTCGTCGAGCCGGACACGCCGGAAATTGTCGTGCGTGTGATGGTGAACGGCGCGCAGCCGCTGGATGTGGCCCTTCGCAAACCGCTCACCGGACAGGGTCCGATCTATCGCAGCGCGCCGCTTCGGCTGCTGCCTCCGGGAGCACGCGCGGATGCCGCGGACAAGCCCATCCGCGCCAGCAACGGCGATGAGCTGAGGGCGAGCTACCAGCGCTCATCGGCCGCCGCCAGGGTGATCGGCACGAGATGAGCCTTCGACGGCTTGCGGGCATTGCGCTGGCGATCGCGTGTCTGATGAGTGAGACCGCGTTCGCACAAGCGCCGGCCGGGACAACCCTCGGCGTGCCGGTCGGCGCGGAACTGCGCGCCACACTCGAGGGAAAGGAACATACCGCGCGCGTCGCTCCGGCGCCCGTCCCGGTGGACGCCCTGGACCTTCGCGTTGGGCCGCTGGAAGCCGGGTGCGTCCCCAACACGTTCCGGTGCGCTCCGTTTGACGCGCGCGGCACGCATTACGTCGTGCCCCTGCGGAACGAGGGACCGACGACGGCCACCGGGATCCGCGTGCGGCCGTCGCATCCCGGCGCGTGCGCCGATGCGCTGGGATGCGACGGCAAGGACTACGCGATCTCTGTGTGGCGCGGCAACTGCACGTACGGCAACTGCCAACCCTGCCGCGCGACGGGCAGCGGCGCCGATCTGACTCTCGAATGTCCCGACGCTGTCGATCCGGGCGAGACGGTGCTCTTCGAGATTGCCGTCCGTTTGGCCGGCGGCCACTCGGTGCGGGACACCTTCAACAAGACTGCGCCCCCGTGCGCGCCGGGCGAGATCGTGATCCCGATCCAGTTCGTGTCGGATCAACCGGATCGGGACCCGGCGAACAACGGGGTCCCGATCCCGGCGCAGGACCCGGCGGTGACGCCGGCGCTGCGAATCGTCCGCGCGATGGGTGACGAGCCCAAAAGGACATACGTGCTCGCCACGTCCTTTCTGCTGGGACACTTCATCGCCGTCGAAGCCCGGTTTCCGCAGTGGCCCTGCCCGTATCCCGCCAGCCTCGAGGCGTATGTGGAGTTCAAACAGGACCTGCGGGGCGAGCTGGACCTCGAGCTGTTCGCCGATCCCACTGAGCAAGGCGTGTATCGATCGCGGCCGACTCGCGTCGGTTCACTCGCCGCGGATCCCGGACGCTTCCTGCTGAAGGATGGGCGCATGGTCGCGACGCTGAAGAGCTACCCGTCGGCGCGCGCTGAAGCGCTGATCAGCAGCGAGCCGGCAACGATCGAGATCCAGACATTCGACGAGCTCGATCGACCTTCGCCGGCGCGCGTCATTCCCATCAGCGGCCGGTACCGTGCGCGGTTGCGCTTCCGTGATCCGAAGTCGCCGGCCTCTAGCGAGACCAATCACGAGATCGTGCTGGAATTCCTACGGCCGGACTTCGCCAGTGAGACAGCGGTGGCGGAGGTCGTACCGGTGCCCGGCGAGCCCGGCCACTTCCAGTCCGACTTGTTCGTGGCGTCGGTTTCCGGAACCATCACCGCCCGTCACTTCGGGGCGCTGCCGCCGTCGCGCGATGCAAACATCGTCCGCGTTGAAGACGCTGAAGAGTTCTTCGTACTTGGCCTGGACGGCCCTGTTATCATCCCCTTCGGAAGCCTGTCGGAGGCCGTTGATCACAAGGTGGCACCCGGCGACTCGTTCGGATTCGCCCAAGTCGGGGGTCCTCCAGCGAACCTGCGGCCCATCGACCTCGTCGTTGAGGTCATTTCGACCGAGACATCGGGGAGACGAGCCCGAGTAGCAGCCACGACCTCCGACACCCTCGGCCCCCGTATGTGGCGCGACCAATGGTTCGCGCGTCGTGCGCGTCGTGTGGCGGAGGCGGGCGAAACGTCTGTTTATTACACACCGAGATTCGTCGCGGGAACGGACTCAATCCTGGGAGACCTGCGGCCTGGCGATCGTGTTCGTGCCATCAATCCCGGGTCCGGCGCTCGTAGCGATTGGGTGATCGTCGCGCCCGTTCCGGCGCCGGTCGTGGATTGGACGCTGCACCGTGCCCCGGGCGCCTCGCCGGTCGACATGGACGACACCGTGGCGCAGGGAGACGCGGTGCAGGCGCGTCTCCTGCTGGCGGACACAACCATGGGGTCGACCGCCTTCGCGAAACTCGACATCATGCGGAACGGATCGCTCGTCTCGACGGTGCCGCTCACGCTGCGGCGGCAGGACGGAGGTTCGTCGACGTTTCTGTCGGAACCTCTAACGACAGGGGCGGCGGGTGTCCTCTCCAACGCGCAGATCGGCGACCAGCTGCGGGCGCGGTATGCCGAGCTCGCGACGGCGAACTCTGAACCGGTTGAACGCGTGGCGGTGCTCGGCGTGGTGCCGCGGCCGGCGGTCGTCGACACACTGGCCCTTCAGGTGCTCGCGCCAGATGGCGAGGTCACATCCGGACACGACGTGACGCTGCACGGACAGGTGCGCATTGCCGTTGCCTTCAGTCACCCACCGGCAGAGCAGAACGCGAACGTTGAACTGCGGACGGTCCGAGGCAGCGAAGTCACGCGGGAAATGCTCGTCGTCGTGACGCCCGCCTCCGGCAGCACCACGCGCTACGAGTCGGCGCCCATTCCCGTCTCCGGCGATGGGCGGCTGAGTCACGTCCGCCCTGGCGACCGCATTGAGGGGCGCTACGGCAGTGGGCCGTGGGCCGCGACGCCGGCCGCCACGGCCACAGTGATCGGACGTCCGGGTGTGCTGCGCGCGGCGCGGTTCGTCGCTGCGCGGCCGCCACATGCCGCGGTTCGCGAGCTGGCACCGGGAACCCCGTATGCCGTGGAGCTCGAATTCGAAGCGCCGCCAGACGATCAGTCGCTGCCGCTGACGATCGAGACGGGACCGCCCGTCGCCGAGCGCGTCCCTGCCGGCGACCAGCGTGCGTGGGGAGGTGAGGTGGCCTCCACGACCCGTTGGACCAAGCCCGACCCGACGACGCCTGAAAAGCACCGGACGCCGGAACTGCTCCTGGACGGCGTCAGGCCAGGGTACGTCGTCCGTGCGACCTATGGGACCGCCGTCGTCGTCGCGTCGATGGGCGCGGCCGGCGTGCCGGCCGGACACGGCCGAGTGGAAGTCGTCGGACGCGATGCGTTCGGCCATCCGATTGCGGTTCCAGTCACGTTCAACCTGGCGGGAAAGACTCCCGGCGATTCGATCCGCGGCGCGACCAACGCGCGGATGGACGTGCCCGCCGGCACCTACGACATCACGGTTGACTTCCCGGGCGCTCGCTACCTCGAATTCGCCTTCCGCGTTCAAGCCGGACGCGAGAGGAGACTCACGCCGCCAGGCGCGCTTGGCGCGATCCGGTTCGACGTGCGCGATGCCCGCAACGTCCGTCTGGCGCCCCGCGTGATCATCGAGAAGCAGCCGAGCGCTCAGCGCACCGGAAGCGGCTGGGACGCGGCGTATGCAGGCCTCGCCGGTGAGCCGGCGGTCATGATGCCGGCCGGCACCTACCGGCTTCGTCTCGAAGACGGGCCGTTCGGCTCCGACGAGCGTACCATCACGGTCTCTGGCGGCACCACGACGACCGTAACGCTCGCACCGCGCGGCCGGCTGATCGCGACGGCGACCGGCTTCGATGGCCGCCCGCTCGCGTGTACCGTCGTGGCGCGTTCCGAAACGGAAACGCGGTCCACCGCCGCAGGCCACGTCCTGGATCTGCGGCCGGGACGCTTCGAGATCGCGTTTCACAGCACGATTCCGTTCACGACGACTGTGGACATTCGTGCCGGCGAGGAGCACAGGGTCGCGGCGCCGCGGCTTGGCCGGTTGCAGGTGAACGCGAGCGACGCGCTGGGCCAGCCCACGCCGGTTCAGGTCCAGGTCGCCTCGACGCAGCCGAACGCCGCGCAGGCGCTGACGTGGACTTCTGGCCGCGCGATCGACGTGCCCGAAGGTGAGTACCGCGTCACGTACGGCGGCGACCGTACGGTGGTCGCGCACGTTCGCGGCGGCGAAATCACGGCGGTGGATCATCCGGACGCGGGGAAGCTCGGGCGTCTGCGCGTCCGGCTGCCGCCGGATTTCGATCGGCGGTTCGCCCGCGAGTACGAAGTGCAAGTCATCAGCGGATCGCGCGTCGTGTCACGTCGAGGCGGTCTCGGCACGCTCGATGTCTCCACCGACGTGCCGGTTGGAAAGTACGACGTCCGCATCGCTGCACGCTCGAGTGAGGTCGACGCCGTGTACGCGCTGGGGGTGCTGGTTCGCGGCGTGGCCGTGAGCGCCGGCGAAAACCCGGTGGTGTTGCCGGGCGACCTGGGCACGTTGAGCGTCGAGATAAGGTCCGCCGCTGGCGAGCTCGCCACCGATCGGTTGAACGTGTTTCTCGGCGCTGCCAATCTCGTCCTGATGAACGAGGGGCGGTCATCGGTCTACGGCTCGCGGCATGTCTTCTACACGAACCCGGGCACGTATCTCGTTGGCGGAGTCTTCGCGCCGCCGAAGGCGGCCGAGGTCTCGGCCGGCCGCGACACACCCCTGGTCGTTACGCAGTTCCGCTAGCAAGCTCCAGCGGTGGCGGCGTGCGACATGGCTCATTGAAGAGTGACAGGCAGGATGGATGTCGGAACGTTTGCGCCTTCCAGAAGGAGGACACGCGTGACCACTTCGCCCCTTGCGAGCTCTCGAAGATCGTGGCCCTGTTGCCTCGCCGCCAGCTCGGTCGCGCTGCTCCTGCTCGGCAGCAGTCCGGCTCGTGCGCAGCAGCAGTTTTCCAGCCTGACGCAGGTCCTCGACGCCATACAGGCGCAGGACCGCGCGATTGCCGAACGGCAGGCGCAGGCCACGGCGGCGGTCGCCGCAGCGCGGCAAGCGAAGAGCGCCTTTGAGGCGGCAGATGCGCAGCTCCAACAGAGCATCGCAACTGAAGTCGCGCGGACGCGGGCGCTGCGGCAGTTGGAGCACCGGCTGTACGCGCGCGCCGAGGCGCGCGACTACGCGCGCCGGTTGAACAATCTGCGCGCCAACTTCACGCTCCTGGAAACCACCCTTACCGACCTCCGCGGGCGGAACGAAAAGGCCCGGCTTGCCGGCCTTGCCGTCGACGTCGAGCGCGTGGAACTGCTCGAGCGGACGGTCGCCGACATGCGCGCGCTGATCGGGCTCGCGGATCTCGTGTCGGCCGCTCGGCAGCGCACGTCACAACCGCGGAACGCCCAGTACGAGGCGCTCCGCGATTATCGTCGGCAGGTCAGCGCGCAGAAGCAGGCAGAGGGTGCGGCGCGCAAGGCGCGGCTCGACCGTCTGCGCCTCTTTCACGTCATGGGAACGCGGTTCGAACCGATGTACCTGCGCGCGGTGAGCGCAAGCGTTGCAGGCGGGGGAAGGCGCGGCGGGTCCAGGTATCGCGCGACCGTCACCCCATCTCCGGAGGCTGCGCGGCTGGATACGTCCATCGCGTTCCTGCTGAATCAGCTCGAGGGCGTGGAAGCCGCGGTCGTCGCCAGCCGGCAGGCGTTCCTTGACGCGGAGAAGCGCTTTCTCGACGTGAGCTGGCGGTGGCAGGCGGCGCACTCGCTGTATCACGACATGATCTATCACGCCTATGCGCTACAGGCGGGACTGGAGCTGGCCGATTCGGCCATCACCGTCTTCGACAAGGGGACCACGCCGGCGACGGTCTTCTTCGAGGCCGCGTGGCGCATTGGCGAAGCCTTCCTGACCGATGCTCGTATCGAGGAACCGAAAGTCGGGGACGCGCTGATCGCGTATCGCGGCGATCTGGCGACGCGTCTTGTTGAGGCGATGCACGCCGCCGAGGACCGCGTGTTTCGAAGCGACGATGAGTGGCTGGAGGACATCCGGACGAGATTTCGGCACCAGTCCCGCGTCCTGCCCGATCGCGAAAGCATCGCCCGGCACATTTCTGACGAGCAGGAGAGCGAGTTCGTGCAGGGTGTGGCCGAGACCGCGACGGTCGAGATTATCAGGCAGTTCGCGATGGTGGGCGTCGATCTGAACCTTGGCCGTCAGGCCCTGAGGGACTTTCTGGACGGCCAGTTATTCACCGACGGAGAGCCGCTGCGGATGCTGAAGGAAGCACGAGCGAAAGCGGCCAACTGGGTGCCGCCGTCGCTGTCTCGATTCGTGCGCGGCGGCGACGCCGCGGGCGAGCTGCTGCAGGAGGCCAAGGACGGCTGGTTGAAGGGTAAGGGGAAGGACTTCCTCAAGACCGCTGTCATCACCGCGGCCAAAGCAGGCGTTACTGCGGCGCATCGGCAGGATATGACCGAGGCGGCGACGGAGGTCGCGTTGCTCGACATCGAGTGGCTGCTCAGGCGTCACGAATACATCGCGCGCGGCAGGGCCCTGCGCGCGTTCGGGACCAAGGTCGTGGCGACCGAGGCGGCCATCGGTTTGCTGATCGCGGAGCGCGGCGCGACGACGGCGAGCCGCACG
>Ga0209343_10009321_pt1 | contig 11294 bp, 15 predicted proteins | sample RifCSPlowO2_02_FD_184026 | JGI IMG/M metagenome (GOLD analysis project Ga0209343, IMG submission 184026) | Groundwater microbial communities from Rifle, Colorado - Rifle CSP2_plank lowO2_0.2 (SPAdes) (version 2) | ecosystem: Environmental > Aquatic > Deep subsurface > Groundwater | place... | reverse complement strand
TGGGTATCGATCTGGCGCTGCGGTCGGGCGCCGACCAGCAGGGCCGCGTCTATGTGAACGCCACCAACCCCGTTCAACCCGCGTTTTCGATCTCGCACTGGGATTCGCTGAGTGCTCCCAGTCAGCTGATGGAACCGGTGATCAACGCGGACCTGACGCATTCCCTGCAGCCGCCGGACGATCTGACAGTGCCGCTCCTGCGCGATGTCGGCTGGTTTCCCGATGCCGACAACGACGGGCGGGCGGACGACCATGACGCCTGCGCCACGTCCGACGTGAGCCCGACGGTGGTGATCGGTGGCGAGGACACCGGTGTGACGAACGTCATGCTCGACACCGGCTGCACGCTCGCCGACTACATCGCGGCCGCCGGGGCCGACGCCGCCAACCACGGCGGTTTCGTGAGCGCCGTCGCCCACCTCGCCACCACCTGGCGCGACGCCGGCCTCATCACGGGCGCGGCCAGGGGCCAGATCCAGAGTGCGGCGGCGCACTCGAGCATCGGCGACTGATCGGGACTCTTGACAGCCGGGCGGAAGAGCTGTCCGCCCGGCTGGGCTCCGCGTCTCTCGTCACGGCGGCGGGACCTGCCCGAAGATCTTCGGGGTCGGCACCCGGGCGCGGGTCCGTTCGCGTTCCTCGACGGTCACGCGATCGAGGCCGTTCTTGCGGCAGGACTCCTCAACCGCCCTGACCACCATCCCGCGGACGAACGCGGGGATCCGCTTCATGCGTGCGGCGGCCGCGTCGTCCCACGCGATCGTTGTCCGCGATTCCGGGCCGTACTCGACGGTCCGAGCCCCGGGCGTCCCTGATGCGGCAGCGCCCTGCAGGGCGCGCGGTCGCAAGTGCGATGGCCGCGCGTTCGCCGGGGTCCAACTCGGCGGTGACCGCGTCGATCTGCTCGCGTGTCACCGGCCTTACCATCGCCCATGATGGCGGGCTCGAAGTCCAGGTCCGCGCGGATGATGGCGATGTGGTCGCGCGAAGTTCGGTGGCGACGGCATCTGGAATGACGACTTCGTCGTAGAAGGATTGAAGAAGTTCGACTTGCTCGATCGGAACGAGGTACAGAATCGGCGACGTGTCGGCAACGACGATCATCGCCTCGGCAGAATTCCGAGTTGGTGATGCGCTTCAACATCAGCTTCGACGTCCGCCACCGTAATCTGCAAGGGTACGCCGTGCTTCTTCAGAAGAGCACGGCCGCGTCATCGCCATTCGGGCGCAGCAGGAGGGCTCGGTCGGGATGGCTGCACATCTGGTCCTCGTGCAGAACTGGTTCGAGGAGCTGACGCGGGTGGTGGGGGAAAGATGACGCCGTTCACGCTTCCCGGTTCTCGCTGCTCGGTTCGTGTGTAGGTTCACGGCAGATGTTCGAGATCGGCGAGGTCCTGATGCCGGCCGGCGGCGCGTTTGTTCCGTTTCAAATCGTCGAGCCCGATGATCGACACCTCGACGCCCCCCAGGGTGGTGCGGATCGCTCGGGGATAGCACTCGTCAAATTGCACCCCGGCGATCGTCGTGAGGAGTTCAATCCTGACAGGTGGCACGCCGAGTCGAATGATCTGGTCGGGGCGCAGGAAGAGATCGGCGGACAAGTCCGGCACGTCGAAGCCGAATTCGTGGAGCGCGTTCACGAGTCGCGTCGCGGCAGTGGTGTCCATGGGGACCCAGATGTCGATGTCGGCCGTGGCCCTCGGGTGCCCGTGGTAGCCGACGGCGTAGCCGCCGACGATCACGTACCTAACTGCGTGGGCGTTGAGCAACCTCAAGAACGCGCTGAAGTCGGGCGGCAGCGTGGGGTCGGCCATAGACGATCTGCCTTTGCAGTTCGATGGCGGCGAGCCGGTCGTCGGCCGAGCAGGCCAGCCAGAAGGCGAGGTCCCCGGTCGATTCGACTCGTCCGGCCACGGAAAACGCACGCCGATCCACCCGCGGCGGCTCCGGTCGCACGGTGCGGGATGACATGGTAACCATGGTAGGCGCAGTCATCGGCCGGTGCAATGCGCGATCGAAGGCGCGACCGGGGCAGGGGGAGCTGTCGTGAGCTGTGGCCCTCGGCCAATGGGCGCTGATACGTGTGTGTTCGGCAGTAATCCGCAGCTGTGCTGTGCCACGGGGGGAAGGGGTGGGGGTCACATAACCGATCTTCCGAAGACCGCCTTCATCGTTCCTTCTATCGTCCCGGCTAGGCGCGCACGACGCGCGCCGCCGTGATGTCCTTGACGGTCGGTGTGCCCATCTGCCTCATCGTCATCGTGAGCTCGGCGCGCAGGATCTCGAGCACCCGCTCGATGCCTTCCTGGCCGAACGCCGACAGGCCCCAGATGTAGGGACGTCCGATGCCGACGCCGCGGGCTCCGGACGCGAGCGCCTTGTAGATGTCGGTGCCGTGGCGGACTCCGCCGTCGAGGAACACCGGGATGCGTCCCCCGACCGCCTGGACCACTTCAGGCAGGCAGTCGATCGTCCCGCGCAGGGTTTCGGTCGCGCGCCCGCCGTGATTGGAGACGACGAGGCCGTCGACGCCGTGGCGCACCGCGAGCTGCGCATCCTCGGCGCTGTCGATCCCCTTCAGGACGACCTTCATGCGCGTCAGCGCCTTCAGCCGCTCGAAGGTCGCCCACGTGGCATCGGGCGGGTTGAAGCGGCCTTCAAGGCCGTCGTACATCGGCCGGTGCATCGGCCTGCCCGGGCCGTTGACGTGGCAGGCGACGCAGTTGCGCGTGTCCTCGCGGGCGAAGCGCGTCATCGTCGGCGTATTGCGCCCCGCGAGCAGATCGACCGTCCACACGAGCACCGGGCAGCCGGCATCCTCGATGCGCTTCACCATCTTCTCGGTCTCGTCCCATTTCAGCGGCATGTAGAGCTGCTGCCAGGGCGGCGTCCCGAGCGTCTTCGCCACCTCCTCGACCGAATAGGTCGTCACGTTCGACAGGATCAGCGTGTGCCGCTTCGCCTTCGCGGCGCGCGCCGTCGCCAGTTCGCCGTCGGCATGAAACGCCCGCTGTCCGCCGACGGGACAGATGAAGAGCGGTGTCTCCCACCGGACGCCGAACACCTCCGTGCTCAGATCCGCCTTCGAGACGTCCACGAGCCGCCGCGGCTTCATCTGAATGTGCCTGAACGCCTCGACGTTCGCCTTGAGCGTGAGGTCGTCGTCCACGCCGCTCGCCATGTAGCCCCAGTGCGCGGGGGCCAGCGCGCGCCTGGCGGCCGCCTCGAAGTCCATCACCTGTAACGCGTCCGCGGCGCGCATCAGCACCGCGGGTTCGTGCGACACGGCCAGCTGCTGCGCCCACGCGCGAACCGACGGCGTGAGCACGGTGCTGGCGGCGAGGAACTGGAAGAATTCGCGGCGGCTGCTATCCATGCGGCGGACGCTACTCCGCTTCCGCGGCGCCGGTCAAGACGAGTCCGGCGCGGCAGGAGAGGCGCGCCACGGGCACAATAGTGTGAAGGTGAACGATGAATCTGAATGAGGCGACCGCGTTCGTGACAGGCGGATCGAACGGCATCGGCTTCGCCATTGCGAAGAGACTGATTGAGGCTGGCGCAAGAGTCGCGATAACCGGCCGCGACGAACGGCGGCCGGTCGAGTGCTGGCGCGCTGGGCTGCGGCAGGTCAACATTCGCGTGATGCTGTGGCCGTCGGCCAATGGGTGCTGTTCGGCAGCAATCCGCAGCTGTGTTGTGCCACGGGGGAAAGGGGTGGGGGTCACATAACCTTCCGAAAACCGCCTTCATCGTTCCTTCTGTCGTCCTACCGACCAGATGCCAGGCGCTTCTCGGTTGGCGGCAGCGCGTCCCCCGTGAATCAGCCGTCGGGCGAAACCGCGTCGGCCAAGGCGCGATCCAGAAGATCAGTGACGCCCAGCGGCGCGGCCCAATGCCGGAGGTAGGCGCGATCGACAGCCGGGGTGACCCTCACCACGCCGACGACGTCCCACCACTGTCGCTCGGACGTTTCTCCGCCGAGGCGGAACCATTCAAGCTTCGCGAGCACCGTGTCCTCAGGTGAGGCCACGGGGAAACGGGGAGCGTCCGGGGCCTCGTCGATGGCCTGGGCGCGGGCCCGCGGACGATAGGAACGATGAAGGCGGTTCTCGGAAGATCCGTTGTGTGACCGCCTCGCCCCTTCGCCTCGGCACAGCCAACATCACGACAACAAGCCGCTATCTTGCTACAACGCGGGTCCGACTTCAGCACGTACGAAAGAACTTCGAGGAGCGTCGCAACGCAACTGCACAGCCGGACACTTCTCATGCCCCGAAGAGATCCGACTTGAACACGTTAGGAACGGGTCTTTCCTGAGGCGATTCAAAGTCTCAAACGCTGGCCGCGTTTCACCAGAAAGTGGTACCCTACCGCGGATGGGGACCCGCAGAGACAGCCTCGCTCTGCCGTTCGACGAGTGCGCCTGCGATACCTTTGACGAGTTCCTTCGTCATTTCGAGTGGCGGGGCGCCAGAACAGCCGTCGGCACTATTCAGGTGCCTTCGACCGACGGCGTTGTCAGCGTCGATACATTCTCGAATGAGTTCTGGACCGCCAAACAAAGGGCCGCGCACAGCCTCCACGAGATCTCTTACCGTGCATGCTTCAAGCCGCAGCTTCCACGGTTCTTCATCGACCGTCTGACACAGCCGGGCGATGTCGTGTACGACCCGTTTCTCGGGCGCGGGACCACGCTCATTGAGGCGACGCTAATGGGGCGTTGCGCCTGGGGATGCGACGTAAATCCAATTAGTCGAATCCTGTGCGAGCCGCGGTTGAATCCTCCCACTGTGGTGGAGGTCGAGCACGCAATCACCGACGTCGACTTTGCCAATGCGGACGAGCTACCGGAAGAACTGCTCGTCTTTTACCACCCGGACACCCTGCGGCAGATCTGCGCCCTGAGGGAACATCTGCTAAGGAGACAAGCCGACGGGACCCTGACATCTGTCGATCGGTGGCTGCGCATGGTGGCGGTCAATAGGCTGACCGGACATTCGGCGGGCTTCTTTAGCGTGTATACGCTGCCGCCCAATCAGGCGGTGTCGGTGCGGTCGCAAACGAAGATCAACGACAGGCTCAAGCAGACACCGTCGTACCGCGACGTGCCGGGCATCATGCTCCAGAAGACCCGGTCCCTGTTGCGCGATTGCACGCCAGCGGGCCGCGCACAGCTCGAAGCCCTCGCGTCTCGCTCGCGCATCGTCGTCGGAGCGGCATCCATGACTCCTGAGCTCAAGGCGGATTCGGTCGCCCTTGCCGTGACGTCGCCCCCGTTTCTCGACGTGGTCGACTACAAGACCGACAACTGGTTGCGCTGCTGGTTCTGCGGAATCGACGCGGCGTCCGTCCCAGTGACCATGTGCAAGCAACTCGACGGCTGGAGGCAGTTCGTCACGGAAGTGCTTCAGGAGGTGCGGCGCGTACTACGGCCCGGTGGCCATGTCGCCTTCGAGGTTGGCGAGGTGAAGGGAGGCGCTATTCGCCTTGAAGAGACGGTCATTCCTGCCGGCATGGCCGCCGGCCTGCGTCCGGAGCTTGTCCTGGTGAACGCCCAGCGCTTCACAAAGACCGCGAATTGCTGGGGTGTCGCCAACAATAGCAAAGGCACCAACACAAACCGGATCGTCCTGTTCAGAAAGACCGGTTGAACGACTGGGAGGTTTGAGTGACTACAGTCCGCATCACTCTCGGGCCCAAAGCGCTGGAGGTACTGGGGCGACCGGTCGTCGGCCAGGGCGGTTTTCAGACGCTGCTGCGCCAGATGCAGGCGGCCGTGCAGGGTCGGGACTTGTCGCTGACGCCTGACCAGGTGGCCAAGGTTGTGCGGTACGTCGAAAAGTACGGTCAAGGGGGTTTCCAGGGACGCCTGGACACCGTCCTCGCTGAGTTGCGCAGGCTCGCGAGCGTCCTGAGGCCTTTGACCGAGCTCAGGTAGTCGCTCCCGGCCTTGGGGTCCTGGGAGGGTGGTGTCCATGTCTTTTCTGCCCGCAGTTCAACGGGAGATCGGTTCCCGGCAGCCACAGGATCCTATCCGAGTAACGCTCGAGTACTTGCTGCAGCATGCCGTAGGGCGCTCGAAAGCGGTCCCGCTCCAAACGATCGTCTCGTACCTTCACTCGCGCGGCTTCGGTCTTACGGAAACGGGGTTCCAGCAGACAATCCTGGCAGAATCAAGAGCTGGAGACTACTTCATCGGTTCTGGTCCGCGCGGGTATTTTCTCATTGACGTGCGCAGTGACGCTGAAGCGATGAGAGATTTCTACGAGAATCGCATAAGAGCCGAAGAGCAGAATCTAGCGAACCTCCGGAGGCAAGCTGCGGCTGTTGGCTGGAACATCTGAATCATCCTAAGGCACACCCCTCCCAACCACAGCGGCCACCTGCCCTCGAGATGGCCGGTGCCGACCGACTGATTTCAGGCAGTGCTTCATTCTGAGCGTCGCAACCGTACCGGCTGTGCCGAGGCGAAGGGGCGAGGCGGTCACATAACGGATCGTCCGAAAACCGCCTTCATCGTTCCTTCTATCGTCTGCGCTGGCAGGCCGACGTGACCATCTCGGGCAAGCTGGCCGCGTTCGGCCCGCAGGGGCTGCTCGACCGGATCGCGCGGAAGAATGTCGACAGCTTCATCGAGGGGATCAAAGACGGCCTGTGCAGCGCGGGTCGCCCTGGGGCCGCGTCGCAGCAGGGTACGTCCGGCTCGCCGGACTGAGTCCGTTTGACGGTAGAATCGCCGCGTCACCGGTCCCCGCGGGATGTCATGGAAGCAGGCAGCGTCGAAACGATCGTCAGGGTGTTCAATGCGAACGGGATTCGATACCTCATCGCCGGTGGCCTTGCTGTCGTCGCACACGGCTACGTCCGTTTTACCGCGGACGTGGACGTCATCATCGATCTCGAGCCCGCCAATCTCAGCCAGGCCATCAGCGCCCTGGCGCAGCTCGAGTACCGTCCCCGGGCGCCGGTTGGCCTGGACGAGTTTGTCGATCCGGAACGGCGGTTGCGGTGGGTGCGGGAGAAGGGATTGACGGTGTTCTCGCTCTACAGCTCGCGACATCCCGCCACGGAGATCAACCTGTTCGTGGAGATGCCGCTCGATTTCGAGCGTGCCTATCAGGCCGCCGCGCGAATGGAAGTCGCCCCTGGCGTGCCTGCGACCTTCATCGGACTGGAAGACCTGTTGCGGTTGAAGCGGCAAGCCGGGCGGCCCCAGGATCGATTGGACATTGAGAAGCTGACGGCGTTACGGCGCGGGGCCACCGATGCGTAACAACCCCCAGGAGCGCGTCTGGGATCGGGGCTGGGACGCTCACGATGCGCAGCAGCTTCGCCGCCTGGCTGCGTTGCCGCTGGCCGAGAAGCTGCGATGGCTCGAAGAGGCGCAGCGGCTCGTGCGACACCTGTCCGCCGCAACGACGCCACCCGGAGCCGCGAAGGTGCCTCGATGATCGCGTCGGGATCCCGTCTCGGCCCGTTTGAGATCCAATCCGCCCTCGGGGCCGGCGGCATGGGGAGGTGTATCGGGCGTGCGAGCCGCGCCTCGGGCGTGACGTCGCGGTCAAGGTCCTGTCGGCCGCGTTCAGCGCCGATCCCGAGCGGCTCCGGCGCTTCGAGCAGGAGGCACGCGCGGCGGCAGCGCTCAACCATCCACACATTCTGGCCGTCTACGACATCGGCACGCACGAGGGCTCGCCGTACATCGTGTCGGAGCTGCTGGAGGGCGGCACGCTGCGTGCGTCGATCGGTGGCGGCCTGCCGGTGCGGAAAGCCATCGACTACGCCGTTCAGGTGGGCCATGGCCTCGCCGCGGCGCACGAGAAGGGCATCGTCCATCGCGACCTGAAGCCTGACAACGTGTTTGCCACGGCGACGGGGCACGTCAAGATTCTCGACTTCGGGCTGGCCAAGCTGACAGAGTCCCACGGGTCCGCGACAGGACTCGGCGCCGCGCGCCCGGCGTCCGACGTCGAGCCGACGCAGGCCGGCCTGGGTACGGAGACCGGCCTGGTGCTCGGGACGATCGGCTACATGGCGCCCGAGCAGCTGCGAGGGCACACGGTCGATCACCGCGCCGATCTGTTTGGTCTCGGTGCGGTGCTCTACGAGATGCTCTCGGGCCCGCGCGCGTTCGGCGGCGCGACGGGGGCCGACACGATCGGCGCGATCCTGGACAGGGAACCGCCGGACCTTCCGGTGGCGGAACGAAAGATCCCTCCCGGACTGGTGCGCATCGTGGACCGCTGCCTGGAGAAGAACCCGGCCGCTCGCTTTCAGACGGCCGCGGATCTGGCCTTTGCGCTCGAGGCCATGTCCGGCTCGTCCACGTCGAGCGACACGGTGGTGCCCGCAGCCGCTCGCTGGGACGGAAGGGGCGAACTATCCGTTCTGGGCGCCGGATAGTCGCGCCGTGGGCTTCTTTGCGGATGGCAGGCTCACACGCCTGGAGCTGAGCGGCGGTGCGCCGCAGGTCCTTGCCAACGCACCGGGAGGGCGGGGCGGCACCTGGAACCAGAACGGCGTGATCGTGTTTTCGCCCAACACCGTCGGTGGGCTGATGCGAGTCGGGGCCACGGGAGGGTCGCCCGAAGCCGTGACGCAGCTCAGCTCGGGCTGTGCCGAGGCGAAGGGGCGAGGCGGTCACATAACGGATCTTCCGAAAACCGCCTTCATCGTTCCTATCGTCAGATCTGGCCGGCGAAGAAGAGATCGAAGCGCACGCGCGTCTGCCACGTCTCGCGCAGCACCCGCGGGGCGTTGATGTACGTGTTCCGGTGCACCATCCCGAAACGCACGAACTCGGCCTGCTCGAGGCCGGGAATCATCCGCAGGACCCGCGCCTGCTCGCCCCACTTCAGCTGCGTCTGAAACCCGACGAGGCTGTAGTGGTCGCCGGCCAGGTTGTCCTGACGGAGCTGCACCACTGCGTACGGCGTCCGTCCGGTACGGGGATCGACGAGCCCCACCGGCTTCATCGGCCCGAACCGCAGCGTGTCGCGGCCGCGGTGCGCCATCACTTCGATCGGCAAACACCCTTCGAAGAACGGAAGGAATTCGAGCAGACGAGCTCGGCGAGACGGTCGGTCTTGTGCACGGCGGTGGCACGCACGGGCCGCATCTCGTGGATCACGACCGGCACGCCGAGCGCCGCCGCCTGCCACGCGGCCTCGGATCCGGCGAGCCCGCCGCCGATGACGTGGACCATAGGCGTCTTCATAGTTTACGGCGTCCCCGCGTGGCTGACGGCTCGACTACCAGAGCGTGCGTACCGCTCCACTCTTCCGAATCGGCCGGTCCGACGTGATGAGTGTCAGGTTGTGCACGCGTGCGGTCGCGGCAATCAGGCGGTCGGCCGGGTCGGGCGGAAACGACGGGCCCAGTTGTTCCGATTCGACGGCGACGTCGACCGTGAGCGGGACCACCTCGAGATGAGGCGACGAGGCCGCAGCGCGCAGCCACAGCGGCCAGGGCCCGAATGCCTCGTCCACGACGACGCGTCCATGGGCGAGGTGCCATGACGCCTCTTTCAACGAGATGGCGACGGTGCCGATACGCTCGTGCGGCGGCACGCCGCGGAGCGCCGAGCGCGCACGGCGGCTCAGTCGAAGGTCGTCCAGTACGGACCAGAACCACGCTTGGGTGTCGAGGAGATACTTTACACAGGCCGGAACCAGGCCTCGGGCGGTACGATGGGTGACTCGATGTCGCCACGCACGCTCGCGGTGCCGGCAAGGCAGCCGATCAGGCCGCGGGCGCGATCGGTCTTCTCCCGAACCGGCACGATCTTCGCGACTTCACGGTCGCGGTGGAGGATCACGATTGTTTCTCCACCCGCCGCGCGGCGAATGAGCTCGCTCGCCCGGTCCCGGAACTGCCCGATCTTGACGCGCTTCACCACAGACAACGAAGCCAGAATATTTGGCCATGTCAACCCTGCGCGCGACGGCCCGCCAGACACGCCGCAGGCGAATTCCGCGGTGCGTCCGCGTCTTTCCCTCGGCTGTCCGGTGCCCTTCCCTGCCCTTACAGGCCAGTCACGATCCCGTTCGCGTCGGCAATGAGCCCGGCCACGACCTCTTCCGACAGGACCCCGCGCCGCTGCAACGCCTCGACCTGCCTGACAAAGGCGCCGAGCTGCGCTTCGGCCGCGGCGGTGTTGCCGCTGTCAATTGCCCGGTTCACATTCGTCAACGTCGTTGTGAGCAGCCGCTCGGAAGCGGCGGCCAGATCGAGCGCCGTGATCTCGGTTTCCAGGTTCGTAACCGCATCGGTCGCGGAACACCCGTTGGCCGGACCCGGCACGAGCGGACAGCCGTCAACGATGTCGAAGAAGCCATCGTTGTCGTCATCGGGGTCCGCGTTGTCGCCCGTCCCGTCGTCGTCTGCATCGTTCCACTCGCTGGCGTCGAGCGGGAAGCGATCCGCGGCATCGCTGACGCCGTCGGCATCGTCATCCGTGTCTGCGTTGTTGCCCGTGCCGTCGCCGTCCGTGTCGGTCGTCTCTGCGGCATCCAGCGGGAAGGCATCCGAGGCGTCCGGCGTGCCGTCGCCGTCATCGTCGGTGTCGGCATTGTTTCCGGTGCCATCGCCGTCCGTGTCGGTCGTCTCCGACGCATCGAACGGAAACGCGTCCCCCTCATCCGGCGTCCCGTCGTTGTCGTCATCCGGATCGTCGGCATCGGGCTGTCCGTCGCCGTCGGCATCCGGCAGCGCAGGAGCCAATGCGGGTGCCCAGGACGGCTGGGAGTCTTCGCCTGGGCTGAACGTCAGACGCGTCTGGCCGGTGCCATCCGCATTCATCACGTAGACTTCCCAGTTGCCGTCGCGCAGACTGGCAAAGGCGATCTTCGTCCCGTCGGGCGACCACGTTGCATACGAGTCGTCTCCACCGCTGACGGTCAGACGCGTCGGGCTGCTGCCGTCCGCGTTCATGACATAGATTTCGTTGTTGCCATGCCTGTCGCTGTGGAACGCGACCTGCGTTCCGTCGGGAGACCACGCCGGATAGAGGTCGGTCGACGGATGATTGGTGATCCTCGTCTGTCCGGTTCCGTCCGGATTCATGACGTAGATCTCCCAATTCCCGTCGCGAGTGCTCGCAAAGGCGATACGAGCCCCGTCAGGGGACCACACCGGGCCGAGATCATGGCCGCCCGTGTTCGTCAGACGCGTCTGGGCACTCCCGTCCGCGTTCATGACGTAGATCTGGTAATTCCCAGTGTCGCGTGTGTCCGAAAAGGCGATCCGCGTCCCGTCGGGTGACCACGACGGCTCCGCCTGGCCACCCGCGGCGA
>Ga0209343_10009318_pt1 | contig 11297 bp, 9 predicted proteins | sample RifCSPlowO2_02_FD_184026 | JGI IMG/M metagenome (GOLD analysis project Ga0209343, IMG submission 184026) | Groundwater microbial communities from Rifle, Colorado - Rifle CSP2_plank lowO2_0.2 (SPAdes) (version 2) | ecosystem: Environmental > Aquatic > Deep subsurface > Groundwater | place: Rifle... | reverse complement strand
TTATTTATGCCCAACCGACTTTCCCCGTGGACTTCCACGCGAGATAGCCCAGGGTGCCCACGGCAATCGCCACGGCGTAAGGGAATTTATCTGCCGTTTCCGGCGCATCTTCAAGCGTGGGGACTCTGCCGACGGCAATCTTCACCGCGCCGGAATATAAAATAAAGCAAATATTCCGCAGTGTGCGCCGCAACACCCCTATTTTCCAGGCATAAGCAAGCGACAAGACCCCGCCTGCAACGAAAGTTGCGAGTATCGCACCGAGCACGTCCTCAGGTCCCAGAAACGCGCCCACCATGGCCATCAGTTTTACGTCACCCGCCCCCATGGCACGGAGCAGATACATCGGCAGCATAACCGCCAATCCGATCGCCAACCCCCCTATGGCACTCAGGAAACCCACCCCGCCCGGAAGCTGGCTTGCAAAACCAAAACCCTCCGGCATAAAAACGTTCAGCAGTATCCCCAAACCCGCTCCCCAGAAAACAACAGCATTGGGGATTCGGTGATATCGGACATCCTGCCGGGCGGCTGCGAGCAACAGCAATGCCATCGGCAACAGCGCAAGGAGCCCAGCTATACGAGGAGTCATAAGCAATCACACCGGTTCTGGATTAATGCGAAATCTTGCTGAGCAACGCTGGCAGCATTCGAAGCATTGGAAAAGTAGCGCCACGCTTTTTGCAGGCTACCTATGGAGATAAAGCGAAAGAACATCCGGCTTACTTATCAAGCAGACTGTTGCGCGAGCAGGCCGGGATCGACCCGCCCGCGCATCAGATACAAGCAGCTTCGCTATGTCACGCTGCACGCCGTATTAGTCATCTTATTGCAGATCGTTTGGAATGCGTTTCTAACCGCAGCACCAACAAGTAAGACAATGATAATGATCGCCGCAGCAATGGCGGCCACCAGAATGCCATACTCCACGGCAGTCGCACCGTCTTCTTCACGGATAAAATTTGCTACAGATGATAGAAAGTTTTTCATCATAATCTCCTTAAAGTAACCACCTAAAAAAGCCATTCCTAACCGCTGAATGTCCATACTTACTTCGCAAAACACAACTTCTTCGCATTGCCAAAAACTACCCCTACAACACCTACACTGCACAAATTGGCAGTTCGCACTGCACAAATCGCAAATTTAAAATTAACCTTTTACTTTAACCTTGTCAACAAAAAACAAAACAAAAAACAAAACAAAAAACAAAACAAAGTCCAATTTTGTAGTTTACTCAACGCACAAAACTTGTGGTAGATTTCATTAATCTAACTGCAATCTCCATTCTTATGCCGACGGCGCCCACAATTACCTCCACCAGCAGCTACGCAGGCCTGTCGTGGCCGCTCATCATGGGCTCTTTAACCTACTTGGGCTTTTTGGCCTATGGCAATCTGTTGCTGGGAGACGGCGACACCTATTGGCATCTGGCCGCCGGGCGCTGGATTCTTGACCACGGGGCGATCCCCTTTCACGACCCGTTCTCTCACACCATGCGGGCTGCGCCATGGACGGCGCACGAATGGCTTTCCGAAGTGATTCTGGCTCTTGCCCACCAGGCATTCGGTTGGGCAGGGGTCATCGCGCTGACGTTCGCCGCATTCGCTGGCGCCATGGCGGTTTTGACCCGCTTCCTGCTGAAGGATTTCGAACCCGTTCACGCGTTAATTTTTGCAGTTTTAGCCGTGATAATGACTGTGCCACATTTGCTCGCGCGACCCCATGTGCTCGCCATGCCGCTGTTGGTCCTATGGACGGCCCAACTGGTGCGTGGCGCCGAACAAGGGCGCGCACCCAGCCTCTGGATGCTGCCCATCATGACCCTGTGGGCCAATCTCCACGGCGGGTTCACCCTCGGGCTTGCGCTTTCCCTGTTCTTCGCAATGGAGGGTGTCCTCAATGCCCGCCAAAAGAATGAAACCTTCGAAGCTGTGAAATCCTGGGCGCTCTTTGTCGGTCTTTCCCTGATAAGTGCCCTGCTCACGCCCCACGGGATCAAGGGCATCCTGTTCACGGTGCAGATTCTCAGCGGGAGCTATGCGCTGGATCATATCGGTGAATGGCAATCGCCAAATTTTCACTTCGTCCAGCCCCTGGAGATCTGGCTCCTCGTCGGCCTTGCGATGGTGCTCCACCAAGGCCTCCGGTTGCCGGCCCTCAGGCTGGCGCTCCTGCTGGCGCTGCTACACTTGGCCCTGAAGCATGCTCGCAATGTTGAGCTGATCGGCTTGCTGACCCCGCTGTTCCTGGCTGCGCCGCTCGCCAGGCAATGGCGGGAGCGGGCCGCCGCAGGGCGTCAACTCGCAAGCGTGGATCGAGTGTTCCATGGATTGGCCAGAGAAGCGAGCCACCGCACTGCCGCCGTGACGATAGCTGGTCTGGGGCTGATCACGTTATTGTTCATACAGCTAAGCGAGACTCTCCCGAAGGAGGGAATCTCACCCGCCGGCGCGCTCCAGGCAGTGCAAAAGGCTCACCTGACAGGGCCGGTGCTGAATGAGTACCGTTTTGGTGGGTATCTCATCTATGCCGGGATTCCGCCCTTCATTGACGGACGCGCCGATATGTACGGTGACGATTTCATGAAGGAGTATGACGAAGCGATTAACCTGATGACTTCGGATGGGCTGCAAAAACTCCTGCAAAAGTACCGCATCGAATGGACGCTTCTGCCGCCAGAAACCGCCGCCGTGGCCTTGCTGGATCATTTACCGGAGTGGCATCGCCTGTATGCCGACAAAGTCGCGGTAGTTCACGTCAAGAAAACGGCTCCTGAAGAGACGCAAAGACCTTGAACCGTTCGCCCGTCACCCGCTGGTCGCGTCTGTTCGCCCGATGATTGACCCTCTGCCGAGCACCATCATGGAACGATTCAAGAATCTCCAGTTGACCGCTCACGGCGAACCCAAATTATTGCTTTTCATGCTGCTCCTGGCGCTCTGGTTCTTCTCCCATCCTTACCAGGGACTCTGGGAGGACGGAATATTTTACGCAGTTCAGGCGCTGGCCCGTTTGCACCCAGAAATGTACGGGAAAGACCTGTTTTTCCTGTATGGCTCGCAGGACGACTTTACCCTGTTCAGCCCCATTTACGCCGCATTCATCCGCCTGTTCGGACTCGATGGTGCAATGTTAGCCCTCCTTCTCGCCGGCCACACCCTGTGGTTCGGTTCGGCCATGCTGCTGGCGAGCCGGCTGCTGCGCGGCTTCCCGTTCTGGCTCGGGCTGGTGCTGGTGGTTGCGATGCCGCGCGTCTTCAGTGGCGTGACAACGTTGGAATTTGCTGAGCCTTACCTGACGCCCAGACTCATCGCCGAAGGGCTGACGCTGCTGTCCATTGCCCTGCTCCTGAAGGGGAAAAAGCTTTTCTCTCTTGCAGCCCTGGTGGCTGCCTTCACCATGCACCCCTTGATGGCCATGGCGGGCGCCGCCTTCGTCGGCCTGTATCTCACATGCGACAAGCCTAAAGTAGCTCTGATGTTCGGCGCACTGGCCTCGGCTATCATACTGCTCTTGGGCTGGATGAACATCTCGCCCTTCGGTCGCCTGTTCTCGGTGATGGACGCAGAATGGCTGCACCTGTCCATGGCACGCTCCCACTACGTCTTTTGGGATGAGTGGCGATACGAAGAATGGGGCAACCGCTCTCTGTTGACCTTCAGCCTGCTCGCCGCAGCAGGTGCGGCGAAAGGCAGGCAGCGCCGCATCTTCCTGCTGCCCCTGGTGATCGGAGCGGCAGCCCTGCTGCTGTTCTGGCTTGGCACCTCCGTGTTCCACAATGTGCTGCTGATCCAGTTGCAGACCTGGCGCTGGCTTTGGCTGACCCAGCTGTTTTCCTACCTTGCCGCCGCTTGGCTGGTCGGGGAGTTCTGGCAGCGGGACCGGGCATCGCGCCTGCTGCTGCTCGGCTTCCTCACTGCCTGGCTGACTCTTGGCAGCATCGGTGGTCCGCTCGCGGTGCTGGTATGCGGCCTGTTTATCTGGCATGCGCGCCGCGGGAAGGCCGTTGTCATCCCGGATAGGCTCGCCAATCTGCTCTATCTCCTGCCAGTTTTGGCGGCCGCTTGGTGGCTGGCGAACATATGGCTGGAGGCCACCTCGTCTGCCCTGATGAAAACTCCGGGAAATCCGCCCATCGAATTCGCGCTGGTCTGGATGACGCTGTTCCTGAGGGAAGGAGGGGGCGTAATCGCCGTCCTGATTTTCCTGGCGGTGTGGCGCTATGGCATCGACCGCAGGAAACCGGTGCATCTCGCCACCGTAGCGGGCGTGGTGTTCCTGCTAATGCTTTCCGTCGTCTTCTGGGACCGGCAAGATCCGCGGCAACGCTATTACGCGCAACAGGCGCTACGGGACCCCCTGCCTTCGTTCAGCCGGGTTATTCCGGCCGGTGCCGTGGTGTACTGGGAGGACGACGTGCAAATGACCTGGTTCGGCCTCGGCCGCGCCAGCTATGCCTCACTCGGCCAGACCGTGGGGCTGATATTCAACCGCCAGACCGCCATTGAAGGAAAACGGAGGGTAGACCGTCTGGCTGCGCTGGGCGTCAAGGACGGAATTTTTTCACTGGCGAGGGATCGGGCCACGCTGCCCGAAGGGAGCTTCGTCGGGCTGGTGCACGTGTGCCACGACCCGGCGCTGGATTACATCATCCTATCGAAAGATTTCGGGGCAGGGGTGATTGAACGGCATTTCGAGAAAATGACCGGAAAATATTTCTATCTGTATGATTGTGCCCACCTGCGGCAAGATTTTGCCGACAGATGGGCCGGCAATAAAAATGAACGACCGGCGACAACCGACTTTTCGCTTCCCACTAAACCATGAGCCTCATCGCATCTCTCTCAGCCAAAGCCGACAGCCTGACGGGCCAGTTTTTTCGCTATTTTATAGTCGGCGGCGTGGCTTTCATTGTGGATTTTACGCTGCTGTTCCTGCTCACCGAATTTGGCCATATCCATTACCTGCTTTCCGCTTCCGTTGCCTTCATGGCCGGGATTGCGGTGAACTACGTGCTATCCGTAAGCTGGGTGTTTGACCATCGCAGCCTTGACAACAAAGTGCATGAGTTCGCGATATTTGCCGTTGTCGGCATCATCGGCCTGGCGCTCAATGCGGGTTTGATGTGGTTCTTTACGGAATTGCTCGGATTTCACTATCTGCAGTCCAAAGGTGTGGCGGCTGCAACCATTTTTCTGTTCAATTTCGGCGCCAGAAAAATGCTGCTATTCTCTGGCAGTCGACCACCCAAACGGGTAAATTCGACCTGTCATTAAAAAGAGAATATTTCCGCGATGGACTATATTTGTGAAGCGTTACACCACAGGTGAATCCAAATGAATACCTACACTAGGCTGACAGACAAGGAATTCCGCACTGCCCGAAAAAGGCTGCTCCAAATGCATTTCGAAAGCGGTGTTGGACATATTGGTGGAAATTTGTCGGCGCTAGACGCGATGTTGATTGTCTTTCATGAATACCTCCATGACATCGATAAATTTGTGTTGTCAAAAGGGCACGCGGCGGGCGCCCTCTACACCACACTTTGGAGTATGGGCCGCCTCCAGGATCAAGATCTAAAATCATTTCACAAAGACAACACCTTGCTTGCCGGTCATCCGCCGGCGAGAGGCATTGCGGACATTGCCTTTGCTACCGGTAGCCTGGGCCATGGCTTGTCACTCGCTGCAGGTACAGCGCTTGCCTTCAAACTAAAGGGCAACGATACACAGGTTGTCTGTCTAACTTCAGACGGCGAATGGCAGGAAGGCTCCACGTGGGAAGCGCTTATCTTTGCTTGCCATCACCACCTAATAAATCTGACGGTACTGGTGGACCACAATAACCTACAAGGATTCGGCTCCACCTCTGACGTCGCGTCTATGTCGCCGCTTTGGAATAGGCTTCAGGGCTTCGATATTGATCTGCAAGTTATTGATGGCCATGATCCCGATGCAATCCGCGCTGCGCTAGCATCTGAGAAGCAACGTCTCCGGATCATCGTACTGCGCACTGTTAAGGGCTATGGGGTCAGCTTCATGGAAAACCGGATGGAATGGCATTACCTCCCCCTTACAGAGGATCTGTTCCGCATGGCCATAGAGGAAATCGAGTCGCCATGAGAAAGCAACTTTGCGATGCGCTGGTAGCTCGGGCCGTGAAACCTGAAATGGTGTTTCTTACTGGTGACCTCGGTTTTATGGCGCTGGAGCCACTTCAGTCGGTAATGGGTCAACGTTTTATCAATGCCGGAGTGGCCGAGCAGAATATGATCTCGGTAGCGGCTGGGCTTACGCGTCAGAATTTTGAGGTCTGGGTATACAGTATCGCGCCATTTTGCTACGCACGGCCATTTGAGCAAATTCGAAACGATATTGCCTTCCACAACTTGCCGGTAAAACTGATCGGCAACGGGGGTGGCTATGGCTACGGTGTGATGGGCCCCACTCATCATGCGATTGAAGATTATGGGGTACTGCTGACTTTGCCCAACATGTCCGTTTACGTTCCGGTGTTCGATGAGGATATGGATGTTGTGATCGCACGTGCTGGCATTTCCCCCCGCCCTGCTTACATCCGGATGGGGCGCGGTGAGCCACCCAAGGGCTACAAGGTGCCCGCCTATGCGCCTTGGCGGCAATTGACCTGCGGGAGCGGCCCTGTGGTGATTGCGGTGGGTCCGCTGGCGGGAGCCTATATCGAGGCTTTCGAGCGATTGCCTGCGGAATATCGCCCCAATCTTTGGATTGTCTCCGAGCTACCCATCGAGCGAAATCCTCTGCCCGCCGAACTGTTGACCCAACTTGAAAATTCTTCCTGCCTGTGCGTTGCCGAAGAGCATGTGCGGCACGGCGGATTCGGTTCCGATCTATTGTTGCATCTGGCTGATAAAAATATTGGGGTGCGCCGCTTCAGGCATCTCTACGCGCGCGCCCATCATTTTGATAAGTACGGTTCCCAAAAATTTTTGCGTCAACAATCCGCTCTTGATGCTGACAGCATGCTTGCCGTGCTGAAAGGCCTCCAACATGCCTGATTTACAAGCCTACATTCGCGCCTTGAGAGGGCCTGTTCTGGTCACGGGCGCATCGGGTTTTATCGGCGCCAACTTGTTCAAAATGCTCGCGGCTGTTCGTGACGATGTCTACGCAGTTGTCCGGCACGACAAGGGCTGGCGCCTTGCCGATGCCATTGATGAGCGTGTTATTGCGGTTGACCTCAACGATTACGCGGCAACCAAGAATCTCGTCAATAGTGTGGGCCCGCAAACAGTTTTCGATTGCGTGGCTTATGGCGCCTATTCGTTCGAGGAAGACACCAACCTGATCTACCAGACGAACTTTCAGGCTATCGTCAATCTGGTCAGCTTGCTTGCAGCTCAGCCGTTTGCCGCCTTCATTCATGCAGGGAGTTCATCCGAGTATGGAACGAATTGTGCCGCGCCACCCGAGGGCAGTGTGTGTGAGCCAAACAGCCCCTACGCCGTGTCCAAGGTTGCAATCGCCGGATACCTGCGTTTCATGGGCAAGCAGCGCGACTTCCCTTGCGTTAACCTGAGGCTATATTCAGTCTACGGCCAGCTGGAAGATACCTCTCGGTTGTTCCCAAACCTGCTGCGACAGGCGCTTGCAGGGAAACTGCCCCCATTCGTCGATCCACGCACATCACGCGACTTTATCTATGTGGATGATGTCTGCGCCGCTTTTATTATGGCGGCGGCAAAAATGCATCCGGGGTTATACGGAGAGAGCTTTAATATAGGGACAGGCGTCAAGACCACCATAGCCGAATTGGCGGAGGTTACGCGGCGCATGTTTAGCGTGGCTGCAGAGCCTCAGTTTGGGACTATGGAAGGGCGTGCATGGGACTTGGCGGATTGGTATGCCAATCCCCGCAAGGCAATTGAACAACTCGGCTGGAAACCTCATGTCAATTTGGAGGAGGGGCTGCGTTCCATGGCTCGGTGGGTAGTGCAACTATCCGATAGTGAAATGGTTTCAGCATCCAAGAAAAACCTCAGGGAACGCAAGCGCAGTGTCTCCGCCATCATCGCCTGCTATAAGGACAGCCAGGCAATCCCCGTCATGCACCGTCGTTTGACTGACGTTTTCGGCAAGCTTGGTATCGATTACGAAATCATCTTTGTCAATGATTGCAGCCCAGACGACAGCGCGCAGGTGATTCGCGACATCAGTGCGAAAGATCCGCGTGTGATTGGCATTTCGCATTCGCGTAATTTCGGTTCTCAGATGGCCTTCCGTAGCGGCATGGAACTCTCAACCAAGGATGGCGTCGTGCTGCTTGACGGCGATCTGCAAGACCCTCCGGAGTTGATTGAATCGTTTTATGCCAAGTGGGAAGAAGGATACGACGTCATCTATGGTCGTCGTATCAAACGAGATATGCCTTGGCACTTGGGTCTCATGTACAAGCTCTTCTACCGCGTCTTCGCGATGTTCAGCTATGTCAGCATTCCGCTTGATGCCGGCGACTTTTCACTGATGGATCGCCGTGTTGTCGGCTGGCTACTCAATTGCCCAGAGCGCGATTTGTTCGTGCGCGGCCTGCGCGCCTATGTCGGTTTCAAGCAAATCGGAGTCGATTACGTGAGACCGGAACGCATGTTTGGACATTCAACAAATAGTTTGATCAAAAATATCGACTGGGCGAAGAAGGGTATCTTTTCCTTTAGTAATACACCGCTGACCATGCTTACGACTATCGGTGTTATCTCGTTCGCGCTCTCCACGCTGGTTGCCATCGCAGTCGGCCTGCTGCGGCTGTTTATACCGGATATCGCGCCACGCGGCGTTACAACCCTGTTGATCACGATTCTGATGTTCGGTTCTTTCAACCTGTTCGCTATCGGCTTGGTGGGGGAGTATGTGGCCAAGATCATGGCGGAGGTCAAGGGCCGCCCACGCTTAATACGAGCCGCTTTGATTCGAAATGGCAAAGCCACCGAGCTTTTGCCTGATGGCAAGGCGCGCTGAGTGCGCTGTGTATCGATAGCAGAGATAACTTTTCTGCGTGACATCGTGACAGGATTACTCGGCCACCGGACTTACTGCGTCGAGCGGCGGATCATTTTTGACTATGCACTTTGGTGCTCATTGGAATATAGCGAATTATCGTAATGGTTAATAAGACCAAGATATTAATTTTATATATGCTTGTCGGGCTTGTGCTCGGATTGTCGCCGGCATTTATCGTCATGCTTAACAATACCCAGCTGCTGGTTTTATACGCATTTGTCGGGCTTGTGCTCGGATTGTGGCCGACGTTTGCTTGTTATCTGCGGAAGGCTGCGGCAGTTCCTGACACTCCTTTTGCGGAGCGTGACCTCATGACAATCAGTATTTGCGTGCTGATAATCGGCTTTGGTTTGTTTGTCTTGGAAACAGCGACTGCACCAGAATTAATCGGGGTATTTGTGTTGATTGCGGTCATTGCTGCTTTTCACCAAGACCGTATCGTTCCAGTGTATGCGTTGGCTGTATTTGCAGGGCTGCTTATTGCTGCGACTTTGCCTTGGTGGCATCGTGATTCAGGGCATGCCTTAAATTTGTCATGGATCGAGTTATTCGTTTTTATGGTGATTACCCTGGTAGCGTTCAGGGTGCTCAAGACGAATGGCGATAGCCTGGAATGTTCGAAACGCTCACGAGGCATCTGGACAGTACTGATTGGAGCGTTCGTACTGGTTGCGACCACACTGAGTTTTACCACCGGCTTTTCATATAACTACAAGGTGTTGGGCACCATATGGCATCATTGGGGCGCGTATGTGCAGTCCAGCGAATTGCTGATTAGCGGTGCCAGGCTGTTTCTGGATTTTCCCGCTCAGTATGGGTTTGGCCCCACGGTACTGATCGCATTGGTATGCGGCGATAACTGTTGGAGGGGGATGTACTATCTCGTTGGATTATTCACGCTGTTGTTTGTATTGCTGATTGCCAACATCGCTTTGGACAGCAACAAGCAAGGCCTGTTGCAACGTGGAATAATTTTATTGCTGTGCCTAGCCAGTTGTTTCTTCTGGACAGGCTTCCCGTCTGACGTCTCGTCGCCAATGCAGACTCCATCCGTGGGTGGCTTGCGTTTCTTGCCGGTACTGGCATTGGTCACCCTACTGCTCCGTTTTGATCGGCAAGACGACAGCAAGCACTATCCTGTTGTATGGGGCCATATGGCTTGGGCCGTTGCCGCACTTTGGTCGATAGAATCGGCATTTTTTGCGACCTTGGTTTGGTGGCCGTATTACCTGTTATTGTGTGGAGCAAAGACCTATGGCAACCGTGCGCTAACGCTTGGTTTGCTACGCGCGCTGGTTACTCTAGTGGGGGTGCTCGTTGTTCTGGTTCTCTGCTTTTTAGCTGGCTATTGGCTGGCTTATCGAAGTATTCCGAGTGGTTACGGGTATTTCGCCTACATACTAAACCCTCCAGGGCCACTGCCTGTTGATGGCAAGGGCGCGGCCTGGTTTTTCATTATTGTCATGACATTGGGCATAGCCTCCAACTGGCAAACATTCAGGCAGTCAGGAAATAGTATGGCATTTCGCCGTGGATTCCTGCTGATATTGCTAGCCTACGGAACATTTTCTTACTACATTAGCCGCAGCCATGATAACAACGTATTAAACCTGTTACCCTTCCAACTGCTAGTGCTGCTCAATGCCCGAGCCAGCCAAATTCCGCAGTCATGGCGGGGGGCTGTTGTGGTATTGCTTGCGTGCCTGTTGGGCTGGTTCAGCATATTCGGGTGGGATACATGGCGTGACACATGGAAAAATAGGACAGTGGTAGAATTCAACCCGGCGAGGTTTCAGCAAACGCTGTCATATGAAAATCCTGAAACAAGAGTGAAATTACTTCCATGGATTGGTGACACAGAAGCTGTGGCTTACGCAATTTCACATATCCGCCAGAATTATGGCGAACCCGTGACTGTTGCGGGCCCTTATCTGACATCAACCGATCCCGGTTCGGTATGGAGTGCCATCCACAATCCGGCTAATTACATATCCATTCCTCCCGAGCGTCGGCGTGAATTTCTGCTCCAAACGGCAAACACACTCAAGCTTAGCGGTTGGGTAATTATTCGCAAAGGATCCCCGACTAATCGTGCATTGCTTTATGATTTCGATAGCATCTACAGTAGAACGCAAGAAGTCGACTTCGGCTCGTACAATGCAATCCGCTACACTCCGCCGACACGATAATCTTATCCGATTCAAATGGCTACACAGTAAATGCAATTGTTTTACGAGATAACTTGCCCATATTAATTTT
>Ga0209343_10009315_pt1 | contig 11301 bp, 10 predicted proteins | sample RifCSPlowO2_02_FD_184026 | JGI IMG/M metagenome (GOLD analysis project Ga0209343, IMG submission 184026) | Groundwater microbial communities from Rifle, Colorado - Rifle CSP2_plank lowO2_0.2 (SPAdes) (version 2) | ecosystem: Environmental > Aquatic > Deep subsurface > Groundwater | place... | reverse complement strand
AGGGTCAGCAGCCATTGTGCTGCCAGGATTAAAACCAAACCAGCCAAACCACAGGACGAACATTCCGAGTGTCGCCATACTCATATCATGACCGGGGATAGCATTGACCTTCCCATCCTTTGTATATTTTCCAATTCTAGGCCCCAGTAAAATCGCCCCTATTAATGCAGCCCAGCCTCCGATACTGTGAACAACTGTAGAACCTGCAAAATCAAGGAAAGGGGTCTTCATTGTAGCAAGCCATCCGCCGCCCCATATCCAATGTCCTGCTACAGGATATATGACTATAGCCATTGCAGCAGAAAAAACGAAGAACGAGAAATACTTTATCCTTTCAGCCACAGCCCCTGATACAATAGTTGCCGCAGTTCCAGCAAAGACTAACTGAAAAAGAAATTTTGCATAGAGAGGAACTCCTGTCCAGTTTAACGAAGCAAAGATTCCTTTATAGGCATCTCCAGTGGCAGGACTATTATCTGCCCCATAGAGCATCCACCCAGCAGCGCCAAAGATTGAATTACCATTACCAAACATAATCCCAAATCCTACAAAGTAGAAGAAGATGGTGGTAACACAGAAGACTATGACATTTTTTGATAGAATGTTCACAGCATTCTTTGAACGACATAACCCTGATTCCACCATACCAAATCCAAGGTTCATAAAGAACACCAGAAAGGCAGTAACAAGAACCCAGACCGTATCTGCGGCAAATTTGGCATCCCATGCTGGTGCCGCTGGGGCTGTTGCAGCCTCTTCAGCAAAAACCCCACCTGCATTAAATACAATCAATGCCAACAAAATAAGCACACCATAAAAATACTTTTTTATAACCATTTTTAAATCCCCCCTTTAAAATAGGGATTAGGGGTTAGTAGTTAGGGGTTAGCAAAAAAAACTAAACCCTAAACCCTAAACCCTAAACCCTGATTCTATATTGCATCTTTCCCTCTCTCTCCTGTTCTTATCCTGATTACATCTTCAACAGGATATACGAATATCTTTCCATCCCCTATCCTGCCTGTCTTTGCAGTATTCATAATAGTCTGAACAATCTTCTCAGTAACATCTTCAGTAACAATAATCTCAAGCTTTACCTTTGGGAGAAAATCAACTACATATTCAGCACCGCGATAAAGCTCAGTATGCCCCTTCTGTCTTCCAAATCCTTTTACCTCGCTGACTGTTATACCATGGACGCCCACTTTATTAAGCTCATCCTTAACCTCATCTAACTTAAAAGGCTTGATAATCGCTTCAATCTTCTTCATTTTTTTCACCTCCCTTTTTTCACCCTCACCCCAACCCTCTCCCATCAAGGGAGAGGGAGTTTTTAACTTTTTACGAGTTCGTCAATCTTAAAAGTAGAAGAACACATTTATAGCCACTGTATCCTGTGTTTTTTCACTTGCCGCATTAGCTCCTTTGTCAAACACTTTTTGGTCTGATACATCATGTCTATACTCAGGCCTTATAACCATATTCTTTTTTACAGTAAATTCAGGTGTAACCGTAATCTCCGTCATCTCCTGTTTTGTCAATGTCCTTGCACCATCATTATCACTGAATGTCTCTGCCCTGATATTAATGGCATATCTATCACTGGCAGCATACCTGATAACACCTGCTATACCTGACCATTTACTGTCCCCATTTGGAGTAACCTGATTATTCGGGTCCTTCTGCTCACTTCCGTTGACATAATCAAAGTTAAGTGTCAGTTTCTCCAATAGAGTTACAGTAAGATTAACATTAGCTACACTCCTTATATTACTCTCATTATTATTCTGTTCAGGTCCACTCATATATTTGAGATTAAGTATGGTATTTTCTATAGGTGTCAATATCAGATGGGCACAATAACTCTTCGCCTTATTATTATCCACAACATTGTCCCATCCATTTAAAATCTGTCCCATCACTGTAGCCATATCATTAATCTTATATGACGCCCTGAGTCCCGTATGGGTAAAAGGAATGGTGTAGTAAAACAAAAATGAGCGGGAGTAATTGTAATTCCATGCATCATATCCCTCAATAACCTCTGCCCCCATCTCTGTTATATATTTACCCATATCAAGTGTAAGTCCGCTTCCCACAGGTGCAACATATCGGACATAAGCCTGCTGGACATCAAAATCATTGCTCTGGGCTACCCCTGTAGAGTGGATAGCCGCCGGTATTGTATAACCATACATGATATCCGTTCTGAAACCGATGTTACTCTCCTCAGTTGCATCCTTTTGAAAAACAAGCTCGGCAACATCCACATTAAAACCATTTGCATTCATATTGAAGGGACGATAATTAACCATCCTCGTATCAGGGTCATTTAAATTATGGTTATATGCTGTAGAGACAAACCCATTTACCTTCACATCCTTTAAAATATCACCTGCATCCTCTGCCCTTGAAATACCATAAAACGAAAGACACAATACAGAAACAATTATAAAAATTATTGACCTTCTCATTAAATTTCCTCCTTTTAATCAACTAAGTTTTTAAGCCTCTTCAATTTCTCAATTACTACCCTTGACTTTGGCAGGCAATCCCCCCTTTCCCATCTGGAGACGGTCGTTACTGTAACGCCAATCTTTCTCGCAAATTCCTCCTGCGTCATCCCCAACCTCTCCCTTATGTTTTTTATGTCTTCCCTTTTAATCATCTGTATATACATATGAGCAAAGGTTATGCCAGAATAAGCAATGAGCAATGAGCAATGAGCAATGAGGTTAAAACCTGTTGATTTAGTTAATGAAAATATTAAAGTGGTTAGTTGTAAGTTGTAAGTTGTAAGTTTTTTTATGCTATATATTTAAGCAGAGGGTAATTTTTATGCCTAATTTTGCAGCAGGAACAAAAACTTAATTTTAGACATGATATACAGGATAAAACAGGATTATAAGGAGACCATGAGGTCAGGAAGTAGAAAGCTATTAATAATTATTTCTGTTTTCCTGCCTTCCTAATAATTTCTATATTGTCCTTTATCCTGTCAATCCCGTTAATCCTGTCCAAATGTTATTAAATATCATTCCTTTGTAAGTTCCTTTAGCTGATTCAACATGAATATATCAAGGACAGGATTCCCTGATGTATGACTACCACTGCTTCCCACAATAGCTGAAGGGACTTTTATATCTTTCAGTGCATTTGCAACACCTACAAGTGTATCTTTTTTCATCTGCAGCCTTAGCTCAAGTGAGTTATCAGCCTTTGCCAATGCCTGCCTTCCCTCTGCCTCTTTTATAGCAGCAATCCTCTTTCCTTCCGCATCTTCAACCATAGACTGTTTCTCAAATCTTGCCTTTTCTAACAATAATTGTGCCGACTCCTTACCTTTCTGTGCATTAATAATTGCCACTGACTTTTCCTTCTCCGCCTCAATCCTTGCAAGCTCTGCATCCTTTTCAGCCCTTATCCTTGCCTCCAATCTCAGAGGCTCTTCCCTCATCTTTGTCTCGGCATAAAGTTTCTCCTCCTCAGCCTTTGCAGTAATTGCATCCTGTTTCGCCTTCTCTGCCATGATAATCGCATTGTTCCTCTGCTGTTCAAGCAGCCTCTGTTCATCAAACTTTGACTGGGATTGTTTATCATACTCAATCTTCTTTAATGTGAAATTTTTAAATACAATTCCATATTTATCTGTAATTCCCGGCATCCTCACAGGCACTGCAACACCATTTTCGGTCTTTGTAATCGGGGTCAATATAACATTTCCATCCGCTATTTTTTTTTCGTGTGCAATCATTCCATTCTGCAGACTATCAAAGATATCCCTGATAAAGTTCCCCCTCTCCCGAATGGAATCGGTGCTGCTGTAAGAGGCGGCGACAAGGGTCATCACAGTATTGATATAATTCCTCAATATCTTTTGCTGTAAATCGTCTTCATTCCTCGCCTCCTGAGCAATCAGCCTCATCTTATCAGGAGAGGAGGGAACGGTATACCTGAGCACGCCATTTATATTTCCAATGCCATTGTCTTTAAAGACCACACTGATAGAATCCAGAATCTTCTTCTCTTCCTTCCTGACCTTTTCTATACGGTCTTCAAAGGTAACCGCAGATGATACCTTAAACCTCGTTACATCACTAAATAACCCTTTCCAGTATACCCCCGGCCCTATAACAATCTTCAGTTCACCACTGGGCCATTTCTGAACTACATGATAATAACCCATAGGGTTTTTACCAAAAAGTGAATAGATTATTACTATTCCCAAAATAACAGGTATCCACTTTTTAAAACTAAACTTTTGTAATATATTCATATATCCCTCCCTCAAAAAATAGCAATGAGTGCTGAGCAAAAAAAGTGAAAAGCAATGAGGAAAAAACTTATTCCTCATTACTCATTGCTCATTGCTTGTTGTTTGTTGCTCATTGCTCATAGCTCGTTTCATGCACCTGAATCCAATATCTCCCCTACAGACATTTGGCTTCTCTGTCTTTCTAAGAGATACGCGCATTTCATTCATATTACTATTCCATGAACCGCCGCGAATTACCTTTAGATGGTTATTTAATCGCGGCCTTGGGTTGTTCTCCTCTCCTCCCATATAAAGCTCATATCCATCCGAAGTCCATTCCCATACATTCCCTGCTATATCATTGACCCCAAAGCCATTTATACTGAAACTCCCAACAGGCATAACCCCCCTCACCCCTGCCCTCTCCCTCAAGGGGAGAGGGTTGCTCCAGTTAGATAGATGAGTCTCCCTGGAATTACCCCATACATATCTCATACCTTCATAACCCCCTCTGGCAGAGTATTCCCACTGTGCCTCTGTAGGAAGTGATTTCCCAGCCCATTTTGTATAGGCATTGGCAGCATACCAGCTTACATAAACTACAGGATGTTCCTCTTTCCCTTTTGGAAATTCATTGTCATCCCAGTCATTCAGATAATTATAATCTGCCTCTTCAAATCTCACTTTGCCCTTCTGCCAGTGAGGATTCGCAAGAACGAATCTCTGATACTGAATATTTGTTACCTCAAATCTGTCAGCATAAAAACCATTTAACTCAACTTTATGTAAAGGCTTCTCATCAAACTCACCATCTTCACTACCCATAATAAATGAGCCTGCCGGGATTTCTACCATTTCCTCCGCCTCTGATAAAGATGTAGAAACTTCCCCATCATTCCACCTTTTCCAGTAAAGAAATAGAATTACAATTACCATTGCGAGCGATAGCGAAGCAATCCCTAAGAGTCTCTTATACTTATGAGATTGCTTCGGGACTAAAACCCCTCGCAATGACAACTTATTTTCTCTCATTTCCCCTTCTCCCTGTTCTCCCTTATCTCCCTAATCATCCTCTTTAATTCCAGCCTGTTTCTTGCCAACTCATAGAAACCATGCCACTGGGTATAATCCGGTCCCATCATGGATGCACCCATCCTTGCCCTCCTCCCCTCATGATGCCAGTATTCAAAAAACTTAAATTCTATCTCTTCGTCAAACTTATCCTTTGTCAGATAGCCCAGTTTATAAAGCTCATCCATCTCCTTCTTTATAGGCTTGTAATATTCCTCATTGTAAAGAGTAACTGTATTATCAAACTGCTGATAATACCCCTCTACCCAGTTTTTGGAATGGCAGGATAGGCATACCATCTGCATCCTTTCCCTTTTACCCTTCCAGTCATTTGTCTTTTCAGATAACGGCCACTCCAATTCCCATGAGAGTCTGTCACTTACATTATGGGTCGGCTCAAGCCCGCCAATCCCTGACATATGGCATGTCCCACAGGTTGGTGCCCTGAAATGTCTTGTATCCCATGCCGATGCTGCAATATCCATATTCCATTTCTCTTTTTCTGAACTGTATATAACACCATGCTTTGACTCCATGTATATTTCATACTGCGGATGGTCAGGACCCATGTGGCATGTCCCGCATGTTTCAGGCTTTCTTGATTCTGCAATTGAAAAGAGATGCCTCGTATGACAGGCTGTGCATGAGCCTTTGCTCCCGTCAGGATTGATACGGCCTATCCCATTATTGGGCCATGTCTCTTTATCAAGTATTCCATTCTTTACTTTAACTATAGTTCCATGACACTTCTCACAACCCATAATTGCTGCTGCCTTCCCTTCTATCTTATAAGCAAGCGTATCATCACCTGCCCTATCACCCTCCAGATTCTGGACAAAAGATACAGCCTTTGAATGGAGAGACTCGTTAAACTCCATAACCTGTTTCGGATGACAGCGGGAGCAGTCCCTTGGACTCACAATGGCTGATATAACCTCACCTTCATGTTTTCTTGCATCAGCATCAGTAATATCAGCCTGATGGCAATCAATACAGGTAACTGAAGCCTTTGCATGATTGCTCTTTTCCCAGTCATTGACAACTCCGGGGCTAATCTGGTTATGACAAAGGACACACCTCTTTGATGCCTCTATTTCCTCTCTTGTCTTCTTTATTGCAAGAGCATCACCTGAAAAAAACAGAAGCAAGAAGAAAGAAACAAAAAATAATAGAGGAAAAAGACTTAAGGAGAAATGGGGAAAATGGAGAATTGGAGAGAAAAAATAAAATATTCTTTTCTCCCTTTCTCTCTTAGTTCTCCCTTTCTCCTTCTGCCCTCTTGCATTTTGCATCATATCTCCCTCCTTACATGAACCAAATTTGTATGACAGTTCAGACAACTCTTTACCTCTTTTTTCTTAAATGCCTTATGAGCTAAAAGTCCGCCTCTGTGAAGACCTGAAGGAAAAAGATTTTTATGGCACTTCTCGCATGCCTCAGGCCTGATACTTTTTGCTGCCGATACCTTCCATTTTTCGTGGTTCATATCTTCCGGCTTTAAGAGAAAATGCATTACTGTATCCTTTACCCCCTGACGAACCTTTGTATACCACTTATTGAATTCTCCCGGAGGGAGATGACAGTCAGCACAATCAGCCACTACCCCTCTCTCACTGTCGAAATGGCTTGATTTAAGATACTGCTGATACGGTGCAATCATCTCATGGCACTGTGAAGAGCAGAACTTATTTGTTGATGAATAATGAAAAGACAGTGTTGTAAGACCATAAGATATTGTCAGCCCTGCCGCCGTCAAAAAGATAATGATAATTATCTGCACCTTGCTTGGTGCAGAGCGTTTAAAACCTTCATCTATGTTTAATCTATTTTCATCCATATAACAAATAAGGTTAAGGATAAGGTTGAGGTTGAGTTAAGCCTTCCTTAACCTTGACCTTAACCTCAGCCTTTTTTATTTATTTAATATTCGTTATCTGAAAATCAGGGTATGCTGCTGCTGTATGCTCTGAATAGTCAAGCCCCAGATACTCCTCTTCCTCTGATACGCGGAGTCCAATCGCCTTTTTAATAAAACTAAAAATTCCGTAAGAAACAAAAAACGCCCAGACAAATGCTATAACACTGCCGAGCAACTGGATACCAATATTGTGCAAGTTAAACATCTCACCTGTCCTAAACATTCCGAGTGCTATTGTCCCCCATACACCACAGACCCCGTGCACAGACACCGCCCCAACAGGGTCATCTACCTTTAATCTGTCAAATTGAATAACTGAAAAGACAACAATTATCCCTGCAACAAGCCCTATAATAACTGCCCATACGGGCTCTACATAAGCACAGCCGGCAGTAATCGCAACAAGCCCTGATAGTGCACCGTTAAGTGTCATCCCCACATCAGGCTTACCAAATTTGAACCACGCTGTAACCATGCCAGATATAGCTGCCGCTGAACCTGATAGTGTTGTGTTAATGATAATCTGTGCAATTTTGCTTCCTCCTTCTAATGTATTGCCTGCATTGAATCCATACCATCCAAACCATAAAATCAGAGTTCCGAGTGCAGCAAGCGGGAGATTATGTCCGAGTATCGGATTTATAGTTCCATCTTTTCGGAACTTTCCACTTCGTGAACCCAGAACAATTGTCCCTGCCAATCCCCCCCATCCGCCAATTGCATGTATAACCGTTGAGCCAGCAAAATCTTGAAACCCAAGTTTCTCAAGCCACCCTTCTCCATGATAGAAACTACCCCAGACCCAGCTTCCAAACATTGGATAAATAAAGGCAGACATAAATACAGTAAACATCAGGGAGGCAAAAAACCTTGTTCTCTCTGCCATAGCCCCCGATACTATGGCAGCAGTAGATGATACAAATACAAGCTGATACATCCAGAAGGCAAAAAGCCACGGGTCACGGAAATCCGCATAATCATGCAGAAAGAAGCCATCTGTCCCGAAGAGTCCATTTGATGTTCCGAACATAATACCGAAGCCTACAGCCCAGAAGACAATTGAACTCACTGCAAAGTCCATCATATTCTTCATGATTGCATTGACAGCGTTCTTTGCCCGTGTAAAGCCAATCTCCACCATGATAAACCCTGCCTTCATGAAGAAGACAAGGACTGTGGCAATACATATCCATACGATATCAAGATTGGTTTGAACATCCTCTGATGTAATAATCCTTTCTGCAAAAACATCGTTAACAAAAACTAACGAGAAAATAAAAACAATAAAAAATATCTTCATGTGAAATATACATAGCAATAGGTGTGCCATTCAAGAAACCATAGTAGAATAAAGGATTATTTGAAAATAAGTGTGGATTTATGCTTAAGATTTAAGCAGGGGGGAAAATTGTGCTTCAATTTAAGGCAGGAAAAAGATTAATCCAAAAAATGCATTCAAGCCTGTTCTTCTTTAGGAAGATTTAATCCATAGGCTATTATTTCGTCCATATTTATAGGTATTGAAAAATAAAAAGTGGTCCCCTTCCCTACTTCACTCTCCACCCATATCTTGCCATGATGGAGTTCAATTAGATTCTTGACAATAGTAAGGCCAAGCCCACTCCCCTTTTCTCCCCGCGTTGGCATGGTTTTACCCTGTTTGAATTTATCAAAAATATGAGGGATATCCTCTTTTGCTATCCCCTGTCCTGTATCTGCTACAGAGACCTCTGCATTATTCAGGTTGTATTTCAGGCTGATCGTCACACTACCACCATCATGGGTAAATTTTATAGCATTGCCTATCAGATTGTTCATGACCTGAAATATCTTCATCCAGTCTGCATTTATTACAGGTTCAGTCTCAGGCAGGTTTTCTTTAATATTTATCTTCTTTTCATGGGCATTGAATCTCATTGCATTTATACTCTCTTTTATAATATCTACTATTTTACCTCTTGTCATACGCAGCTCCACCTTTCCTGCCTCAATCTTTACAAGGTCAAGAAGGTCATTTATCATTCTTGTTAAATGTATTGTAGCACTTTTTATTATTTCTACACCTTCTCTCTGTTTTTCAGTTATTTCACCCAAAGCCTTTGTCAAAAACATATCACTGAAAAGTAATATACTGGTTAGAGGCTGCCTGAGGTCATGAGAAACTATAGAGAGAAACTCATCCTTCATCTTATTTAATTCCTTGAGTCTCTCATTTGTCTTTTCAAGTTCATCAATAAACATTGCCTTCTCAAAGCTTATTGCAAGATGCCCTGCAATTAATCTGAGATATTCTGAATCCTTCTCTATATAGCTATTTTTATTTCTGCTTGAGAAGAATATTACACCAACTGGCTTGCCTTTTATAAGGAGAGGGAGGGTGAGACTTGACCTCATCCCTTCACTAACAATCTTTTTTGTAGGCTCAGATGCGGGTTTATTTTTCAGATAATCTTCAAGGTCATTTATAATTCGTGGATTGCCTTTTTTAATCACTTCTTCAAGGGATGAACCCATTATATTTGCCTCAAAATTTTCTTCCAGTATCATGGGACCATCAGACCTTGCCTTTGTTGCAATAAGCCTGCTTCCATCTTTTACTATGGCTATGCCTATACGATTATAATGGATGACTGTCTTAAGATTTTCATAGACAAGGTTAAAGACATCGTCAAAACTCTTTCCAAAGTTTATCTCTTCTGTTATTTTATGCAGCAGGTATTCAGATTTTTCTTCCATTTAATTAGATATTATTTTTAATTAAAGAGAGATTTTAAGAAAGTTGATTGACAAATATAATAAATGGTCTTGAATTGTGCATCTATTGATATCTTTCTACTGTAAGCAGAGGTTTTCATGGAATAAATTCATTTATTTTGTAACAAGATTTTTTAAACCAGCCTCTATCTGTTCAAGCCCTGTAAGACCTGCAAAAATCTGACGGACGATCCCTTTTTTATCAATCAAAAAGAGCCATGGTTCGCCGATAACTCCATATTTTTGACCCAGAAAAACATCCTCTTCAACTGGCTCCCAGAATTTTGCTCCCCTATGACTGACGAGGACAGTAGCAATATCATTTTCATATTTAGGTATAAGCTCTCTGATATTACCCCATACCTTCTCACAGTAGATACAGTGGTCAGGATTGCCAAACATAATGACAATAGCCTTTCCAGTCTCACGGGCTTTAATAAGTTTAGGATGATCCATCGGCGCAGTATCTCCAATCTCCACCCTCGGTTTCCCCTCCGGTAAACCTTTCATTACCGATTGAGAAACCGATGGGAAGCTAAGAAGATAGAATATAGAAAACAAAAGACAGAAGACAGACAAAGAATAATTTTTTCTTCTGACTTCTGATTTCTGACTTCTGATTTCTGACTTCTGATTTCTGTTATTCATTTTACCTCCATAACAATGGCAACATCTTCCTTTATAGACTCTTCTTCATGCCCCCTCTCAGATTCATCAGACTCATGATGAGAATGATAAAGTTCAGCCATTTTCTGCTCAAAGGTTGGTGGAAAATTGATACTGTGATAAAAAAATAGTTTACCCTTTTTATCCGGAGTTATAACAATATCATATCTCTGCCCCCCCAAGAGGGTTAAAGAGTCTTCTTTCCTCGGTTCAGGGAGCGGATAACTATCCATGTGGGTGATGGTGAAACCTTCAGCTAATCGCAGGGCATGGGGGAGGCTTCCGATATTTGCAAGCCGAATCTTTATCTTCTCCCCTGCCTTTACATCCATGACGGCTGGGCTATTTGTTATGGATTTACCATTTATTGTTGTAATATCGTAATTCATCATGTCTCTCGGATGACCCATTCCGTGATGACTCTCCCCTTTTGCAGCCTTGCTGTTCCAGTCATCTATAATATAAACAAACTCCTTATAACCTCCCCCTTCCCCTCCTTCGACCTCCCCTTTTTCCCCTCCTTCTAAAGGAGGGGAGGGGGGAGGTCGTAAAGGAGGGGATAAAGGGGAGGTCTTTTCCTCTACAATAAATGCCCCGTATAATCCCCTGTCCAAATGCTCTGCCATATTATAACTAC
>Ga0209343_10009312_pt1 | contig 11303 bp, 19 predicted proteins | sample RifCSPlowO2_02_FD_184026 | JGI IMG/M metagenome (GOLD analysis project Ga0209343, IMG submission 184026) | Groundwater microbial communities from Rifle, Colorado - Rifle CSP2_plank lowO2_0.2 (SPAdes) (version 2) | ecosystem: Environmental > Aquatic > Deep subsurface > Groundwater | place... | reverse complement strand
TAGAGCGGAGACTGCGAAAAACGGACAAACGAGGAGTCTCTTTGGTGCCGATCATTCGTGAGCGCACACGGTTGTGACGGACGGCGCGGAGGTTGCTTTTATTTACTTTAGCTAATCTTTTCATATAATTTGGCGAAATCATGCCGCGCAACGTCCTTTGAAGCGCGGCGTTTTTAAATAGTGATTAGGCAGCTGTCTTTGCAGCGGTCTTACCGGCCTTACGAACAATGGTTTCTTCCAAATATTTAATTCCTTTACCTTTATAAGGTTCCGGTTTTCGGACGCGGCGGATCATGGCGGCCATTTCTCCGACGAGCTGCTTATCGATCCCCTCCACGGTAATAATATTTTTTTCGACTTTAAAAGTGACACCGGGCATAGGCTGCACCTCGACCGAATGTGAAAATCCGACTTCCAGGCTTAACAAAGCGCCCTTCACGGCGGCCTTATAACCGACCCCGTTGATCTCCAGTTGCTTTTTAAAACCGTTGGTTACACCTTCAATCATGTTCTCGATGATACTGGAAAAAGTACCCCACAATGAACGGTCGCGAGTGTTTTCGGTGTTAATTACTTGGGTTGTAATCTCACCATCCTTAATAACAACCGTCACGCGAGGATGGATAACTTGCTTTAGTTCACCTTTAGGCCCTTTGATCACCAGTTCGTTAGCTTTCAATTCTGCGGTGACACCGGCGGGTAACTTTCTAATTTTTTTTCCAATACGTGACATATGTTTAAAGTAAGTAGCGCAAGCGTTTAGTAAACCTCACAAAGGAGCTCACCGCCAACTTTGGCTTCCTGGGCTTCTTTCGCTGTCAAAATTCCTCGTGGCGTAGACAAGATGGCCATGCCGAATCCGTTCAAAACCGGTTTAATTTCATCCGTCTTCACATAACGGCGATGGCCTGGGGTCGAAACACGTGATAAATGTTGAATAGCCGGCTGCTTATCATGATATTTAAGCGTCAAAACAATAAAGGCGGGCTTACCCTTCGTTTCTTCAACTTTGGTAATGTAACCTTCACGAACCAAAACTGACGCAATTGCCATTTTGATTTTTGAAAAAGGAATAGTGACCTCGTGTTTGTGAACGGTCGAGGCGTTGCGAATTCTGGTTAACATGTCGGCGATTGGATCAGTCATCATAGTAATAGAATAGTGTTCATGAAAGATTACCAGCTTGATTTACGAACTCCCGGGATCAAACCAGCGTTGGCAAACTCTCGGAAACAAATACGGCAAAGTTTAAACCGGCGCATATATCCGCGCTTTCGACCGCAGTTCCAGCAACGCAATACTTCGCGCGTGGAGAATTTAGGTTTCTTTTTTGATTTTGCGATTTGTGACCAAGTAGCCATAAATTATTTTTTACTGAAAGGGAATCCCAGATGAGTAAGCAACGACTTGCCGGCGACCTTATTTTTGGCGGTCGTATTTACAATGATTTGTAAACCGTGGATCTTATCGATTTCTTCCATTTTAACTTCCGGAAAAGCCACGTTTTCTTTGAAACCAATGGTGAAGTTTCCCTGACCATCAAAAGCTTTGTCCGAAATGCCATGAAAATCGCGCACGCGAGGGAAGGTCACCTTGACTAATTTTTCCAAAAAATCATACATACGCGGACCGCGCAAAGTAACCATGACCCCGATTTCCTGGCCTTCACGAATCTTGAAGTTGGAAATAGCCTTTTTCGCCTTGGTCCTGATCGGCTTTTGTCCGGTAATCTTTGTCAGCGTCTTTTCAACATTATCGATGAAATTGGCTTCTTTGATAAAGCGGCCAATGCCGGCATTCAGTACCACTTTGGTAACTTTAGGCACCTGCATGACATTCTTTAAACCCAATTCTTTCTGAATGGCGGGCACGACGGATTTTTTGTAGGTTTGGTATAAACTCATATGATTAGTCAATAAATTCACCGGTCGCTTTGGCTACGCGACGTTTCTTGTCGCCATCCAGCTTGTAACCCACGCGAGTCGGTTTGCCGGATTTCGGATCAATGAGCATGGCTTTACCAATGTAGATTGGGCCGGCTAATTCAATACGGCTGCCTTTTTCACCGGACTTCTTGGCCTTGATATGTTTTTTGATAATATTAACACCTTCAACAACAATCTTTGCCTCTTTCGGAAAAACCTGAATAACTTTGCCTTCTTTTCCGGCGTCTTTGCCACTTAAAATTTTTACTTTGTCATTTACTTTGATTTTCATATTCGATATGTAGTGAGTGAAGTGGTCGCTTAAGGCGACTACTTCCGAACGAATGAGAATATATCATAGATATATAAAATCTTTAAACCACTTCCGGCGCTAGGGAAATAATCTTTTGAAAACCTTTGGTACGCAATTCGCGAGCGACCGGTCCAAAGATGCGCGAACCTTTTGGCTCTTTACTTTCACGATCGATAATCACCGCGGCGTTTTCATCAAAGCGGACATATGTGCCGTCCGGTCGACGCGTTTCTTTGCGTTGGCGGACAATAACGGCGTGGACCACGTCGCTCTTTTTGACGAGACCGCGTGGCGCCGCTTCTTTAACGACACACGTAATCACGTCGCCAAGACGGGCATAGCGTTTCTTGTAGCCATCCAGTACGCGGATGCATTGTAGCTTCTTGGCCCCGGTGTTGTCGGCGACCGCGAGCATGGCGCGATGTTGAATCATATTCGATATGTAGTGAGCGAAGTGCTTAGCTTGCTAAGCACTTCCGAGCGAATGAGAATATATCGTAGATATATATCGTGAATAAACAAGGATTTTTAAAACATTATTTCTGAACTGCCACTAACTTCCAGCGTTTGGTCTTTGACATTGGCCTGGTTTCGGCAAATACCACCGTATCTCCGACTTTGGCTTCGCCTTTTTCATCATGGACATGATACTTCTTGCTGACACGGTAATATTTTTGGTATTTCTCGTGCAACTTTTTCGCATCAACCCGAACCGTGATTGTTTTCTGCATGGCATTTGAAACGACGGTCCCGGAAAAAGTTCGTGCGTTGATTTTTTTGGCATCCATAATAAATAATTTAGCGGATCTTTTCAATAAACTTCGTTTTTAGACCGAATTTGTAACCAGCCATGTTCATTGCTTCCTGGGCTGATACTCGGGTAATACCGACCATTTCGAACAAAACTGTACCCGGTTTAACTACAGCTACATAATGGTCCGGAGCGCCTTTACCGCCGCCCATCGGGGTTTCATTGCCTTTCATCGTGACCGGTTTATCTGGAAAAATACGAATCCAAACTTTACCACCTCGGCGAACATAACGGGTCAAAACCCGGCGCGCGGCTTCAATCTGACGGCTGGTTACCCAACCATAGCTCAAACTCTTCAAACCGAAATCACCAAAGTCAATGCTATTGGCACGAGTAGCCACGCCCTTCTGGCGGCGGCGGCCTTTATGCCATTTGCGGTGTGCTACTTTTTTTGGTAATAACATATGCGCGAATTATTTTAGCGGAGTCTTATGAACAACTTTCTTGGCACTTTCTTCAGCTTTTTTTTCAAATTTATCGCGACGTCCAAACGTTTCACCGTGATAAATCCAAACTTTGATACCGATCTTGCCGAACATGGTGTGTGCTTCCGCAAAACCGTAATCAACATTACTGCGAATAGTGATCAAAGACATTTTTCCGGCGGCTAATTTCTCGCGGCGGGCGATTTCCACACCATTCAAACGTCCGGCCATACTGACCTTCACGCCTTTGGCGCCGGCGGCCATAACTTTTTCTAAAATTTGTTTCATGACACGGCGGAACGGGAGACGCTTTTCGGTGTCGAGTGCGGCGTTCTGAGCCACGACCGCGGCCGACAACGCCGGCTGGTTCACGGGCTGGATATTTAGTTTTACTTTGGTTTTGAACTGTAAGATCTTCTTTTCAATATGCTTCCGGACTTCTTCCAAGCCGGCACCTCCGCGACCAATGACCACACCTGGTTTTGCAGCCAAGATGGTAACAGTTAGATCTTTTGGAGTGCGCTCGATACTAATAGCATCAATACCCGCTTCTTTTAATTTTTTATATAAAAATTCACGGATGGCAATTTCTTGCTCCAGGAATAATGGATATATTTCTTTCTTTGCAAACCAACGAGAATCCCAAGGGAAGATAAATGGAATGCGCTGAATTTTCGGATGGACTTTGTGACCCATAGGATTATTTCTTAGTAGTAGTTTTTTCTTTTCTGGGCATGTTCACCAACACCAGGCTCACGTGAGCCGTGCGTTCGCGGACCGGAGTGGCGCGGCCGTGAGCTTTTGGCATCCAGCGCTTGATCATCGGGCCGCCATCAACCATGATCGATTTGACGACCAAATCTTCTTTTTTGTAGGAATGGTTGTGTTTAGCATTGGCAATGGCCGATAACAATAACTTGGTTAGGTTTGCGGCCTGCTTTTGGTGTAATACCGCCAAATTATCCAGAGCGCGGACCACGCGTTTGCCGCGCACCAAATCAACCAAGAGGCGCATGCGGCGCGGACTGGTTCGGATATAACGTAAGTAAGCTTTAACTTCTGGTGTCATATATATTATTTCTTAGGCGCCGGAGCGGGAGCAGCCGCGGAGGCAGCTTTGGTTTCCTGATCTTTTTGCATCTTACCGCCATGGCGAATGAACTTACGCGTGGGGGAAAATTCGCCCAAACGATGTCCGACCATGTTTTCGTCACAAAGCACATTTATAAAATCCTTGCCGTTGTGGACCATAAAGGTTACACCGACCATTTCCGGTGAAATAACACAAGCCCGTGACCAGGTTTTAATGGCTGCGCGTTTGCCGCTTTTTTTCATCTTCTCAACTTTTTCGAGAACGCGGGGATCGATGTAGGCACCTTTTTTTAAACTTCGTGACATAGGAAATATTTATTAAGCAACGTTCTTAGCCCGGCGCGATTGCACCACAAACTTATTACTCCACTTTTGTGGCTGGCGGGTTTTGACCCCGCGGGCCGGCTTGCCGTAAACGGTCTGCGGGCCGCGGCGTTGTCCAATCGGAGAATGACCTTCACCGCCACCATGCGGATGGTCGGCCGGGTTCATATTCTTACCTTTCACCGTTGGTTTGATGCCGCGATGACGGATGCGGCCGGCTTTACCCCAACGAATCAAACGTCGATCCGGATTACTTAAAATGCCAATTGTGGCCATACCTTCTTTAATAACTGAACGAACCTCTCCCGATGGTAAGCGAATCTGGGCATAGTTTCCTTCGGTACCGATAAGCTGGGCGGATAATCCTGCGCCACGGGCTAATTGGCCGCCTTTACCCGGAGTTAGTTCCACATTATATACAAACAAACCAACCGGAATATGCTTTAATGGCATACGATTGCCGGTTTTAGCTTCAATAGCGTTCAGTGAAGACATAATTTTATCCCCAACTTTCATGCCTTCCGAAGCCAAGATGTATGATTTGATACCATCGGTATAAGTAATCAAAGCAATGCGCGCGCCGCGGTTTGGGTCGTATTCAATAGCCGCAACCTCGGCAACCAGATCAAATTTGTGCTGCTTAAAATCAACCAGGCGGTAATATTTTTTTGCTCCGCCGCTTTTGTGGCGGACGGTAATCACGCCCTGGTTGTTGCGGCCAGCGGCTGGTTTTAAAATTTCGACCAAACTCTTTTCCGGTTCCCACTTGGTAATATCCTTGAAAGTATCAGAGGAAGAGTTGCGTCGACCTGGTGATGTTGGTTTGTAGATCTGAATTGGCATAACAGTAAAATTAAACGCCTTCGTGGATAGTGATCGTCTTGCCGGGCGGCAAGGTAACAATCGCTTTCTTGAAATCGCTGTGCTGGCCGATATTTTTTCCAAAACGGACGCGGTGTCCTTGAACGTGCACAACATTCACCGTAACCGGTTCGACGCCGTACACTTCTTTAACAGCTGTTTTAATGGTCGCTTTTTTAGCCCAGTTGGCAACGATAAAGGTGTACTTACCGCCACTTTGGGCACTGGCGGCTTTTTCTGTTACGACCGGTTTTATTAAAATGCGGTTCGTTGTTTTGGTAACGATAGGAGCGGCAACCGTTTCGGCTTTAACTGGAACAACTTCCGGTGCGGTTTCTTTTGGAGCGGCAACTTTAGAAGCGGCCACTTTCTTGGTCGTCTTCTTAGTCGGCTTTGTTTCTGCGGCGATTTGCTCCGGCTTGGTTTTTTTAAAGCGATCCATGATACCCATATTGTTTATTTAGAAAGGGTTTCCTCAAGTTTCTTAAGACCGTCAACACTAGTAATGACAGCTTGCTTATTCATAAGCTCCATGACATTGGCATCTTCGGCGCGCAAGGTGGCGATTTTATCTAAATTGCCGGTCATGCGAATAACTTTACTATCTTTGCCCGGCGTCAGAATAAGGAAACTCTTTTGCTTGGCCGGTAATGCTTTTAATAAAGCCACGAAAAATTTTGTCTTTGGTTCAGCAAAGTCAAAATTCTCAACCACCCATAAAGCACCGTTCTGAGCCTTGTCTGCCAAAACCATCTTAGTCGCCAGTTTGCGGGTTTTTTTATTAATCTTGCTTTTATAATTACGGATGGATAATGGACCAAAAGCCACACCGCCGCCCTTCCAGATTGGAGAGCGAATAGAACCGTGACGAGCACGACCGGTGCCTTTTTGTTGCCAAGGTTTCTTGCCACCACCGCGGACTTCGCCGCGATTTTTGGTGTCGGCCCACGGTTCACGAGTGTTGTTCATCTGGGCCACAAAAACTTCATGGACTACCTCCGGCTTCACGGCCACGCCAAAAATGGCATCATCGAGAGTAATGTCGCTTTTTTCTTGGCCGGTTAAAGTGTAAACTTTTAATTTCATAGCAAATGACATTAAGCTGTTTGTGGAGCACCGGCCGCTTCGGGAGCCGTTTCAGTTTTGATTTCCGCGGCCTTGGCTTGCTTTTCAATTTTCAAATCTCCAATACCATTGATCAGCAGTAATCCGTTTTTACCGCCGGGTACAGCTCCTTTAATAAGAAGCTCATTGGTTTGGGAGTTTACCTCCACTATTTCTAAATTCTTAACCGTGACGCGATCGCCGCCCATACGGCCAGCCATGCGCATTCCTTTGAAAACGCGCTGCACACCGCCGGCACCAATGGAACCGGGGGCACGCAGGTCATGTTTGTGACCATGTGAAGCCGGGGCACCTCGAAAATGATGGCGCTTGACCACGCCGGCAAACCCTTTACCCTTCGAGGTTCCGATAACGCTCACGATGTCTCCGGGAGTAAACGTACTAACGGTTATAACATCGCCACGTTCGATACCTTCAACTTTTTCTATACCAAAATCACGCAAAAATTGGACGTTTTCCAAATCCTTCAAATGGCCAGTCTGTGGTTTCTTCATGCGGAAAGCCGCCTTTTTCTCGAAACCAATTTGGAGCGCCACTTGATTGTCTTGTTTCCCATCCTTTACTTGAACGACTTGGCAGGGACCGGCGATCACTTTCGTGACTGGAACCACTTCGCCGTTCTTGGCGAACACCTGGGTCATGCCAACCTTTTTACCGAGAATAAATTTCATACGTCGCGCGTTATATATAGCCTCTAAAGATTGACCTCGCCTCTGGCGAGCTAACAAAAAACTAGAAGCGCGGACAGTGTGTTTTCACTCACTACATGCGCCTCTAGCCTTCTTCGCGGCCTTGCCTTATTTTTTCTCTGGTAGGCAATGGCCAGCATCCAGACTGTAAAGGTCTGGTAATGAAAATGGCTTTGTTAGTGGAATTTTTAAGATAAATTTCCTCGCATAGTGTAAGTCCCCGTAAATGTTTTCTTTGGCTAAAATTAGCCTAGATCTTATTTATTCGGACAAACCTATGATATGTATTACCCCGAGTATATAGTAAAAACTTGGGTCTGTCAAGCAGTAGTTTCCTATAATTGCTAGCGAGCGGCCAGGCAAAAGCTTGCTTTTATCTGGCGCGAGTGACGCAATTTCAATGTATAATTGCTAGCGAGCGGCCAGGCAAAAGCTTGCTTTTATCTGGCGCGAGTGACGCAATTTCAACGTTGCGAAGCAACGTTACATCTTTATTTCAATGTCGACACCGGCTGGCAGGCTCAAACTCATCAAGGCGTCGATACATTTTGGCGAGGCATTGATGATGTCTACCAAGCGTTTGTGAATACGCATTTCAAACTGTTCACGGGCGTCTTTATGGACGAAAGTCGAACGGTTGACCGTGAATTTCACCTTTTCAGTCGGAAGCGGTACCGGACCAACTACTTTAGCTTCGTGGCGTTCGGCAGTTTCTACAATGGTTTTTGTGGCCAGATCAATAATCCGGTTGTCGTAAGCGCGAATCTTAATACGGATGCGCTGAGCAACCTCTTCTTTTTTCGCTGTGGTTGTTTTGACTGCGGAGGACATGTGATTTATTAATTAAAGAGCTTCAAATGAACAAAACCATGATAAAGGGGTCACCGCTAAGGCGACCCCTGAATCATGTTTACTTTAAAATTTTCGTTACGACTCCGGCGCCAACCGTGCGGCCGCCTTCGCGGATAGCGAAGTTCATCTTTTCTTCGATCGCGACCGGAGAAATGAGTTTGACCTTGATCGAGACGTTGTCACCTGGCATAACCATTTCAGTACCGGCTGGGAGTTCAATTTCACCCGTCACATCGGTTGTGCGGATATAGAACTGTGGCTTATAACCTTTGAAGAAAGGTTTGTGACGGCCACCTTCGTCTTTAGTTAAGACGACGATTTCAGCATCAAATTCAGTGTGCGGTTTAACGGAACCTGGCTTAGCCAAGACCATACCGCGTTCCACTTCTTCTTTCTTTGTGCCGCGGAGAAGCACACCGGCGTTGTCACCGGCTTGACCTTCTTTCAACTGCTTGTTGAACATTTCAATACCGGTCACAACGGTTTTCATCGGTTCTTCGCGCAAACCGACGATTTCAACTTCATCATTGATCTTCAAGATACCGCGCTCGATACGACCGGTAACGACCGTACCGCGGCCTTCGATAGAGAAGACGTCTTCAACCGGCATCAGGAATGGTTTGTCGATGGGGCGTTGTGGTTCGGGGACGTATTCGTCGACTGCTTTCATGAGATCCAAAATCGGTTTGGCAGCCGCTTCGTCGGTTGGGTTAGCCAAAGCTTTCGTCGAAGAACCGCGAATAACCGGCACTTTGTCGCCAGGGAAACCATATTTGGTCAATAAATCACGAACTTCAGCTTCAACCAAATCTACCAATTCCGGATCAGTGACCATATCAACTTTGTTCAAGTAGACCACGATACATGGCACACCAACTTGGCGAGCCAAGAGAATGTGTTCACGAGTTTGCGGCATCGGGCCGTCGGCGGCAGACACGACGAGGATAGCGCCGTCCATCTGGGCGGCACCGGTAATCATATTCTTCACATAGTCGGCGTGACCTGGACAGTCAACGTGAGCATAGTGACGCTTTTCAGTTTCGTATTCGACGTGAGCGGTCGAAATCGTAATACCACGAGCTTTTGACTCTGGACTTTTGTCGAGACCATCGACACCAACATCCTTAGCCATACCGCCATGGGTGGCAAGCACCTTCATGATTGCGGCGGTGGTCGTCGTTTTACCGTGGTCAACGTGACCAATGGTACCGATATTTACGTGTGGCTTTGAACGTATAAATTCAGCCATACAAATATTTTTCGCGGCACTGTCCCAAGTGGTTGGTCCAGATTTGTGTCCAGCCGCTACAGTTTATGTATAATGAATAAAAAATAATGCGCCAACTCTTCTTCATGGAATTAGCGTCATCATTATAGCAGGAAGGCTTATTTTTGGCAAGAGGCGAACTTCTGTTGTCGCCTAAATGATAAAAGCGAACACTTTTTTTGCTTATTCAAGCGGTTCCAAATAGAATTTTTCTTCCTCGCCGTCGTTTGGGACATCTTTGATGGATTCTTCATTGGCTGATGTTTCGGCCATTGTTTTGGGGCCGAGATCTGGTTGAACTAAACCGGATTCTCCTATCGGTTCAACGGTAACGGGAAGCGGTTCTGGTTGTGTTATTTTAAAATTTTCTTTTTTTATTTCTTTTATCGGTTCTCGGAAAGTTTCTGTAAAAGATTCTCTGGACGTTTCTTTTTTTAATTCTTTTTTTTCGGCATTTTTTTCAGGCGTATCAATTATATCGTCGAGGATATAATCACCAAGCGGGCTGTCGTCTTCGTCATCATCATCGCTTGCTTCATCATCTAAAGAATCCAGACCAACCAAACTTTCATAATCATCTAAATTCATCATCATGAAAACATCGTCGCTTTCCATATCCACGATAAACGCTTTATCTCCCGTTTCGCGCATGACGCGCACCATCCGTTGCCATTGCTGTTCACGCATAACAAAAATTTAGTAGTACAAGCACTCCTATACTTAACATGGTAAAGATTCCACGTCAATACTTATGAAGAACCGGTAGCCTTAGGCTACCGGTTTCTCCTCCCTTGTTTCTCCTTTCAGGCGGCTTTCAAGCCGCGCAGACCGTGAATATCGAGCGTCATCCAAAAATCCTCCCATTTGTAAAACCACAGCGCGGGTTTCAGCCTATTCCACTCCTCCTTAGGGGGCACCAGCACGAAGCACCAACCGCGTTCGTGAGAAATACTCAGAAGATACCCCTTGTGATGCACCATGGTGAATGGATCGGAGTGATACGCAAAAGACCATCCCTCTTCCATGAGCTGCGTCCGAGCTTCCCTCATTACTCGGTTAATTCCCGCGTTCATTGGATTCCTCTCAAAGTTGTTGCGAACGATTCATATCCTACTCCTGTGTTTTAGAAAGTCAAGGAAATGTATCTCAAATAAAAAGAGAAGGGCCCCGAACGTTAAAACGTCGGGGCCGGATGTTCACCGAGACGGCAGTGCCATCACGCCGGCGATGCGTGCCAGCAAGTCATTCTTTTCCAAACTGATGACGAGTCTGGCCGAAGCGATCTGAGCCGCCTCTTCCTCATCTCGGCAGAGTATGTACTCCTGCATGAACAGATTTTCGCCAAGTTCGGCGACAAAACCGTACAGATGTAACGCGGCGTGATAAAGCGCTAAAGCCCTTTCCCTCGAGTTCAACATGGCTGCCTCCCGGGTGGGTTATCTAAAGCTTACGCCGACGACGTCGCGCTGTCAAAACCTTCTTCGACTAGACTAGGTGAAACGGCATCACCTAAAACGTCACATGCTTGGTCCAGCCAAAGACAGATTGGAAATTCTTGCCAATGATGTCAATAATGGTTTCTTTTTGGATGGGGGTGAGCATAGTAAAGGTTTCAGACA
>Ga0209343_10009310_pt1 | contig 11305 bp, 10 predicted proteins | sample RifCSPlowO2_02_FD_184026 | JGI IMG/M metagenome (GOLD analysis project Ga0209343, IMG submission 184026) | Groundwater microbial communities from Rifle, Colorado - Rifle CSP2_plank lowO2_0.2 (SPAdes) (version 2) | ecosystem: Environmental > Aquatic > Deep subsurface > Groundwater | place... | reverse complement strand
ATAGCCGAATGAGCGGACGCGGGCTTCGTCGTCGGCCCAGCCAGAGCGCACTTTCACCCACAGCTCCAGAAACACTTTGGCATCGGCCAGTTTTTCCAGCTCCACGCGGGTTTCCATGCCGATGCGTTTGATGCGCTCGCCCTTGTCACCAATCACCATAGCTTTGTGGCCATCCCGCTCCACCACGATGGTGGCGGCGATGCGCAGCAGGCGTTTCTGGCCTTTTCTTTGCGGCGGCTCTTCCTCAAACTTGTCGATCACCACGGTGGAGGTGTAAGGCAGCTCGTCACCTGTCAGGCGGAACAGTTTTTCGCGCACCAGTTCGCTGGCGAGGAATTTCTCGCTGCGGTCGGTCAGCTCGTCTTCCGAGTACCACCAGGCCTGTTCAGGCAGGTATTTCTCGCAAATACCCAACAGGCGTGCAATGTCCTTGGGGTTTTTGGCCGACATGGGCACAAATTCGGCAAACGCATGCTTGGCCTGCATCTCTTGCAGCCACGGTGCAATATCGCCACGGCGGTGCACATTGTCCAGCTTGTTGGCCACCAGAAGGGTGGGGATGTTCTTGCCAATCAGGGCCAGCACACGGGCATCTGCGGGCGTGAAGCTGCCTGCCTCCACCACAAACAAAATCAGGTCCACATCAGCCACCGCACCCACCACCGTCTTGTTCAGGGACTTGTTCAAGGCGTTGCCATGCAGTGTCTGAAAACCCGGGGTGTCCACAAACACAAACTGCGTGGCGCCTTCGGTGCGCATGCCGGTAATGCGGTGGCGGGTGGTTTGTGCCTTGCGCGAGGTGATGCTGATCTTCTGGCCCACCAGGGCGTTGAGCAAGGTGGATTTGCCCACATTGGGCTTGCCGACAATCGCCACCAGCCCGCAATGCTGCCCTTCTGCGGGTGTTCCGGGCTGGGCTAGTTTGGGCGTGCCTTTGAGCAAACCTTCCAGCATGGCATCCAAATTGGAATCAGCATCTTTTTCAACGCTAGCCCCCGTGGACTCTGCGGGAGCAGCTATATTTTTAGGAGCAGTCATAAGGGTTTCTTTGTCTTGAGTGTTTGCAGCATCGCGGCAGCTGCGGCCTGTTCTGCAGCACGGCGTGATCCGCCGATGCCGCGCTCTGCCAAGTGCAATTCGGATATTTCGCACTCCACGTCAAAGCTTTGTTTGTGCGCTGCCCCAAGGGTTCCCACCACGGTATAGGCTGGCAACTTCATTTTGCGGCCCTGCAGCCATTCTTGCAACTCGGTTTTGGGGTCCTTGCCGATGGCCTCCATCTGGGGGTTGATTTCCACCGCCTTGAACAATCGGTGCACCAGTGCCTGTGCCACGGCAAAACCGGCATCCAGGTACACCGCACCAATGATGGCTTCCAATGCGTCGGCCAAAATGGAGGGCCGCTTCTGGCCACCTGAGCGAAATTCGCCCTCCCCCAGCTTGATGACATCTGGCAGCCCCAGGCCCACGGCCAATTGGTGCAAGGTCTCTTGCTTCACCAAATTGGCACGGACACGGGACAGATCACCTTCGGGCAAGGACGCCAGCCGCGCATACAAAAGGTCGGACACCGCCAAGTTGAGCACCGAATCCCCCAGAAATTCCAGGCGTTCGTAATGGTCAATGGAGAAACTGCGGTGCGTCAGTGCCCTGACCAGCAGGGAGGCATCCGAAAAATTATGTTGCAGGCGGCGCTGCAACTCTAACAAGGGATCTGCCATCCTTATTTGGAACGCCCGGCGTATTTGAGCGTCAGGTAGGCGGGGCCAGCCAGATGAACTTCACGTTCATAGGCAAAACTCACCACCACCTTGTCGCCTTCTTTGGTGACATCAATGTCCTTGCCGCTGATGGATTTGATGTCGTCAACTTGCGCGGCCTTGTCGAAAATCAGGCGCACCTCGGAGGGAGTTTGCCCCTCCCTGGCCTTGTTGACCGCCCGGACGACGGCCTGGTACTCCAGAAAGGTGGGAAACACCTGGGCAGCCACCACCCCCGTCATGGCCAGTAGTGAGCCTACAAAAACCAAACCAATAAAGGAAATTCCACGCTGCTTGGATTTGCGTTGCACCGTCATATTTTTCTCCTGTCAACCGACCTGTTGCCGACCTTAAAAATCAATCAAAAGCCCCGATGCGCTTCAGACTGCCAAAATTCATCCAGACAAAAAAGGCTTTTCCAACGATGTTTTTCTCGGGCACAAAACCCCAGTAGCGCGAATCCATCGAATTGTCGCGGTTGTCACCCATCATGAAATAGTGCCCGTCGGGCACCTTGCAGGTCACCCCTTCCACGGTGTAATTGCAGCCGTTGCGGCCCTCAAAATTGTCAGCACCCGGTACAAATGCGGGACGGTCATCGTCGTTGAGCAGTTTGTGCTTGTGAGCGCCCAGGGTTTCTTCAAACTGTTTGAAGTAGCGCATGGCGTCTTCGTCAAAAAACTCAGGGATGGACGCGGTCGCCACGGCTTGGCCATTGATGGTCAGGCGCTTGTTCAAATATGCCACCGTATCACCGGGCACGCCGACCACCCGCTTGATGTAATCCAGGCTGGGTTTGGGCGGGTAGCGAAACACCATCACATCCCCCCGCTGGGGTTGGTTGCCCGCAGTGATCTTGGTGTTGAGCACCGGCAAACGCAACCCGTAGTGAAATTTATTCACCAAAATCAGGTCCCCCACCAGCAAAGTGGGAATCATGGAGCCCGAGGGGATTTTGAAGGGTTCAAACAAGAATGATCGCAAGACAAACACGGCGATGATTACCGGGAACAGACCTGCGGTCCAGTCCAGCCACCAGGGTTGCATCAACAAACGCACTTTGGCTTCAGCAACATCGCCATCCACCCGCTTGATGCCCATTTTGTCCAGCTCGGCGCGGCGCTGAATGTCATTGGCTTCCAGCACGGCCACCGATTTTTGCCGCTGCGGCAAAAAGTAAAAGCGCTCGGCCAACCAGTAAGCACCCGTTACCACGGTCGCCAGGAACAGCAACAAGGCGAAGTTGCCCTCCACCAACCCAAAATACCAGGAGCCTGCGTACAGCGCGAAAGCGGCCAAAACGGCGGAGGTCAGAACTTGCATCAATCTTCCACCTGCAAAATGGCCAGGAACGCTTCTTGTGGGACTTCCACCGAACCGATTTGTTTCATGCGCTTTTTACCTGCTTTTTGTTTTTCAAGGAGCTTCTTCTTGCGCGAAATGTCGCCGCCATAGCACTTGGCCAGCACGTTCTTGCGCAGCGCTTTGATTGTCTCACGCGCAATAATGTTGGCGCCAATCGCCGCCTGGATCGCAACGTCGTACATTTGTCGGGAAATGATCTCGCGCATCTTGCCAACGACCGCCCGCCCACGGTACTGGCTCTGGCTGCGGTGCAACATGATGGACAGCGCGTCGACTTTTTCCGAATTCAACAAAATATCGACCTTGACCACATCGGCCGCACGGTACTCCTTGAACTCGTAGTCCATGGACGCATAGCCCCGGCTCACGCTCTTGAGTTTGTCAAAAAAGTCGAGCACGATTTCGGCCAGTGGCATCTCATAGGTGAGCACCACTTGCCGCCCCTTGTAGGCCATGTTCATTTGCACGCCGCGCTTCTGGTTGGCCAAGGTCATGACCACACCCACATATTCCTGCGGCATGTACAGATGCACGGTGACGATGGGTTCACGAATCTCAGCGGTCTTGCCCACCTCCGGCATTTTGGAGGGGTTTTCGACCATGATGACTTCGCCGTCGTTTTTCATCACCTGGTAGACCACACTGGGCGCGGTGGTGATCAGGTCCTGGTCAAACTCGCGTTCCAGGCGTTCTTGCACAATTTCCATGTGCAACAAGCCCAGGAAACCACACCGGAAGCCGAAACCCAGCGCCTGCGACACTTCCGGTTCGTAGTGCAGCGAGGCGTCGTTCAATTTGAGCTTTTCCAGCGCGTCGCGCAACGAGTCGTATTCGCTGGCTTCGGTGGGGTACAGACCCGCAAACACCTGGGGCTGAATTTCCTTGAAACCGGGCAGCGCCTCGGTCGCAGGACCGGCGTTGTTGGGCAGCTTCTTTTCCAGCGTGACGGTATCGCCCACCTTGGCGGCCTGCAACTCCTTGATGCCCGCAATGATGTAGCCCACTTCACCGGCTTCCAGCGATTCACGGGGCTGGTTGGCGGGGGTAAAAACCCCCAGATTGTCCGCGTTGTACACAGCCTCTGAAGCCATCATCTTGATGCGCTCACCTTTGCCCAAACGCCCATCCACCACACGCACCAGCATCACCACACCGACGTAGCTATCAAACCAGCTGTCAATAATCATGGCGCGCAGGGGGGCATTCGGATTGCCCCGGGGTGCGGGTACCTTGGCAACGATGGCCTCCAAGATCTCCTCAATACCCATGCCGGACTTTGCAGAGCAAGGTATCGCCTCGCCTGCGTCGATACCAATCACATCTTCGATTTCAGAGCGTGCGTTGTCGGGGTCTGCGTTGGGCAGATCCATCTTGTTCAAGACCGGCACCACTTCCACCCCCAACTCCAGGGCGGTGTAGCAATTGGCCACCGTTTGCGCTTCGACCCCCTGACTTGCATCCACCACCAGCAGTGCGCCCTCGCATGCCGACAAGGACCGGCTGACTTCATACGAGAAGTCCACATGCCCCGGTGTGTCGATCAAATTGAGGTTGTAAACTTTGCCATCTTGTGCTTTGTATTTGAGCGCTGCAGTCTGCGCCTTGATGGTTATCCCACGTTCTTTTTCGATGTCCATCGAGTCCAGAACCTGCGCCTCCATCTGGCGCGCTTCCAGCCCCCCGCAGCGCTGTATCAAGCGATCTGCCAAGGTGGATTTGCCATGGTCAATGTGGGCAATGATCGAAAAATTTCTGATGTGATTCATCAACGAAAAGCTTTAAGTGATTGAATTAAAACAAACGACCAAGAAAAAAGGGCGCGTCTGGTTGAGACGCGCCCTGAACCAACAATCTTTGGCAACTGCGAAGGTTGGAACTTCATTGTAGGCAAAAAGTCTGGAGTGCACAGCCCAAAAAAACGGATTTCAAAGTCGTTGCAAGCGAACAACGGCCAACTTATACACAAGTTATCAACAATCCGTCGTAAAAGACTTTGAATAACATGTGTGTGAACTGTGGGTGAGTGCACTTCATCTCATATCATGGATTTTTAGCCACGCCTTATATCCATAATGAGGGTCGCGAAGCTTCTATTCTAACCAAATCTTCATGCAAGGCCTGCAGTTAGCGCACACACACCACCAAGACAAACATCCGCGGCAAGAAAATATTTCGTTGTGTGCACGCAATAAACGCCCATAAAACCTGATTTTATTGAGGGTTGTTCACGCACTGCATACCTCAGTGGCTGGCCCGGATGACGGCATATTGGGTCCACTCGCCCCGTCGGAACAATACATTCAGGGGTTTGTTTTTGTCATGTTTGGCCAGTGCAGCATCAAAGTCCTTGACCGATACCACTTCATTATTGGCAACCGACAAAATCACGTCACCCTCACGCAGTCCGGCGCGCGCGGCTGCATCCACGGCGGCATCCACCTTGACGCCCCCTTTGACCTTAAGCTCTTTCTTTTGAGCCTCGGAAAGTTCACTCACAGCCAATCCAAAAATCTGCCCCGCCATTGACGCTTTGGGCTTCTCTTCCCGCGCCGAAGTTTTCACTGCCGCTTTGTCGGCTTCGATCTCAATAATTGAGACATTCAGCTCTTTCACTGCGCCACGTCGGAACACCGTCAGGGTGCTTTTGGTGCCGGGTTTGGTATTGCCCACCAAACGGGGCAAATCACTGGATTTCTCAATGGTTTTACCTTCAAACCGGATGATGATGTCTCCCGCCTCCACCCCCGCCTTTTCAGCAGGAGAGCCCGCTTCGACACCACGAACCAGTGCACCGACCGGTTTTCCCAGTCCAATCGATTCGGCAACCTCTTTGCTGACCGACTCAATCTGCACGCCAATTCGTCCACGCGTCACCCGCCCCGAACTCCTCAGCTGGTCACTGACCCGAACCGCTTCATCCATGGGAATGGAGAAGGAAATGCCCATGGACCCACCAGAGCGGGAGTAAATTTGGCTGTTGACGCCCACGACCTCGCCACGCATATTGATCAAAGGGCCGCCTGAGTTACCTGGATTAATGGCCACATCAGTCTGTATGAAAGGCAAGTAATCACCTGTATCTCTTTGTTTCGCGCTAACAATACCGGCCGTCACCGTGTTCTCCAACCCAAACGGTGAGCCGATAGCGATGACCCATTCGCCCACCCGCAGGCGGCTCACGTCTCCCACTTTGATGGCAGGCAAGCCATTGGCATCAATCTTGACCACGGCTACATCACTGCGCTTGTCGGCACCGATGATTTTGGCCTTGAACTCACGTTTGTCGGTGAGTGTTACCAACACTTCATCGGCACCATCGACCACATGTGCATTGGTCATGATCAAACCATCCGAGGAAAGAATGAAGCCAGAGCCCACACCGCGCGGCTGCTCCTCGTCCGGTTGAGGTCGGTTTTGCCTGGGCGGTTGGCGTGGCGTGTTTGGAATGGGTAAGCCAAAGCGCTTGAAAAATTCCAGCATTTCCTCTTCGCCTGGGGCCCCCTGCTGCGAACGATTGCCAACCCGCTCCAGCGTACGGATGTTGACCACCGAAGGCCCGACTTGGTCCACCAAATCAGTGAAGTCTGGAAGGCCACGCGTTTGCGCCATTGCCGGTTGTGCTGGCAATACAGCGACAACTCCAGCAAAGGTAGCTGCCATGAAACAGGACTGCAGTGTTTTCATCAATCTACTTGTCATCGTATTTTCCCTATGCCCATAAGATTCATTTCGTTTCGCGATACTTCGCAAACAAACTCCCAGCTGATGTCTTATTTCGCGCGTTCAAGCCCCTGCGCAAAAAGACCCAATGTGGAAGACGGAACTTCACCAACCACAGTGAGCCACCAATCGCCCATGCGTTGGGTCAATATATGGGTCACCCCCCCCATCTCCGTCACGCCTTCTCGAACATGGTTATGGCGATCAAACGTTTCAACGAACAACGATACCGTCGCCAACCCATCCGAGAACATCCACTGCATGGGTTTCACGACGGCATTGGACGCCTTGGCTGACGCCACAACGGGGCGTTCGTAGCAACCGACCGGTTTGAATCCTGGCACCACCTTGTGCATGGCCCAACCGAGTCGATTCGCCGTTGTCTTTTGTAAATCAGGACGCTCCAGCCGATAGCCCTGCGTGTTGTCCATCATTTGGGACAATGTACCCATACTCACCGCGGCATCGAGCTGCAATTCAGAAAACGCCGCCTGCTCAATCACCTGGCCATGGAGGTCCAGCGTCTGCAATTGAATGACCAGACCGGTCTTTTTCTCACTCCAAATGCGATAGCCGTAGCGCAAATTGTCTTTGGGACGCAGTTGCAGCACATCGGCATCGAAACCTGCAACACGATCCGTCCCTTGGACCTTGAGTTGGTAGAGTTGGCCTATGTCGGTATCATTAGATTTGAGCAAGTTGGGAAATAAGCCCAAAGACTCACGCTGCTCCACCACCGCCACCTTGGATTGCGGAAAGAAAGTGACGACATGTGCATTGCGCCGAAAAATAGCACGCGGAGTACCGCTGAGGGACTCCACCCGCTCCATTTGCTGCGTGCCATCGCAAACATGCCAAATTTTCGCGCTGGCCATGCTGCCACCTGCCGACACAACAAATGTTCCCGAGTAAGCACGGTGCCCCGACGCTTCATGCATGCGAAGCAACCAAGTGTTGACGGACGTTTCGGCTACCGCAGTTTGAGCCCAAACTGGGCCATATGCCAGCCCAAAGCACGAAACCACCGCAAAAAACAACCGAACGCTCGTCAAGCACTTCACCGTGTGGGCCCCTCATAGGTTGCGTTTCGTAAAAAACCCGCAGGCATCTGCAGAGCGGAATGCCCTGCGAGTTGTTGGTGGGCCAACAACAACTCGTCCAATCGAGGATCACGCACCATCACGCCGGTTTCCGCCACTTCGACAGCAAGCAACGGCGTTTGTGTTGCACGCTCAGGAACCATGGACAACCGCCCAGTGTTCTGAATGGTTGACTGATCCCACAAGCCCAAGCCCAGCACAGCGGATACCACCACGCTCGCGACAGCGGCCCAAGTTTTCCAGCGAAATACGCTTTCGTTGGCGCTGGGCGAAACTGCCACCAGCGGCACACAAGTACGCTCCACCCCAAGGCTATCTTCAGGTACCTGCCTCTCCTTGCCAACCGGTCGCTGCTCTACCTCTAACGCCAAACGTTGTGTAAATCGGTCCAAAAACGCCAAATCGCGGCCTGAAGGCGCCAACTCCGGGCTGCGCAACACGTCACCCACCACATGGTAGGCCAGCCAAGTCTGCGCGGAGTCCGGGTCTAAAGACACGTCCGTCACGGTTTGGACGAATTGAGCGCCCTCCAATTGACCATCGGTCAAAGCAGAAATCCGTTCAGCGGACAAAGAATTTGCTTCTTTCATAGGGAAATACCTCACCAGCGCTTGCCCATCTGGTTTTCTAATAGCGGCCTTACTTTGATCGATATAGCCTCACGGGCACGAAAAATCCGTGATCGCACGGTTCCAATTGGACACCCCATCACCGCAGAAATTTCTTCATAACTCAAGCCTTCAATCTCACGCAAAGTAACCGCCTGTCTCAAATCATGCGGCAAGTCATCCAACGCCATGTTGACTACGCCTGCAATTTCTTTGGCGGCCAACACTGATTCTGGCGTTTCCTCTGAAATTAGTTCTTCTTTTCGCCATGAAGTTTCATCTTCATCTTCGGAGGCAAGAAAACTCTCAGAAACGGTGAGGTCCCGCTTGAGTTTGAGCAACGATTTTTTTGCTGTATTGACCGCAATACGGTACAGCCAGGTGTAGAACTGGGCGTCGCCCCGAAACTGATGCAAGGCACGATAGGCTTGGATAAATGTTTCCTGGGCAATATCTTCCACCAGATCCACATCACGCACCATCCGGCCAATGAGCCGTTGAATACGCCGCTGGTACTTCACCACCAGCAAGCCATAAGCACGCTGATCACCTGCCACGGTGCGCTGCACGAGCAACACATCCGAATCCTGGGGTGCGATCACCGACGCTTGACTCACACATCCTCCTCAAGTGCCATGGCTGCATCTGCTTTGCCATGTGCACCCGATGATCTTTGGCGTCCAACCACCGCCCGTCGCAAGGCGCGCCATTGCACGCCTACAGGCTCGGGCTGCTCAAGCCACAGCCATACCGGTGGATTGGTGTCATCACGCACACATACCAGCAACACGCTTTGAAAATCCAACAGCACCTTCAGGCGGCACTGGACTGAATCTTCCCGGCCAGACCAATGCCAGTGCTGCCCGTCCCACTGCAAACACCCCGTTGGAGATTGTTGCCAGCCGCGCAAAGACAGAACGCCGGCCCCAAGCAAAGCTGCCATAACAACAGCATCAAGCACCCAACTCGACCGGCCATGGGCCAGGGCCAAAGATGCTGACAACCCCAGCGACCAGAGAAAGACAATCACCCGCATATGCCAGCGTGATCTTGCGACCCCATAGCTAACTGCGGGTGCCCTGTGCATAGGCCTGGAGCAATGGCGCCAGAGAATCAGATGCGCTTGAAAACCAGTGTGCCGTTGGTTCCGCCAAAACCAAAATTATTCTTAACCGCCACCTCAATGCGCATGTCGCGCGCCACGTTGGCGCAATAGTCCAAATCGCACTCTGGGTCTTGGTTAAAAATATTGATGGTGGGTGGACTTTTTTGGTTGTAAAGCGCCAGTATCGTAAATACCGACTCCACGCCTCCAGCACCGCCCAACAGATGCCCCGTCATGGACTTGGTGGAGTTCACGACAATTTTCTTGGAATGGTCACCCAATGCCGCCTTGATGGCGTTGGTTTCATTGAGATCCCCCAGCGGCGTGGATGTGCCATGGGCATTCAAATAATCTACCTGGTCTGCATTCACACCGGCATTGCGCATGGCGCTGAGCATGGCGCGGCGTGGGCCATCCATATTGGGTGCCGTCATGTGACCGGCATCCGCGCTCATGCCGAAGCCAGCCAGCTCCGCATAAATTTTGGCCCCACGGGCCTTGGCATGCTCATACTCTTCGAGCACCACCACACCGCCGCCTTCACCCAAAACAAAACCATCGCGGTCCTTGTCCCAGGGGCGCGAAGCCGTGGCAGGATCATCGTTGCGCGTGCTCAAAGCACGCATGGCAGCGAAACCGCCAATTCCCAAAGGCGAAACCGTGGCTTCCGAACCGCCAGCCACCATGACATCGGCGTCACCGTATTCGATCATGCGTCCAGCTTCGCCGATACAGTGCAAACCGGTGGTGCAAGCGGTCACAATGGCGATGTTGGGCCCCTTGAAACCAAAACGCATGGACACATGGCCCGCAGTCATATTGATAATGGTTGAAGGCACAAAAAATGGCGATATGCGCCTTGCACCCCGGTTGGTGTACTCGGTATGCATGCCTTCAATCATGGGCAAACCACCAATACCCGAGCCAATGACACAGCCAATTCGGGTGGACTCTTCTTCACCCAGCGCATCCCCCGTGGGCAAGCCAGCATCGGCAACAGCTTGCACTGCCGCAGCAATTCCGTAATGGATAAACGTATCCATCGTGCGGGCTTCTTTGGGCGAAATATAGGAATCAAGGTCAAAATTGCGAACCTCACCGGCAATTTTGCAGGCGAAAGCGGACGCATCAAACCGGGTAATCAGGTCAATACCGGACTTGCCAGCCAGCAGATTTGACCATGCCTCTTCAACCGTATTTCCTACGGGGCTGACACAACCTAGACCGGTGACAACAACGCGACGACGGGACATAGAAATAAATTTTCAGTAGTTCGTCAATGAAATGCCGTTGGATACGGCGTGTGAGATGGCGATACCAAAGAGCCTGCGGGCGGTGGCATAGCCAACTCGCCAGCGCAGATCTTTGCTACACCCAAGTGCCCTGATGCGAATCAGGCCTTTTTGTGCGTATTGGCGTAATCAATCGCGTTTTGCACGGTGTTGATTTTTTCCGCATCTTCATCTGGAATTTCGATTCCAAACTCATCTTCGAGCGCCATCACCAGCTCCACTGTGTCGAGAGAGTCAGCACCCAAATCGGCCACAAAGGCTTTTTCGTTGGTGACTTGAGACTCTTCCACACCGAGTTGCTCGGCAATGATTTTTTTGACGCGGACTTCGATATCGCTCATGGGTTCCCTCTGAG
>Ga0209343_10009308_pt1 | contig 11305 bp, 10 predicted proteins | sample RifCSPlowO2_02_FD_184026 | JGI IMG/M metagenome (GOLD analysis project Ga0209343, IMG submission 184026) | Groundwater microbial communities from Rifle, Colorado - Rifle CSP2_plank lowO2_0.2 (SPAdes) (version 2) | ecosystem: Environmental > Aquatic > Deep subsurface > Groundwater | place... | reverse complement strand
CAACGCCTCCGTGTGCCAAGAAGTCCCTCAGCAAGGCCTCTTGTACCACGCGGAGGCGTTTCTGTTTCTACCGAAATCGGCCCCTTCGTGAATTTTCCGGGCTAGGGCCAGCAGTGACGGGTGCACGTCGCCCGTTCCGACCGTCAAAAGCTGGCACGTGGCTTTTTCGCGGGAGGCAGCTTCGTACCCAGCGCTCCAGTGCCCAAAGTCCCGTTCCTCATCACTGTTTGCGAACGGCCACCGCGCAGGAGGACGGGTTGTCCCGCAACGCCAAGGTTTCGGCGTTAGCCGAGCACGAAAGCACTCATGCGCCATGCACAGGCGGGTGTAGTTGGTATCGGCGCCAACACGTTCGAACGCCTCCCAGCACGACGGATCAGTAGGAGCGAAGAGTTCGTGCGTCGCAAGCATCCTTAAACCGGCATACGTGCGATAGACCCGCCAGTTCCAGCCGGGCACATCGCGGGCCCAGTCATTAGCCTTGGCGATAGCCCCCTGGACGTCATCCTCAGATGCGTTGTCGGACAGGTCGACGTCCACGAACATCGCACTAGCAGCGTTCAGTATCCGTGCGCCGTATCGGTTTCTGGTCACGACTGCTGTCAATTGCCCGGCGTCATCGTGTAAATCCTCGAGGATGGGCTCCCGAACTAATCTCGCATCGCCGTAGCCCCAATCCCAGTAGTCGTCGTCCGTCTTGGCGACTGCCCGTGGCGAGTGTCCGTCGGAAAATGCCTGTTGCTCGGCGAGATACTGGGCTTCCTCGATACTCACATCCGACCAAGCGAAACGACAACAGCCTTCGTAGTCGGCTCTGGCCCAGTACCGTGGGATCTTCATTCGAAACTTCCTCCGGGTCTTCTGCGCCGCGACCCTGGCCTGCGCCATCAGTTGATGCGCACGGCCCTGTCGCGGAGTAGCGTCTGTCGTTGCAACTTGCGGGACATCGGGGCGGGCGACCGGGGGGGTGCCGCCACCGCACTCCTCCACAAACTTCAGCGGCGGAGGCACATCCATGCGGCTGGGTCCGGAAGCCCCGCGGAGGCACGCCAGTGTCTCAAGGACCTCAATAACGCGGACGACGCCGAGAGTGTCATGTGCGCAATAGCGCAAGAGCGACTCGCGCAGACGAGTCCGCTCGTCGCTTGCTACCGCGTCCGACTCCAATAAGAGACGCGTCAAGTGAATGCTGGCCAGTTCGCCGTTGTTGACGGCAGACGCCAGGTCTCGCATGCTTGGGACGAGGGCCGGCACAACGGCCTTCAGGCTGAAGCTCCCGTTGAAATCAGGGTGATACACGTAGTCGCGCACCAGCGGGAGCACGTCGACAACGGAAGCTTCGATTGCGGTTAGGGCGGGTGCGTACTCGGGCACGCAGTCAGCCAAATGTCTCAGAACCGACTTTTCGAAGGATGCGTTGTACGTGGCCACGGCCTTCACACCCCGACATGCTGCCAGCAGCGCTGCCGCAAGGGCTGAACGCGGATCTGCCGGCCCCTCGGCGAGGTATTCATGGTGAGTCAGGGTGTTGTCGGCGTTGATAACGTGGCAACTGAATAGCGCCGGCACCTGCTCGTAGGGTCGGCACCCGTCGAAGACAGGGATCGCGGATTGCACCGTTTCGAAATCCAGCACCGCAACTGGTCGCGCAAGTGCAGACAGCGCCTGCGGGAGACCTGGCTCGATGACTATTTGCCCCGCCTCAACGGCCCGGCGCTGTCGAGCAGCTACCGTTGAGAGCGGTTCGCCGGCTGGCAGGTCCGCGATCGTCGTGTATCCCCGCCCCAGCAGGGCGGCGGCCTTCTTCGGCCCGATCCCATGGAGTGTGGTGACGTGATGCCGTGGCAGGGGCTCCTGGCAGCGCGCGAAAAACGGGCATAGGTAGGGCGTGTGGCAGTGCGGCCCCGTGGCCACGTTAGGCACCGGCCCACGCAGCATCTGGAACTGTGTGTCGATATGACTCGGCACGGACGGTAGGAACTCGTGCACTTTCTCCGAAGAATCCGATTGGACGAACAACGAGCCGCGACCCGGGTGGCGATATTCGGGGTTTAGGTGCATGAGTGCGACCCGTTCGACGGACACACCGGCCCGACGTACCACATACGCTTGGTAGGCGATGTCCGCAACATGTTCGGGCTTCGGCTGGGTGGACGATTTCACCTCAATCAGCGCGTTGTGATCGCCGGTACGTTGAAGCACGTCGACGGCGACGAACAAGCCGTCCAAGAAGAACGATGCCTCGAATACGGCGGGAACACCTAGGGCGAGCAGACGTTGTGTCTCCGCCACGCGGCCGCTAAAGTCACGATGGTCGGTCGCGACAATGGCCCCTCCGGGAAAGGACTTGTGCGCCTCCACGCCTACCAATTGTCCCGCACGCATTCGTGCCTGTCGGACTTCGTCGCCCGTGAGCTCAGGCGCGTTAGGCTCGTGGACCAGCCACCAGAGGTAGCGGTGGCAGCGCAGGCCAGCAGTGAATCGAGACTTCGACAAGTGCATTGTGAACGTCCGGCTAGGCCGTTGGGGAGATTCTCGGTTCGTTCGAGTCCCGGGTCAATGTCGTTCAGGGACAAGCAATTCCAGGACAATGCCGGGAATACCTGAGGCGCCAATTGGCGGCGCGCCCGCGGTTCGCGTCAACCGGGGGTTGGCGCTAGGTCCCACCGAGGCAGGGGACGCGGAAGGATTACTCCCGACTGGTCGCCAAGGGCGGACGGGTACGGCCGTCCGCCCTTTGGGAGCTGGCTCACGCGGCGGCGTCTGGTTCGATTCCGAGCCGGTCGTTCACAGCGCATCGGAGTTTCTGTTTGCACCCGAGGTACCGCTCCGTCGTCTGGACGGAGACATGCCCCAGGAGAAACTGGATCTGCTCGAGCTCGCCGCCGGCCAGATGGCACAGCCGCGCGCATCTACGGCGCAGATCGTGTGGAGCCAGTTTCTCGATGCCGGCGCGTGCCGCCGCCGCCCGGACGACATCCCAGAGCACCTTCGGCGACATCCCGTCGCCCCAGATCCGCCCCGCCTTGTTGATCGCCCGAAAGACGCGGCCCTCTGAGATACCGGCTGCCGTCGTCCACGCATCGACCGCGGCCTTGATGAACCGCGCCAGCTGATCGCGATCCGTATCGATCCGGGCGTGCTCGATCAATTCCGCCGCGAAGCGCGCCGTCGGCACGTGGGCTACCAGACGCTGATCAACGAGGTGCTCGCTCAGCACGTCCGCAAAGACGTAGCGTAGGGCGCTGGCGGCGGAGCGGCGAAGCCGTCACAAGCGGCCGTTCTTGCAGGGATCGCTACGGCGTTTATTGCGGGTAACGACTGGCCGTCTACTGAAGGTCGTTGACGGTCGCAGCAGCGGCGGCCGTATGCTGACGTGTATGACGCACGGCCAGCCCGCGGAGTAACGCCGTTTGGTATCATCGGGCACGTTTCATGGCAAGGCACCAACTAGGCACATTTCGGGCCGTCATCAGATTTAACCAGGACTGTTCCAGTCGCGGGGAACGTGCGTGACTGATGTCGATGCAATTCGTACCGCGTTGCCTCTAGTAGCGCCGATGGTGTCGGCCCTGATCGACACGTGGTTAAGGCCGAAACTTCAAGAAACGATTCGGCGACACAAGACGACAATAAAGCTGGAAAATATCGTCCTCCTTGATAGCCTGCGCGACTATCTCATTCGTACCTACGACACGCATTCGTACCTAACGACACTTGTCCTACAGAACAGGCCGAAGCATTTGCTCGACCTGTATATTCCCCTAAGACTAGAGAGCGCACGAACCGGGAAGCGAACGGCAGTCGACGGCTATCCGGACGCTCTAGTCGATAAATGTCCTCACCTTTTGATCGCCGACGCGGCCGGGATGGGCAAATCGACTCTCCTCAAGCGGATGTTCTTAGCTACCGTCGAGACGAATCGAGGTATTCCAGTTTTTGTGTCGCTCAGGCGGCTGGCTGGGCCAGGTGCACTTACGAAGGCGATCGCCGCGATTCTGTCTTCACTGACTGAGCCGATCGACGAAGAGCTAGTGTACGCACTTCTGGAGAGAGGAGATTTTGTTCTCTTTCTCGACGGCTACGACGAGATTCCGCCTAACGTCAAGGCCGATGTCGTTACTGACCTTCTTCGGGTGATCGAGCGTGCACCGAAGAACACATACATACTATCCTCGAGACCAGAAGCATCACTCGCCGGCTTTCCGACATTCGAGCGTTTCCGCATTTGCCCGTTGAGTCGCGATCAGGCACATCAGTTACTCAGGAGGTATGACGACGGGGGTTCGGTATCTGCTCGTCTAATATCGGCGTTGGCCGAACCGCCTTACGAGAAGGCTGTCTCTGAGTTTCTCGGAAATCCGTTGCTCGTCTCTTTGCTCTTTCGTTCCTTCGAATACAAGCCTAGGATTCCCATCCGGAGGAACGTGTTTTATCGGCAGGTGTACGACGCTTTGTACGATGCGCATGACCTGACAAAGGGCGATGCGTTCATTCGTGACAAGACCTCTGGCCTGGGTATCGAGGAGCTGCACGCCGCCCTTCGTCGCTTTGGGTTTGATACTGCTAAAGAAGGGAAGATCGAATTCAGCAAAGACGAGATAGTCCCAAAGCTGGACAGCGCCCTGAAGTCGCTATCGCCTGGAGTCTCGGCGTCCGTCGGATCGTTGTTAGCCGATCTTCTTGTGCGTGTCCCTTTGTTACAGGAAGACGGCGTGGATATCCGATGGTGCCACAAAGCGATGCAAGATTATTTTGCAGCCCAGTTTGTGTACGCTGACGCCGCAGAACTCCAGGGACCCATCCTAAAGGCACTTACGCGAAACAACGACGTGATTGATAGGTTTCATCACGTGTTGGAACTCTATTACGAAGCGAACTACTCGGGCTTTCGGCGTGACGTAATGCTTCCGGTATTTCAGCAAGTTTGTGAGGCGTTCGATGAAGCAGGCGAGTCTAGGGAAGTAAACGACCCTGAGATACTGCGGTTGTGGGCTGCACTTATGATCGGCGACACAGTCGAAGTGCGGCGAGATTCACAGGGGGGCCACGACTGGAAAGCAATTCCAGGTGGACAGCTGGCGTTTAGGGTGCACGACGAGCCCACGATCGGGTTGGCACGATTCCTTAGGGATGTGAAGCATGATGCAGCGCTCAGTGTTCCTGCTGGGTTTAATGACATTCTCGGTCCGGATTGGATGGATCGTGTCCCCTCTGCCGTCGCAGCGCTTCACTTATCGATGCGTCACACAGGAGTGAACCGGTTAGTCATCAGCGGTCACGGCGCGGAGAGGAGGCCGCCGAAGGGGCCCCGGCTGTCCGCCATCCTCGATATCGTGGCTTGGACGTACGTTGTCCGCGAGCGTGGAGCGTCGTTTTACGAGCCAGCTTGTCGACACGAAATCGCGGTTGCAGCTAAAGAGGCGGAAAGTCGCGCGACTCTCGCGCTGGGTTTATGACGCAGGCACGAGTGCCCGCGAATCGCGGCCCGTCGCGACCATCCACAGCCATTACTCCTCATAAGTCGCCATGTAACGACCAATTCAGCGGTACGGACCGACCGGCCGTCGTGACGCCGTTCCTCAATCGGACCAATCCGGGCATCCACCGGAACCACGACAACCCGCCCTTGCCGGAACGCGTCAATTCTGTTCCAGTCCTCGCATGACACAGGTCAACGCTGCCCTCTATGCCCGCGTTTCTTCGAATGACCAAACGTGCGAAAACCAGCTGATTGAGTTGCGGCGGTACGTCCAGGCACGCGGTTGGGATGCGACCGAGTACGTGGATACCGGGGTGTCCGGCGCGAAGGATCGGCGCCCGGCGCTCGATCAGCTGATGGCCGACGCTCAGCAACGGCGCGTTGATTGCGTGGTGGTGTGGCGGTTGGACCGTTTTGGACGGAATTTGCGTCACTTGGTGACTGCCGTAGAACAGCTGAATGCGGCCGGGGTCGCGTTTGTGTCCATGGGCGAAAACATTGACACCAGCAGCCCCACTGGGCGCCTGCTCTTAGGGGTCATGGGAGCGTTCGCCGAATTCGAGCGCGAGCGGATCCGTGAACGCATCCACGCAGGACTCGCTCGTGCTCGCCGTGAAGGTCAGAAGCTTGGACGGAAGCGTCAGCGAATCAGCGAGCGGGACTTGTGGAAGGTTGACGGCCTCTCGGTGCGGGAGGCCGCAAAGGTGCTCGGGGTGCCGCCGTCACGCGTCCAAAACGAGCGGCGACGACTGTGTGGAAATCGTCAGGAACCGAGGCAGCCGAATCCTGAGGGAAAGCGCCGCCTGGTGACCGTCCAGTAGGTGTGTGGCAACCAAATGATTGTTGAGCCAGCCTCAAAGGAGGATCACTCATTGACCGTCAAAGTCACCCCGAACGACAAGAACAACCCGCCCGGCAAACTGGCGGATGCCGAACTGCACTTCGCAGACGGCCCCCTGGAAGGGCTGAAACTCATCGGCTTTGGTATCTGGGAACGCAGGACCGGCAGCGGCCGGAACGTGACCTTCCCGGCCCGCCAGTACTCGGTCAACGGGGAGCGCCGAAGTTTTGCCCTGCTCCGACCCATTGTCGATGCACAGGCGCAGGACCGCATTCGGGATCTGATCCTGGAAGCCTACGCCGACTACGAACGTCAGGTCGAGGCGCGTCCCTGACCACGCGTCATACCGCCTCGTCCGTCTACCGGATCGATCCCGCCTAACCCCCACGCCAGAACGCGCCAGGGTTGGTTCTGGCGAAGGGTTCTTACTTCAGATCGCACTTCGCCAGGCTGTCTCATCCCACGTCGCCACGGCGATACCACAGATCGCCACCGCGCCTGATTCTGGTGGCGACTAAATACCGTCGTAATCGACCGTATACGTCAGCGCGGTTTCCGGTACCGACGGTGACCGCGCAGTACCAACCTCCAGCATCACTTCCGAGGATTACCAGCAATGCCTACCAGTACCACCCTTGACTTTGCCCGATGGCTCGTCCACGACCGCGGGCTCAGTGTCATCCCCATCGACCATCCCGAGACCACGCACGAGTCTGACCCTTCACGGGTGGGGAAGGTGCCGGCAATCTCCTGGAAATCGTTCCAGTACTCGCCGCCGGGCGACGACGACTTGCAGGGATGGTTTGGGGACGCCAGGTGTCCGCGTAATCTGGCGATTGTGACCGGGACCGTGTCTCGTGTCGTTGCCGTGGACGGCGACAGCCCCGAGGCCCTGACGTGGATGGCCGCGCACCTTCCGATCACGTCCATGCGGACCCAGACGGCGAAAGGTGAGCATTGGTTTTTCCGATATGCCGGCGAACCGCTGGTTCGCAACCGCGTCGGGCTCAATACCGGGGTCGCCAGGCTCGCGCTCGACGTGCGGGGTGAAGGTGGGTACGTGATTAGCCCGCCGAGTCAGCACGTCAGCGGCGCGCACTACACGCAAATCGGAACGTGGCCGCCGATTGCCGACCTTCCACTTCTCGATGCGAACCTACTCCCGCACTCTGACAGCACCCAACCGATTCCAAGCGACCACACGCCGTGCAGTACCGAGAGTGATCAGGACCGCGCCCACGTCCTCCGTCGGGCACGAGCGTACATGGCACAGGTGCCACCCGCTATCGAGGGGAAGGGCGGCGATCAGCAGACCTTCAAGGTGGCCTGTACGTTGGTCCGCGGATTCGACCTGTCCGACGCCGAGGTCAGAGACGTGCTGCACGACTGGAACGCCCGATGCGTGCCGCCATGGACCGCCCGGGACCTCGACGACAAACTGGCGGGCGCACGAGCGTATGGCTCGGAACCCTACGGAGCGAAAGCGGCTCCCTGTCCGTTAGTTCATGAGGCGGGTCACCGTTTCGCGATGACCGACACCGGCAGTGCCGAAGCGTTTGCGGCGTGGTACGGCGCCGAGTGGCGGTACGACTTCCAACGGGGGATCTGGCGTCATTGGGAATCGCCGATCTGGACCCCGGATACCAGTGGCCTCGTGCATCGTCACGCGAAAGAGACGATGCGCCGTCGGTACCGGGAGGCGGAACAGATTGAGGATCTCACGCAGCGTCAGCAGGCGGCCAAGTGGGCGATTGGAAGTGAATCTCGGTCCCGGCTCAGTGCCTGCCTCACGTTGGCCCAACACGAAGAGCCCATCGCGGATTCCGGTACCGACTGGGACAGTGACTCCTTTCTTCTCGCCTGCCCCAACGGGGTCGTCGATCTCAGGACCGGGTCGCTCCGAGACGGCGATCCGGCGGATCGGCTGACGATGCGGACGACGACCCCTTTCGATCCACAGGCACAGTGCCCACGGTTTGAACGCTTTCTGTCCGAGATCATGGCCGGTGACGCCGAGATGGTCGCGTACCTGCACCGCGCTATCGGGTACTCCCTCACCGGCGATACCAGCGAGCAATGTCTCTGGATGGGGTACGGCGCCGGCAGCAACGGCAAGACCACGCTGCTCAAGGTGCTGGCGACAATGCTCGGCACCTACGCGTATACCGCGCCTTTCTCCACCTTTCTGCAGGACCAGCGGTCTGGCACGATGACCAACGATCTCGCCGCGCTGGCGGGCCGTCGATTTGTGATCTCCTCGGAAGTGCGGGAGCGGGCGCGCCTCGACGAAGGCCGCATCAAGGCGCTCACGGGCGACGAGCAGATGACGGCGCGGTTTCTTCACCGGGAGTACTTTTCGTTCCGGCCGAGGCTGAAGCTGTGGTTGGCGGTGAACCACAAGCCGGCGGTGCGGGATGATTCCCACGGGATGTGGCGCCGTGTCCGTCTCGTACCGTTCACCGAGCGGTTTCCGCTGAACAAGGATTTGGAATCGGCATTGCTCGCGGAAGCCCCGGGGATTCTCGCCTGGGCGGTACGCGGGTGCCTGCTGTGGCAGGTCGAGGGACTGCAGCCGCCCACGCAAATCCTGGCCGCGACGGCCGAGTACGAGCGGGAGAATGATCCGCTCAGCGACTTCTTGACCGACGCCTGTCTGATCGATGTGAAGGCCACGGCCGGTGCCAGTGCGCTCCATCGGCGCTATGTGTCCTGGGCGGACGCCGGGGGCCTGGGACGCGAGACGCTGTCCAGTACCGCGTTTGGGAGGGCCATGTCGGCACGGTTCATCAAGGCGACCGTTGGCGGCCGTCGCCTCTACCGCGGCGTTGGTATCCGTCCACCCGATGAGGGTTTCGATCAATAAAGTGAGGGTTATGAGGCTTTCTGTACTTTTACTTTTTTTAGATAAGCTGTACGAAAGAACCTGGAAAACCCTCTCAACCCTCACTACCCTCACTCCGTGGGTGGTAACGATCTCCGGGGCGGCACCGATGTTCGCGGCGAAGCAGGGCCGCGAATGCCACCGTCCCGGGTAGCGCCAGGAGCCACCAGGATTGGCTGTGGGCGACGTGCTCTGGGGTCTGTGAGAATCTGGTCACTTCGTCACGCCGTTCGCCCCCAGGCCAACCAAGGAGTCAGTATGTTTCTCGTCGGGGAAGTCGTCAGACCTTCGGGAACGGGCAGAACCGCCACGTGGGAGGGCATGATCGGTACCGTCGTCCGCTGCGAAGGAACGTCGGTGTTTGTCCAGTGGCACAACGTTGCCGTCGAAGACGAGTTAGGTTTTGAGGAAGTCGTCTCGACGGGCACGTTTCAGCAGCGCGTGCCGCACCACGGCCGCGTGCTTGATGGCTCAGACGACCCGACACTCGTCACCTGGTATCACGACGAGAAGAAGCCGTCATAGGGGGTCGGGATGGTTCGCGGTGGCGTGTACGAATCGTACGCGCGGACGCCTAAATACGACCAATGAACCAGATTGTCCTGACCGATGCCGACTACCAACGGATTGCCACATTGAGCGGCGATCAGCTGGCGCGTCTATACCAATTCCTCACGGACCGATTCAGACACGTACCGGGAATGGAACTGCCGAATGACAACGTCGTCACGGTGCGGTTGCCGCCGCAGACCGTCGATCGCGTGAAGGCGCTCGCGCTCAAGCACGGGACCACACGCTCGACGATTCTGCGCGAAGCCGTCGTGGAATTCATGCGCCGGAATCCCGGATAGGACCCGGAAGCGGGTGAGCATGGAGATACGTGCGTATACGGCCGCTGACTGGGAAGCCATCCGAGACTCTGAATGCTCAAAAACGCAAAGGGCCAATTGATTGAAAGCGTTGATGCGTGGCCTCGGCCCAAGCGCGATTACCAGTGGCGACCTGAACGGAGCGCGATGGAGTTGGCCCGGTCGTGGTTTCGCACTGGATCGCTCGTTTGCCCACGCGAACTCATCTCCCTGTTCCAGAGCCACGATCTGACCCGCGACTGCACATTGCTGAGCGGTCAACCAGAATTCGTTACGACGTTACCGGAACGGGGCGAAGGTCGGAACCACGACCTTTGGCTGAAGGGAACGTGTGCGGCCCGTGGTCTGACGATCTGTGTTGAAGCCAAAGCGGACGAGACGTTCGGGGAGCGTATTGGAGACGCAATTGACATGGCGAGACAACGTACTCTCCGGACAGGGATGCCCGCTCGGACGAAGGCGTTGCTGGAACTGCTGTTGGGACGAACTGTCGATCCCAGAGACGAACCGTGGCGCGGGCTTCGGTACCAACTCGTGACGGCCGTCGCAGGAACGGCGATTCAGGCCGCGGCCGACGACTCGCCAGTCGCCGCGTTCGTCGTGCAAGAGTTCCGCGGGCCTAAGACCGACGTGGTGCGTCAGCGTCAGAACGACGCCGATCTGAATGGGTTTGTCGGCGCGGTGTTTCCACGCGTCGAGCCGTTGGAACTCGGACGGCTCGAAGGCCCAACGACGCTCGAACCGGGGCCGCACCTGTCCAACCCGGTTCAGTTGTTGATCGGCAAGATCCGGTGCGAGATCGAACCAACGTAGAGCGTGGTCGGCCGTTCCGCCACGCGCATCACCGGCCCACTATGTTCTCCACAGTCTTGTTGCACTGATGGTCGCGCAACGCTGCAAAACGCGCCGTCAGCATTTGCGTGTCCGTGTCATTCGGAAAGCGCCTACGATACTCAGTAATCCAATTCACCGTATCCTGCTGCAACTCTTCTTCGGATGTATGCGTTTCTGGACATCGGAGAGTTGGTATTCGTGGCTCGTTGATCAGGAACCAGGCACCCAGAACCACCGCGGCAACGACAACAAACACGCCAATGGGGACGGCGTAATGACGGCCACTGATCCCCGAGGAGGCAAGTAACGGCGGTTCCCCCGTCGGCGCTACAGCAGCAAACTCTGGCGGCTGTGACGGGTGCAGCGTTGGGTCTTGGCGGGCGGGTTCGGCCGCCACG
>Ga0209343_10009307_pt1 | contig 11306 bp, 6 predicted proteins | sample RifCSPlowO2_02_FD_184026 | JGI IMG/M metagenome (GOLD analysis project Ga0209343, IMG submission 184026) | Groundwater microbial communities from Rifle, Colorado - Rifle CSP2_plank lowO2_0.2 (SPAdes) (version 2) | ecosystem: Environmental > Aquatic > Deep subsurface > Groundwater | place: Rifle... | reverse complement strand
GCGGTGCGCTCGGCGACGCGGCGCTCCAGCGCCTCGTTCGCCGCGCGCAGGCCGATTTCCATGCGCTTGCGCTCGATCGCGTAACGCAGCGTGCGCGCGATGATAGCCCCCTCCGCCTCCCCTTTGACGAGGTAATCCTGCGCGCCATGCTGGATCGCCTCGCGCCCGAGGTCGTCATCATGCGAACCGGTCAGCACTACCAGTGGCAGCGCCGGGTACTGGGCCGCGATCGCCTGCGCGGTGGAAATCCCGGTGCTGTCCGGCAGCCCGAGATCGGACAACACGGCGTCGAAGCGCTCCGTCTGGATCCGCGCCAGCGCGTCCGCGAGCCGCTCGACCCCGGTAACGGCGAATTCGCCCGGAGCATGATCGGCGAGCGCCGCCTGCACGAGACGCGCATCGCCCGGGTTGTCCTCGAGCAACAGCAAGCGGATTGGCACTGCGGTCACGGAATCATTTCCTCGGCAAGGTCACCACCTTGACCCAGAATTCGTCGATCTGGCTGACGATCTTCATGAACTGCGCCAGGTCCACCGGCTTGGTGACGTAACAGTTCGCGTGCAGGTCGTAGGCGCGCATCACGTCCTCCTCGGCCCGCGAGGTGGTGAGGATGACCACCGGGATGCGCTTAAGATCCGGATCGGCCTTCACCTCCGCGAGCACCTCGCGACCGTCCTTCCTCGGCAGGTTGAGGTCGAGCAGGATGAGGTCCGGCCTCGGCGCCTCGCCGAAGCTGCCCTGGCGCCGCAGGAACGCCATCGCCTCGACGCCGTCCTCGACCACATGTATGCGATTGCGCATCTTGGCTTCGCGCATGGCCTCGATGGTGAGACGGGCGTCGCCGGGGTTGTCTTCGACCAGCAGGATTTCGATCGGGCGGGTGCCGTTTTCCATGGAACTCATATGCTTGCCTCCTCCGGAAGCGTGAACCAGAACACCGAGCCGCCGCCTGGCGCCGACTCGACCCCCATTTCCCCGCCGTGGCGCTGGATAATGCGCCTGCAGATCGCCAGCCCGATCCCGGTGCCCGGAAATTCGCGCTGCGTGTGCAGTCGCTTGAAGACACCGAAAATGCGCTCGCGGTATTCCGGCGCGATGCCGATGCCGTTATCGGCGACCGAGAAGCGCCACTGACGCGCTTCCCGCTGCGCTTCCACCCGCACCCGCGGCGGATGCTCCTTGCAGAACTTGATCGCATTGCCGACCAGGTTCTGAAACAGTTGCACGAGCTGCCTCCGGTCGGCCTTTACGACCGGCAGTACCTGCGCGTCCACCCCCGCACCGGTTTCGGCGATCCGGTTGGCCAGCAGGGCGAGCGCTTCCTTCAAGGCGTCCGCGCTATCCACCGGCGCGGGCGGAGAGCCGCGGGTACTGACCCGCGAATACGTCAGGATGTCCTGAATCAAGTTCTGCATGCGCAGCGCGCCATCGACCGCAAAGCCCATGAATTCGCGCGTGTCGGCATCGAGCTTGTCCGCGAGGCGCTTTTCGACCAATTGAACGTAGCCGACCACCATGCGCAGCGGTTCCTGCAGGTCGTGCGAGGCGACGTAGGCGAACTGCTCCAGTTCGGCGTTGGAGCGCGCCAGGACCCGGGCCGACCCGTCGAGCGCGTCATTCGCCTTCTTGCGCTCTTCGACCTCGACGCGCAGGGCCGCGGCGGCCGCGAGCGCCTCGGCCGCGCGAGTCCGCTGCGCCTGATCGCGCAGGCGTTGTTGCCGCCCGATCAGCCCCACGACTGCACCGCCGCCCAGGAGCAAAGCACCGACGAGGCTGGTCGCCAGCCACAGGTTTTCCTGCCCCGGCGCCAGCGCCTCCGCGGTATCCATTTTGGCGACCAGAAGCCACGGCGAGCCCGGCACCTTGCGCACGCTGGCGATCACCGGCACGCCGCGGTAATCCAGACCCTCGACGATCCCTTCGCGCTCCAACGCGACATTTGCCGCGAGTACCTCCGTCCTTGCCAGGGGGACGAGCAGCGACAGGGCGGTATTCTTCCGGAACCTCAGTTCATTCAGAAACAGTGCATCGTCGCCATCGCGGCGCACGAGCAGTGTTTCGGCGGTACGGCCGGGCACCGGCCAGCGGTTGATGAAGGGATAGAGATACGCATCCGGATCGATTCGCAGTGCCAGTGTTCCCAGTGCTCGACGTTGGTCCGATTCATCGAAGATCGGCACCAGCACCGCCAGGCGGATACGCTGGTCATGCTCGTTCCGGTGGAAATCCTGAAACCCCACTTTGCCCGAGCGCAGGAGTTCGGCCGCGTGCCGCGCAATCACGGAACTCAGGGGCAGCAGGGATTCCGGAGCGGACATACGCACGGTGCCCTGCGCGTCCAGCAGGACGATGCGGTCGTACTGGAAATGCGCCGAGAATTTGGCCAGCCACTCGCGAAGTCCGGCTTGAGCCTGCGCGTCGTCCGGACGATCGAAGGCGCGCCGCACCAACGCGGCAAAGGTCGCGTTGCGGTAAAAAATGGCGCCATCGGCCAGGCGTTCTTGGCGATACTCCACCAGTTCGCTCAGTTTCAGTTCCGCTATGGCGGATAACTGCTGCTCGGCTTGCGCCCGGTAGTCTTTCTCGTGGTACTGGAAATACAGATAGCCGGCGCTGACGAGTCCTGCCCCGACGAGGGTGAACACGAGAGTGAGAAGGCGCGATGCGCGCAGGCTCGCCGCGTCGATCCGCTCGATCCGCTCGTCATCCGCCCAGGCTCGTGATCCGGCGAGTACCCACAGCCCGGTCCCGAGCGCCGCGAAAGCCACACTCGTCGTCAGGGCGGGCGGAATGAATTTCCCGCTGTAGAGCAGGGGCGTCCCGAAGAGATAGGCGAGGAGAAATACGGTGCTGGCGAAAATGAGCAGGCAGGCCGACACGAAACCCGCCATTGCCCGCCACGGCCGATCAGGGGATGACCAGAGCGCCGCAAGGAGCGACAAGCCCGCAAGCATGAAGCACAGTGCCGCCAGCGGGGATATATGCCCTAAAGGCTTGCCGTTTGATGTCCCCGAAATGGCAATGCCGAGATGCTCTGCCTGCAGCGCCATGCCGAGCAGCGACAGGACCAGCAACAGCAGGGCGACCAGCGCACCGGCCGCGCCTATGGCCGTGCCGACCCGGCGCGCGCCACGCCCCAGGGGCGTGCCGGCGCAGAAGAACACCGCGGTCCCATAGAGCAGAAATAACAGCGCCGTGCTCGGCGCCATCGGGATCCAGCCCGGACCCAGACTTGTGAGCATCGGAAGCTTCAGGATCCAGCCAAGCAGGGCAATGATTCCGAAACCAGCCGCAATTATCGCGCATGCCCGGGCTAGAACGCTTGGGGCGGGTCTTTGGGTAGGTTCGCGCGTCTGCACAACTGTGCTGGAAGTTTGCATCGCCCTATTGGTGGGAATTCAGCAGATGATTGGTGAATACCCGTCCAAATTAGTCAGGTATGATGCGCCTAGCCGGGAAAGGGGGCGATAGGCCTTTCGACCTAGTCCACTCCGCGGAACCGGCGCAACGGGTGCACCAGGATTTCGATCGAGCAGCTGTCCATCGAACTCATGCGCTTGGCTCCTCCGGAAGCGTGAACCAGAACACCGAGCCGCCGCCGGGCGCGGACTCGATGCCGACTTCCCCGCCATGGCGCTCGACGATGCGCTTGCAGATCGCCAGCCCGATGCCGGTGCCCGGGAACTCGCGCCGCGTGTGCAGGCGCCTGAAAATGACGAAAAGCTGCCCGCGGTATTCGGCAGGAATCCCGACGCCGTTGTCGCTGACCGAGAAGCGCCACTGACGCGCCTCCCGGCATGCTTCGATTCGCACCCGCGGCGGATGCTTCTTGCAGAACTTGATCGCATTGCCGACCAGGTTCTGAAACAGTTGCACGAGCTGGGCGTAGTCTGCCGTCACGATCGGCAAGGACTGCGCATCCACCTCGGCGCCGGTCTCGGCAATCCGGCTCTCGAGTAGTGCGAGCGCCTCCTTCAAGGCTTCCGCGCTGTCCGCAGGCTCGATCGGCCGGCCGCGCGTGTTGACTCGGGAATACGCGAGAATGTCCCGAATCATCTTCTGCATGCGCAGCGCGCCGTCCACCGCAAAGCCCATGAATTCGCGCGTGTCGGTATCCAGCTTGTCCTTGAGGCGCTTCTCCATCAATTGAACGTAGCCGACCACCATGCGCAGCGGCTCCTGCAGGTCGTGCGAGGCGACGTAGGCGAACTGCTCCAGGTCGGCGTTGGAGCGCGCCAGGTCCCGCGACGAGGCTTCGAGCGCCTGCTGAGTCGCAGCCAACTCGCGATTCTGCAGCACGGCGTTCTCGTACGTCGAAATCAGCAGGTTCAGCATCCGCGGGCCGTGGGCGTTGACGGTACGGGCTTCGCCTGCCAGCCGGACTTCCAATTTTCTCCGCTCCGTCGCGGGCGGCGGAACCGGGGGATTAGCCTGTAGCGATGCGATGCGGGCAACGAGGGATGGAATATTGTAAGGTTTGGTCAGGTAAGCGTCGGCGCCCGCGTTCAGGCCATGGATCACGTCCTCGGAGTCGGACAGCATGGTCAAGAGGATTACCGGGGTGGCTTTCAGCGACTCCTCGCGGCGTATCGCTTGACACATCGCGTAGCCGTCCATGACCGGCATGTTGATGTCGCTAACGACCGCATCGGGACGGCTCGCTTTGGCCATGGCAAGGCCTTCGGCGCCGTCGCCTGCCGCGATCACCTTGTAGCCCACTCCTTCAAGCGCCCGGCGCAACAGCTCGGCCTGAACCGGGCTGTCCTCGACGATGAGGATGGTCGCGCGCCGAGCGCCGCCCGCCGCGCGCGTCGGGCTGTCGATGGCTGCGATCTCTTTGCCCATTTTCTCTCTCGCCGGCCGGGGCGCTAATGCGGTCGATCAGCGATCCATTTCGACAGCATCTCGGCGGGCATCGGACGGCCGAACAGGTAGCCCTGAAGCTCGTCGCAGTGCAACAGCCGCAACAGATTCGCCTGCTCCTCCGTCTCGACCCCTTCCGCGACCACCTTGAGATTGAGCGCGCGTGCGAGGGAGATGACCGTGGTCACCATCGCCATCTGCTCGGGGCCTTTCGTCATCTGCGAAACGAACGAGCGGTCTATCTTCAGAATATTGATCGGCAGCCGCGCGAGATAGCTCAGGGAGGAGTAGCCGGTGCCGAAATCGTCGATCGCGATTTGCGCCCCCATCGCCCGCACTGCGGCCAGCTTGCCTATGGTGCCATCGATGTCCTCCATCAACATGGATTCGGTGATCTCGATGTCCAGGTGTCCGCCGGAATCGCTCGCTTCCGAGATGGCCGCGCTCATGTCCTCCACGGCGTCCGTGCGCCGCAGCTGGAGGGCCGAGACATTGACCGCAATGCGCGGCGGCTCGAGCCCCGCCGCGCGCCAGGCGACGTGATCGAAGGCGGCGCGGTGCAAGGCCCAGCGCCCGACCTCCAGGATGAGGCCCGTCCTCTCCAGGAGCGGTATGAATTCCGCGGGCGCCACCAGCCCGCGCTCGGGGTGGACCCAGCGGACCAGCGCCTCGAGGCCGCTCAGGTGCCCGTCCGCGACGTCCACGCGCGGCTGGTAGTACAGGACGAACTGGTTTTCCGCGACCGCGCGGTGCAGCTCGCTCTCGAGCTTGAACTGCTCGGCCACGCGCGCATTCATCTCGAGCGCGTAGAACTTGTACCGCTCGCCCGTACTCTTGGCCTTCCTGAGCGCCGCTTCGGCGTTTCCGACCAGGCTCCGGGCGTCCGCGCCATCGGCGGGGTAAACCGCGACGCCTGCCCGAGCCGCGATGCGCAGCTCGTCCCCGCCCATGCGGAAGGGCTGGCCGGAAATGCTCGTCAGGATCTGCTCGAGGAGGCGCGCGACGCCTTCGTTCTTTTCTACGTCGCCGGTCGCGATGTTGAAATAGTCGCCCTCGATGTGCGCCAGGGTGTCGGTTTCCTGGAGCGCGCCCTTCAGCCGCTCCGCCACCTGCCGCAGCAGCTCGTCGCCCGCCTGGCGGCCGAACGTCTCGTTCACATGCCTGAAGCCCGCGATGTCGAGCATCACGAGCGGGAATGCTTCCCGGTCGCTGTGTGCCGCGCGGATGCGCTGCTCCAGCCGGTCGTCGAACAGCGCCCGGTTGGGCAGGCCGGTGAGCGCATCGTAATACGCGAGGTAGTCGAGCTTTTCCTCCTTGGCGATATGGTCGAGGGCGAACGCGATGTCGCCCGCCAGCTCGCGCAGCAGCTTCAGCTCCTCCTCGTCGAAAAACCCGACGTCTGCGGCGCACAAGGCGAGCACGCCCGCCGCCTCGTTCGATACGAGCAGCGGAAATACGGCAACGGACCGGATGCCGTGTTCGAGGAGTTCGCTCCCGCGCACGATACAGGGGTCGCCCTGCGCGTTGTTTACGATGACGGCTTTCTTTTCCAGCACCGCCCTCGCGGACGGCCCGGGCCCACGAGACGTTCCGTCCTCCAGCGAGAGCTGGCTTTGTATGCCGGAAAGAAGACCGGCCTCGCGGCCTGCCCAGGCAACCGGCCTGATCTGCATCGCGTCTCGGTCCACGAGTCCGAGCCAGGCCAGCGGGAATCTCCCGGCCCCAGCGGCGATGCGGCAGGCCTCCTCGAACAGCTGTTGCCGGTCGCGAATGCGCACGATCGCGGAATTGATCCCGCTCAGCACGGCGTGGATCCGGCTCAGCCGTGCGATCTTGAGCTCCTGTTCCCGCCGCTGCGTGACGTCCAGGATGACCACGATGGCGACAGGCTTTGCGCCGATCTCCATGCTGCTCCCACGAATTTCGATGCCCACGGCCGAACCGTCCTTGCGCCGCCCCTGGAACGTGTATTGCGTGGACGTCGCTTCACCGCCGACGAGGCCGCGGATCGACTCGGCGACGAGCGCCTGGTCCTTCTCGGCGACGAGAACGCGTGGCGCGAGCGTCAGGATCTCCTCCTGGGTATAGCCGAAAATTTCGGCGAACCTGGGATTGGCGTACTGGTAACCCTCCGGGCCACCTATCGCGATCCCGACCAGCGACTGCTCGGCAAGCGTATGGAATTTCACTTCGCTTTCCCGCAGCGCGGCGGCTTTCTCCAGCACCTTTTGTTCCAGATGCTCGTTGAGGTCATCGAGCGCCTGCTGGATCGCAGTCAACTCGCGGTTCTGCAGCACGGCGTTCTCGTAGGTCGAGATCAGCAGGTTCAGCGTCCGCGGGCCAGGGGTTTCCACAAGATAGGCTTCGCTTGCCAGCCACACTTCGACTTTTCTGGACTCGGGAGCGGGGGGCGGAGCCGGCGGATGGGCGAGCAGCGTTTTGATGCGGGCAACCAGGGATGGAATGTTGTAGGGTTTGGTCAGGTAAGCGTCGGCGCCAGCGTTCAGTCCGTGAATCACGTCCTCCGGTTCAGACAGCATGGTGAGGAGGATCACCGGGGTAGCATTCAGCGACTCTTCGCTGCGAATTGCCCGGCACATTGCGTAGCCGTCCATCACCGGCATGTTGATGTCGCTCACCACCGCGATGGGATGGTTCGCTTTGGCCAGGGCAAGGCCTTCGGCGCCGTCGCCCGCCACGATCACCTTGTAGCCGGCTCCTTCAAGGGCCCGGCGCAATAGTTCGGCCTGGACCGGGCTGTCCTCGACGATGAGTATCGTCGCGCCTCGACCGCCGTCCGACGTGCCGGGAGGTTCTGTAGCTGCGAATTCTTGGTCCATTGGTGCCTTTCCAGTTCGGTGGCGCGCTCAGGACAGGCCCGCGTCGGCTGCACCGGCGGATCTCGGAACTGGGCGCGCGCTCGCCGCACCGCCGGCCGCGAGTCCGCACAATGCCGCCCCGATCTGATCGAGCGGCAGCACGTGACGCGCTGCGCCCAGTTCGATAGCGCGCTTGGGCATGCCGAAAACGACGCTCGATTCCTCGTCCTGCGCGATGGTGAGTCCGCCCGCGCGCGCGATGTCGAGCATCCCCTGCGCGCCGTCCTGGCCCATGCCGGTGAGCAGCACGCCCACCGCGGCGGCGCCATAACGCCGGGCGAGAGAGCTAAAGGCAATATCGACCGACGGCCGGTGCCCGGCAAAGGGAAGAGCGCCCGAGCAGCGGAATGTCCCCGCATCGTCGATTTCCAGATGCCGGTCATCCGGCGGAAAGTACGCGGTCCCGGCAAGCGGCTGTGCTCCCTCGTCCGCGGTGCGGACCCGGATCCGGCAGCAACCCGCCAGCCAGCCGACCAGGCCTAGCATGAACCCTTCGGCGATGTGCTGGACGCACACCAACGGGAGCGGAAAGTCCGCCGGCAGATGCCCGAGTACCCTTTCCAGCGCCTGCGGTCCACCGGTCGAGGCGCCAATGCCGATGATGCGCGGTGGAGGCGCCGCCGGCTCGGCCAATGACGGCCGCTTCGCGACGGCGTCCCGTGCCGCTCGATGCCTTCCGATGATCTTGACGCCGGCGAGGATCCTGATTTTTGTGATGAGATCGTGCGCCGTGACGCCGAAGTCGGATTGCAGCCCACCGCGAGGCTTGGCGAGGATGTCGAGCGCCCCGGCCTCGAGCATCTGGAAGATGTTGTGCTTCTGATCCGCCTGGACCGAAACGCTCAGCACCAAGATCGGAAGCGGGTGCCGCGCCATCACCTCTCGGGTCAGCTCGACGCCGTCCATTTTCGGCATGTGCAGATCGGTGCAGATGACGTCCGGGCGGACCTGGAGTATCAGCTCCAGGGCTTCGACGCCGTTGCTGGCGGTGCCGACGATGAGGATTTCGGGCGCAGTCGCGAGCATTCTGCGGATAATCTCGACGGAGAGGGGCGAGTCGTCCACGAGCAGGACGCGGATGTCCCGCCCGGCGGCGGATTGCTGGTTCATCAGATTAGCCTCTGCAGACAGTCGAGCAATATCTGTTGATCGAAAGCGGGCTTGGTGATGTAGGCGTTCGCGCCCGCCTCGAGGCCGCGCCGCTTGTCCTCGTCCGAGGCAAGCGAGGTCACCAGGATGATCGGCAGCTCGGCGTATTTCGGTTCGCGGCGGATTTTCCCGGCGAGGCCGAGGCCGTCCAGGTTCGGCATGATGATGTCGGAGACCACCGCATCGAAGGCGCGCGTGGCAAGCTTATTCCAGGCCTCGAGGCCATCGGCCGCCGTGACCACTTCGTAGCCGGCGTTTTCCAGGATGCGCGCTTCCTGCGTGCGCGTGGTGATGCTGTCCTCGGCGAGCAGGATCGCTTTTTTCGTCTCGACGGCCTCAATGGCGTCGGGCGCCGGCGCCTGCGCCGCGCCCTTGCGCATCGAACTGAGCAGATCCTGCGCGTTCAGCACCATGCAGATTTCGCCGCTGTCGAGGATGGTGGCGCCGGAGACGTTGCGCACGCGCTCGAGCAGCGCGCTTTGCGGCTTGAGCACCACTTCCTGCTCATCGAGCAGCGCATCGACGAAAACGCCGAACGGCTCGCCGCCCAGGGAAAGCACAACGCAGGGGGATGCGGCCGGCGCGTTGCGGGCCTTGCCCCGCTCTGTCGCCAGCGGTAGTTCCAGCAGATCGGCCAACTTTGCTACCGAAACCGACCGGCCCTGATGCAGGACCGCATCCCGGCCCTCGACCGTAAACACATCCTCCGGAGCGACCATCCTCAAGACCTGCACCCATTCCGCCGGCAGCCCGTAGGGGTGGCCGTTGACTGCAACGATCAGCACCCGGACCGTGGCGAGCGTGACCGGCAGCAGGATCCTGACGCTCGTGCCTTTGCCCGGCGCGGATTGAAGCTGGATCGACCCTTTGAGCCGCTCCACGTTCACGCGCACCACGCTCATCCCCACGCCGCGCCCGGACACGTCGGTCACGAACCCGGTGGTGGACATACCGGGGGTGAATATGAGCGACTGGATTTGCGCGGAACTCATCAAGGCAAGCGCCTCGTCGCCCACCAGGCCGCGCTTGAGCGCGGCGCGCCGGATCGCCTCCTCGTCCAGACCGCGCCCGTCGTCGCTCACCTCGATCGCGACGCTGCTGGCCGTCTGGCTTGCCTTGATCCGCACCACGCCGGTCCGTGGTTTGCCGGCCTGTTCCCTGGCCTGCGGCGGCTCGATGCCGTGATCGACCGCGTTGCGCAACATGTGCATCAACGGGTCCTTGATCTCTTCGAGAATGCGCTTGTCGGCATTCGTTTCCCCGCCCTCGATCACGAGTTCCACCTCTTTGCCCTGTTCTTGTCCCAGGTCGTGCACCAGGCGCGGGAACAGCCTGAACACATTGGACAGCGGCAGCAGCCGCACTAGGCGGATTCCGCTCTCGAGTTCGCCCGCGATGTAGTCCAGGCGCACGCTGTCCTCGGAGGCGCCCGCACGCAGCCGGCCGAGCAGCGCCCCTATGCGCCCCAGGCGCTCCAGGGCGGCGCCTGCGTCCACCGCGCTGGCCCCCGACCGGCGCGCGGCTTCCTTGCGCGCCCACTCTTCGCACAGATCGACCAGCGCATCGATGTCCGCAAGCCGGCGTGCTACCCGCGTCCTGGTCACCGTCAGCTCGCCCGCATGCGTCATGAGGGCGTCGAGCTGTCTCGTATCGACGCGTACCGACTCGATGCGAAACGGCGCCGACGGTACCGGTCCCGGCAGCGCCGGTTCGGGCTCCGCTTGGGGCATCACGGCGCCCGGCGGCACGGCGGCAGACGGTGCGCAGGCCGATTCCGGAATCACCGTCCGCGCAGACGTTGCGTCTTGTGCTTTCGCGTTTCCTACGGTGACGGCTTCAAGCGCGAGCCGGCGGATTTCGGCTAGATCGACCGACATGCGTGCGAGGATTTCCGCGTTCAGCGACTGCGCGCCGCGCCGCGCCGAATTCAGTTCGTCCTCGAGCCGGTGCGCGGGCGTCTGAATGCCGTTCAAGCCGAGCATGCGCGCCGCGCCCTTCAGGCTGTGCGCCTCGCGAAACGCCTCCTCGAGCAGCGCCTGGTCGGCGGGGGTTTTCTCCAGGCGCAGCAGCGCGTCGTCCAGATGCTGGAGATGCTCCTCGCTCTCGGCTCGGAACAGCTCGCGCAGCTTGGCGTCTTCGATCATGGCGGCTCCCGGCAAGCGGCTCGTCCTTCGTTACACCATCGCCTGCAAGCCCAGCGCGACGCTATTGAGCTTCTTCACTCCGATCTTGGTTTGTTCGGTGCCGGCGGCCATCTGCGTGGAGCCTGCGGCCAGGCTCTTCATCGCCTCGGTCACCTGCCCGAGCGCGGCGGCCTGCTGCCTGCTGTTCAGGAGCACCTGCTGTGCGCTCACCGAGACGCTGTTTGCCGTCGTGGAAATCGAGCCGAACGCCTCGAGCGTCTTTTCGATGATC
>Ga0209343_10009305_pt1 | contig 11308 bp, 11 predicted proteins | sample RifCSPlowO2_02_FD_184026 | JGI IMG/M metagenome (GOLD analysis project Ga0209343, IMG submission 184026) | Groundwater microbial communities from Rifle, Colorado - Rifle CSP2_plank lowO2_0.2 (SPAdes) (version 2) | ecosystem: Environmental > Aquatic > Deep subsurface > Groundwater | place... | reverse complement strand
GTTGGGAGTATCGCGCGGGGAAACGCCGCACAAGATGTCCTAAGACGCCCCGGTAAGCCGCTCCACATACCGCGCGATCAGGTCGACTTCAAGATTCACCTTGGAGCCGGCTTTGAGATGCCGCAAGGTCGTGGCGCTCAGGGTGTGCGGGATGAGATTCATCTCGAAGTCCGCGCCGCTCACCTGGTTGACGGTGAGGCTCACCCCCTGCACGGCGACCGAGCCCTTGCGGGCGATATAGCGCGCGAGCTCCGCAGGGGCCCGCACAGCGAGGCTGGTGTTGTCGCCCAGCGGCTGCATGCCGACCACTTCGCCCACACCGTCCACGTGTCCCGAGACGAGGTGCCCGCCCAGCCGGTCGGACAGCCGCAATGCTTTTTCCAGGTTCACTTCCCCCGGGACGTCGAGCCCCACGGTGCAGGACAAGGTCTCGGCCGACACATCGACCTCGAAGCTGGCGGGAGACTTGACGACTACTGTCAGGCACACGCCGTTCACTGCAATGGAGTCACCCACGGCCACGTCATCCATCCCGAGCCGGGCGGCCGACACGCCGAGCCGCACGCCGTTCGGCCGCCTTTCCACCTTGGTGATGCGGCCGACGGCCGCCACGATTCCAGAAAACATCGGCGTTACTCCGGCTGTTTCATAAAATTCAACGCACCACGCGCGCAATCAGGCGTACGTCCTCGGCGAGCCGGTCCACGGCGACAAAACGGAGCCGGCGCTGCTCGGCCAGCTCGGCAATTTCGGGCAGGTCGAACATGCCCCGTCCACCTTCGCCGATGAGGCTGGGTGCCAGGTAAACCAGCAATTCGTCCACGCAGTCCTCGCGCAGCAGCGAGCCGTTCAGACGAAAGCCGGACTCCACATGCAGCTCGTTGACGCCGCGCCGGGCGAGCTCTTCCAACATGGCGGCGAGCTCGACCTTTCCTTGCGCGTTCGGCAACACCACGATCTGGGCGCCGCGGGCGGCCAGTCTGCGGGCGCGTTCCGGGTATTCGCCCGCAGCGAACACGAGCACGTTACCGCCCTCGAACAATTGCGCCGATTCCGGCGACTCCAGCCGGCTGTCCACCAGCACTTTGAGCGGCTGGCGGACAGTCGGAACATCGCGCACGTTGAGGCGCGGATTGTCCACCTTCACCGTCCCGACGCCGGTGAGCACCGCACAGGACCGGGCGCGCCAGTGATGGCCATCGGCCCGGGCGGCCGGGTCCGTGATCCATTGGCTGGTTCCATTGGCGAGCGCCGTCTTGCCGTCCAGGCTCGCGGCCACTTTCATCCTCACCCAGGGGCGGCCGCGCGTCATTCGGGACACGAACCCGATGTTGAGCTCGCGCGCCTCGGCCTCCATCAGGCCATGCTCGGTCTGGATCCCGGCGGCCGCGAGCCTCGCCAGGCCGGAACCCGCCACCAGCGGATTCGGATCGCGCATGGCGGCCACCACCCGCGCAACGCCGGCGTGAATCAGCGCGTCCGCGCAGGGCGGTGTCCTGCCATGATGGCTGCAGGGTTCGAGCGAGACGTAAGCGGTGGCGCCCCGCGCCTTGTCTCCGGCCGCGGCGAGCGCCTTTGCTTCGGCGTGCAATTCGCCGGCGAATTCATGCCAGGCCTCACTCACGATCTGGCCGCCGCGCACGATGACGCAGCCGACGCGTGGATTGGGAGTGGTGGTATAGAGGCCGCGCTCGGCGAGCTCGAGCGCCCGGCGCATGTACTGCTGATCCTGGGGGGCGAAAGCCATGCGGGCGTGAAGCGGCAAAGCTCAGGGCTTTGAAACCGGTCGCATGAGCCTCTTGCGCGACCTGTCTTTCCCCCCCGGTTTCTTCACCTGCTGAATGGCATCGCGGAAATCATCCACGCGCTGGAAATCCTCGTACACCGAGGCAAAGCGGATGTAGGCGACGTCGTCCATCTTCTTCAGCTCGCGCATGACGAGCTCGCCGATGACGCGGCTCGGCACTTCGCGTTCGCCCAGGGCGATGATGCGCTGCTCCACCCGCTGGATCGCGGCTTCCACATACTCGGTGGGCACCGGGCGTTTGTGCAACGCGCGCATGAACCCGGTGCGGATCTTTTCCCGCTCGTAGGGGACGCGATGTCCGCTCGACTTGACGATCACCGGCATGCTGAGCTCCACGCGCTCGTAAGTGGTGAAGCGCTTGCCGCATTCCTCGCACTCGCGCCGGCGGCGCACGGTGTCGCCGTCTTCGGACAGTCGCGAGTCGATGACCCCGGTGTCGTCGGCTTTGCAATAGGGGCATTTCATCTCAGAGCCGCGCCCGAGCTGCGTTCGCTTGCCCGCTTCGCCGTCATAGTCCCTCCCGGACCTGCCTCGTTCAGCCCTGCCCCGCCACGCGGGCCGCAGGGGTCTTGACCTGCACCGGCTCATAGACAGGGAACCGCCGGCAAAGCGCGTCCACCTCGCGGCGCACGCGGTTCAATGCCGCCTCGTCGTTCGGGGCGTCCAGCACATCGGCGATCAGCCCGGCCACTTTTTGCGCCTCGGGCTGGCCAAAGCCCCGCGTGGTCATGGCCGGCGAACCGATGCGTATGCCGCTCGTGACGAAGGGCTTTTGCGGGTCGTTCGGGATCGCGTTCTTGTTGACCGTGATGTTCGCCTTGCCGAGCGCCGCCTCGGCCTCCTTGCCCGTAATATTCTTGGCGCGCAGGTCCACCAGGAACATATGGCTTTCAGTGCGCCCCGATACGATGCGCACCCCGCGCGATGCCAGCGTCTCGGCCATGGCGCGCGCATTCACCATCACCTGCTTCTGGTAGGTCTTGAACGCGGGCTGCAGCGCCTCGTGGAAAGCCGCCGCCTTCGCCGCGATGACGTGCATCAGCGGCCCGCCCTGGATGCCCGGGAATATGGCCGAGTTGATCGCCTTCTCGTGCTGCGCCTTCATCAGGATGAAGCCGCCGCGCGGCCCCCGCAGCGTCTTGTGGGTCGTGCTGGTGACCACGTCCGCCAGGCCGACCGGGCTGGGATATTCGCCGGCCGCGACCAGCCCGGCGTAATGCGCCATGTCGACCATGAAGTGCGCGCCGACCTCTTTGGACAGGCGCGCGAAGCGCTCGAAATCGATGCGCAGGGCGTACGCCGAAGCGCCCGCCAGGATGAGCTTTGGCCGGTGCTCGCGCGCCAGTCGCTCCAGCGCCTCGTAATCGATCTCCTCGCGCTCGTTGAGGCCGTAGCTCACCACGTTGAACCATTTGCCGCTCATGTTCACCGGAGAGCCATGCGTGAGATGCCCGCCATGTGCGAGCGACATGCCGAGCATCGTGTCGCCCGGTTTCAAAAGCGCGAAGTACACCGCCTGGTTGGCCTGCGAACCGGAATGAGGCTGTACGTTGGCCGCGTCGGCGCCAAAGAGCTTTTTCAGCCTGTCGATCGCGAGTTGCTCGGCCACGTCGACGAACTCGCAGCCGCCGTAGTAGCGTTTGCCGGGATAGCCTTCGGCGTATTTGTTGGTCAGCTGCGACCCCTGAGCCTCGAGTACCGCCCGGCTCACGTAGTTTTCCGACGCGATCAGCTCGATGTGCTCTTCCTGGCGGCGGTTTTCGGCCTGGAGCGCCTGGAACAACTCAGGATCGACGCGCTCCAGTTGGTTCTCGTTGTAAAGCATGGGCGAATGGCCTCCAGGGCAAAAAAGTATTAAACCCGGCTTCAGTCGGTCGGCTTGATGCCGGCTGCCTTGACGATCCGGCCGGTCAGCTCGATCTGGCCCTTGATCAATGCGGCGAACTCTTCCGGCGAATTGCCGATCACCTCGAATCCGGCGTCATTGATCTTCTTGGTGGTCTCGGGCTGGCGCATCGCCCTGACGACGTCGCCGTTCACGCGCCGCAGGATCGGCGCCGGCAGGTTCGCCGGCCCGAAGAGCCCCGTCCAGGAAGCCGGCGCATCAAAACCGGGCACCATCTCTCCCACCGTCGGGATCTGAGGCAGCCACATCGCACGCTTGCTGCGCACGGTGACCAGCGCCTTCACTTTGCCCGACTTGATGTGCGGCATGGCCGGGGCAATGATCGAGTAGGACAGCGGAATCTGGCCGGTGATCACGTCGAGCATCGCCTGCGCGCCGGCTTTATACGGCACGTGGACCATTTCGACGCCGGTGAGCATCTTGATCTGCTCCGCCGAGAGATGGTGCGGCGACCCGATGCCGGAAGTCCCGTACGAGAGCTTCCCGGGATTGGCCTTGGCGTAGCCCAGAAGCTCCTTGAAACTGTTCACCGGCACCGAGGGATGCGCGATGATCACCGTGGGCGTTTCGCCGACGGCGGTGATGGGTGTGAAGTCCTTGACCGGATCGAAAGAGCTGTTCCTTACCAGGAACACGCGCGTGACGTGCGTGCCCGGCGTGGCCGCCAGGAGGGTGTAGCCGTCCGGGGCGGCGCGCGCCGCCAACTCCGCGGCCAACGCTCCACCGGCACCGGGACGATTCTCGATCACGACCGGCTGGCCCATCACGTCCGCCGTAGCCGAGGCCACGATCCGAACCAGCACGTCGCCGCCGCTGCCGGCGGCGAACTGCGTGAGCAGCTTCACCGGCTTCGATGGAAACGCCTGGGACCAGGCGCTCAACGGCATCGCAAGCGAAGCGGCCGCGATTGCAGCGGCGCAGATACGAAGGACGGTTCGAGCCAACGGGTTCATGCGTGCACCTCCAAGAAAACTTCGCACAGGTGATTGATTTTGGGCAGCATTAGAGGCGAAGGGGCTGTCATTGTCAACCGATTTCATTGAAGTGGCGCGCCCCTACGCTGACGACCACCATCACGAGCATTGCGACGGCCTCAGAGCAGGCGGCAGAGCGAGTCCAGATCGACGTTGCCGCCCGAAAGGATGACGCCCACCCGGCGCCCGGCAACCTCGCAGCCGCGTTCGAATAAACCGGCCGCTCCCAGGGCGCCGGTCGGTTCGACCACCAGTTTCATGCGCTCCCAGATATAGCGCAGGGCGCTGAGCAGTTCCACGTCGGTCACGGTGGTCATGTCGTGCACCAGGCTCAACACCAGAGGAAAGGTCAGCCGGCCGAGCGAATGCGTGCGCGCCCCGTCGGCGATGGTGTCCGGGTTGCGGCAGGTCTGCAGCGTCCGGGTCCTGAAGGATCGCGTGGCGTCGTCGCCGGCCGCCGGTTCCACGCCGACCACCCGGCAGCCGGGCGCAAGCGCCTGCGCCGCGAGCGCGCAGCCCGAAATCAGCCCGCCGCCGCCGCAGGGCACGAACAGGTAATCGAGCGGACCCGTTTCCTCGATCAGCTCCAGGGCGGCCGTTCCCTGTCCCGCGATGATATCGGGATGGTCGAACGGCGGCACCAGCGCCAGCCCGCGCTCGCGCTCGATCGTTGCGGCGACGGTTTCGCGATCCTCCCGCTGCGGGTCATAGAGAACGACTTCAGCACCATAGCCGCAAGTCGCCTCGAGCTTCACGCGCGGCGCGTTGCCCGGCATGACGATCACCGACCGGATGCCGAGCTCTCTCCCGGCGAGCGCCACGGCCTGCGCATGATTGCCGGAAGAATAGGCAAGCACGCCGCGGGAGCGCTCTTCCGAGCCCAGGCGGGCGAGCGCGTTGAAGGCGCCGCGGAATTTGAACGCGCCCATGCGCTGGAAGTTTTCGCACTTGAAAAACACCTTCGCGCCGGTGCGCGCATCGACGCTGCGTGAAGTCATTACCGGCGTGCGCTGCGCCCGGCCCGCGATCCGGCGGGCGGCGGCCTGCACGGCGTCGAAGCTCAGCGGCAATGTATCCATGGCTCAGGTGTCGCTCAGACTGGGCGCGGGAAGATGCGAGACGTCGCACCAGGCGTCCATCGTCCATCGTCCGGCGACGTAGCGGAAGTGATTGCAGCTCGCGTTGGCAAGCGTATACGAGCGCGGGGCTTCGATGGAAATGTCCAGGGCGTGGCGATACATCACGCCCAGGACGCCGCCATGCGTCACCACCGCAACGCGCCTGCCGGCAGATGTGTGGGCAATCCGCTCCAGTGCGCCGAGGATGCGGTCGCGGAAATCCACCGGGCTCTCGCCGCCCGGCACGGCGTAATGCGGATCACGAGAGCGGATCTTCTGGAATACGTCGGGAAACTGGACTTCGATTTCCGCGAACGTGCGCCCTTCGAGTATGCCGTAGCTGCGCTCGCGCAAGGCGGCATCGTGAACCGGCGCGACGCCGGTCGCCTCGGCGATCGGTTCAGCGGTCTGGCGCGTGCGGCCCGAATCGCTCGAGAAAAGCACGTCTATCCCCTCGGCGGCCAGTCGTTCGGCCACGGCGAGCGCCTGCGCGCGGCCGTTCCCGGTGAGCGGGCTGTCGGCGTGAAACCCCTGGATGCGCCCGGCGCGGTTCCATTCCGTTTCGCCATGCCGCACCAGCACCAGCCTGCATTCAGTCATCGTCGCGCTCCCAACCATTTTTCGCGCAGGCGGCTCGCGCCGGGCGCCGCTTCGACAAAGCAGGTGTCCTGTCCGGCACGCCCGAGCACCGCTTCGAATTCGTGCAGCTCGTCGCGACGGAAAGCATGGATGCGCACGCGCTCGCCCGCACGCCGCGCGGCGAGCGCCGCATCCAGTGCGCCATCGCGCAGCCGCAGTCCGTCCACCGCCACGATCACGTCTCCGGCCGACAGGCCTGCCTGCTGCGCCGGGCTTTGGTCGAGCACGTGGGTGAGCAGGGCGTCTTTGCCCTCTGGACGGGAGCGCACGCCGAAGCCGGGCCGCGCCGGATCGGCGTCTGGCCCCGCCGGCTTGCCCCCCTTGTCCGCGGCCGACTCCGCGGGCCGGGTCGCCATGCGAACGCCGTGCGCGGCGAGCAGCTTCGCCAAGGGCAGCTCGGCCGTGGACCGCAGCCAGGCGTCGAACTGGCGTTTCAACGCGAGACCGGTCACTTCCTCGGCCACCAGCTCGAGCTCCTCCTCGTCGACGCCTTCCCCGGTGAGTCCGTGCTGGCGCCACAGCGCCCGCATTACATCGTCGAGCGACTTGCGCGCGCTGGTGCGCTGGCGAATGAACAGATCCAGACACAGGGCCACGAGGCTGCCCTTGCCGTAATAACTCACGATGGCATTGGGCGAGTTTTCGTCCTGGCGGTAGTACTTGATCCAGGCATCGAAGCTCGAGTCGACCAGCGTTTGCCTGCGCCGGCCGGGCGCGCGCAGCAAGCTGGTGATGCTGCGGCCGAGCAACTCCAGGTACTGCTCCCGGGTAATGACTCCCGAGCGCACCAGAGCGAGATCGTCGTAATACGAGGTGATGCCTTCGAAGGCCCACAAGAGCCTCGTGTAGTTCTCGCGGTCCAGGTCGTAGGGGGAGAACGCGGCGGGCTTGATCCGCTTCACGTTCCAGGCATGGAAATACTCGTGGCTGCACAGCCCCAGAAAGGTCCGGTACCGGTCCGTCACTTTCCTCGTACCGGGCTGCGGCAAATCGTCGCGCGAACACAATAGTGCCGTGGAGGCGCGATGCTCCAGCCCGCCGTAGCCTTCGCCCACTGCGGTCACGAGAAAAAGGTAGCGCTCCATGGGTGCCGGTTCGCCGAACAGCCGTATGTGCTGCTCGCATACCCGCTTCAAATCGCGGGCGAGCCGTGGCAGGTCGGCGCGATGGCGACCCGTGATGGCGATCTCGTGCGGCACGCCGCAGGCCGTGAACCGGGCGAAATCGAATGTGCCCATTTCGACCGGGTGGTCGATCAGCTCCTCGTAGTCGGCGGCTTCGTAAATGCCGAACCCTTGGGTGTCGGCACGCTGTTGCCGCATCGCGGTGGCCAGGCGCCACCCACGGTAGCGCGTGCCGCGGGGCCTCGCGATCTCCAGCTCGCATTCCGAGCGCTCCGACCCGAGCACACGGAGAAAAACGCAGGCCCCATTGAAAAAGCCGTGCGTGCGGTCCAGATGCGCACCGCGCACCGAGAGATCCCAAGCGTATATCTCGTAGCAGAGCGTGATCGCACCGTCGGCCGGCGCGGCGCGCCAGGTGTGCTTGTCGACCTTGCTGACCGGGACGCTCTTTCCTGCCGAACGGGCCGAGATCGAGAGGACGTGGCGGGCAAACTCGCGGATCATGTAGCTGCCCGGTATCCAGGCAGGCAGCGCGACGCGCTGGCCTTGCGGGTCGGGGTGCTCGACGGTGCAGGTGACTTCGTACACGTGCGCCTCGGGGCGAGCCGGCACGATGCGATAGCGCACCGCGGGGGAAACGGTGTCCCGGTTCATGCTTTCCACTACTCTTCGATGTCGGGCTCGAAAAACAGCCACTGTATCTGCGGAAAGGCCTGTCGGAGGCCCGCTTCGCACTCGTTGATGGCGAGCACCATGGCGGCGGCGTTGTCGCGCTCGCACATGAGCGCTTTGACCGCCACCATGAGCGTGTCGCCGGTCTGCAGGGTGATCAGGCGCAGCAGTCTGTCCACTTCGGGCCGGGAAGCGACGTAATCGGCGATCGCCTGCTGGATGTGAGGCTCGGCGCTCTGCCCGATCAGCAGTCCTTTGACTTCATAACCTATGCCGAACGCTATTACGATGAGCACCACGCCGATGGCCATGCTGCCCGCCGCGTCGTAAAACGTGTCGCCGGTCGCCAGGGTGAGCGCCACGGCGAGGAGCGCCAGGGTGAGGCCCAGCAGCGCCGCCAGGTCTTCGCCCAGCACCACCACGAGCTCGCTCTGGCGTGACTCGCGGAACCAGCGCCACAGCGTACGCCCATATCTGACCTTGTTGATTTCGCGCAGCGCGCCCCACAGCGATACGCATTCGGCCGCGATGCTGAAGATCAGTATGCCCACGGCGAGCCAGGGCCACGCGAGCGGCTCGGGTTCGGAGAGCTTGCGCCAGCCCTCGTAGATGGAGAACAGGCCGCCCATGGAGAACAGCACCAGCGCCACGATGAACGACCAGAAATAAATGGCCTTGCCGTATCCGAGCGGCGCGTCGGGCGTGGGCGCGCGCCGTGCGCTGCGCAACCCCACGATCAGCAGCCCCTGGTTGCCGCAGTCCGCCAGCGAATGCACCGCTTCGGCCAGCATGGCGCTGGAGCCTGTCACTATTGCTCCGGCGAGCTTCGCAACAAAGATGGCGAAGTTCGCACCCAGCGCATAGAGGATCGAAACGAGGGAATTGGCCTGGCCTGCCATGACTCATCCCGGCGGCAGCGTGAGGCGGGCGGGGCGTTTCATGGAACCAGATCGGCCGGCGTGTCGATGTCGCGCAACACGCCCGGGTCATCCGTTTCGCACAGCACGATGGCGCGCGCATCGCGCTTCAGGATGTCCCGCGCACCCTGATCGCCTCGCAGTGCGCCCAACTCGTCGAAATAGCGGGCCGCAAAACCCACGGGATGTCCGCGCTCGCCCCGGAACGCCGTTGCCGCGATCGCCGCACCGTCACGGAGCGCCTGGGCGACCTTGTCGATGGACGCGGGGCCGATGAACGGCATGTCGGCGAGCGCCACGACCCATCCCGCGGCGTGCGGCGCGGCGCGCACACCGGCCGCCAGTGTGCGGCCCATGCCTTCGGCGGCTTCGGCGCACTCCGCCACGATGAGCCCCTCGGCCCGCAACCCGGGCGCCAGCTCGCCATGCGCCGAACGGACCACGGCAACCGAATTGGGCAGCACCCGGAGGAGGTGGCGGGCGCTGGCGAGCGCAATGGGCGTACCGTCCGCGAGCGGGTGCATGAGCTTGTCCGCGCCGAAGCGCTTGGCTGCCCCGGCGGCGAGCAGGATTCCGACAATGTCGCTCACGGCTTGGCGGCCCCCCTCTTCCCGCAAGCGGCGAAAGCGGAGCTATGCCTCGGGAACCGCGCAGCCGGCGGCGACGTTGACCTTCCCGGGTTCCGCGAGCTCGGGAATCTGCACACCGTGGCGCACGGCCGTCATTTCGGCAAGGATGGCCACGGCGATTTCCGGAGGCGTCTTCGAGCCGATCTTGAGCCCGACCGGACCGCGCAGGCGCTCGATGTCCCCGGGCGCCAGGTCGAATTCCGCGAGACGCTTGCGACGCGCATCGTTGTTCTTCTTCGAGCCAAGCGCACCCACGTAAAAAGCCGGCGACTTGAGCGCTTCGAGCAGCGCCGCATCGTCCAGTTTGGGATCATGCGTCAAGGCGACGACGGCGGTGTGGGCATCGGGATCCATGGCGATCACCACGTCGTCGGGATAGTCGCGGTTGAGCGGAACGCTGGCGAGGTCCCACTCGCCGGAGTATTCCTCGCGCGGGTCGCACGCCGTCACGTGATAGTCGAGCGCCTGCGCCATCTGCGCGAGATACCGGCTCACCTGTCCCGCGCCTATGAGGATCAAGCGCCAGCGCGGGCCGTGCACGCTTTTCAGCACTTTGCCGTCGAACTCCAGGACATCGGACCACTTGCCGGGCTGCAGGCGCGCCTGGCCGGTTTCCATGTCGAGAAACCGGGCGACCAGCTCGTGGCGTTCGATCGCGCCCAGGAGCTCCCGCAGGCGCGATTCCGGCCGCACCGGCTCGAGCACGAGCTGCAATGTTCCGCCGCAGGGCAGGCCGAAGCGCGCCGCCTGTTCCGCGGTGACGCCATAGACTACCACCTCGGGCTTTTCGGCAGCCAGGGCCTTGGACTTCACCCGGTCGATCAGGTCGTCCTCGACGCAGCCGCCGGACACCGAGCCCTTGACGTGCCCGTCGTCCCGTATGGCGAGCATCGCGCCCACAGGACGGGGCGCCGAACCCCAGGTATGGGTGATGGTGCCGACCGTGGCGCGGTGCCCGCTCTCGGTCCAGGCCACCGCGCTCTTGACGACTTCCAGATCCACGCTATCCATGACTGTGTCACTCGATGCCAGATTGAGAATTCAATTTTACCCCAGTCGGCGCTGCCGCCCGTCGCGCGAAGCGCCTCGCTCGCTCGCGTGTTGCCAAGCGCCAGCCCTTGGACTACGATTAGCGCGACTCGCTGGCCGCCACGACACCGTTTTCATATCCTGGGATGCAAGGGAAGCACAAGGCCGGCAAGGCCGCGCGCTTCGGGGCTCGGCCGTCGAACCCGAATAAATCTAGGAGGCATCTATGACCGTCAAGGTCTCCATGACCGTCAACGGCAAACCCGTCGGCGCGGAAATCGAAGAGCGCACGCTGCTCGTAACTTTCATCCGCGAACAGCTGCGCCTCACCGGCACGCACGTGGGCTGCGACACGGGCCAATGCGGCGCGTGCACCGTTCACATGAACGGCCGGGCGATCAAGTCCTGCAACATCGTGGCGATGCAGGCCGAAGGCGCCGACATCCTGACCATCGAAGGCCTTGCCCACCCCGACGGCACGCTGCATCCCATG
>Ga0209343_10009304_pt1 | contig 11308 bp, 9 predicted proteins | sample RifCSPlowO2_02_FD_184026 | JGI IMG/M metagenome (GOLD analysis project Ga0209343, IMG submission 184026) | Groundwater microbial communities from Rifle, Colorado - Rifle CSP2_plank lowO2_0.2 (SPAdes) (version 2) | ecosystem: Environmental > Aquatic > Deep subsurface > Groundwater | place: Rifle... | reverse complement strand
TGAAGCATAAGCTGAACAAGACCCGATCGCAGGTCCTCGCGGACACGCTCGACACCGTTCGTTACGCGAGGTCGCTGTGCAGCGATGTGGAATTCTCCTGCGAGGATGCGTCACGGAGCGACCTCGTGTTCCTTTCCGAGGTCATTCGGACGGCGATTGGGGCGGGAGCGACCGTGATCAATCTGCCCGACACCGTCGGGTACGCAACGCCGGCCGGCTATGGGGCAATGTTCAGGGCTGTGCGCAATGCAGTCCCGGAGACCTGCGGAATCATTCTCAGCGCGCACTGCCACAATGACCTCGGATTGGCGGTGGCGAATTCACTGGCCGCGATCGAGAACGGTGTCCTGCAGGTTGAATGCACGGTCAACGGCATCGGTGAACGGGCGGGCAATGCCGCCCTGGAAGAGCTCATCATGGCGCTCCGGACGAGGAAAGATGCGTATAAAACCGTCACGTCCGTGAACACGGAAGAGATCTACGCATCCAGCAAACTTCTGAGCGAACTCACGGGAATGCAAGTCCAGCGGAACAAGGCCATCGTCGGCGCGAACGCCTTTTCGCATGAAGCCGGCATCCATCAGGACGGCATGCTGAAGAATGCGATGACATACGAGATCATGACGCCGCAATCGGTCGGCATTCGTCACAGCATCCTGGTGCTCGGAAAACATTCCGGGCGCCATGCGGTGAAGCAACGGTGCACCGAACTCGGATATGATTTGTCGCAGGCCGACCTTGACCGAGTGTACGGCATGGTGTGTAACCTCGCGGACAGGAAGAAAGAAGTGTTCGACGAGGACCTCATTGCTCTCCTGGATGTACGGGATGTCGACCACAGCGAGCTCTACCATTTGGACGGCATACAAGTGAGCAGCGGAACGAACATGATGCCCACGGCCACCGTCGCACTCCGCTACGGCGGACGGAAATTGGCCGATTCGGCAACGGGGGACGGGCCAGTGGATGCGCTGTACAAGGCCATCGAACGGTTGACGGGAGTTGCCGGCATGCTGATGGAGTACAAGATCACATCCGTTAGCGCGGGCAGGGACGCCATGGGAGAAGTGTCGGTGCGCGTGGACTTTGGCGGAGTAGTACACACCGGACGAGCGATCAGTACGGATGTCGTAACAGGGAGCGCAACGGCATACCTCGAAGCGCTCAACCGGGCGCTCGTGGCTCAGAAGCGAAAGAACGGCCAGTCGAGATCGGAACACGTATCGGCAACTGCCACCGCAGTATGAATTCCCCACAAACACTCTTTGCGAAGATCTGGGACGAGCATGTCGTCGTTCAGGAAGATGGGGCGCCAAGTCTCATGTATGTGGACCTCCATTTGGTCCACGAGGTCACATCCCCGCAAGCATTCACCGGCTTGCGTACCCGGGGACTAAGGGTTCGTTGCCCAGACCGAACGGTCGCAACGGTCGATCACAGCATACCGACGATTGCTTCCGGACTCCAGGCGGCCGATAAGGAGGCGGCGAACCAAATACGACACATGGAAGAAAACGCCGCAGCATTCGGCGTGAAATTGTTCGGCCTGTCCAGTCCTCAGCGTGGAATTGTACATGTGATCGGTCCGGAGCTGGGACTGACGCAACCCGGCATGACGATTGTGTGCGGCGACAGCCATACCTCCACTCACGGAGCGTTCGGGGCCCTCGCGTTCGGTATTGGGACGAGCGAGGTCGAGCATGTGCTTGCGTCTCAGTGCGTGCTTCAACGCAGACCAAAGACGTTTGAAGTCCGCATCGAGGGGAGGCTGGGTCCCGGCGTTGCGGCAAAGGACGTTATCCTTGCCCTCCTGTCGAAGATCGGTGTGAGCGGCGGTGCGGGACATGTCTTTGAATACACCGGTTCCGCGGTGCGGATGCTTTCGATGGAAGAGCGCATGACGATCTGCAACATGTCGATCGAAGGGGGAGCCCGTGCGGGCATGGTCGGACCCGACGATACCACAATCGAATACCTGAACGGCAGACCGTATGCACCCGCCGGACCCGCATGGGATCGGGCCGTCGACCGCTGGCGCCGTCTTTCGAGCGATGAGGGGGCTGGGTACGATGCGTCGGTCACGCTCGATGCCTGCGCACTGCAACCGATGATCACTTACGGCACGAATCCCGGCATGGGAATTCCTGTGACCGGCGTTGTCCCCGATCCCGACCGGACCGATGACGGCGCGATGAAAGAAGGATTGAAAAAATCGCTCGCCTACATGGGATTGAAGCCCGGTCAGCGTTTGCTTGGACAGCCGGTCGATGTCGTGTTCATCGGCAGCTGTACGAATTCGCGACTTTCGGACCTCCGCCTTGCAGCCGGAATCATAAAGCATAAGAAAGTAGCGCCGACCGTGCGCATGCTTGTCGTTCCCGGTTCACAAGAAGTGAAGCGGCAGGCGGAAGCCGAAGGGCTGGACCGCGTATTCATCTCAGCAGGGGCCGAATGGCGGGAATCGGGCTGCTCGATGTGCATTGCCATGAACGGAGATCAGCTTGAACCGGGTCAATACGCGGTCAGCACAAGCAACCGCAATTTCGAGGGCCGGCAAGGAAAAGGGGGGCGAACGTTCCTTGCCTCACCCCTGACCGCGGCGGCGGCGGCCATTGCGGGCAAGATCGTCGACGTTCGTGAAATGGTGAACTCATGAGTTCCTTTCCCCCGTTCTCTTCACGCATTGTCTATCTGCCGCATTCGGACATTGACACCGACCAGATCATTCCTGCGCGGTATCTCAAGGTCACCGACAAGCAAGGCCTCGGGGAAGGACTGTTTGCCGATCTGCGTCGCAAACCGGACGGATCGCCCGACCCGGATTTTCCCCTAAACAAACCGGAAAACTCGGGAGCAAGCGTGCTGCTGACAGGAGAGAATTTTGGCTGCGGTTCATCCCGCGAACATGCGCCGTGGGCGCTGAAGACAGCCGGATTTCGCGCAATCATCAGCGCATCGTTTGCGGACATCTTCAGAAACAATGCGCTGAAGAACTCCTTGCTACCGGTTGTTGTCGATGCCGAAACGCATGCACGCCTGGTGAATCTTCTTGCGCTTCATCCGGAGGCCGAGGTCGCTGTCGACCTCGCTTCGCAGACTGTGCGACTGCCAGACGGATTTGAAGTCCGCTTCCCTCTGGATGGCTTCTCGAAACGGTCGCTTCTGGATGGCGTCGACGAGCTCGGATACATTCTGAGTTTTGCCAAAGAGATCGAAAATTTCGAGCGACGGCATGAATCGCCCCCCGGTGAGGTTGCTGCATGAAAGCGAACATAGTCGTTCTGCCCGGAGACGGGGTCGGACCGGACGTCACTGCGGCCGCAGTGGAGGTTCTCGAGGCTGTGGCCCGCGAGTACGGACACGCGTTTGCCTTTGCGGAGCACTCAATCGGCGGACGTTCCATTGATGAGCACGGAACGGCGCTGACGCAGGAGTGCCTCGATGCGTGCAGGGCTTCGGATGCGGTTCTCCTTGGCGCCGTTGGCGGGCCGATGTGGGAGAGCCCAAAATCCGCAGTCCGGCCAGAACAGGGATTGCTGGCGCTTCGCAAAGGGCTTGGCGTGTTTGCGAACCTGCGCCCTGTGAAACCATTTGCCGCATTGTCCGAGGCATCTCCGCTCAAACCGGAACTTCTTCGCGGCGTAGATATGCTTGTCGTTCGGGAATTGACGGGCGGGATTTATTTCGGAAGGCCTAAGGGGCGTGTGCATGAGCGCGGCCGAGTACGAGCCGTCGATACGATGCAGTACGACGAAGTCGAGATCGAACGGATCGTACGGTTGGGATTCCGTTTGGCCTCGCAGCGGCGGAACAAGCTCACGTCCGTCGACAAAGCGAACGTACTCGAGACGTCACGTCTATGGAGGGAAACTGTGGAGGGGGTGCGTCCGGAATTTCCGGGCGTAGCGCTCGAACATCTGCTCGTCGACTCGGCGGCCATGCAGTTGATACTGACTCCCTCCAGGTTCGACGTGATTGTCACGGAGAATATGTTCGGGGACATTCTGACGGACGAAGCGGCGGTCCTGGCGGGGTCGATCGGGCTCCTTCCGTCGGCGTCGCTCGGCGAATCCGGTCCCGGACTCTACGAACCGATCCACGGATCTGCGCCGGATATCGCCGGAACCGGAAAGGCGAATCCAGTGGGAGCAATCCTGAGTGCGGCTATGCTGCTCAGGTATTCACTCGGGCTTGAGGCGGAAGCGTCCGCCGTGGAATCGGCGGTTTCGGCTGCGCTTGCAGGCGGCGATCGGACATCGGATATCGGTGGAACGAGAACAACGAAGGAAATGACCAACTCGATCGTTGACCGGGTCGGTCGGCTTACAGGAACTCACATTTCGGTAAAGGAAAATTCATGAGCATGCATTCGCGGTACATCTGGATGGACGGAGAACTGCTCCCGTACGAGCGGGCCACGCTCCACTTTCTCACTCCCGCACTTCATTACGGCGTAGGAGCCTTCGAAGGGATTCGCTGCTATTCCACGAAAGAGGGTCCAGCCGTCTTCCGGCTGTACGATCATATCGAACGCCTGGTCCAATCTGCACGAGTGCTCGGTTTTCGGTCGCTTCCTTATTCCGTCGACGATCTCGTGGATGCGGTCAGACTCACAGTTCGCACGAACGGATTTACGGAATGCTACATCAGACCGTTGATCTACCTTGCCGGAGGGGGATGGAATTTGAACATCGACGGCGGCAGGGCGGCGGTCGGCATTGCAGCGTGGGAGTGGACGAATTACCTGGGATCCGAGGCGCTCGAGCGGGGAGTGAGAGCCAACATCTCTTCGTTCACGCGGCACCATCCCAATGTTGCGATGACCAAGGCGAAGATCACCGGGAACTACGCGAACAGTTTCTTGGCGAAGACGGAATCGGTCCGGCTGGGTTTTGATGAAGCTATTCTGCTGGAACCTCAGGGCTACGTCGCAGAATGTACAGGCGAGAACCTGTTCATCGTGAAAAGGGGACGAATTGTGACGCCGGACCTTGCCCCCGTGCTGGAAGGCATCACACGCGATTCGATTGTGTCCCTCGCACACGACAGGGGGATTGAGGTGGTGGAAGCCCCCGTTTCGCGGGACCAGTTGTACACGGCGGACGAGGTCTTTGTTTGCGGGACCGCGGCGGAGTGCATCGGCTTGCGTGAGATCGATCACCGGGTCATTGGCACGGGGACGATGGGACCGATCACGAAGATGCTTCAGGAGGAGTATCGCGCAGCCGTTCACGGGATGCACATCCGGTCGAAGAGCTGGCTGGCGCATGTTGGAGAAGCCGCATCCATTCCGGTAAGAAAACTGGCCCGAGCTTAAAGACTTATGCAAAACACTGCCGCTATATGTAAGCACCAATCTCAAATTGTCAATTGACAACCCGCCTGCCATCAGAGAACTCTGATGGCGGGCAGGTCGACAATCACTCGGAGATCATATGTCGTCGCTCAACACGTTGGAAAGGCTTATCGAGGAAGAACTCGATGCCATGGAAGCTCACCAGGTGGAAGAAGAAAAGGTGGGAGACCCAAAACTGAAGCTTGTTTTTCATAGATTGGCGGAACTGCGTGCACAGGGAGTGGCGGCGCTTCAGTCGTACCTGAATGAAGTGCGCCCTATCGCCGAGGTGACGCGACAGATCAATGAGATGTTCTGAGCGCATTTGTGAGGGGCCATGCGAGTAGCAGTAAGCCAAAGAGTTTTCCACGAATGGACATGAATCCACACGAATCAAAACTCCTTGAAGAAAACCTCTATATTCAATTCGCAGAGATTAGCGTAGATTCGTGGGCGCCTTTTCCTTTCCATTACCGAAGTAATGAGACTCGCCGTCGTTCAAACAAACCCGCTCTTCGGTCAAAAGCAACGCAACCTTGCGGAGGCTCTGACCCTCCTGAGGTCGGTGGAGGCGGACCTCTATGTACTCCCGGAGCTCTTCGCAAGCGGCTATAATTTTGCGACAAGAGAAGAAGCTGCCAGTCTGGCCGAAGAAACCGCGAAGGGGGAAACGGCGCGAGTGCTCAAAAAATTTGTCCAGGAACGAAAAACGTTCGTTGTGTACGGATTTGCCGAAACGAAAGGGAAGTCGCTGTACAATTCTGCTGCAATTGTGGGATACGACGGAACGGAAGGGCTCTACAGAAAGATCCATCTGTTCGACGGTGAGAAGCTCTTCTTTGAGCCGGGAGATCTGCCGTTTCAGGTCTTTGGGTCGCCGTGGGGAAAAATAGGCATAATGGTCTGCTTCGATTGGTATTTTCCAGAAGCGGCGCGGACTCTTGCCGTGCGCGGTGCACAACTCATTGCGCATCCTTCGAATCTCGTATTGCCCGATTGTCCAGAGGGGATCCGTACCCGATGTTTGGAAAACCGAGTCTTCGCCGCGACAGCAAATCGGATCGGCACCGAAGATCGCGGCGAACGTCCGCTGACGTATATCGGCCTCAGTCAGATCACGTCGACGAAAGGGGAAGTGCTGTATCGTGCGTCGACAGACACAGCGTCGGTCGGCGTCGTGGATGTCGACCTGGACGAAGCGGAAAAGAAATCTATCAATGCCCGGAACGATCTGTTGAAGGACCGTCGTCCGGACATGTATGCCTGAGCTGCGTCAACTCCGAACGCTGGCTTCCGGTATTCTCATCAGCAGATCCTGAGTTTCCCTCGTGTGTTCCTGCCCGATCGTGAATGCATCGACGCAGTCAAGCCCAAGAACAAACTGAAGACACTCGTCGACGCGATTGCGAAGTCTTCCGGCGCCAAAGATCTTCATGCCGATGACCCCTTTTCCTGCCTTGTGCATGTCTGTCAATACCTTCGTCACATCAGCCACATCCGCATCCATGGACACGCCCTCCGGATTGATGCGTGCAAGATCGACCTGAACCCAGTCCGATCGTGCGGCGGCCTTCAGCGCGTGAAACGTGTGGCACGAGACACCGTGCGCGCGCACGATCCCCGCTTCACGCGCTCGTTCCAGCGCCTCCATCGCTCCTTCCCTCCGACGCGGCCAATCCGCCTCCGTCATCAGGTGCAGCAGAACGATATCCAGATAGTCGGTGCCGAGTTCTTTTCGGAATCGATCGAGGTCGGCTTTCATCTCTTCAGCCGTAGAAGCATGCGTTTTCGTCAGGATCACGACCTTGTCACGCGGGACAGTCTTCAACGCTTCCTTCAGGTGAGGATGCGTTCCGTACTGGTCGGCCGAATCCCAGAAATTGACCCCTTCTTCATACGCTTCGCTCAGGAGCAGTGCGACGCCTTTGATGCCTAGCTTCTCGGTCTGGTTCGAACGCCTGCCGATGCCGTGCGTTCCGGTTCCCATTGCCAGTCGGGATGCAACAATGCCGGTCTTTCCCAATGTGACCCGATCGGAAGCGTTTTTCCTGGAAACTTGTGAGAGAATTTCGGAGATGGGACGTATCGTCAGCGCGCCGGCGGCGGCGGCGGCATGACGGACAAATTCTCGGCGCTTCATACTTCCTCCATCACATTAACCCCGTTTCATTTCATCCCTTAATTTCCCTACAAACGTATCCACCTCGTTCTCCGAATTGTAGAAATGGGGAGAAATTCGGAGTAGTCCTTCCCTCAGAGAGATTACCACGTGTGATGCCATCAGCCGGGCGAAAACATGCTTGGCTTTGTCGGCAGGCGCGCAGCGAATTGTGACAATGCCGGCGCGATGTCGGCGGTCGCGGGGCGACTCGATGGTGCAGCCATCAATGCGCTCTAAGCTCGCGATCAGTGAGTCGACAAGTGCGGCCACCCGCTTTTCGATCGTTTCCCATCCAATCTCTTCCATAAACTCCAACGCTCCGTTCATTCCCATCAATCCAGGAAAGTTCAAAGTTCCACCTTCGTACCGTCGGGCAGAGGGGGCAAGCGGTTGTCCGTAGTCCCGAAAATTCCACGGCACATCGAGCGAGAGCCAGCCGAGATACTGCTGTTGGATCATGTGTTGCAGGCGCTCGGTGACAAATACGAAGCCGGTACCGTGAGGCGACATCAGCCATTTTTGTGCGCCGCAGGCAAGCCCGTCAATGTTCATCTTCTGCACATCGATGCGCGCGGCGCCAACGGCCTGGATACCGTCGACGATCAGCAACGCCCCTTTCGACCGGCACAACGATCCGATGGCTTCGAGGTCCGCGCGAAATCCCGAAAGAAATTGCACTGCGCTGACGGCGACAACACGCGTTCGGGGAGTCATCGCTTGTTCTATTCTCTCCGGAGTCAGTTGTCCATCATTGCATGCAATGGTATCGACTTCGACGCCGAACCTCCTGAGGTTCAGATACGGGTAGACGTTCGCAGGAAACTCCATATCATTCAACAAGATCCGATCGCCCGACTTCCATGACAATCCGGATGCCATGATATTGAGAGCATCGGATGTATTCATGGAGAAAGCGATCCGGTCGGGTGACGGGGCATTGATCAACCGCTGGACGGTGCTCCGAAGCGCATTGACCGTCTTCATGTCATCTTCGTAGGAATCAATCGGTCCGATGCTGCGGCGGTCGAGATGCCGTTGCATGGCGCGAAGTACGCGCGCTGATAACGGGCTTGTTGCGGCGTGATTCAGATAGATGAGCCCTTCCCGTATGTGGGGAAACTCCGAGCGGATGTTTTCCAATGCCGTAGTGTCCATAGGGGCGCAATATACGAAGCCCTTCCAAAAAAAGGTGAATTGCATCTTCCGCTCTTTCCCCGTACAGTGAACGCCGCTAACCAGAACAATTTCAGGAGACTTTTCCATGCGCCGCGTTACGACCGCGTTTCTTCTCATGATCTCCGCTGTTCCGCTGTTGTTATCCCAGGGCACGCCACCTTCAGGTCAGACTCCGCCCAAACCGGCATTCAAGCCGTATGCCGAACTGATCACGAAGGAGGCGAAAAGCGATTCCGGGATGTTCATCGTCCATCGCATCAAGGAAAAGCTCTACTTCGAAGTGCCGTTCAAGGAATTCGGGAAAGAACTGCTCCTTGTCACAACGCAGGCGCGGACACAGCCGGGCCTTGGCTACGGCGGCGATGGGATCGCGCGCAGGGTCGTGACGTGGATTCGGGTGGGCGACCGGGTACTTCTTCGGGCCCGTTCGTACTTTGCCGTTGCTAGCGATACCCTCCCCGTGTACTATTCGGTGGCGAAGGCGATGAATCAGCCGATCCTCATGGCGTTCGAGATCCAGTCGTTCAGCAAGGATTCTTCGTCGGCCGTTGTCGACGTCACGGAACTTTTCACGAGCGATGTCGCCGAGTTGGGGCTCAGCAGATTCCAACGGGACAATCTGAAAGTCCGGCGCCTTGACCCGAAGCGGTCCTTCATTGAGTTCAGCAGGTCGTATCCGGAGAACATCGAGACGGAAGCCACGGTCACCTATGATGCGGGACAAGTACCTCAGGATGCTTCTCTTTCGACGGTGACGATGACGTTCCATCATTCAATGGTGCGGCTGCCCGAAATGCCCATGATGCCTCGACTGGATGACAGCCGCGTCGGATTCTTCGGTATTGCGCAGTACGATTATGGGTACGATGCGCAAAGAGCGGAACAGAGGAAGTATATTGCCCGTTGGCGGCTCGAGCCAAAGGACCCCGATGCGATCAAGCGGGGAGGTCTGAGCGAGCCCGTGAAGCCGATCGTGTATTACATCGACCGGGGAGTGCCGGACAAGTGGAAACCGTACTTGAAACAAGGCGTGGAAGACTGGCAGGTTGCGTTCGAGAAGGCAGGATTTAAGAACGCCATCGTGGGCAAGTACGCCCCGTCGGAAAAAGAAGACCCCGACTGGAGCTCGGAGGATGCGCGCTATTCAACGATTCGATGGTTGCCGTCGGAGATTCAAAACGCGTATGGTCCACACATCGCCGACCCGCGGACAGGTGAGATCCTCGATTCCGACATCGGGTTCTTCCACAACGTCATGAACCTGTGCCGGAACTGGTATTTCGTGCAGGTGGGCAACATCGATCCCCGCGCAAAGAAGCTGCCGCTGCCGGACGACCTCATGGGTGAATTACTGCGGTATGTCGCCGCGCATGAAGTGGGACACACGCTCGGTTTCCCACACAATCACAAAGCGAGTTCCTCGTTTCCGGTCGACAGTCTGAGGAGCACAGCGTTCACTGAGCGGAACGGCGACGAAGCGTCGATCATGGATTACGGCCGGTTCAATTACGTCGCACAGCCCGGGGACGGCGCGCATCTTCTTCCGATGATCGGGCCGTACGATAAGTTCGCCACCGAATGGGGATACCGCCCGATCTTCGGCGCCCGAACCCCGGATGAGGAAAAGGCGGAACTCGATCGGATTGCCGCCCGGCAGGAGACCGAACCGTACCTGAGGTTTGGCGTGGGAGACCCGAACGACCCGACGGTGCAGACCGAGGACCTCGGCAACGATGCGATCAAGTCGACGACGTATGGCATGAAGAACCTCGTCGAAGTCACCAACATGCTCCTCTCCGCAACGACAAGTGAGGGGAAAGATTACAGCACGTTGAAGGAAATGTACGACCAGGTGTTCGGCCAAAGGAACCGCGAATTGGGACACGTTGCCTCGTATGTCGGAGGCGTTATACGGTCGGACCGCGTAGCAGGTCAATCGGGACGCGTGCACACGCCTGTCGCCCGCGCAAAGCAGAAGGAAGCGATAGCGTACTTGAAAAAGGAGGGATTCAAGACGCCTGTGGAATTCCTCAAACCCGAGATCCTCGCACTCATTGAGCCGAACGGGTCGGTCGACCGTGTGGCCGCCGGACATCGCGCGTTGCTGAACATTCTGTTAAACACCGACAGAATGGCAAGGCTGGTAAACACGGCGGCAGTGGAAGTACGGCCGCAGCCGTATATGCTTTCGGAAATGTTGTCGGACCTTCGTGATGCGGTTTGGACGGAGCTCACTGCAGCGCGCGTGTCGCCGGACGTGTATCGTCGCGGATTGCAGCGCATGCATATCGAAATGATCGGGGCGAAGCTGAATCCGCCACCGTTCAGTCCTCCGGTTGGATTGCCCCCGGGATTCTCCTTCCCGCCTCCCACGCCGTTGCCGGGCGAGGCACGGGCGCTCTTGCGATTAGAGTTGAAAGACCTTGATGGTGCGATCGCGAGGGCAATTCCGAAGGCTGCGAACCGGGAAACACGAGCGCATTTGGAGGACTCGAGGATGGAGATAAAGAAATTGCTGGAGGTTGAGAAGAAGTAAGAGGTGGGAAGTTGGGCGTAGGATGGTGGTAGGATGGAGGATGTAGGGGCAAAGAAAACGCATTGCTGCGAAAAGGCTACAATCACACACAAGGGCGCTC
>Ga0209343_10009297_pt1 | contig 11311 bp, 12 predicted proteins | sample RifCSPlowO2_02_FD_184026 | JGI IMG/M metagenome (GOLD analysis project Ga0209343, IMG submission 184026) | Groundwater microbial communities from Rifle, Colorado - Rifle CSP2_plank lowO2_0.2 (SPAdes) (version 2) | ecosystem: Environmental > Aquatic > Deep subsurface > Groundwater | place... | reverse complement strand
GAATGCGATGTCAAAGCTTCTTATGGGGGTTTTTATCGGGGTTTTTGTAGGCGCCCTGACTTATGAATTCTTAAATAGGACAAAGCCGGAGCTTATGAAAAAGATAAGGGCAAAGGCTGCTGAAGATTTGAATAACCTTTTAAAGATGAAGGGTGCAGTCGTTTCCGGCTGAATAACCCTAACCCGAATAAATCGGAAAAGGCTTGAACACGAATTGCACGAATAAAGGAAAGATGCAAGATACAAGACTTGCAACTTGAATCTTGAAACCTGTAACTTCATATGAAGACATTACTGCAGTATATTGCGAATCCTGTATTTATGTTTATAACTATGGGGGTATTTGTATTTACCTATTTTTCTTATATAGATGCGCCGGGTTCTGCACAGAAGAGAGAGGATGCCGAGATAGAAAGAGAGAATGTCATACCGCCTGATCAAAACTTTACTGTCGTTGCCGGAGAGCAAAATCAGCCTCCTATAGAAAATCAACAGGAGCAGCTTAACCAGCAGGGGGGGAATGAATTCTTTGTTCCCGGGGAGCAGCAACCAATCATCATCCCTGAGGAGACTCCTCTTAATCGGCAGGTCATGAATTCATCACCTGCAGGAGTACCGCAGCCAAAGGCAAATAAATCATTCCCGATGGAGGAAAAGATATTGCAGGAAGGTCATTGGATTGGTCTTGAAGTGATTCCCCTTACCGGGACTATTGCAAGGGCGAATAATATCCCTGTTGATGTTGACGGTGTGCTTGTTGATGAAGTAACTCTCCTGTCTGCCGAATCCGGGCTGCTTGCTGGTGATGTTATTACAGCAGTTAATGGAAAGGAAATAACCGATTTAAAGACATTTAAAGATGCAACAAAAGATGCTGCTAATTCAAATCAGGCGTCAGTGAAGGTCTACAGGACAGGCGGATATAGGGATTTTATTATTTCAGGAGCCGAGGCTCTTGGGTTTGCCCAGATGGAGGCTGCACCCATGATACTGTCTGCAGCAAGAAGTCCGCATCCTTATTACGGTCCCTGTGACCGATGTCATACGATTTCAAAGGGGGCTGGAAATCCACAACATCTGGCGAAAGACATGGGAGACTCGCTCATACTTACTGCCCCGCCTATTAAAGCCGGGGCAACTGCACCACACAGGGACAGGGGGGCTTGTAAGAAATGTCATCAAATACTGTAACAGTAAATAGAGATTGTCAATTGTATAAGGAATGCTCATTCTGCGAAAAACGGGCAGTGTGGGTTTGTATCTTCTCCAGTCTCGCCCTTACAGCGTTTAAGGTTATCGTAGGGTTTATAAGCGGCAGCAAGGCAATTCTTGGGGATGCGCTCTATTCCTTTAAGGATTTTGTTATATCTGTTGTCGTGATGATTGGGATACGGGTATCTGGAAAGCCGGCAGACGAAAGACATCCCTACGGACATGGCAAGGTGGAATTTCTGGCGATCCTGCTCATGAGCATTTTCATCATTATTGCAGCGGTATTTTTATTTATCCATTCTATAAAGGACATAATGATGAGCATTCAGAACAAAATTATGCCTCCTACCCTTATTGCATTCTGGGCAGCATTAATATCCATGGTAGCGTATTACAGGCTTACCAACTATATCAATTGCGTCGGTGAGAGGGTTAAAAGCCCTGTTCTGAAGGTTAATGCGATACACACTCATACGGATGCAGTCTCTTCGGCGCTTGTTGCTATGGCGGTGCTCGGCACGAATTTCGGAATCTTTTTCCTTGACCCCTTTGTGGCAATCATCGAGGCGCTGGATTTAATCAGGGTGAGCTCGAAGATGCTAAATAATTCTTTGAATGGAATAATGGATGCCCAGACGGACAGCGAGATTGCAAAGAAGATAGAATCCATTGCCCTGCTTGTCCCCGATGTGCGGAAGGTATCGAAGGTTATTACCCGTCAGGCGGGGTCCCATTTATATGCAGATATGACTATAAAGATTGATCCCCATAAGACCCATGAGGAAGGATATTTAATAATAAATCAGGTTAGGGAGAGCATTTTAAAGGGTGTTAAGAATATTACAGGTGTAAACCTGTCATTCGAGCCGTATTTCTCATGAAATAAAAAGACAGGTTAAGGTTGAGGTTAAGGTTAAGGAAAGGCTCTACTAAAAATGAAAGTTAGAGGGCTTGTAATAGTAGCGGCGGCTGTTTTAATTTGTCTTGCTGTGTATGTTTACAACGAGATTATTTATTTAGAGCATCTCATCCATAATTCTCATGGGAGGATTGAGGCAGAGATACAGCGAAGGCATGATGTGGTTGCACGATGCAGGGATGCGGCGGGGAAGTATATGGCAATAGAGGAGAAGATACAGAATCAGATAATTATCATGAATGGCATCATCAGGTCAGGTGGGAATAATGCGGCATATCTGAAAGAAAAAGAAGAGATCATCGCACTCTTGAGAGATATGGATATGATTAAAGAGAAATATCCTGCTTTAAAATCAAAGAAGCCCTCCGTCTTTCTCATGGAAGTAATACAGGAGGCTGGAGGGAGAGTTACAAGGGAGAGACTGAATTACAATGAATGGGTATATCGCTACAATAAAATGCGCATGGTCTTCCCTTATAGGACATTTGCATGGATACTCAGATTCAAAGAGAAACCGTTTTTAAGTGAAAAAATATAAAGGGGTTTTACAAGAACAAAAACCATAATAATCCGCAGATTACGCAGATTACACAGATTTTTAAAAAAATATTTTGTTTTAATCTGCGATAATCTGCGAAATCTGCGGATATATAATTTCTTTTACTATGAGATACCCTGAATGTGAAAGCTGTGGAAAGTCATCTGCAAGGTGGAGCTTTGTCTGTAACGGACTTGCAGCGGTCTTCAAGATTACGGTAGGCACGGTTACGGCAAGCAAGGGGCTTGTGGCAGACGGACTCCATTCTGTTGCCGATGCGATATCGTCTCTCTTTATCGTGATAGCGCTTAAAATTGCAGGCAAGCCGCACGACGAAGGTCATCCTTTTGGCCACGGCAAGGTGGAATTTTTAAGCACATTATCGGCGAGCCTCTTTCTCTTTATAATCGCATCCACCATTGTTATCGATGCCCTTCATTCCTTCAAATACGGCGTCCATGCTGTTCCTAAACCTATAGCGATTCTGGCTACTGCCGTATCTCTCTGTTTCAGTTATCTTATGTATAAATCAAACAAGTGTGCGGGTATGGAAATGGGCAGCCCTGCCCTCCTGGCCGATGCCTATGAAAGCAAGGCGGACACCATCTCGGCAGGCTCCGTCTTAATCGGTCTTATAGGCACACAGATGGGTTTTATCTATGCCGATGCCATAGCGGCAATAGTGGTCTCTTTATTTATCTTTCACATGGCTTTTACTATGTTTTTGGGGGGGATACACGGATTAGTGGATGTATCAGCCGATAAAGAGGTTATTGACAGAATCGTCAGTATATGTCTCGGTGTAAAGGGTGTCGAAGGGGTCAGGGAGATAAAGACAAGGAAGATAGGACAGAAGAGCTGGGTTGACCTGATAATAGATATTTCAAAAAAGAGGACGGTTATCGATACACACAGGATTGCAGAGGAGGTGAAAAAAACATTATTTTCAAAAATAAATATGATAGGCGGTGTATCCGTAGCTACTTACCCTGTGGAAAATTGGGGGTTTCGGTAGTTATAGCGAAGGCAATAAATAACTTGTAGGGCAAGCCTTTAGGCTTGCATGCAGGGCTAAAGCCCTGCCCTACGGTGTATGGAGGTTAATCTATGGATTTGAAAATTGATACAGGCGAGCTGATATTTTTTGGCAAGGCGATAACAATGAATTTTAAAAAATTTATAGACAACTCGATTGAGTCCTATAACAGGCTGTTTCACCTTACCCCCGATGAGTCAAAGGGGGTGCATCTGGAGATAGCCAAAGATATGGAGAAGAAAGGGAGCTATGAGGGCGCCGTGAATGCCTATAAGAAGATTCTATCGGCTGACCCAAACAATACCCAATCGCTATTCAGACTCGGAAAGGCTTACATGAATATGGGGCTGCTGAATGACGCAAAGGATACTCTTAAAAAACTCATTGTTCTGGATGACACTGTTGCAGAGGCATATTTTTTACTCGGCTCGGCACATTTTTCAGCGAATGAAAATGACGAGGCATTGAAGGAATTGAAGAGGGCGGTTAAACTGAATCCGGGGTATGCAGAGGCATACTACAAAATCGGTCTTATATATGATAGCAAGTTGGATTATGACCATGCCATCGAAGCATATTTAAAAACCATCTCCTTAAAGCCTGATTTTATTAAGGCATACCAGAGCATTGGTTTTGCTTATGAGGCAAAGGGGATGAGGGATGAGGCGGTAAAGTATTTCAAGAAATCCATTGAGATGGATGAGAAGACAAAAACTTGATTTTTAACGCAAAGACGCAAAGGAAAAAAATAAACTCGAAAAGGGTTTGATAATTTTCTTAATGAAAGGAGGAAATGCTATGTTAAGTATTGTTTTTGGTCTTATTGCAATATGTCTTGGGATATGGGGGCTGGTAACATACTGGTGGTATGTCGTTGAGGTTGTTATTGCACTGTTCCCTCTGTTTCTCATATTCAGCGGTATCATAGCGGTTCTGGCAGGCATAAAGAATACAGGACTTAAAATGAATTTAATGGATTGGAGTAGCAAAAAAGAGGAGCCGAAGCAAAAGGGAACAAAAAAGGATACCTAAGAGTAGAGAATTGAAGATTGAATATTGAAAAAATCTTCTTTTAAATCGTCAATCGTCAATATTTCAATATTAAATTTTCTTAAGGAGAAAGCCTATGGGAAAGGAAAAAGAAACCGGTGATAGAGAAAAGACCTTTCAGGAGTCCGGAGAGAGTTGTTCCAGAAATTATAAACCGTGGATATGGTCGCTTGTAATCATGGCGCTGCTTACCATTGCATGGGCGATGTATGAAGGGTATAAAAAAGAGGAAGATATTCAGGGTGACTTCTTGAAGAGATTTTTGGGATATAAAGGCAGTGATAAAACCCAATCTTCAGCCATGGGAGGAATAGAGCCTGCGAAGGGGCTTCAGAATTCCTATCACAGCATTATTGAAATTGTCAGACCTGCGGTAGTAAGCATTGATGCTGCTGTTCAGGATATGCAGGGGGCTGCAAATCAAGCAGGGACAGCAGCCGGTAATCTCGATTTTGTTGCAGGAGAGCCTGCGGTCAGATATAACCGGGTCGGCTCCGGCGCTATCATTGACCCTGGAGGATTTGTTTTAAGCAGTTATCATGTAATAGCAGGGGCTGTGAGCCTCAAGGCTACGGTATACGGTCAGGGCGGAGCCGTGGAATATCCATTGAAGGTCGTAAAGGCTGACCGGGGAACTGACATGGCATTACTGCGGATACAGGGTGATAGACAGTTCCCTTATGCAATCCTCGGAGATTCTAATTCAATAAGGACAGGAGATGTTATTATTTCTATTGGAAGCCCTTTCGGCTTTGACCAGACGGTAACCTCGGGCATTATAAGCAGCAGGAACAGGAGCGTCATCATAGGGGGGACTATCTATGAAAACCTGATACAGACAGACTCTCCGATAAACAAGGGGAGCAGCGGGGGTCCCCTTATCAATACAAAGGGAGAGGTGATAGGAATAAATACCGCCATTTATTCACCCGACGGCTCTTTTGCAGGCATCGGTTTTTCGATACCGATAAACAATGCTGCCGAGCTAATCGGCGGGGTGCTTGATTTCAAAAATCTGTCTCCGCAGGTTGCAGGGGGGCAGGTTGCAGCATGGACAAAGAGCGGCAGGCAGAGCGGCAATGCCTTCAAGCTGCCTGATGGACAAATGATTACTGCCCCGCATCCCTACAGGGGAAAATGTGTTGACTGCCATCCTCAATTACAGAATGCCATTACCTTCAATCCTGATTTTATGGGACAGAAAGTGGCAGGACAGAAGGTGGCTAATGTCGAGCCCTTTCTTGGTATAACACTGGTAGAGGTAGATGAGGTTATAGCACGACAGTTCAATATGATAAATCCGCAGGGTGTGCTTGTGAACAGCGTGCTCCCTGGCACTCCTGCCGAAGTCTCCGGTATTCAAAGGGGGGACATCATTACGAGGATTGGCGGAAAAAAGATACAGGACATGAAGGGCTTCAGGAAGCTTATTGCCGAGAGGCAGGCAGGAAAAAGGCTTGAGCTTGTGATTTTGAGAAACGGGTCGCGGCAGACGGTAGATATTAAAACAGCAGCGCAGCCCCCATTCCTTCCTCCTACTATGCAGGCTGCTCAAAAGATAGCGGAATTTGAATGGCTTGAAGCTGAGTTTACGCCACTTCCGCCGGCTATTATGCCTTACGAGAAGACAGGGGTTTATGTGGTAGAGGTCGAGGGCATCCTTGCAGCAGCAGGTGTAAAGGCAGGGGATATTATCAAAGAGGTGGACAAAAATCCTATACCGGATATGGGCTCATTTGTAAAGATAACGAAAAATCTAAATGTAAAAAAAGGCTTTCTGCTCGATATTGTCCGTGCAGGAACTCCAATCTACATTACGGTAAAGGGATAGTGAAAAGATGAAGGATGTTATTAAAAAACTCTATGCGCGGGAGCTTGGACTTATTGCTGAAAGGACTGTTGCAGCAAGGAGGAGGGCTCTTATCTGGCAAAACCTCAGAGAGAGGATATGGATTAAACAATCCACTGCCATAAAGGTTGCAGAGATAGCGGCAATACTTGCGTTTCTATCCGCCCTTGTATATTACTACAATGAGTTTATTGTCGAGCAATATAAGGTGAGGCTTCAGAGGGCGCAGATAGAAGCCGAGCTGCAGCGGAGAAAGGACCTTATACCGAGCCTTGTAAAAGTCGTAAGCGATTATATGTCATTTGAAGGAAAGATATTCCAGCATGCGGCAGAAGTAAGAAGCACCTTGAATACGCTGAAGAATATCCCCGATAAATCACCCCCTCCGGATATGCAGTCTATCCTTTCAAGGTTTCAGGCAGTAGCCGAAAATTACCCTGACCTTAAATCATCCGTAACCTATCAGGGGCTGATGAGTGAGTTATCCAATACGGAGACGAGGATTGCCGAGGGAAGAATCAAATACAACATAGCAGTAAATTATTACAATGCGCGATTAAAAATGTTTCCAGGGTTCGTTTTTGCTTTTATGCTGAACTTTCAGCCGGAGAGGTCATTTGAATCGGAAACAGACGCAAAGTCAGTGCCTGTTGTGAAATAAACAAAAACTTAATGAAACCACAGATTACACAGATTTTCACAGATGACAATACTGTTGTCATTCTGAGCAAAGCGAAGAATCTATGTTTTGAGATTCTTCGGGCTTCGCCCTCAGAATGACATTTCTGCGGTAATCTGCGAAATCTGCGGATATATAATTTCCTTTATGAGATTGTTATTCATAATAATGAAATCATGGATTATTGACGAGCTTGCCCATGGGGCAGTATCGTTTACTGTCCTCTGGTGGTTTATCTATCTGCAGTATCCTGAAGCTATTCAAGAACCGTTAAAAGGAGTGAGTCCCTTTTACGGTGTCATCCTATCTGCCTTTACCGGAGGGATGTTCATTACCAAATATCTATTTATGTCAGGCTATTTTCATCTTATAGAGGAATTACATACTGAGAAAGAGGGGCATACACGGGTTATTCATGGTCTCCATGAGGATATGGCCCGGATAAAAGAAGAAAGGGATAGGACATCCGAGAGGGAAGATAGCCTCGGAAAGAGGCTTGAAGCCCTTGAAAAAAGGGATATTGAATCGGAGATGAGATTTATGAGAAAGAAAATGCGGTCTTATGAAGATGATAAAAGGGCTGCCCTTACCTTTCTTATCAGGGAGCTAAAAGGGTATCTTGAGGATATAAAGGATGTTAAGGAAGATGATGTACTTCATGCTGCCGATGTGCTGCAAAGGGGAATCGAGCTTCTGCAAAATGAGGTCAAAAAAGGGGAAGGCTCCTTCTATGAAATGGCTGTAAAGATAGCGGAGATCAGGGAGGATATATTTGACCTCGCAGTTATATCACTTTCCTCAACAGGAAAACAGAAGGATATGGGGCATCATAGAATTTCATGGTTTGTCGATACCGATATTACACGGCTTGACCGGAGGTATAAGTTTCTCAAGGTGGCATTTCATCCCGACCGGTTCCCTTCCGATGTATTGAAGGATGAGGCAAAAAGGTATTTTCAGGAAGTAGTGCAGGCATATAGCATAGTCAGGGAAAAGGCAGGCACAGCATAATGAAAATATTTACTTTAATTCTCCTGTTCCTTCTTGCAGCAGACAATTCCAATGCAGCTATTCCTGCATTAGGGGGACATAAGCCGTTAAGCGATATTTTCGATGTAATACCGATTCTTTTGATCGGGGGTTTTATCGGGACCATTGGAACGCTTATCGGGGCAGGAGGCGGCTTCATTGTTGTGCCGATACTGTTAATCTTTTACGATTTCAGTCCCCAGCACGCTATTGGCACCTCTATGGCTGTAGTATACTTGAATGCTTTGTCAGGGACATTCTCCTATATGCTCCAGAAAAGGATTGACTATGAGATAGGGATTAAGTTTTCAGTTGTTGCGGTTCCAGGTGTTTTTCTCGGTGCGATGCTATCCCGGTCATTTGATATGAATAGTTTTTCACTTATCTTCGGTTTATTACTCAGCCTTATGTCATACAGCATTTTTTCCGGAAAGAGGCTTTCTGTTGTAAGGGTGAATGCACTAGATCCTTTAAAGAGGAGGCTTATAGATGCATCGGGTCAGGTATACAGCTATGCACCCGATATGCCGGTCGGGCTCTCCGTAAGCTTCTTTGTAGGGATTATCTCGGGACTCTTCGGTATAGGGGGAGGTATTATCCATGTGCCCCTTATGTATTCTGTCCTTGGTATGCCAATCCATCTTGCTACTGCCACTTCCCATTTCATACTCGCTATCACCAGTCTCCTGGGGGTTATTACCTTTATGGGATTAAAATACATTGATATTGATTATGCGGTTTTGTTGGGAGTAGGCTCAATCATCGGGGCATACTTTGGCGCAAAGATTTCTCTCAGGACACAGGCGGTTATTATAAAAAAAATCATTGCCCTGTGCCTGATGCTCATGGCAGTGAGATTAATAGGAGGTGTTTTTATATAACCTGCGTTTCGGTACGGAAATTTCAATGATGAGATTCTTCGGGCTTTGCCCTCAGAATGACAGTGTAGAGGGTGTCATTCTGAGCGAAGCAAAGAATCTAATTTAAGGAGGGATATTTTATGGAGCAGAGGAATAAGGTGTTGGATGTTGTGGCAAAGGGATTAAATGCAGGAGGGTCTGCACTTGTGACGGGCTATGATGTCGGCTCTGTCCTTTTTCAAAAGGGCTTTGAGTCTCTGAAAAGTGCGGCAGAACAGGTGCCCGTGGTTGTAAAAAGCGGGATAGAAGTCATCAAGCCGAAAGAAAAGAGGAGTCTTGAAAAGGGAATACTGGATTATCAGAAAAAGATAGAAGGACTTTACTATAAAATCGGAGAGTTGAGTGTAAAGCATAAGAATATAGGCAAGGTGCAGAATTCGGAAGAGGTAAAAAATCTCATTTCTCTTGTAACAGAATATGAAGGTGAGATTGAGAGAATAAGGGAGAGAATTGACGAAATAGAGAGGGTGGAGAAAGAAGAGTCGCTGAAGGCGATGCAAAAGCTGCCGAAACTGGATGAAGATTTGAAAGCCTCTATCCTGTTACTCATAAACAATGCCGAAAATGAGGGCAGCTTTGAATCGGACACGGAAAAAGATACCTTTATGAAAACAGCAAGGTGCCTTATCAGCGATGAGCCTGTAGTCAGGGTGCTTGCAGCAATGGAGCTCGGAAGAATAAGAAACAGGGCGGCAACGTCAATACTCACCGAAGCAGAAAAACTGAATGACCCCGATTTTACAGCAGAGATAATGCATTCCCTTACTGCTATCAATGACCCTTCTGCCCTCCCTCTCTTTAGAGAAAAGATTGCCGACAGAGACATCAGAATAAGGTTTTACTCCTTATTGGCACTCTATGAATTTGACTTTAAAGGCTCAATCCCCCTGATAATTGATGCAGTGAAGGACAGCCATTCCGATATGCGGATTGCTGCTGCGACTCTCATGGGGTGGAAGGGGCAAAAAGAGAAAGAGATTGTCTCTGCACTTATTAATGCCCTTGAAGACAGTGAAGTTAGGGTAAGAATGGCAGCACTCGATGCCCTGAAGACTATTACTGGTAAAGAGATTGAATTTGATGTCCATGCATCGGGAGAGGCAATCTCAGAGGGAGTTAAGGCTTTAAAAGAGAGTGTTGAGACAAAGCCAAAAGCAGCCCCTAGGAGAAAACCAAAAGCAATGCATCGGAAATTATAAACCGCAGAGGAGCGAAGACGCAAAGATTAAGAAAATTGACGATTGACGATTTAAAGAAATATTTTTTAATATTCAATCTTCAATATTCAGTTTTCAATTTGTTTTTTCTCTGTGCCTCTGTGTCTGTTTAAGAGTAGTCTTTGTTCAGGAAATGATATGGAAGAGATTAGCAATTTTTTCGGCACGGCAGCAGCCTTTCTTTTTATTATAGCAAATGCCTATTACCCTGCCAGGGCGATAGCGAGGAATTTCACTCCATGGTCAAGGGATATCAAACTTTTCTTCAGGCAATATCTGAAGGTGCATGTCATTTTAAACATATTAGCACTTCTTGCGGTAATAATTCATGCACACTACGCTGAGGAAAGTAATATCTTCCTTCTGTGGAGCTTTATCCTCACGCTCTTCCTGTCAATCAACGGCACCCTGATGTATTACCGTATGACGACTGGCATGCAAAAACAACTCCGCCTTACCCATATTCAGCCGATGCTCTCTATATTCTGGATAGTGCTTATTATAGTCGGACATCTGATATTGTGAGGCATGATCTGGGAATTATATAAAAAAAAGATATAAAAATAAGGAGAGGTATATATGCACAATCATGAATCAACAGGGATAGCAGGTGAATCTCCTACCATTGTCCTTCTGGGCAATGCAAATGTAGGGAAGAGTGTAATATTCGGTTTGCTGACAGGTAAGTATGTAGATGTATCCAATTATCCCGGCACCACCGTGGAGATAAGCAGGGGCATCCTCCCCTTTTCCAGAAATGGCAAAATGGTGCTGATTGACAGTCCCGGTATAAACAGCCTTATACCGAGGTCCGAGGATGAGAGGATAACGAGGGATATTTTACTTGATAAAAGGCATGAAG
>Ga0209343_10009296_pt1 | contig 11311 bp, 10 predicted proteins | sample RifCSPlowO2_02_FD_184026 | JGI IMG/M metagenome (GOLD analysis project Ga0209343, IMG submission 184026) | Groundwater microbial communities from Rifle, Colorado - Rifle CSP2_plank lowO2_0.2 (SPAdes) (version 2) | ecosystem: Environmental > Aquatic > Deep subsurface > Groundwater | place... | reverse complement strand
AGGAATTGCAAACAGATTGTTGATGAATGTGCCTGCGATGAAATATCATTTGCGTAAAACATTCAATGATAAAAAGTCTTTACCTAAAATGTTCCATTATTTAGTGAACTAACTATAAGAACTGTTCTTTCATTTGATCCATACTCCCACCCTCTATTTATAAATTCATAACACATGGTTGATTTTCCTGCACCTCTTCCACCCATAAATAAAATCGCTCTTTTACTCCTACTCACAGAACTTGAATGTATGGAATATTCTCCATTTTCATGCCTCATACGCTCAAAAATAGCTATTAAAAAATACATCACATCAAACGGCTCAGGATTTCGGACACCAAACCTATAAATTCTATAAGTATCATCTATAACACCAATACCATTTCCATCATGATCATGTATTAGTTTCGAAGAATTTTCTGATATATAATCCGATAAATCATCAGTATATCCGTATCCGGGTATATGAGATAATGGCATGGAACTACATTCAAAGAAAGTTTTCAGCGTATATGAATCCGAATATATCTGAATTGTATAATTTCCAGATTTAATAGAAAATACCATATATACAATTATAATCAAAGAGCAATTTTAAATTTCTATTATTCTATATGGAATTATGTTTGACCATGTATTTAGACAGATTCCGGTTATTATAAATGATTGTTATGGTGATCCTCTTTTACCGATTCAGATAGACAATACTCTTGACAAATTAGATGCCTTGACAGAACATAGTGGTCCTATTTCTATTATTACAAAAATGAAAGTGAAACCAGAAATTGGTACAATATTGAAAGAACATATCCGCTCAAATGTCTTATTATTTTATTCTTTTACCGGGTTGGATGAAGGTGGATTTTCTTTTGAAGAAAGAGAAAGAAGTTTTGAAATATTATGCGATTCAGTTCAAAATCTAGTAATGTATCTGAGACCGATTATTCGGGGTAGAAATGACAGTCATGAAAATATAAGAAGAATATGCGATATTGCCAGAAATGCAAATAAACCAGTTGTATATGGTGGATTCAAGCCTCATGGATCTAGAAAAAGAATACTATTCTCTGAAACAGAAAACTTTATTAAAGATTATCAGAATAGATATGGAATTGAAATATTCCCAAAAACCAGTTGTGCAACTGCAAGAATCTTAGGACTTGATTGTTATGCACACACTGACCGCGAACCCGAAAATATCGATGTTCTCGATTTTTTGGATTATGAATACAATATCGATCCAGACGGGAAAATAATAATGTTATCAGGTGCTTCGGGGGATAGAAACTTTATACGTTTTCTTACTAGATCAAATCCAAGAATAGTTGGAATTTATGATACCACTAATATTTTGTCTATATCAGAAAATGAAAATATATATGAAGCTACTTCAAGCTGGTTTCTTTGGTCCAGAAATATTTCAACGTGTCTTGGATGCTATTATTGTATGATTCCTGATATGGATCATTTGAGGTATCCTGTACCAATAGGATGTAATCCTGTTGATTTAGGTTTGAAAAATAAAGAGTAGGACTGAAAATATAGAAAAAAACCAATACTGAAAATTTATCAGAAGAGATGTGCAAGTTATGCGAGCTACTTACGAAGAATCCTGATATAAATGCGTGTAAGCACGCTGGAAACAGCACCGCCGATGTTAACTAATAGTATTTTCAGTTGATTTTGGAACATTTATAAAACCACTATTTCACCCATGATTATAGTCGTAGTACTTTTTTGATCTGCTCTATAAGTTTTTCACATTTCTCAATTGTCTGTTTTGCTGTTTCAAAGTCCATCATTTTGCCATAATACATCAAAGAATTTCTTTTATATCTGATATCATCAAAAATCAAAAACAAATCTTCTTTTTTCATGATATCCTTCAAATAATATCCAAGACATATACGATTCGTTACTTTATATCCTTTGAGCACTACCATTGCTTGTAAAAGCTCAAGAAGAGATGAGTAATAATCCTCAAAAACAAAGTTGCAATTATTCTCATTGATATCCTTTATCATCTCGATTCTTTTATTTGATGTTTCAATCAATGACTTTGCCCTTTCCTTATCAGGGGAGACCTTTATTACCGAAAATGTTTCAATGCAGTCATCCCATGATGCTTCTCTCATTTTCATTTAAAAACCTCAACAAATCCATTTAATGTGATGCCATTTACAATATTATTTGCCAGATGAGCATTTGAAACGTTTTTTATGTTTCTGTATCTAAAAAGCTGTAGTTTTCTCTTTAAGATTTCTTCGAACTTGCTTAATCGAATTTCTTTCTTTGACAATGTCTCAATATACAGGTCAATATCACTATTTTCCACATCTTCTCCTTTTGCATAAGAACCAAAAAGAATTATTGAAGGGTTGATTAATTCCTGCTTTAAATGTTCTATAAGTTTAGAATCATGAATTTGTTTTATATTGAATAATCTCTTTTCCAAAAGAAATTTATTATTCGTTCTGTTTGCAGTGTAAAAAACCACGTTTGATGTTTTCGTTTTCTGTAAAATACCTTCATTCTTTAGTTCTCTACAATATCTTATAACAGAAGGTAGTGACAGTTTCAGTTTCTTTTCTATCTGTCTTACTCTCAACTTTACAGTTGGACACATAAAGAAATAATGCTTTACTGAATCCTTAACATTGATATTTCTTCTTCTCATATGATAATTCATAATATCGGATGATATTTAAAGTTATCTTATTCAATCAAATACTCTTTGTGGTTTTCGTTTGGATTTGATACAACTAGCAATTTTTCGTCAAGTCTTTCAGAATTTTCATGCGCAAGCCGTGTGAATTACTTCTGGAGAATCCTAATATAAACGCGTGTAAGCACGCTGGAAACAGCACCGCCGATGTTAACTAAAACAAGGCTTTTTATTAATTCCAAAATAAACCACACTGTTACTGCTGACAAAACAGGAAGCCATCGTATATATGCATTGAATATTGGGGAATTTTTCATATTTTCAATCGCCATGGCTTTGGTCTTTACTGCAAAATCATTTATTACTGCCTGCTTTTGCTCTGCTGGAATTCCAGGATACTGCTCGTCAATTGTTTTTTCAAGTGTTTTATAATCAATAGCTGAATTTGCAATGGTTTCGGATAATGTATTAATATATATTTCCCCGTAATTTCCAGTGTAAACTGAAATAAATATTCCTAATGCCAGAAACAGACTGAATATCATCAGTGCTCTTGATACAGCATGGGAGCCTGTCCTGAAATATTTCCATTTTCTAAGTTCCTGAAAATAAGTATTTGAAAGCGGATTTATATAAAGGCTTATCAGAATAATGCCTGCAAATATGCACAAAGAAACAGGGCTAAACCTGAACAAGAATAATGCGAGCGTACCGCATATTAATCCTGCTATGATGCTTGTTTTTTTATCGCCTTTCAATGCCCCATGAACAATAAGGAATACTAAGCTTACAGTAAGAAATACCAGACCTGTAATTATTCTGGCAAATGTTCCCAGTAAAATTCCTATGGAACCTAAAGTCCCGGTGTTAGCTGTTTTCTGGACCATTGTTTCCAGAAGCATGCTCTGGAAATTCACAATATAACCTGTATCAATGCCATAAATCAATATTAGAAACCCTGTAAAAAAAATAACACAGCCTGCAATTGTAAGATAATCATTGAATTTCATATGACTCTTCCTCTCTGGATGGCCAGAATAAATATATCAATAGACCAGAACCGGCAATAGTTACTGTTACTATAATCAACAACCCCGTATCAAATGCTTCTGGCTGGCCTGCTAATAATTCATTCAAGCTCTTTATATTCTTTTGAATTGACGCTTGTATTGAATATGCTACAAAATAATCTTCATTCATGCTGGCTTCCATGATTTTCATTTCTTCTATTGTTCTGTTAAGCAATGATTTTGCAGATTCTGCTTTTGATTCTTCGATTTTACTGCCAATGCTCTTTATTTCATTTGAAAATTCATGATATCTGTTTTTTATTTCAGCTTGAAGTTTTTTGGACGGCACAATTCTAATATAAATTTCTGTTGTGTTTGACAAAGCTTCTGCACTTGATTCAGCTGATATTTTTATGGAAGCTTTTTTTTCTGCTATTGGTTCGTTTTCAGACGGGAAAAAATCAATTATGAAATTTGCTCTTTCATTCACTGAAAGGTTTCCCAATGGCACTGTCGATATATTGTAAAAATCCACACCTGATATATTCATGATAAGATTTTTCAGAGTCAGGTCTCCGTTATTTACTACTGATATTACAACATCTTTTTTTTCAGACTGCTGAAGAATAAGTTTGTTGTCTGTTTTTGAAACAATAAAAGAAGTTTTGTAGACCTTTGGCGGCAGGGTTGGCCTATGAAAAAAATCAACGGAATATGTAATATAATTTCTCACGTTATCTTCAATGCCAATGATAAGCGTAGGCTTTCCATATGATATATTTTTAATGTCCATGTTTTCAACATAACATCCAGTTACACTACACCCTGCTAATGAACCGCTTCGTTCTATTACATCATATTCATTGCGTATAAAATATTCTGCACTGTTTTTGTTTATGCCGGAATCTGTATCATTCCATGTAACATTTATTGTCAATTTATCGAGAATTAAATCCAACGGGTTGATATTAACTATCCGGAAATCAAACGGCATTGTATTATCCAGCTTGTAAATGCGCAATGGATCTGTCCAGTTTCCGCCTGATGCCATATTTCCTGCTTCATCTTCAATACTTATCCAGAAGCTTACGTTTTGGCCCGTGGACATCCCTGAATCATCAATGCTGAATGTATATAATCTTGATTGATTGCTGCCGAGCCCTGTTGTATTGATACTTATCCACTCGCCATTATCCTGTAGGCCATCATAATCATAATCTTCTATTTTATTCAGGCGCCAGTAAAATAAAACAGCAGAAACATTCAGGACATTATTATCCGAGGCATTGAAATAGAGTGTCTTATTATTCGAGCTTTTATTATATAAACCTGTTGGCGCGTACCATAGAATTACAGGCTTTGTATTATCCACGAAAATATTTTTTTTCGCATCTGTAGGATCGTTGTTATCCAGATCTGCCATTATACTGATAGTATCTGTGGAACTGGTCCTGAGCTGTGAGCCAGCTATGCTTGATTCATTAACTACAAAACTGCCCTGAAAAACTCCACTGTCAGCACCAGTTTCAGTTAAAGTTAAACTAATACCAGTTGCATCAGCAGTGCTGTTTACTGTTATGCTGCCTGTTTCAACAGCATTAGGATTTTGATTTTTTAATGTATTGTTCACGCGAATATAGACAGTTTTTCCCCATTTATAATATGTCTTTTCTTTTTCATAGGATTCATCATAGGTTTTTATCAAATCCCTGACACACACAACTACAGACTGATTGGAAGCCACTATTGTACAGTTCCCAGGCTTTATTATGCCTGAAGTTATGTTAATAAATCCCCTGTATTTATTTGTAATTGGTTCAGTTAAGGATACAATCTGGCCATTGGAGAGAGTTGCCTGTCTTGTCTGACTTGTGGATGAAATAACTTCTATAAATATCGTGTCATTAATATCAAAACGGGTTGTGTTTTGATTATAATTCTCATCTTTGTATATAGTTATTTTTTCAGGCGATGTTATAAAATCTATCAGGCTGCTGCCTGAAGAATTATCATTATCAAGATCCACAGTTACATTGATTTTTGCGTTTCGTGAAACAGATAAATATTCCAGGTTTTCAGCAGTTCCGCCTTCATAAGGATAGAAATAACCTTGAAAAATCCCGCTATTATCACTGGTCTCTGTAAATGTTACAACTATTGAACTTTTATCTGATGCAATCACTGCATGAACAGCCTCACGAACAGCGGAATTTTTATTCATGGCACTATTCGTTATCTGCACAGTTACATTGTCCCATGGACGGGCTGATGTTATTGTTCCGGTTTCATTGCGAAACTCTATAGCATCTATGACAGCAAAACTTATTGACGAAAACAGGGGAAATATTATTATAATTGATATTGTAAGCCATGATGGAAAAAATCTTTTCATGATTTATAATTAGTCGGGGTTATATAATACTTTTTGTTTTCAGAAGCTTTGCTTCTGAAAGTGGTTTTATATATGTGCAGAAATCAGAATCTTTTCTTTTAGTATAAGTTTTCTTTTCTTTAGAAAAGAAAAAGTATGCGGGTTTAAAAAGCCGCTGCCATAAGGCAGCGCCCGAAAAAAAGACAATGTCTTTACTATGCTATCTATCTTGCTTAACTGGTAGCGGTTGTTATTACACCGTTGACAATCTTGACCATCGTACCGCTTGTGTCTTTCAGCTTTGTATTGTACTGTTGTAAAGCTGATGTAGCTTGCAGTGTGTCTGCAGCATCAGTACCAGCGACAATCAAAGCAGATGTTCCTGTTCCGAATGCATTGTCAATAAGCTGGATTATAGCTTCGCCAGACTGATATTTTTCACTCCATGTAGAGCATGAGTTACTTGAGCCCCATGCTGTATTCAACAGATCTTTTACAAGAGTGTTGACGCAAGGGCCGCCTACTAAGATTATGTTCTTTTCAGCTTTATCAGCACTGGTTACATCTTTGTCCAGTTTTGCAATGCTTGTGGTTACAGGTACTGCTTCATTGACTGTTGTTCCAGTTGTAGCGCCAGATGTTGAAGTTGTAGCACCGGATTTTAGGACAAAAAAATCCATTGTAACCTGCTCGTCCGGATACCAAAGCTCAACCCTATCCTGGTCATTTGTAGTTCTCTTTGCATATACACCATACAAGTCAAGATATTCAGTTGTGTATGAGTCAGATCTTGGGCTTGCAGAGTCTTCAGCATATGTGAAAACAGGTGCACTTGCAAGTACTACTCTGTTTGAGCCAGAAAGTTCTGTGCCTGATGAAGCTACAACAGAATAAATATTACTGGATGAATCCTGCTCTTCTACGAGAATAGCAGAAGCACCTGTAATACTTGTATCTGCTGAGTCATCACCTGTTACTGATACTGTAAGCGTACCTGATGTTCCGGATCCAGTCCATGATAGGTTGTACCATAGGCCACCGGTTGCTGTTTTGCCTAATTGAATTACATCAGCTGCGCCTGTTGCAATAGCTTCACAACTTGTACATACAGAAGCAGTTCCATCCTCCATTGCTATTCCGGATGGAGTCAATGTTCCACCTGAAATGGACAGGTTAAGAGCACCAGTTGGAAGCTGGATTCTCTTTGCATCAGAGACAGATACAGCTATGTTTGATGTTGCAGCTGTTGAGCTTCCATCTACTAATGCTAAAAACTCGCCATTTTTCCCTTTGATTCTTGGCCATACAGTTGTGTATGTGCCTGTGTTTCTCTGGGCAGAACCAGTACCCCATGTTATGTAAGCTGTGCCTGAAGTACCAGAACCAGTGGCATTTATGTAGTACGATTGTCCGTCAATGACTTTTGTTGCTTCACCATCAGCACCGAGTGTAACAGAATATTTTGTTCCGCTGAATTTGTCAGTCAACTCCAGTGATGCAGTGCTCGTGCCGTCTGCATCAATGTTGGTCAATTCAAATAAATGACCATAGTTTCCTGCATTAGTGACTACATAATCATTTAATTGAAGAGCTATGCCTTCAACAATTCTTATTTCGTCAGCATCCCTGTCAGCTAACTCAGGAATTGTGTCAGAAGTACTGCTAAGATAAGCCCAGTCAAATGTAGCTTCATTGTTGTTTTCATCTTTGTAAGTCATTTGAAGAGTATTATCACTTGCAGCTTCTACTATTATCTTATCCCTTGAAGCATCTGTTAACTTTGGTGATGCACTCGGAAATGCCACACTGAATGATTGCCATACGGGGTCAGTATATTCAATACCTTCTGTTATGAAGGCTTTATCGCTTTTCTTACCAGCTGTGTAAACTTCTACCATGGAAATTTTTCCATCAGAAGCAGTTATAACACTGTAAGTACCATCGATATTTGTGGTTGTTCCTGAACCTGTTGTTACCTTTTTAGCATTTTCCAGTGTCATTGTTCTTGAACCAATACTTATTTTAGCATAGTTCTGACTCTGGTCATTGCTGCTTAGGTAATAGATATTATCAGCATAGATATCCAAGCCATTAACTTTTGTGGTTGCAGCTTCTGTCACGGATTTACTAACTCCGTTTACAGATACAACACCCATTGTAGTACTTTCAGAACCCAAATATTTTACAGTGTATTCTGTTCCATCCAGAGTTACTTTTGCTTCTTCGCCAGCTTTCAAAGTAACAGTGTTGGAGCTTCCGAATAACACTAACTTGGATGATGTAGTACCACTTGAAACAGTGTATGTTCCTCCGAACAACTCAATGCTTTCACCAGCTGCAGTTGTTACATTGACATCTTTTTCAAATACAATTCTTGTTTTATACCAGTAAGTTGTGGTACTGGGACTAGTTGTAAATGAACCCATTAAAATAGCTGGCTCAGTTACATAACTGCTTATTGTACCGAATTGAATTGCATAAGTACTGTAGAAGTCAACGTATTGGTTGTAGTTGTATGAAGTTGAACCATCGTCATCGTTCAGAGTTCCACTATTCAAAAGTGTTGGTAATTCTGTTCCAGTCATAGTATTTCTAGTACCAGACTTTGCAAGTGTATCGTCAAGATAAAGTTTTGTGTTTGAAGTTGCCAAAGCTTTACCTTCACCACTTGAAACAGATGTACCTGCTGTTGTACTTGTTGTTGTTACTGCTCTTGTAGACTGGCTACCAATTCTTGTTCCGACATTGATAGCGCCTACAACGTCACTAGGCATTGCTGCGTCGCCAACAACAATCAGAGAGTCTACACTTCCTGATGTTGTAACGAATGGCTGCGGTAGATTAGCCAAGCTGCCAGCAAGAACAGTTGATGCCATTAACATAGCACCAATTGCACCAGCAGCAAAAGCTTTTTTAAATTGCATTATTTAATCCTCCATATTTCACAAGGACAGGCCTTGAATATTATTGAAATCTTATTGAAAGATTTCTAAAATTTACGTCAATGAGTTTATTCCATTGCATATATTGTGAATTGCATAACTTATATCATATAAACTATGCAATTATCTATACTACTCATTGTATTTCTTTATATATATATCTATGATGATACTGTTTTTCAGATTGTTTCTAACACTTCTATATAGTTTATCATAGATTTAAATATTTAAATAGGGCATATAATTGTTCACAAGACGATATTCTTTAGTTTTATTTCATATAAATTCGTATATATGATAATTGGTTCTGGCGTTGGTTTTGGTTTATTGGCTATAAATATAACGCTCCCGGCGCGAAATTCTCTACCAGCCTTTTTCAAGACTTAAAATTTATATCTATGAAAAACCCTGGGGAAAAATATTACAACCTTTTTTCGAGATCAGAACCTGCGATTCCAATATCTCCCTATTCTATTCTTCAGGAAGGTAGTTGTAATATTTGGCTACGACTCCTGATAGTCACAGATTTCTATTCTTCAGGAAGGTAGTTGTAATATTTGGCTACGACTCCTGATAGTCACAGATTTCTATTCTTCAGGAAGGTAGTTTCGAACGCGCGACCCCCTGCTCTCTCGCCTGACATGTCATCATTACTGAATTTTACGTTTTTTAGTTCTGATCACCTCTTGTCATATGCAGATTTGCGCAATTTGTGTTTTTAACAGATTTCGCAAATCTGATATCCAAATTGCTTTACTTATATCATATTGAAAAGCAATTTAGGATGATAGGAGGCAGGTGCTCTTACCGGCAATTATGTATCCAGATTTCTCATGCCCATCCTTTAATAATACAGCTTTGCTGCAAATTGTTTTCTTTTGGAATGCATTTTCTTTTTTAAAAAGAAAAGACATACTGAGCTACGGGAGCATATTCTTATTATGAATTGATGCTTTTTATAAGTTATATATACCCACCGTTCATATATTTTATTATGAAGAAAAAATCAGCCAATATAATAAAAGTTGGTGTGGTTGTCGCTATAATCGGTGCTGTTGTGCAGATGGCAAAGGTCGCCAAGGATTTTCCATCACCTCTTGATTTTATTGGAGCCTTTATAGTATTCTGTGCTATACTTGTTATTGCCATTGCCGTGTTCTTAAGATACCTTTCATGATATTAATTAAACAAATTAATATCTTTGGGTTATAATTTGGTTATGGTTGATAGTGTTGAATATAGATACAGGCGCAGGCCTGCTGTCTATAGGTCTATTAGTGATATAAATCCAGAAACTGACACACGTGTCAGACTTATTGGCAGATTAACGCCAACTGAAACTGGATCAGTTATTTTAGATGATGGTGTTTCTTCTGTGGAAATAATAAATGAAGACAATATCCAAGTTATTCCTGGAACTGTCAGGGTATTTGCAAAAGTTGTTGCTTTGTATGAAAGCTTTGAGCTGAGGCTTGAACTGGTTCAGCGTATAGATGGAATTGATATTGAAATGTATAGAAACGTATTTTTGAAATCAAGGTCGTGAGTAAATGAAAAAAACCCATATTTCGAAAAAATTGATTTTGACAACCATTTCTGCAGTTATTGCATTAGCTGCTTATCTTGTTTCTAACCAGGCAGCTGATTCTCCGAATAATTTGCAAGGAAACTGGAAGATTATAACGAAAGTCATTGACGGAGATACTGTAGTTGCAGAAGGCGGAGATCACATAAGGCTGATTGGTATTGATTCTGATGAGAAAAATTATCCATGCTATGACCCTGCAAGACTGCGTCTTGAAGAGCTTGTCCTGAATAAAAAAGTTTATCTTGAGCCCGATGTGCAAGATCAGGATCAGTATAAAAGATATTTACGATATCTTATTCTAAACGACGAAAACATAAACATGAAAATGGTTGAAAAAGGATTCGCAGTTGCCAGATTTTATCCTGAAAATGTAAAATACAAGTCCGAAATTATAGCTGCAGAAAAATCAGCAATGGAGAATCATGTTGGATGCAAATGGAGTGTGGATTATTAAATGGGAAGTCATAATTTCGACATTTTATATCATACTGTCTTTATTTCTTTTAGATTTTTCAAAGCACGTTCAGCATGTTCAACAGCATAACATTTTATAGCGTCTTCACGGGAGAGATCTGTTAGATTCGTATCTGCCACAATACAATGATATTTCCAATCAAATCGTAATCGATCCAGGCTGTGGGACAAAACCTCTAAAATTCTAATTCAATAACATGAGATTATGCCAAACACCTTTGCATAACAATGCAGTATCAATTCTTTCATCTTTCTTCTGCCA
>Ga0209343_10009291_pt1 | contig 11315 bp, 13 predicted proteins | sample RifCSPlowO2_02_FD_184026 | JGI IMG/M metagenome (GOLD analysis project Ga0209343, IMG submission 184026) | Groundwater microbial communities from Rifle, Colorado - Rifle CSP2_plank lowO2_0.2 (SPAdes) (version 2) | ecosystem: Environmental > Aquatic > Deep subsurface > Groundwater | place... | reverse complement strand
TGGTGCGTAGCGCGATGGCCAGATCTATGTTGCCGTTGAAGCCGGGATAGCAAAAGGAATGTCAAGTCTTTAATAATTCCCTGCCCAGCCACGCTTCGATGTCACGCAGCTCTGCATCGCATACCGAGTGTGGCATAGTGTACTCATGCCATGCCACCGTATAGCCGAGTTCCAGCAAGGCATTTTTTGAAGCAGCCCCCAGCGCATAAGGCACAACCGTGTCGCTGCGCCCGTGCGCCATGAAGATCGGCGTACTCCGTGCGCCTGCCTGCGCTTCGCGGGCAACTGTTTCAGCCAATGGCAAATACGTCGAAAGCGCCAGCACCCCGCCCAGCGGGGCAGTTTGCCGCAATGCGGTGTGCAGCACGATGGCGCCGCCTTGGGAAAATCCGGCGAGAAAAATGTTGCCCGGTGCAATCCCGCGCGCCACTTCATGCGCAATCAGCGCCTCGATCGATGTCTGCGATTCACGGATTCCCGCCTCGTCCTGTTGCGCGCCGATATCCTGGCGGGTGATGTCGTACCAGGCGCGCATCACGAAGCCGCCGTTGATGGTGACCGGGCGTTGCGGCGCATGCGGAAAGATATAGCGCACTGCAACGGGCAGCTCCAGTTCGCCGGCAACGGGTACAAAATCCTGCCCGTCGGCGCCCAGGCCATGCAGCCAGATGATGCTGTGCCGCGGCTGTTTGCCGGATTCGAGCATGATGTGCGGAAGAAGAGCAGTCATGGTTTTGCGATACCGGTTATGTCAGCCCGGCGCTACATTGGCTCGTGGATCATTTCTTTCAGCACCTGAAAAATCTCGCGATAGCTCTTGGGCGGCTTGCCGGCCTCCTGCTCCTTTTTGGCGTTGCGGATCAGCGCGCGCAGGTGCTGCACGTCGGTCTGCGGATAGGCGGCGAGCAGTTCGGTCAGCGCGCCATCGCTTTCCAGCAGGCGGTCACGCCAGCGCTCCAGTTGGTGCAGGTGGGCAGTGTGCTGTTGCGAGTAGCCTTTCCATGCGCTCAGTTTGGCGATGATGGGCGCGGGATCCACGCCGCGCATCAATTTGCCGATGTATTGCATCTGGCGGTTTCGCGCACCGAACTTGCTGATGCGATGCATTTCGCGTATCGCATCGCGCAGGGTTTCCGGCAGATCGAGTTGCGCGAGCTGGTCCTTGCCGAGTTCAACCAGTTCCGCGCCGAGGTCCTGCAGGTCGAGCATCTGCTGCTTGATCTTGGTTTTGCTGGGCGGCAGCTCCGGTTCTTCGTCATCCCGGTCGTGTTGGTGGTGCTGGTTCATGGCGTGCGGCCTGTCTGTAAGATGCTGCTATGATACCGCCTTTCATTGTTCTACCGCTTCCGTTATGAGCATACTCGCACCATCCGCCGCACACGCCATCCAACCGGCTCGTGACAGGTTTTCCAACTCTGCCGACAGTTTGCGCAACATCGCCCAGGACATGTTGGCGTATGCAAAACAGCGCGGCGCATCGGCGGCGTCTGCCGATGTTTCCGAAGGGTTCGGCCAGGCGGTCACCGTGCGCCAGGGCGAGGTGGAGACCATCGAATACAATCGCGACAAGGGACTGGGCATCACCGTTTATATCGGCCAGCAGCGCGGCAATGCCAGCACCTCGGATTTTTCGCAGCAGGCGGTGCGCGATACGGTGGATGCCGCCTTGTCGATTGCGCGCTATACCGCGAAGGATGATTGCTCCGGTTTGCCCGATGCCGACATGCTGGCACACGATCTTCCAGACCTCGATCTGTACCATCCCTGGGATTTGCCGGTGGACGATGCGATCGGGTTGGCGAAGCGCTGCGAACAGGCCGCGCTGGAGACGGATGCGCGCATCAACAACTCGGAAGGTGCGACGGTGAACGTGCATGAGGCGCAGTTCGTGCATGCCAACAGTCTGGGATTTGTGGGCGGCTACCCATCTTCGCGCCATAGCATCAGTTGCGCGGTGATCGCCGGCAAGGACGACGCGATGGAACGCGACTATTGGTACAACGTGGCGCGCGACGCCAGAGATTTGCAGGACGCAGAACAGGTCGGGCGCATCGCGGCGCAGCGCACGGTACGCCGCCTGAACGCGCGCCAGCTCGACACCATGCAGGTGCCGGTGCTGTTCGAGGCGCCGATAGCATCGGGTTTGCTCGGGCATTTCGTCGGCGCGGTGAGCGGCGGCAGCCTGTATCGCAAATCCTCGTTTCTGCTCGACCAGATGGATCAGCCGGTTTTCGCGCCGCACATCAACATCGAAGATATTCCCGACATTCGCAAAGGACTGGCCTCCAGCCCGTTCGACGACGAGGGCGTGCGGGTGCAGACGCGCCGCATCATCGAAGACGGCGTGCTGCGCGGCTACTTTCTCGGAACTTATTCGGCACGCAAACTCGGCCTGCGCACCACGGGCAACGCGGGCGGCAACCACAACCTGATCCTGAAAGCGTCCGGCGGATCATCCGGCGAACTGGATTTTGCTGCGCTGCTGAAACAAATGGGGCGCGGCCTGCTGGTTACCGAGTTGCTCGGCCAGGGAGTGAACCATGTCACCGGCGACTATTCGCGCGGCGCGGCAGGCTTCTGGGTGGAGGGCGGCGAGATCCAGTATCCGGTACAGGAGATCACCATCGCCGGGAACCTGAAAGACATGTACCGCAACATCGTCGCCGCCGGCAGCGACATCCTGGTGCAGGGTTCGCGCCAGTGCGGGTCGATTTTGGTGGAAGGTATGACTGTCGCGGGACGCTAGGGCTGCGTGGTAGAATTCGCGCCTTTCCCATTTCCCAATCTTCAGGACTAATTCGCCATGTTCTCCAGAAAAAATACCATCGCCAGCGTCGATCCGGAATTGTGGGCCGCGATCCAGAACGAAAACCGCCGCCAGGAAGACCATATAGAGCTGATCGCCTCGGAAAACTACACCAGCCCGGCGGTGATGGAGGCGCAGGGCAGCCAGTTGACCAACAAGTATGCCGAAGGGTATCCGGGCAAGCGTTATTACGGCGGCTGCGAGTATGTGGACATTGCCGAGCAGCTGGCGATCGACCGCGCCAAGGCGCTGTTTGGCGCGGAGTACGCCAATGTGCAACCGAATTCCGGTTCGCAGGCAAACCAGGCGGTGTACATGTCGGTGCTGAAACCCGGCGACACCATTCTCGGCCTGTCGCTGGCGCACGGCGGACATTTGACGCACGGCGCATCGGTCAATGCCAGCGGCAAGCTGTATCACGCCATCCAGTACGGCCTGAACGAAAAGGAAGAAATCGACTATGATCAGGTACAGGCGCTGGCGATGGCGCACAAGCCGAAGATGATCGTGGCGGGTGCGTCGGCCTATGCGCTGGTGATCGACTGGAAACGCTTCCGCGCGATTGCCGACAGCGTCGGCGCGTACCTGTTCGCGGACATGGCGCATTACGCCGGGCTGGTTGCGGCGGGGGTATACCCCAGCCCCGTCGGCATCGCGGACTTTGTCACCACCACTACCCACAAGACCCTGCGCGGCCCGCGCGGCGGCGTAATCCTCGCCAAGGCGGAGTTTGAAAAGGTGCTGAACTCGGCGATTTTCCCCGGCATTCAGGGCGGCCCATTGATGCACGTGATCGCCGCCAAGGCGGTGGCGTTGAAAGAGGCGGCCAGCAAGGAATTCAAGGCATACCAGAAACAGGTGGTGGACAATGCGCGCGTGATGGCGATGGTGTTGCACGAGCGCGGCCTGCGCATCGTCTCCGGGCGCACCGACAGCCATTTGTTCCTGGTCGATTTGCAGGCCAAGAATATTACCGGCAAGGATGCCGAAACCGTGCTGGGACGCGCGCATATCACGGTGAACAAGAATGCCATCCCCAATGACCCGCAAAAACCGTTCGTCACCAGCGGCATTCGTATCGGCAGCCCGGCGATCACCACGCGCGGTTTCACGGAGCTGGAAGCAGAGAAGCTGGCGCACCTGATCGCCGACGTGCTGGAAGCGCCGAACGACGCCGCAGTGATCGCGCGCGTGGCGGGCGAAGTGAAGCAGTTGTGCGTAAAGTTTCCGGTGTATGGAGCATAAGAGCAGGATTGAGGAGCGAGGATTGAGGAGCGAGCTAAAACCAGTTCTCAGCTCCGCAATCTTCGCTTTTGCTCAATCCTCAATCCTCGCTCCTCAATCCTGATGAAGTGCCCATTCTGCAAAGGCGACAGCACCCAGGTGGTGGATACCCGCGAAAGCGAGGAGGGCGACAGCATTCGCCGCCGCCGCCGTTGTCTGTCATGTGACCGACGCTTTACTACTTACGAGACGGTGGAGTTGCGTATGCCGCAGGTGGTCAAGCAGAACGGCATGCGCTGCGAATTCGACGACGAGAAACTGCGCACCAGCTTCAGTCGCGCGCTGCACAAGCGCCCGGTGCCGACCGAGCTGGTGGATGCGGCAATCGATCATGTGACGCAAAAAGTTTTCGCATTGGGCGAGCGCGAAGTCGACTCGCGCCAGATCGGCGAGATGGTGATGAAAGAGTTGTTGAAGCTCGACAAGGTGGCTTATATTCGCTTTGCCTCGGTATACAAGAGTTTCCAGGACGTCGGCGATTTCACCGAAGCAGTCGAGGCGGTGCGCAAGTCGCCGGCGCGCAGGACTGCCGGCCGCGTCAGGAAGTAACATGAACACCGCGCAGGACAGTCAGTGGATGGCGCGGGCGATCAGGCTGGCCGAGCGCGGCCTGTATACCACCAGCCCCAATCCGCGTGTCGGTTGTGTGCTGGTGAAGGGCGATGCGGTCGCCGGCGAGGGCTGGCATCAGCGCGCCGGCGAGCCGCACGCCGAAGTGCATGCGCTGCGCGAGGCGGGCGACGCGGCGCGCGGCGCGACGGCTTATGTCACGCTGGAGCCGTGCAGCCATCATGGCCGCACACCGCCCTGCGTTGAGGCCTTGATCGAAGCGGGCGTGGCGCGCGTGGTGGTGGCGGCGCAGGACCCGAATCCGCAGGTGGCGGGCGCGGGTATCGCGCGGCTGCGCGCGGCCGGCATCGCGGTGGAAAGCGGGCTGATGGAAACGGAAGCGCGCGAACTGAATATCGGCTTTTTTGCGCGCATGACACGCGGCACACCGTGGCTGCGCAGCAAGATTGCCATGAGCCTGGATGGGCGCACTGCATTAAACAATGGCAAGAGCCAATGGATTACCGGCGCGGCGGCGCGGCGCGACGTGCAGCACTGGCGCGCGCGCTCCTGCGCGGTGCTGACCGGTATCAATACGGTACTGGCGGACGATGCGCGGTTGAATGTGCGCGAGATAGAGAGCAGTCGCCAGCCGTTGCGCGTGGTGCTGGACAGTGGCTTGCAGATACCTTTGTCGGCGCGCATGCTGCAACCACTCCCCTCTCCCGCGGGCGGGAGAGGGGCTGGGGGTGAGGGGCGGGGTTTGATTTACATCGCCGCTCAGCATGCGGAAAAAAGTACCATGCTGCGCGACCTCGGCGCGGAGGTTGTCATGCTGCCGGATGCAGCGGGAAGAGTGGACCTGGTTGCGGTGCTGCGCGACCTCGCGCAACGGGGATGCAACGAGGTGCTGGTGGAGGCGGGCAGCACGTTGAACGGCGCATTGCTGCGCGCCGGGCTGGCCGATGAACTGTTGTTGTATCTGGCGCCCCAGTTGCTGGGCGATGCGGCACGCGGCGTGGCGCAACTGGGTGAGCTGACCGGCCTGGAGCAACGTATTGATCTCGGGTGGCAGGATATACGCCAGGTCGGCGAAGACCTGCGTGTTTTGGCAAAAGTGAAAAAGGATTAAATCATGTTCAGTGGAATTGTTGCAGATGTCGGTCTGATCAACCGCGCGGATGACCGCGACGGCGGCCTGCGTTTGAGTGTGGCAGCGGGATCGCTCGGCATGGATGATGTGCAGATCGGCGACAGCATCGCGGTAAATGGCGTATGCCTCACGGTGATCGCCATCAACGGCAATGAATTTACCGTCGACGTGTCGCGCGAGACACTGGATTGCACCGTCGGTCTGGAGCGGCAGGGCGGCCACGTCAATCTGGAAAAGGCGCTGCGCCTGTCGGACCGATTGGGCGGGCACATGGTGAGCGGGCATGTGGACGGCGTGGGCGAAGTCATCGCGTTCAAGGATATCGGCGAAAGCTGGCAGTTGGCGGTGCGCGCGCCGCAGCAGCTGGCGAAATACATCGCGGTGAAGGGCTCCATCACCATCAACGGTGTGAGCCTGACGGTGAACAAGGTCGCGGGTGCGGAATTTGAGGTGAACCTGATCCCGCATACGCTGGAGGTGACGACGCTGGATGAGTTGAAAGCGGGCGCTAAAGTGAATCTGGAGATTGATTTGATTGCGCGCTATGTCGAGCGCATGATGACGGCGGAGAAAGAATAATAATGCCCAACATAGCACCGATACAGGAAATTATCGCGGAGATACGCGCCGGGCGCATGGTCGTGCTGGTGGATGAGGAAGACCGCGAGAATGAGGGCGATTTGCTGTTCGCCGCCGAATTTGTCACGCCGGAGAAAATCAACTTCATGGCCAAGCATGGCCGCGGGCTGATCTGCCTGACATTGACTCAGGCGCATTGCCGGCAATTGAACCTGCCGTTGATGGTGCGCGACAATGGTTCGCCGCTTGGCACCAACTTCACGTTGTCCATCGAGGCGGCATCTGGCGTGACCACCGGCATTTCTGCGGCTGACCGCGCACGCACCATCCAGGCGGCGGCCAACCGGGACGCGCAGCCGTCCGATATCGTGCAGCCCGGCCATATTTTCCCGCTGATGGCGCAAAACGGCGGGGTGCTGGTGCGCGCCGGACACACCGAGGCGGGCTGCGATCTGGCGCAACTGGCCGGATTGACGCCGGCGGCGGTGATCTGCGAAATTCTCAAGGACGACGGCGAGATGGCGCGGCTGCCGGATCTGATTGAATTTGCCAAGCAGCACCAGATCAAGATCGGCACGATTGCCGACTTGATCGAATATCGCAGCCATAACGAAAAACTGGTCGAACGCGTGGCGCAACGCAGCGTGCAGACGGCTTACGGCCTATTCGATTTGTTTACTTACGTGGACAAGACTACGCAACGTGCCCATCTGGCCCTGCGCAAGGGCGAGATTTGTTCAGATGCCGAGACTCTGGTGCGCGTGCATGAACCGCTGTCGGTGATGGATTTCCTGGAGCAGGTTGACTACTCGCACTCGACCAGCGTGCACGATGCGCTGAAAAAAATCAGCCAATCCCCGTGCGGCGTGCTGGTGTTGATGCACCACGGGGAAACTTCGCAGGATTTGCTGACGCGCGCTGCCGCAACGCAGGAGGCGCATCCGGTGTTGCGCTGGGACCCGCGCAGTTACGGCATCGGCGCGCAAATCCTGCGCGATCTCGGCGTGGGCAAGATGCGCCTGCTGGCGACGCCGCGCAAGCTGCCCAGCATGACCGGCTTTGGCCTGGAAGTGGTTGGTTACGCCTCTCACGAATAAAGGAAATTACCCAATGAAAGAGCTTGAAAAAAATCTTGACGGCAGCGGCCTGCGTATCGGCATCGTGCAAAGCCGTTTCAATACCGAAGTATGCGAAGGGTTGCTCGGCGCGTGTCGCACGCAACTGGTGCAACAGGGTGTCGCAGAGGCCGACATTACGCTGGCCACCGTGCCGGGCGCGCTGGAAATTCCGCTGGCGCTGCTGAGCATGGCAGAGAGCGAAAGATTTGACGCGCTGATTGCGCTGGGGGCGGTGATACGCGGCGACACCTATCATTTCGAGGTGGTATCCAACGAGTCGGCGCGCTGTGTGAATGAAGTCCAACTGGCCTGCGGCGTGCCGGTTGCCAATGCAATTCTTACCACGGATACCGATGAGCAGGCGATTGAGCGTATGCATGTCAAGGGCGGCGAGGCTGCGTTGGTGGCCATCGAGATGGCCAACCTGCTGAAAGGCCTGGCGTGAGCAAGGCTGCGGTCAGCAGTGAAGCCAAAGATGTCAAGAATAAGAGTCCGCGCCATCGTGCGCGCGAACTGGCCTTGCAGGGCGTTTATCAATGGCGTGTCACCGCTGGCGAAGCGGCGCAAATCGAAAAGCAGATTCATGATGAAAAAAATCTTGGCCGCTACGACAAGGAACTGTTTTCCAAACTGCTGCGCGGTACCTTGAGCCAGCACGCCAGTCTTGAAGCGTTGCTCGCTCCATATCTCGACCGGCCGCTTGCCGAACTCAGCCCGGTGGAGTTTTCCGTGCTGCTGCTGGGCGCGTTTGAATTGTCGCAACACTTCGAAGTGCCCTACAAGGTCGTCATCAACGAAGCGGTCGAGCTGGCCAAGACCTTCGGCGGCACCGATGGCCACAAATATGTGAACGGCGTGCTTGACAAGCTGGCGCCGCAGGTGCGCACGGCGGAATTTGCCGGAATAGCCGCTAGTCGTTAGTCGCTAATCGTTAGATAATTCGCAGGTCGGGCTCCGCCCGACAGCAATATGCGGTGGGTGGAACCCGCCCTACAAACCATGTCCGAATTCGACCTGATCCGCCGCTATTTCACCCGCGCTACGCCCGGTGCGATGCTCGGCGTGGGCGACGATGCCGCGCTGCTGCAAGTGAGCGCAGGCAATGTGCTGGCGGTGTCCACGGACATGCTGGTAAGCGGCACGCACTTTCTTCCCGATGCCGATCCGTTTCTGCTGGGGCACAAGATCCTGGCGGTGAACCTGTCTGATCTGGCGGCGATGGGCGCCGCGCCGCGCTGGGCGATGCTGGCGATTGCGCTGCCCCCTAAAGATGATGGGGGGGCGGATGAAGTGTGGCTGGCGCAATTCAGTGCGGGTTTTTTCGCGCTGGCGCAGCAGCATGGTGTGGAGCTGGTCGGCGGCGACACCACGCGCGGGTCGCTCAATCTGTGCGTGACCATCCTCGGAGAAGTGCCTGCGCAACAGGCGTTGCGCCGCAGTGGTGCGCAGGCCGGCGATGAAATCTGGGTGTCCGGTTGCCTGGGTGATGCAGCATTGGCGCTGGCGCATCTGCAAGGCCGCATCGCATTGTCCGCCGCCGAACTCGCCGCCTGCCTGCCAGCGCTGCACCGGCCGCAGCCGCGCGTGGAGCTGGGGCTGGCGTTGCGCGGCATCGCCAGCAGCGCCATCGATATTTCCGACGGCCTGCTCGCCGATTTCGGGCACATCCTTGATGCATCGCAGATGGGGGCGGAGATTGAGTTTGCGGCGTTGCCAGTCTCGCCGACTCTGCGTGGGCATGCTGTTGGAGCGAATGAATTACTGGCAAGGCAATGCATCCTGTCCGGCGGCGATGACTATGAACTGTGCTTTACCGTTCCGGCAGCGCGTCATGCAGAAGTGGAGAGCATATCAGCGCGGCTCAACCTGCCGCTGACCCGTATCGGGAAAATTGTTGCAGGGCGCGGTTGTATCATGCACGATGCGGCGGGCAATCCGATCAACATCGAGGCTCGCGGTTATGACCATTTTCGGTGAATTGCTCGTCAAGCCCGGCTGGCGATTCCTGCTGAGCCATCCTGCACACCTGCTGTCGTTCGGTTTCGGCAGCGGGCTGGCGCGCAAGGCGCCCGGCACATTCGGCACGCTGGTGGCTTTTCCGTTGTATTGGGCTCTCTCGCTCCGATTGACCGATTTGGGGATTTTTCTCATTCTGGTTTTGGCATTCGCCGTCGGCGTGTGGGTATGCGGCTTTACCGGCAAGGCCATGGGTGCCGCCGATTACAGCGGCATCGTGTGGGACGAGATCGTGGCATTTCTGCTGGTGCTGTTCTTCACGCCGCCCGGCTGGTATTGGGCACTACTGGCTTTTACGCTGTTCCGCTTTTTCGACATCGTCAAGCCGCAGCCGATCCGTTATTTCGACAGCCACTGGCATGGCGGCCTGGGCGTGATGTTTGATGATCTGCTTGCCGCCGGCTATACCCTGTTATGCATGGCAATCGTCAAAAGTTTACTGCAGTGACCAATGGTTTGCGCTGCCTGGCTTGCACCATGCTGCTTTTCATGGGTGCTTGGGCGCAGGCGGCTGATTTCTCCGGCAAGGTGATCGCCGTGCTGGACGGCGATACGCTGCTGGTGCTGCGGGGCGGGAAGCCGGTGAAGGTACGTCTCGCCGAAATAGATGCGCCGGAGAAAGCGCAGCCCTACGGTGCAGCGTCGCAGGAATCGCTGGCTGGGTTGGTGATGGGCAGGCAGGTGCGCGTGGCGAGCCGTGCCGTGGACGATTACGGGCGGCTGGTGGCAACGGTGTCGATTGACGAAGCCAACGTGAATCACGAGCAGCTCAGGCGCGGCATGGCGTGGGAGTATTCACGCTTCCATAGCAATCGCGAGCTGATGGCGTTGCAGCGCGATGCACAACAGGCCAGACGCGGATTGTGGGCGGGCGACGCCATCGAACCATCGCAATGGCGCAAGCAACACCCCGGCAGTTTGGCAGCGCAACCTTCCCTGGCCGTTTTACCCGCTTCCGCGCCTGCTATCGCAATACCCGCCACCTCCGCTTGTGGCAATAAAAAGCATTGCCCGGAAATGAGCTCATGCGAAGAAGCCCGGTATTACTTTGCAAAGTGTGGCGTCAAAACAGTGGATGGCGATGATGATGGGCTGCCATGCGAGAAGCTTTGCGTTTCTCAATGAAGGGGTAAGCTGTTAGGCGGGGGTTCCCAGCTTCTCCAGCAATACCCGCAATGCCTTGCCGCGATGACTGATGGCGTGTTTCTGTTCACGCTCCAGTTGCGCGCTGGTCTTGCCGAGCTCGGGTAGCCAGAATAGCGGGTCGTAGCCGAACCCGCCTTCGCCAACTGGTTGCAATGCAATCTCGCCATGCCATTCACCTTCGGCGATCAGCGGCTGCGGGTCGTCGGCATGGTGCAGCAGTACCAGCACGCAGTAGTAATGCGCGCGACGATCCGCCACGTCTCGCATATCCTGCAGCAGTTTTTCGTTATTGCGCTCATCCGATTTTGGATTGTCACCGGCATAACGTGCAGACAGCACGCCGGGCGCGCCGCCCAATGCCGCAACACAGATGCCGGAATCGTCCGCCAGTGCGGGCAGGCCGCTCAGGCGGTTGACATGGCGCGCCTTGGCGAGCGCGTTTTCGATGAAGGTATAGTGCGGCTCTTCGGCTTCTTCAATACCGAGCTGCGCCTGCGTCAGGACCTCGATGCCGAGCGGTTGCAGCAGGAACTGAAATTCACGCAGCTTGCCGGGATTGTTGGAGGCGAGGACGAGTTTATTCATGGCTTAATTTCCCTCTTCCCTAGCCCCTCTCCCACAAGTGGGCGAGGGGAATGGCTTCCCTCTCCCCGGGGGGAGAGGG
>Ga0209343_10009290_pt1 | contig 11316 bp, 6 predicted proteins | sample RifCSPlowO2_02_FD_184026 | JGI IMG/M metagenome (GOLD analysis project Ga0209343, IMG submission 184026) | Groundwater microbial communities from Rifle, Colorado - Rifle CSP2_plank lowO2_0.2 (SPAdes) (version 2) | ecosystem: Environmental > Aquatic > Deep subsurface > Groundwater | place: Rifle... | reverse complement strand
GATCGAACCCAAAGTCGCCCAGGGGAATAAAACTACCAACATTACTGTTGTCTTTCCGGAGAAAGTTTTAGGCAAAGACAAATCCCAGGAGTTTAGTTTGGAGTTTACCACCACCGACTTTGCCCGTCGCTTAGGCAATGTTTGGGAGTTAAGTATCCCCAAACTGGCAAAGTCCGAAGACTTAAACAGTTACAACCTAACTCTAACGATCCCGTCAAGTTTCGGCCAGGCGGCCACTTTCACGCCGACTCCGGTCAGCCAAACGGCGACCGACGGCGTGACGGTTTACCGCTTTAAAGCCGAGTCGCTCTACCAAAGCGGCATTTCCGCCACTTTCGGCCGGGAGCAGTGGTATGATTTCGACCTCGACTATCATCTGAACAACCCCAATTTTTATCCCATCGAAACCGAGATCGCCCTGCCGCCGGATACCGCCTGGCAGCAGGTGCTTTACCAAACTCTTGAGCCGCAACCAGCCAACATTCGGGTCGACCCCGACGGCAACTGGCTGGCGACTTACAAGCTGGGCCCGTCGGCCAATCTGGACGTGATCGCTACCGGTTCAGCCACGCTCTATTTACAGCCGCGCGCCGACTATCCCTGGGGCCTTAACCAAAACGTCGACTATTTAAAGCCGCTAAAGTACTGGGAGTCGGACCAAACCAGGATTAAAACTTTGGCCGAAGAGTTAAAGACGCCGCGGCAGATTTACGACTACGTTGTCGACAACTTAATTTATGACTACGGTCGTTTGGGCGAATCCACCACCCGCCTGGGCGCGGCCAACGCCCTGGACAACCAGGATTCGGCTTTGTGCATGGAGTTTACCGATCTGTTTATCGCCCTGGCACGCGCCCGGGGCATTCCCGCCCGGGCGGTCAACGGCTATGCCTATACCGACAACTCCAGTCTGCGGCCTTTAAGTTTAAAGCAGGACGTGCTCCACGCCTGGCCGGAATACTATGATCAGGAACGTCAGTTGTGGCGGCCGGTCGACCCAACATGGGGTAATACCACCGGCGGCGTCGATTATTTTGCCCAGACCGACCTCAATCACTTTGCTTTTGTGATTTTGGGCGAAGACTCGAGCTATCCGATTCCCGCCGGCGCCTACAAAACCAACGACCAACCCGCCAAGAACGTAGCGGTTAACTTCGGCCGGAGCGTCCTGCCCGAGCCTCAGGTTGAAGTCGAGTTTAACTTGCCCCGGGAAAGTCTGGCCGGAGTTAATCTGACCGGAAAAATCATTGTCAAAAATACCGGCAACGTCGCTTTGTATAAACTGCCTTTAGAACTGACCACTCAATTCCTTAAAGCCAAACCCTCAAGCTGGGAAATTGCTTTCCTGCCGCCCAAAAGCCAAACCGAGGTCGAGTTTTCCTTGCCGGCTTCTGCCTGGAATAGCCGCTTTACCGAGACTTTAACTGCCAGCACCAAGCTCGGGCAAACGTCTCGCTCCCTGACGCTGACTCCGGCTTACAACCTGGTCTTTGGCAGCCGGGCTTTTCGCTTGGCGGTTTTGAGTTTTGGCGGACTAATTGTGTTAAAATTGGTTTATGCGCGACTGGTTAAGGCAAGGCCTGTTAAATAGTTTTTCTTTATATCTGGTGGCCGCGGTTTATCCGGGCTTAATCATCCCCAAAACTTTGTGGCAGTTACTTTGGGTGGGAGTTACTTTTACCCTGTTAAATTATTTAGCCAAACCGCTGATTAAACTGATTTTACTGCCTTTAAACCTGCTCACCCTGGGGTTACTGTCCTGGTTAAGCGGAGTCTTAGTTTTGGTGATTGCCGTCAGATTACTGCCGACTCTTCAAGTCGTTCCCGCACTCATTCCCGCCTGGCAACAATCGGGCTTTTCCGTTCCCGCCTTGAGCCTCAACCTATGGTTGAGTTTTATCTTGACCAGTCTCAGTCTTAGTTTGGTTTATAAATTACTCGATGGGATTTTATGCCCGGATTGATCATTATCCAGATTCTGGTGGCCTTGAGCTTAATCGCTCTGATTCTGCTTCAAGCCAAAGGCGGGGGATTGGGGACGGCCTTCGGCGGTCAAAGCCAGGTTTACCACACCAAGAAAGGCGTCGAGAAAATCGTCTTTTACCTGACGATCGGCCTGACGCTGTTGCTCACGGTTTTGGCCCTAATTAACCTGAAGCTATGATTTTTACCCGGCCGTTTCGCAAACCCTGGTGGTGGCTGAAATCGTTTTTTCAAAAGCAAAAAAAACTAATTTTGTCGGGAGGCCTCATCGGCATCGGCATCTTTCTTTTATTAAAAAACGTCCTGCCGCTTTTGCCCCAGCTTAAACCCAAAACTAAAATCGGCATTGTCGGCCAGTATACTTTAAATACCTTACCGCTGTCAGTCACTCAAACTCTGGGACGGGGGTTGTTTCGGCTGACGCCGGAGGGCGAAGTGGAACCGGACCTGGCGCAAAACTGGCAGGTCAATCACGAAGAAACCCAATACCTGGTTTACCTGGCACCGGACCTGTTTTGGAACGACTCCAGCCCGATCTTGTCGACCGACTTAACTTTCGATCTGCCCGATGTCACCGTCGCTTATCCTGATGAAACCACCATCGAATTTCAGCTGACCCAGCCCTATTCTCCATTCCTGACGCTTTTAACCCGGCCGGTATTTAAAAATAAAACCATCGGCGCCGGGGACTACTCGATTAAATCGATCGGCCGGCAAGGTCAGTTTTTAAAAAGCCTCCGGTTATCCGGATCGGCTAACGAGATCGATTATAAGTTTTATCTATCCCACCAAGCCGCTTGGCTGGGGTTTAAGCTGGGGGAAGTTGACCGTTTGGATAACCTGATTATCAATCCTTTGGACGAGCACTGGCAGAAAAAAGTCAATCTCGAGTCGCGCTTAAATAAACAAGCCTATCTGGGTGTTCTATTTAACGTCAGCGACCCGCTCTTATCCAATAAATCACTCCGCCAGGCATTGGCCTACGCGGTCAAAAATAAATCCCCCGACCCAGCCAGCCGGGCCTTATCGCCGATCTCGCCCGATTCCTGGGCCTACAACCCCGGCGTCAAGCCTTACGACTTCAATGCCCAGCAGGCCCGGGACCTGCTCCCCAGCGATCAACTGGAGCTGACTTTGGGCACCAGCGTCTCGTTTTTAAGCCTGGCGGAAACGATTGCCCAGGACTGGCAGGAAACTTTAAAAATTAAGGTCAACGTCAAAAGCGTCAACAGCTTGGAGCCCGACTGGCAGGCGATCCTGGTCGCCCAGGAAATTCCTTTGGACCCGGACCAGCACGCCCTCTGGCACTCGACCCAAAAAAGCAACATTACCCATTATTCCGATCTGAAAGTGGATAAACTTTTGGAAGACGGCCGGCAGATTTCCGACAAAAGCCAAAGAAAAGAAATCTATCAGGATTTTCAGCGCTTTATTGTCGAAGACTCCCCGGCAATTTTCCTCTCCCACCCCACCACCTACACGATCTCCAGAAAGTAACTACGAAGACAGTCTTCGTAGGTCCTATAGTGAGCCCGGAGCGATTCGAACGCTCGGCCAAACGATTAAGAGTCGTTTGCTCTACCACTGAGCTACGGGCCCGTGTGCGCCTGGAGGGATTTGAACCCCCAATCCCTTCGTCCGAAGCGAAGTGCTCTATCCGTTGAGCCACAGGCGCCTAGAGACGATTATACACTAAGTTTTCAGACCATTTTATGATATAATCCGAAAATGCCAACTGAAAATATCATTTTTGCAGCCAACTGGAAATTGGGTAGACACTTTTGGTCAGAAAAGAAAAGAATTAATAAAATCAGGCAACCTCATCATTGTTGCTCCGCCACTGGAACTTCTTTCTACGGTTGCTGATCAGATTGCCGCCTATGGACTGTCAATTGCCGTGGCTGCTCAGGATTTAGATCTAAGAGCAGAATCCTTGATTCATGATTCAAACGGAGTTAAACATACAGGCCAAGTTAATGTCGCCGCTTTAATCGCCGATTGTGCCGAGTACATTATTTTGGGACACTCGGAAACTAGAGTAGACAAATTGCTAACCGATAGTGATGTGAATTTAAGATTAGATATTGCCAGAAAACATAATCTTAAACCAATTGTTTGTGTGGCCAATATCACGCAAGCCGAATCCATAGCCCGGCACGACTCGCATTTTTCAGGAATAATTGCCTATGAACCGCCGGGAAATATTGGCACCGGCCAGGCTGCCAAACCAAAAGATGCTAATAATGTCTGCCGTCAAATTTTAAGGATGTATCCGTCTGCAAGCATGTTATATGGAGGCAGTGTTCTTAGTACAAACATTGCCGGTTTTTTAGCCCAAGATTCAATTAATGGAGTTTTGGTAGGGAATAAAAGCAGCGGAGTTGCTTTTTTTCAAGATATCATTCGGGCTGTGCAGTTCTAATTACTAACAAGCACCCTCTCTTCAAGAAAATCTGGGCGATTTTACCGGTCATGACGTTGCTCACACCCCGGCCAAAGCCGAACTTCAAGGAATCTCCTTGTAGGCGCCACTTGAGGCCAGAAGTGGTGACACCGGAACAGTCGGACAAGAGGGGAATCAGGGAAACCAGATCACCCGGTTTGCCTACAAGGATAATCCTTGTAGTGACAAAATACAGAGTTTGCTGGCCCTCAATAATGGTGAAGTTAAAGCGATAACCCAGAAAAATATTAGTCAGTAAGTGGTCCAGACGGCTGCCCAAAACCCCGACTAAAACTATATCTTTAAAACCGTGTTTGACGCAGTAATCCAGAGCAAACTCGGTATCGGTCAGGTCCTGGGACTGTTTGTATAAGGCTTTGGCTTTTGGTTTCGGGTAGGAGTCAAAGTCACCGATAACCAAATCCGGACGGCGCTTGAGGCGCAAAATCAGTTTAGTGCCGCCGTCAACGCCGATCAAAAAGTCACTCTTCTTGAGGTACAAACGGGGCAGTCGAGCCAGATCACCATTGATGAATAAAACCGCCCTTTTGACCATAAGCAATTATAGCCTTATAATGAAAGGTTTATGCCGAAATTCAAACTCCAAGCAGACTTCAAACCGACCGGCGACCAGCCACAAGCGGTTAAAACGCTTGTGGCCAGCCTCAAGCAGGGCAAAAAGCACCAGACGCTTCTGGGAGTCACCGGTTCCGGCAAAACCTTCACCATCGCCAACGTCATCCAAACCGTCCAAAGGCCGACTTTGGTCATTTCCCACAATAAAACTCTGGCCGCCCAGCTCTACCAGGAATTCCGCGATTTCTTTCCCGACAACGCCGTGTCTTATTTTGTCTCTTATTACGACTATTATCAACCCGAAGCTTACCTGCCCAAAACCGACACTTACATCGAAAAAGAAACCGACATCAACGACGAGATCGACAAACTCCGGCTCTCGGCTACGGCTAACTTGCTGACCAGGCCGGACACAATTGTCGTCGCCTCGGTCTCCTGTATTTACAACCTGGGTTCGCCGGTCGAGTACGGCCGCTATATTTTGGAGTTGATCGAAGGCCAGGTGATTGACAAAACTACGGTTCTTGCCCGTCTTTCCGACTTGCAGTACGAACGCAACGACTACGGGTTAAAACGGGGAGTCTGGCAGCTAAAAGGCGAGACTTTGCTGATCTACCCGGCTTACACCGATTACTGCCTCAAGTTGACGCTTTTGGACAATCAAATTGAAACCATGACCCGGGTCGATCCGGTCAGCTTTGAGCCCTTGCCGGATACCCGGCCATCGCCCAAACGGGAAGTGATTTACCCGGCCAAACATTATCTGACCAACCCGATTACCCAAAAACAGGCGTTAGCCCAAATCCGCCACGATTTGGCCTTGCGCCTCAAAGAATTTAAAAGCCGGAACCAGCTGGTCGAAGCTTTTCGCTTGGAGCAAAAAGTCAACTACGATCTGGATATGATCGAGTCACTGGGATTTGTCAACGGCATTGAAAATTACTCCCGCTATTTTGACGGCAGAAGTCCGGGCGAGCCGCCGTTTAGCTTATTGGATTATTTTCCCAAAGACTTTCTGGTGGTGATCGACGAATCGCACATGAGCTTGCCGCAAATCAGAGGCATGTATCGCGGCGACCAATCGAGAAAGCAAACGCTGATTGATTACGGTTTTCGTCTGCCAGCGGCTATCGACAACCGGCCGTTAAAATGGCTGGAGTTTTTAGCCCGGGTGCCCCAGGCGATTTACGTTTCGGCCACCCCGAACGAATGGGAGCTATCGCAAAGCGGCCCAGCGGTCGAACAGCTAATCCGCCCCACCGGCCTTACCGATCCGACAATCGACATCCGCCCCAGCCAAGGCCAAATCCGGGATTTGATCAAAGAAATAAAGAAACGGGTGGCCAAAAAAGAACGGGTACTGGTGACCACTTTGACCAAAAAAAACAGCGAGGCCTTAAGCACCTACCTTCAGGGTGAAACCCTGAAGGTCCAGTATCTCCACAGCGGCGTTAAAACTTTAGAACGCTCGGATATTTTGGCCGATTTGCGCAGGGGTAACTTTGACGTTCTGGTGGGTATTAACCTGCTGCGCGAGGGCCTGGATCTGCCCGAAGTCAGTCTGGTAGCCATCTTGGACGCCGACAAAGAAGGTTTTTTGCGCTCGGACACTGCTTTGATCCAAACCATGGGCCGGGCCGCCCGCCATCTTTCCGGCCGGGTAATCATGTACGCCGATAAAATCACCGGCTCGATGGAGCGGGCGATCAGCGAGGTCAAACGAAGGCGTAAAATCCAGCTCAACTACAATCTAAAGCACGGCCTTAAACCCCGGTCGATTATTAAACCGATCAGAGAACGGTTAATCCGCGAAACTGTTGCCGAGCCGGAACCAAACTTTAACCCTGATGCCTTAACCAGCGATGACAAAGTAAAACTCAAAACCCAAATTAAGAAAAAAATGCTGCAGGCGGCCAAAGAGCTAAACTTTGAGCTGGCGGCCAAGCTCAGGGACCAATATGGACAACTGGATTAAAGTCCGCGGCGCCCGCCAGCACAATCTAAAAAATATCGATCTCGATATCCCCAAAGATAAGTTGGTGGTCTTCACCGGTTTATCCGGCTCAGGTAAAAGCTCTTTAGCCTTCGACACCATCTATGCCGAGGGCCAGCGCCGCTACGTTGAGTCGCTCTCCAGTTACGCCCGCCAGTTTTTGGGTTTAATGACCAAGCCGGACGTTGACAGCCTCGAGGGTTTATCCCCGGCGATTGCCATCGACCAAAAAACCACTTCCCATAACCCGCGCTCAACCGTAGGCACGATCACCGAAATCTACGACTATTTTCGCCTGTTGTTTGCCCGCGCCGGCCGGCCGCACTGCCCCAATTGCGGCCAAGAAATCGCGCCGCAAACCTTGGAGCAAGTAGTCAACCGAAGCAAAGAAATTATTAAGGAATCTTTGTCCGGCAACCAGCCGTCGCGGTTTATGATTTTAGCGCCGGTAGTGCGGGACAAGCGCGGCGAGTTCTCCGATCTGTTTAAAAACCTGACTAAAAAAGGTTACAGCAAAATCCGCCTCGACGGCCGGATTCATAACCTCAATGAAGATTTGCTCTTAATCAAAACCAACCGTCATACGATCGAGGTGGTGATCGAAAGGTTAAGCGTCACCAAAAAAGAACTTGCCAACCTAAAATCCCGCCTGTTTAACAGCCTGGAAAAAGCCGGCGATCTAACCGACGGTCTGGCAATTGTCAGTCAGGTACTCGATCCCGGTTTAATTTTTCCGGACCAGCCGGAAAAATTTATCGATCATTTGTTTTCCGAAAAATACGCCTGCCCCGACTGCAACCTGTCTCTGCCGGAGCTGGCGCCGCGCTTGTTTTCTTTCAACTCGCCGCACGGAGCTTGCCCCCAGTGCACCGGTTTGGGCACACTGCTTAAAATCGATCTGAATAAACTGATTTCAGCCAATTTGTCGGTATTTGAAGGCGCCATTATTCCCCTGGCAAACCAGATGTCGGTCGGCACCTGGATCCGGCCGCGAATCGAAACCATGTTTGCCGCGAACAAAGTTGAGCCCCGGCTTCCCTGGAACCAACTAGCCAAACCGTTTCAACAGGAACTGCTTTATGGATCCCGATTCTGGGAAGGTTTCGTGACTCATTTGGAGCGGCGTTACCGGGAAACCGACTCGGATTACATTCGCACGGAAATCAGCAAATACATGAGCGAAAAGCTGTGCGCCGCCTGCCGCGGCAGCCGCCTCAAACCCGAGGCGCTGTCGGTAACGATTAACGGCCTGAATATTTACGAGCTGACTACGCTTTCGATCAAAGACTGCTTAACCTTTACCAAAGACGACAGCCATTTTAACTCCAAAGAGCTGGCCATTGCCAAGCTGATTTTAAAGGAAATCAACAACCGCCTGGAGTTCTTGCTGGCCGTCGGCTTGGATTACCTGACCTTATCCCGGAAGGCGGGGACTTTGGCCGGTGGCGAAGCCCAGCGGATCCGCCTGGCTTCGCAAATCGGCACAGGGCTAACCGGCGTTCTTTACGTTCTGGACGAACCGTCGATCGGCCTGCACCAGCGGGATAATTACAAATTGATCGCCACTTTGAAAAAACTTCGGGATCTGGGCAACACCATTATTGTCGTCGAACACGACAAAGACATCATGTTACAATCCGACCACCTGGTCGACTTTGGGCCTTTGGCCGGCAAAAAAGGCGGCCGGATCGTCGCTTCGGGAACGCCCAACCAGGTGATGGCTAACAAAAATTCATTGACCGGAAAGTTTTTAAAAGATAAACGGGGGATAATTTTCCCGGTGATCGCTTCAGCACCGGTAAAACAACTGGAACTTAAAAGGTGTAATCAAAATAATCTTAAAAATATTACTGTCAATTTTCCAATGAATCGATTTATTGTAATAACCGGCGTTTCCGGCTCGGGCAAATCCAGCCTGATCCACGATACCCTCTATCCGGCAATCAAAGTTAAGTTAAATCCCTATTACAAAGAGGTCAGAAATAATTACCAGGATTTACGCGGCGCTCAAGAGATTACCCGGGTTTCCCTGATTGACCAGAGCCCGATCGGCCGCACTCCCCGGAGCAACCCGGCGACTTACACCAAGGCTTTTGATTTCATCCGCGGCCTTTTTTCCCAAACTAAAGCCGCCAAAATCGCCGGGTTCAAACCGGGCCGGTTTTCTTTCAATGTCAAAGGCGGCCGCTGCGAAGCCTGTCAAGGTGAGGGTCAGGTCAAGATCGAAATGCAGTTTATGCCTGATGTTTACATTACTTGCGAGGTTTGCTCCGGCAAACGCTACCAACAGCCGACTTTGGAAATTTTATACCAGGGTAAAAATATCAGTGAAGTGCTGGACATGACCGTCGAAGAAGCTTTAAGTTTTTTTCCAACTTATTTCGGCCTCGCTAACAAACTGGAAACCTTAAAAGCTGTCGGCTTGGACTATATTACTCTAGGCCAGCCGGCGCCGACTTTATCCGGCGGCGAAGCTCAGCGGGTAAAACTGGCCCGGGAGCTCTCGGTCAAGGGCGGCCGCGGCCACACGCTTTATCTTTTGGACGAACCGACCACCGGCCTGCACTTTGAAGATTTAAAAAAACTAATCCACGTTTTAAAACAGCTGGTGGCCGAGGATAACACCGTCATCGTCATCGAGCACAACCTGGACGTGATCAAAAACGCCGACTGGATTATCGACTTAGGGCCTGAGGGCGGGGACGGGGGTGGCCATATCGTCGCCCAAGGTACGCCCCATGACGTTGCTCAAGTGAAGGGTTCTTATACCGGGCAATTTCTCAAGCGCTATGTTTAATCAGGATTTTCCTAAGCAACCGGGGGTCTACTGGTTTTTAACCAATAAAATCGTTATCTATGTTGGTAAAGCAAAAAACCTGAAGCAGCGCTTAAATAGTTACCGCCAGTTGGCTCGACTCGATCCCAAAACCAAGCTAATGCTCGATACTGCCGATCAAGTGAAATTCAAAGCCTTAGACTCGGAAATCGAGGCGATTTTAACCGAAGCGTCCTTAATCAAGCTCTACCAGCCGCGTTTTAACTTAATTTTGAAGGACGACAAATCCCCGGTATATTTATTGATCACCAAAGAAGTTTATCCGTGTGTTCTCACCACCCGCCAAAAAGGCACTTTTGGTCCGTTTACTTCCGCGCGGACACTCCGTTTAATTTTGGAACGTTTGCGCCACATTTTCCCTTATTGCGACCGCCCCGGCTCCGGCCGCGCCTGCTTTTATTATCACCTCGGCCTCTGCCCCGGTGCTTGTATCGGAACAATCTCTCCCGAGCATTACCGAAAAAATATCGCCAGCATTAAGCTCTTTTTCCAAAATAAAAAAAAGCGCTTAGTGGCCTCTCTAAAAAAAGAGATGCTTGAACTTGCCAAAAACCAAACGTACGAACAAGCCAAAATAGTTAAAAACCAACTCGAAGCTTTGAGCAATTTTTGGCAGGCGCAGCTGATGTCTCTGGAACTGCCGCGCCTGAGCACCAGTCACGTCGAGCTGGAACTGAGGCGCTTATTTAAATTTCCGGTTTCCCGCATCGAAACTTACGACATCAGCAATCTTTCCGGCACTAATCCCACCGGGGCGATGGTCGTGGCCATCAACGGCCGGATCGATAAAACCGAGTACCGTCTGTTTAATATCCGCTCTTTAAATACTCCCAACGATCCGGCAATGATGGCGGAAATGATCGCCCGCCGCCTCAAACACCCGGAGTGGGGCAGTCCGGACTTAATTATCGTCGACGGCGGCAAAAGTCAAATAAACGCCGTCAAAAAAGCAGTTAATATTCCACCCCGGGGTGGAATATTGGTTATCGGTTTAGCCAAAAATCCCGACCGCTTAATCGGCATCAATAAACCGCTGGATTTAAACACTGCCGCCGGCCGGCTGCTGGTTCAGCTGCGCGACGAAGCCCACCGTTTCGGCCGCCGGCAGCATTTACGCTTGCGCGCTAAAACTCTCTTTTTGTAGTTTTTCCATCAAGCGCGAATAGAAACGCAGATTATGGATCGTGGCCAGTCTGACCGCGGTTAAGTCTTTGATCTTAAACAAATGCCTCAAATAGGCCCGGGAGTAGTTTTGGCACAGCAGGCAATCACAGCCCGGTGATACCGGCCTACTATCGTAGAAGTGTTTCTCTTTTTCCGGATTATAATATTTATAAATTTTATAACCGTTATAATCGTTATCTGGAGTAACGTACAGCCGGCCGTGGCGGGCGTCGCGCGTCGGCAAAACGCAGTCAAAAATCTGGTAACCCATCTTGGCCAGACTAACGACTTCGTCGGGCTTGCCAATACCCAAGCCGTAAA
>Ga0209343_10009285_pt1 | contig 11317 bp, 10 predicted proteins | sample RifCSPlowO2_02_FD_184026 | JGI IMG/M metagenome (GOLD analysis project Ga0209343, IMG submission 184026) | Groundwater microbial communities from Rifle, Colorado - Rifle CSP2_plank lowO2_0.2 (SPAdes) (version 2) | ecosystem: Environmental > Aquatic > Deep subsurface > Groundwater | place... | reverse complement strand
CCTTGTTGTACACGATCTGCGGCTCGGCCCAGAAACTTGTCTCGGCAGATGAAGCCGGTCCTGGGAAAAGCACGGCGAGAAAGCACAGTAGCGCCGATAGAATGCTGGACAACATCAACAATAGCGATCCTTCTTCCAAAATAGACCAATTTACTTCTTCTTTATCCTGCACAAAGTAAAGGGGGTCGAACTCCTTCTTCTCTTCCTTTTTTTCCGCCATATCGCTCTCCTTCTGATTGTTAACAAATATCAGAGTGAAATGTTATTCAGCTTTGATACTTCGTTTAGAACTTCGCGTTATTCTGCCTGATCACACTCGACACTAACTTCATGATCAGGGAAAGCTCGCCGAAGCGCGGCCACCGTGAAGTTGCGATCCGGTTCGACTCCGTAGTCGTGGCTACTGCCTTTAATCTTGATATCATTTGCGCTGACATCAAGCCATCCGCCACCGAGCATTTTCACTCTGGCATCTTTGACTTCTTTGGGGAGTTCTTCATAGAGGGTATCGAGAATATCGTCATGTGATAATGACCTCTCTTTCTCCTCAATACGCCTGAAAATGGCCGTGCGGATCAAAAACCGCTTTTCGCCACCTTGAACAATTTCCACAACGATGAACTTTTGAAGCCCTGGCATTACGCCAGCCACTTCGGAAATTGTGTTGAATTCCATTTTGACTCTCCTTACTATGAAAAATAACTAGCTCATCAATCGAATTCTTTCGTACGGTAACTGTTCACTATACCGGAAAACATAAAATATGTCAATAGTAATATATGATTTTAATAGTGTATATTGGCTTATTAAAGGTATTTATATAATATGTTGTCAAAAGTATTGACATTTTCTATAGAGTGCTGTATACTAGGAAATATGGATACAAAAGAAACCCTCCAACATTTTGGACTGAATGAAAAACAAGCCAGCATTTACCTGGCTCTTTTGGAGCTAGGAACGAGCTCTGCGCCTACCATTTCCAAGAAATCCGGAGTGAAACGCCCCACCACCTATGTGATACTCCAAGAATTGCGCCAGAAAGGACTACTCACTGAGATGCCCAAAAAATCCAAAACTCTCTTCACGGCCAAGTCACCGGAAATTCTTCTCGCCGCGCGCAAAGAGCAGAATGAAGAAATTCGTCTCACCATGCCAGAAATCCTCGCTCTCTACAATTCCAAAGCGGAAAAACCGAAAGTGCGTTTTTATCAAGGCGAAAAAGAAATTCTTGATTTGTATCACAAAGAAATATTCCAAGCCAAAGAAGTGTGGTTTGTCGCCTCCATCAAGTCCATCCCGGAAGCCATTCTCAAGGGCATCATGCGGGATATGCCTCGTATACAAAAAGGCGAAGTAGTATTGCGGGAAATTGAACAAGACGATTCATTTTCACAAACCTGGAAGAAACAATACGGATGTGAATTCTATGTTATCAAAACGGCTCCCAAAAAATTCGAGTTGCCGACGGACAACGCCATCTACGGTAATAAGATCGCCATCTTCTCCTACAAGAACGAACTGATAGCCGTCGTCATCGAAAGCGAGGATGTGGTCAGGACCTACCGCTCGCTTTTCGAAATGGCGTGGGATTCGATTGATTAAGACTCGTGGTTAGTATATAGCCAAAACTCCCACGATGGGGAGTTTATTGTTGTAAGTCGTGAGTTGTAAGTCGTTCGTCTCCTCACATTTTCCAAATAAACAAATCTAGTGCCACAAGCGGATCCATGCCGCCGGTTTTCAATTGCGTATCAAATTGGGAAAGTGTAGAAAGCCCGTTTTTGATCCGGCTGAGCGGAAAGTTATTTATGGTACTGAGCATTTTCTGTACTGCAAACGGCGGAAGTTTGGTTTGCGATGCAATATCTCCTGCACGCCGCACTCCCCTATCAAATAATTCCCTTACTTGAAGCAAACGCCGGGCCTGCCATGCGCACATTGAAAGCAGAGGAAAAGCACTTTCCGAGCTGGATGCCTCGCGATGAAACAGAAGGAGAGCGCGTTTCTTGTCCCCGCGGCCGAGCGCGTCGAGCGCCTCAAAAATAACATTCTCGGGGGTCGATCCTACGAGCAACCGCACATCCTCCGGTTCGAATACTCCTCCCGGCTTATACATGGCCAGTTTTTCCAGCTCCGTCCGGATGCGCTCCGTACTGGTTCCCATCGACAAAATAAATATCTGCAGAGCTTCGCGGGAGAAGCTGGCCTTCTCATCGATGGCCGCCAATTCCTTCTTGACGTGCGCGGAAACATTTTTTTCTTCCAGTTTTCCGATGGCTTCTTCCTTATCGGCATGCTTTACGAGAAACTTCGCCAATGGATGGGTCTTTTTTATTTTCCCCGGGCTGACAAAAAGAAGCGCCGTCTCAGTATCAGTTTTTTTCACGAAGCGCTCCAGAAAATTGAGCAACAATTTTTCAGCCGTTTCCCCGAGGACAAACGGATGGAGAATAACCACCATCTTTTGCGTCGCAAAAAGTCCTTCTTCACAGGCCGCCAGGCTCCGCTTCACGTCATCCAACGTCCCCTGATCCTCGAAATCAAAGACGAAAAACTCCGCTCCCGGGTATTTTTTGACAAAAGTTTTCTGGAAGACGCTCCGGCGCTCATTCACTCGGAAACCGTCTTCGCCATGGAGAAAAAATAGCATACGTTTATGTGATATATACCAGTATAGCGGATAGAAGAGAAGAGGTGAAACTCCTAGAGAAGAATCAGCTTGCCTACCGGCAGGCAGGGAATATCGAATAAAGAATAAGGATTCAAATGAAAAAGAGAGGGAGGCCTCTCTTTTTATTAATTCATGATTCGTGATTCGTGATTCTGTTCTTACAAAACGGGTTCCCACCGGAGGGTCTGCCCCGGTTCCAGCACTTCCACCCACATCTGCCCCGGAACGAACGCCACCTCGTTGCCGGACTCGTCAAAAAAGTTGAGTTTGCTGTTGATATCCGATTTATCCTTTTTCCACGTCCCGCGTTTCTGCTCCCCGTTCATATAGTAGAAGGCATCGCCGCTGTCTTGCGTATCGTACCACGGGTCGCCGAGCTGGACATTGTTGTACTGGCCCTCGATCTGCTCGGACTGCGCCATCACCACGATGACATTCTTTGGGGCGTTGCGATTTTTGTTGTTGCGATCGACATCGGGAACATTGCCCCAGGTGCGCAGGTAGCTGTTGGTGTCGCGGTCATAATCATATTCAGCCGCAAATGGCCCGGCGAATGCCACTCGCAGATGTCCGCCCTTGGGCCGATTCTCCAGCGCCGCTTCGGAGACATGTTTGTAGCCGGAAAATTTATTTTCCAAACGATACCCGAACTCTTGGGCACATATGAAAAGCTCTGCCGGTTTGGCATAGCCGCTATCCACCCCGCGCGCCATCCCTTCTTTCCTGAAACACGGATTTTTGGAACAGAGGGTGGCTGACTTTCCGGCGTCTTGATTGCAATTGATATTGTCGATCTCATTGCGGTTCAGAATGCCTTGCGCCAGGCCCACGCTATCAGATCCTGAATGCGACTCTGATCTCCCCCATGGGACAAAGATAGCGTCCAGGCCTTTGGCCAGAGAAATGAAATCGTGGCGGGCGCTACGCATCGATCCGACTTCCGTCGGCGTATTGCACACATAGATCGCCATAAGACGGGTGACGCTCGAGGTGACCACCGGCATCTCGATCACCATATCGGCCTCAGAAAATCCGGCTGCCGGACGAGCCGTGACATCCCCCGGCTGCATCACCGCCAACGGACGCCTATTCCAGTTTTCACACGGCAATCCGGAAATCGGGCTGACTTCTCCGATATTCAGAGGTTCAGTCGAAATGGTCAGTGATTGATTCCTGTTATTGAGCTCGATGGGTTTGCGTGCTACCTTGTTCCCGAATACGAAATAGCTGCCGATACCCACAATCGCGATGACAATGAGAAAGATCACGATTTTTTGACGATTTTGCATAAAAAATATTAATAAATAAATTTTCTTTGCCATTCCGAACGTAGTTGAAGAATCTAAAAATCTTTCTTAGTTATAGATCCTTGCACCACCGCTAAAGCTTTGGCGGCACGCGGTCGACTTCGCTCAGGATGACACTTCGTGTCACTTCTGACAACGCGGGCAATAAAAAACGCTGCGCTGTCCGATTTTTTTACGCAGTATTATTGTATCACATTTCTTACAAGATTTTCCTGTCCGCCCGTATACGTGCAGCATACGTTGGAAGCGCCCTTCCAAACCATCCGTATCACGGAAGTCTCCGTCACTCGTCCCGCGGAGCTTTACCGCCCTCTGCAAAACTTTTTTGATGGCTGGCAGAATTTTCAGCCATTCCTTTTTTGTGAGTGTTTCGATGCGCCGTGTCGGAAGAACCCCAGCCAGAAACAAGGCTTCGCTCCGGTAGATGTTGCCGATACCGGCGATGAGATCCTGCTCGAGGAGTACCACTCCGATCGGCCGTTTCTTTTTCTCTGAGAGCAACCCTTGGAAATGTTTTTGCGTCAATTTGGGCGAAAGCGCATCGATGCCGAGGGATGCGATACTCGGGAGCGTCTCCACTTCTCCTGTCCTCATCACGCGCAGCCAGCCGAATTTGCGCATATCGGAGAACTCGAGCGTCGTCTTGTCGGTAAAAGTGAAAATGTGATGGATGTACCCGTTGACCGGATCTTTCGTAAATGCCGACGATAAACGATTGCCCTTATCCTTCACCAGAAAGTGCCCCGTCATCTTGAGATGGGCAACAACCGAGTAACCGTCATCCAAATCAATCACTATATGTTTGCCAAAGCGCCGCGTCCCAAGGATAATAGCGCCCCTCACCTGCTTCGCAAACACGGCAAAAGAGGGAAAGATTCTTTTTTTCCAATCGCTCCAAAAACTCTTGATAGTTTTCCCGACGATCTTCCGCTCCAGTTGCGTTACGACCGTCTGGACTTCTGGCAGTTCTGGCATAGACGATAATTTTGATTACTCTTCATTATAAGGCTTTTTCATAATCGAAGCGAGAATGTGATTGATCACGTCGCTCGCGAACGACGGTGATTGACTTCGACCGTTTTTTCTGCTATACTAGGAGGGCAAAGAAGCGGGTGTAGCCCCGCTTTTAATTTTTAACAAAACAAATATGGGAGAGATGCAAGAGGGCGTGCAATACGATTCAGCTGCAAACCCTAGACAAGAAGCTTTGGCAAAACACGAGGCTATGACAAGGGCGGCGGAAGACCAGATTTTGCGAGCCGATTTGGATCAGCTCTCTGACATGTTGGATAAATTCGCTGAAAAATATGTAAGTGATCCACATATTCTGGAAAAAATACCAGGCGCGGCCGAAAGCCTAGAAGCAATAAAGAAGAGATTTAGAGAGCTCACGGGGGGAAAGACCACTCATTAATAAATACTAAAAAACTGGCTTCAGCCAGTTTTTTGTTTGCTCTCTTTTAAATCTTTATGAATTTATTTAGAGATTGGGGATTAGATATTAGAACATTGAGCGAAGCTTCAAATTTCTCCCCAGTTTTTTCCGATGAGCACTTCGGCCGTGAGCGGCACACGGAGCGGATAGGCGCTCTCCATAACCGTTTTTATCTTCTTGGCAAATTCCGGCGCGCAGTCTTCTCGCACCTCGAAAATAAGCTCATCGTGAATCTGGAGCACCATCCTTGCCCGAGAGGCTTCTCGCTCTAAGCGGGATATGGACGGACTTGCTTCATTATTGAAATCATTAACAAGCTCTTGAGCCTTGAGCATCGAAAATTTCATAATATCCGCCGCCAGCCCTTGGATGGGCATATTGATCGCCATCCGCTCGGCGGCTCGCGCCACCTGCACATTGCCGCTCTCGATTTCCGGGGTGTAGCGCCGCCGCCCCAGTTCCGTTTCCACATAATGATTTTTGCGGGCGCCTTCTTTCATTTTTTCAATGAACCTCGCCACACCGGAGAATTTTTTGAAATAGGCGGCAATAAATTGGGTAGCTATTTTCTGATCAATCTCGGCCGCCTGGGAAAGCCCAAACGACCCCATGCCATACATAATGCCAAAATTGAATACTTTGGCCTGACGCCGCATATCTGGCGTTACTTCTTCCGGCTTGACTTTGTATACTACCGCCGCCGTCGTAGAGTGGACATCCTCACCTTTTCGGAATGCTTCTATCAAAGCTGTGTCTCCGCTCAAATGCGCCATTACCCGAAGTTCAATCTGGGAATAATCCGCTCCGATGAACACATATCCTTTCTCTGCTTCGAAGGCTCCGCGGATGCGCTCGCCCCAAGAACTGCGTATCGGAATATTCTGCAGGTTCGGATCGGACGATGACAAGCGTCCTGTCGCCGCTACGGCCTGGTTGAATGTCGTATGGAGACGCGATGTGCCATCAACAAGCAACGGTATCGCATCCAAGTATGTCGTTTTCAGTTTGAACAGTTCGCGATAACTCTCAATTTTCGCCACGATTGGGTATGCCCGCAATTTCTGCAGCTCTGCCGAGGCCGTCGAGATGCCTGTCTTGGTTTTCTTGATGTTAATGGCTGGGATTTTCAGATCCTGAAAAAGAATCTCGGATAATTGCTTGGGCGAATTGATGTTGAATTCTTTGCCGGAAAATGCGTAGATATCTTTTTCCAGCGCCGCCAATTCTTTCGCCAATTCGTCGGACAGCGCTCGGAACTTTTCCGTGTTGAGGCGGATGCCATTCTGTTCCACTTCACACAAGACGAAAAGAAGCGGCATTTCAATATGTTCAAAAACCTGGCGCAAAGTCTTCCCCTTTTTTTGCGTCTTACTCACTTTATCTATGCGCTTTTCATACGCCTCGCGCAAGATAAGTAGTTTTTCTGCTGGCAATACTACTTCCTCCTCGCCGCATTCCTCAAGTACCAAGTACCCGAGCTCCACATTCCCGCCGGAATTGAGGAGGTAGGCCGCAATCAGGACATCGAAAGTGATTCCTCGAAGGTCGATATTTTCTTTTTGGAAAATATGCAGAAGCGCCTTGCCATCATAGACCACTTTTTTTATTTTTTCATCTTCCAAAAATGTTTTAAGCCATTTTTTTGTGGCTTCGTTCCAAGCGATGCTTGCCTCACTTTCTTTCGCGACAGCTATGTGCACGCTTTCGATCCCCGTGCCAAAAAGCGTCCCTTCTGCTTGTTTCACATACACCGCCGCCTCTTTGGCCTTTCCCAAAAACTTCTCTAATTCTTCTTTCGTAACAATTTTCCGGGGCTTGTTTTTACCTTGCCCCGCCCTGAGCGCAGTCGAAGGGTCACCCCCTGTTTCTAGTTTCTGATTTCCGGTTTCACGGCTTCCGGGAAGCCGTTTAATCAAGCTATAAAATCCCAGTTCCTGAAAAAGTTTCGTCACTGTCCCCCGATCGAAATCCTTGCTGACGCATGCCGAAAGATTGAGCTCCATCGGCGCATCGGTATCGATCGCCCCCAATTCTTTGGACAGAAAGGCTTTTTCCTTATCTGTCTCCAATTTTTTCCGCACGGATTCCTTCACCTCCTTTAGGTGCGCATAAATATTTTCTAGCGTTCCGAATGATTGAATGAGATCCGTCGCCGTTTTCCCGCCGATGCCCGCTACCCCGGGAATATTATCCGAGGCATCCCCGGCCAAGCCCTTGTAATCCGGAAGCTGGCCAGGCTGGAAGCCATATTTTTCCTCCACTCCCTTTTCGTCGTAGAGCACAGTGTCTTTGATGCCCTTGCGCAGGGTAAAAACTTTCACCATGGGCGTCACGAGTTGCAAGACATCGTTATCTCCCGTCACGATAATCACCTCCACATTCTGCTGTTCCGCCTGACGGGCGAGCGTCCCTACGCAGTCATCCGCCTCATAGCCTTCTTTCTCGAAAATCGGGATATTGAAAGCTTGCACGATCTCTTTCACGCGCGGGATCTGCGCATACAATTCATCCGGCGCTTTCACCCGCGTCGCCTTATACTCGGCAAATTGCTCATGCCGGAAGGTCGGTCCCGCCAGGTCGAAAGACGCCGCGATATATTCCGGATGGAATTTCTCCAAGACCGATAGGAGCGTCATGGTAAACCCGTAGGCGGCATTCACCAGCTCTCCCTCCTTGGTCGTCAAGGGCGGCAAGGCATGAAAGGCTCTATGAATCAGGGCGTTCCCATCCAGCAAAACCAATGTTTTCGCTTTCTTTTGCATAGTTTTCACTTTTCTTTATCTTCAATCTATCCTTTTTTCTCATTCTTAATCTCTTATGCAAATTTCCGGATTTCGCGCTCCAGGACATTCTGGAATTTTCTGATGATAAGCCATGCGCTCTGCGGAAGAAACTGTTTCAATTCCCGTTCAAAGCTGATATTGGATTCTTTGAGCGCCCGCGACACTTTCGGAAGCAACATTTTCTTCTGTGCTACCGGAACCATGTTCGAACGCAGAAGGAAATAAATATCATAAAAATCTCGTGGTTTTTTGCGGGAAAGCAATGCTTGTATTTTTTCCTTCACGAGGATATCTTCTCTCAGTAAAATGAGCGGGTAGGGCGGAAGAAAATCACTCGCTATCATGACAACTTCGCCCTCTTTTTTTCCAGCACGCTGAGATATCTCGATCCGGATAGAAACTGTTTTCTCGCCGACGGTAAGAAAGATATGTGCCAGGTACCCACCCGTTGTCGATTTCGCCTCCTGTATGGAAGACTCTACCCCGATCCGCTCCAGTTCCGAAAGCGCGTTAATAATAAGGCGTTCGATTATCTTCTTTCCTGACAAGGGCGTGCTGAAATCGAGATCTTCGGAAAAGCGAGGACTGCCATACACAATGCGCAGCGCTGTACCACCCTTGAAATACAGGTGTTCGCTGCCCTTCTCTTGGTACAATATGGAAAGAAAAAGGTGCTGGCAGTATTCTCTCCAGATGTTTTCCTCCGTGGTTTGATATTTTTTGACCAGTTTTCGGATCGTCTCTCGTTCAAGCATACAGACTGTCTATCAAGGATAAAAGTTTCCGATTATTGAAAAGGTTGGCATACTGTATGATTTTCTTTTTGTCCAACCGTTCCAGAATCAGCCGATCATTAAGCGTTTTTCTTCCCAAAGCGACAAAATAGAGATAGTCCGCCAAAGCCTTTTCCGGTTCGGCAAAGAGGACAGAGCGAGTCTCCCCTGATACATTCTCATTCTGTAGCGTATACCCGATAAAAGCGCGTTCACCGATAGTGAGATAAGAATACCCCAAACCGCCGACAGTGAACAGGCGTGTCGGTTTGGTCGTGGCAGATGTCACTGCGTAGACCATTTCCGGCAAGATACCATGTTTCATGAGCGCATATTCGAAAGATATATATGATGGCTGATAAAGGACATTGGCAATTTCTTCTTCGCTCGGCAGAGGAGTTTTTACTGCATACAAGCCTTTTTTCAATCGAACAATTCTTCCCTTTTTTGTAGCCGTTTCGAGAAAATACTTTATCCGTGTTGGCGCTACCGGAAAAACACCCCGAAAGAGCCGCGGGGTGAATATCCGCATATTTCTGGCTTTTAATCCTTCCAGAACCGAAAATATTTCCAACCTTTTGCATTTCATAAAAGTATAAAACAGTGTACTTTCCTGAAACAATAGTATCATACAAGAATTTCCTTGTCAAGTAGAATTTACAAGCATTAAAACATACCTTTATTTTGCCTTATAATTGGCTTTTTTTGAGAAAATCCTTGTTTCATTCTTTGCCATATATGAGGAAAAGTGATCAATACTTTTGTGAGGTAGTTCGTTCACTTTTCATTTTCATAAAAGTATAAAGTATCACACTTATCTGAAATATCCATTTTTCCTCTGTAGCTCTCTTTTTTGAGGTTTTCAGAAATTTTATCCTCTCAATAACGCTTTATATAAAGTATACTTCAGGAAAAAGTAAATTTTGGGATTACACTACCAGAATTATATATTCAATCAATTTCCCTCTCAAGAACAACGCGCACGCATCCCAAAAGAAAGGCAAAAGAGGAAAAAGTTGGTATAATGACGACATATGAAAAACGTTTTGGAGTCCCCAAAAAATATTTTACCTTTCCCTCCCCACGTTATGCGAGAAGGAGTGTCTTTATCTCATATACCGCAGAAACAAACTGCTTCAGACAATGAAACAGAAAGCGTAAAAGGATCGCTCGATAGAAAAGCTGACCAAGCCTCTGTTTATACGTTTATTCCGGGCAAAAATCCGAGACTCCACTTGGCTACTCTTGAAGAACTCTCTCCGATTTTTAGCTCCATTCCTACAAACGAGCTTTTATCCGTAATGGAAAAAGTTATATGTGATCGTGATTTCCATTGGTCTGATGAATTAGAGAAATCTCATCCGACACTTTTTTTCGAAGAGCAACTGGCTATCGAACAAATTGTAACGATGCTTTGGCAACGGTCAAATACCACTTTTTTTGAAAAATTTTCTATCATAGAAATGTTGGAGCGCACTTTACGAGATGCCTCGCCTGGTGATTGGGAATCCGAGGAAAGAGGAAGTGATGCCGCACTACGCTTTATACCATCCGCCGAAAAAAACTTTTTCTTGAAATCCCTCGCGCAAAGCTTCTTGAAAGAAGGCCTTCCCAACCCCCCTTTTGAGGCGCGTAAAGAGATGGTGCGGCGCAATTGGGAAGAGGGTTACGGTTCTCGAGACGGAGAAGCTTGGATTTATGTCGGTCATGGCTATTCTTCCGTACCCATAAGTGCCCGTTCAGTAGACGATCTTCCTGAAAGCGATATCTATCGTCTTACTAATGAATGGTTCGTTGCTGATAGTAGCTGGATCTCTGATCACCAGTTGCAGGAATGGGATATCGTAGATAATTTAAAAGATGCCAGTCTAGAAAAAAGGGTTATCACTGATTCCCAACTTCAATCCCTTGCTTCTATTCCTCGATCAGAGAACGCTTGCTATGCCTTAGGGGATCAAGCCCGCGACCCCTTCATCTCGCTTATAAGTTCTGAATTTGGCAGCATATACAGCCATCATGACGGATCCATTGAGGAAGTCTTCTCACGGGAAACAGTTCATCAAAAAGCACTTCCGATAACCATAGATAATATTGATTCACTTAGCAGATTTCTTATCGAACTGAAACAGGCGGCTCCATCTTACGTACCTGAACTGCGTCAGGAACTGAAAAAAGTGTCTCGTTTTTTCCAAACACGCCCAAGAGGATCGTTACTTTTATCAAGACGTCCGAGATTTCCATGGCAAGGAACTCTCGATGGGAGGGGAGTATTTCCAGCAGCTGACGGACGGAGCGATGCTCTCGTCGGCTGACAGGGTATGTTTCCTCATCAACTCTGGGTTTAAGGT
>Ga0209343_10009283_pt1 | contig 11319 bp, 7 predicted proteins | sample RifCSPlowO2_02_FD_184026 | JGI IMG/M metagenome (GOLD analysis project Ga0209343, IMG submission 184026) | Groundwater microbial communities from Rifle, Colorado - Rifle CSP2_plank lowO2_0.2 (SPAdes) (version 2) | ecosystem: Environmental > Aquatic > Deep subsurface > Groundwater | place: Rifle... | reverse complement strand
CAGCATTTCAACAAGATCGAATGCTTCTGTTTTCAGCGGCAGGAACTGAAGCCGGGAGAGGTGAGGGAAATGCCGCTGGTTTTCTTCGTCAGCCCGGAACTGCCTGCCGACGTGCAGGAGATCAGCCTTTCCTACACCCTGTTTCCTGTTTCCGGATAAGCGCATGAGGAGATCATCATGAGTGAAATGCAAAGCGATCGCCATTATTATGTGCCGCCCCCCAGCCATTATCCGGTGACGATCAACCTGGGTCTTTTCATTCTGGCGCTGGGAGTTGTGCTGAGAATCAATGCCGTCGCTTCCGGCGCCATTCCCATCCTGGCGGGAATTGCCGTGGTTCTCTATGGCGCGTTCGGCTGGGTCGGAAAAATCATTTGCGAAAATGAAAGTGGGAATTGTCACCCTTGGGAAGATCGCTCATTCCGCATCGGCATGGCCTATTTCATTCTTTCCGAGCTTGCATTTTTCGGTGCCTTTTTGCTGGCGCTGATGTATACGCGCGTTTTTGCGCTGCCGGAGCTGGCGTCCATGGATCCGGCCTTCACGCTGTGGCCGGATTTCAAGAGCGCATGGCCGTCGGGCGGCCCGAAGTCGCAGGCATTTACCCCGTTGAGCGCATCGGGGCTCCCCGCAGTCAATGCGATCCTCATCCTGGCATCGGCCCTGTCGCTGATGTGGGCGCGCAAGGGACTCTCGACCGCCAATCGCGGCCAGATGGTTGCAGGCCTGGCGATTGCGCTTGCCTTGGGCGTGGTATTCCTGTTCCAGCAGGCGATGGAATACCGTCATGCCGCCGAGCTTGGCGTCACCCTTGGCAGCGGCGTTTACGGCACATATTTTTATATGCTAACCGGGGTGAATGGCGCGCATATGCTGGCGGGGATCCTCATGCTGGCGGTGCTGCTGCTGCGCGCTTTTCACGGACATTTCAAACCCGAAAGCCCTGTGGGGCTGGATCTCGTAACGTGGTATTGGAATTTCGCGGTGGTGATTCCGGAATTGCTGGTGTTTATTTATTTTTACTGGCTGTAATCCATTCTGGTTGCACCCAGCCCTTGCTGGTGCAGGTTTGCTTGAATTTATGCAAAAGTCTTTTCGCTATTCAAATATAATACGGACTCAAGAGGCGAGAAAAACCGCATCGCACAGCAGAAAACACCCAACCGATTGATTTGATGCGATTCGTTTGTGGATTGCCGATCCGTTGATGCCGGTTTGATTCCTGCTCTCGCCTCCAGATACCTGCCCGGGTGGTGAAATTGGTAGACACAACGGACTTAAAATCCGTCGCTAGGGTAAAACCAGCGTGCCGGTTCGACCCCGGCTCCGGGCACCAAATCAAATAGTTGCAGTTGTTTTGCAGGTGTGGAATTAAGCATAAATTGTCGCAAACGACACGTTATGCTTAATCTGGAACAGCGACACGTTATGCTTAATTTTAAAAATGTGGATGGATTCACTGAAAAATGTGACCTTGCCCCTGTAATCCGTATTTCTTAACGCGCTCATTATGCGGTCTTCTTCAACTGTGCCGCAAACCAGTTTTTCTCAACCTACAATTTAGCCTTATTCAACCGCGATATAAATCAAATAAAACATCCATGGCAAAACCCGCAAAAGAAAACAAAGACGAACCGTTGGAAAAGCAGTTGTGGAAAGCCGCCGACAAGCTGCGCAAGAACATCGACGCTGCCGAATACAAGCATGTGGTGATGGGGTTGATCTTCCTGAAATACATCTCCGATTCCTTCGAGGAAATGTTTGCCAGGTTGCAAGCAGGCGATGGCGAGTACAAAGGTGCCGATCCCGAGGACAAGGACGAATACAAGGCGGAAAATATTTTTTTTGTGCCGTCTGAAGCGCGCTGGTCTTTCCTTGTAGCCAAAGCCAAGCTACCCACTATCGGCACCGTGGTCGATGAAGCGATGGATGCCATCGAAAAAGAAAACCCCTCGCTTAAGGGCGTGTTGCCCAAGGTGTTCGCGCGGCAAAACCTCGACCCCGCCAGCCTGGGCGGGCTGATTGATCTAGTGGGCAACATTGCGCTGGGCGATGCCAAATCGCGCAGCGCCGATGTGCTGGGACATGTGTTCGAATATTTCCTCGGTGAATTCGCGCTGGCCGAAGGCAAGCAGGGCGGGCAGTTCTACACGCCGCGCAGCATCGTTGAATTGCTGGTTGCCATGCTGGAACCCTACAAAGGCCGCGTGTTCGACCCCTGCTGCGGTTCGGGCGGCATGTTCGTGCAATCAGAAAAATTCGTCGAAGAGCATCAAGGCCGCGTCAACGACATCTCCATCTACGGGCAAGAGAGCAACCAAACCACCTGGCGGCTGGCCAAGATGAACCTCGCCATCCGTGGCATTGACAGCTCGCAGGTGAAATGGAACAACGAAGGCTCCTTCCTCAACGACGCCCACAAAGACCTGAAAGCCGACTTCATCATCGCCAACCCGCCGTTCAACGTGAGCGACTGGAGCGGTGACCTGCTGCGTGGCGATGGCCGCTGGCAATTCGGCGCGCCGCCTGCGGGCAACGCCAACTTCGCTTGGTTGCAGCATTTCGCCTATCACCTCAACCCACAGGGCAAGGCGGGCGTGGTACTGGCCAAAGGCGCGCTCACCAGCAAGACCAGCGGCGAAGGCGACATCCGCAAGGCGCTGATCGCGGACGGCAACCTGATCGACTGCATCGTCAATCTGCCCGCCAAGCTGTTTTTGAATACGCAGATACCGGCGGCGCTGTGGTTCATGAACCGCGCTCGAAACAATGGACACCCGCGAAAAAATGAAATTCTGTTCATCGATGCGCGCAACCTCGGCCATCTGATCAACCGCCGCACCAAGGAGCTTTCACACGACGACATTCAGCAGATTGCTGCCACCTATCATGCTTGGTGTACAGGCGAAGCAGCGTATGAAGATGTAAAAGGCTTTTGTGCCTCCGTGCCGCTGGTGCGGGTGCAAGAGCTGGACTATGTGCTCACGCCGGGGCGCTATGTCGGCTTGCCTGACGAGGAAGATGACTTCAACTTTGCCGAACGCTTCGCCGCGTTGAAAGCCGAGTTCGAGGCGCAGTTGCTGGAAGAGGCGAAGTTGAATAAAACCATTGCCGAGAATCTGGCGAAGGTGAAGGTATGACGGAAAGCTGTCTTGCGAAATCACGGTTCATCGCATTTTTTGATGAATGCGGCGACCACTCGCTCTCGAAGATCGACAAAGACTTTCCCTTGTTTTTGCTTTGCACGGTGATTGTTGAACGTGAGGCGTATGCAAAGCAAATCATTCCCGCCCTGGCGGAATTCAAGTTGCGCTATTTCGCGCATGAAGGCATTAACCTGCATAGCCGCGAAATCCGCAAGGCAGAAGGGCCTTTTAGCATATTGCTAAACGAAACTGTTCGCCTAAAGTTTCTGGGCGAACTCAGCGCATTGATGGCGACGCTGCCGTTTACGTTATTTATTACCGCGATTCACAAGACCGCTTATGCGCAGCGCTATGGAGATGGCGCGAAGAACCCTTACGACGTGGCGCTGGAATACAGTTTTGAGCGCATCCTGCATTTTCTGGAGGAGCAAAAAGAAAATCAGTTGCCAGTTATTGCCGAGGCGCGCGGTCAACAGGAAGATGACGCTTTGCGCGCCAGCTTTTACCGACTTATGACGCAGGGAACCTATTACAACAGCGCAGAAAGGTTTCAGAAACTGGTTTGCCCGATCAGCTTCAGGCGCAAGCAGGACAACATTTGCGGAATTCAGGTGGCAGACTTATGCGCCCACCCGACGGCAAGACACTTGCTAAAGCCCCTCGTTGCCAACCAGGCTTTTGAAGTAGTGCAGCCCCACATTTATGTGTCGGGGCGTGTCAACGGATTAAAGGTACACCCCAGATGAAAACGGACGCTTCCGGTTTCCCAGAAAACGTCCGCCGACCGGGCATTCCCAATCCAGAGCGTATTGTACCCGAGAACTTGGCGGGGGTGAAGGTATGAGCGAGTGGCGGGAATGCAAACTTGGTGATACCGGACATGTCGTAACTGGTAAGACGCCATCAAAGGACAACCCTGAAGATTGGGGCGAGGAAGTTCTTTTTATTACTCCATCCGATTACAAGAATTATGGGAAGAAAGCATACTCAAGCATCAGAATGCTTTCACAAGCAGGCACTGCCAGACAGGGGAAACGCCTGCTTCCTGAAAACTCAGTGCTCGTGACTTGCATTGGTTCTGACATGGGTAAAACAGTAGTGAATGCTTTGCCTTGTATAACCAATCAACAAATCAACGCAATTATTCCAAATAGGTCAGTGGCTGATGGTGACTTTCTTTATTACTTGACCAGAGATTTGCATGAAACACTAACTACCCTTGGCGGGGATGGCACGGCGGTACCCATACTAAACAAATCCGATTTCGAAAATATTGAAGTTACTATTCCGCAACCACCCGAACAAAAAGCCATCGCATCTGTGCTCAGCAGCCTCGACGACAAAATCGACCTATTGCACCGCCAGAACCAAACCCTCGAAGCCATGGCCGAAACGCTGTTTCGCCAGTGGTTCGTGGAAGAGGTGCAGGAGGATTGGGATGTGAGGCCGTTAAGCCGTATCGCCAACTTTCTGAATGGTTTGGCTTGCCAGAAAACCCCGCCAAAGAATGAATTGGAAAAACTGCCAGTCCTGAAAATTAAAGAGCTGAGCGGTGGTATATCCGAATCATCGGACTGGGCGACAAGCGAGGTTAAGTCTGAATACATCGTCGAAGCGGGGGATGTGATTTTTGCTTGGTCTGCTTCTTTGATGGTCAAGGTGTGGGATGGTGAGAGGTGTGTGCTGAACCAGCATTTATTCAAGGTAACATCCACGGAATTCCCGAAATGGTTTTACCTGATGTGGTGCAAGCATCACTTGGCGGAGTTCATCTCCATTTCTGCAAGTCACGCCACAACGATGGGGCATATCAAAAGGGGGGACTTGGATGCCGCGATGGTGAATGTGCCATCGCCAGATGAATTGAAAGATATGTCTGAGCAAATGACGCCATTACTGGATAAACAGATTGTTATTGCCAAGCAGCTAAGATTGCTCGAAACCCTCCGCGATACCTTGCTGCCCAAGCTGATGAGTGGCGAGATCAGGGTGTCCTGTTGATGGAAAAGCTCCGGTCAACACTTGCCCAATATAGCCGGTGGCAGGGGCTTGAAATGTATATTGACCGGATGGAAGCCCATCTTGAAACAGATTTCAGCACTACCATAGAAAATGCCAAGGCTCTATTGGAAAGCATCGGCAAGGAAATTTGCGAGGCTAAAGGCGTGCAACTTGGCAGTACACCAAGCATCAATGTGGTGTTGAAAAAAGCTTTTATTGGGCTTGGCTACACTGCGGACGATTTGGTATCTCAAGTATCTGGATCTTTGGCAACAATCGGCCAATTGGTTGGTAACTTGAGGAACGAGATTAGCCCAACCTCGCACGGTAAGTCGCTGGAAGAGTTAAAGGAAAGAAATAATAAAATCGATTCACTTACCAAAGAATTTTTGATTGACAGCACCTTGGTGGTGGCCGTGTTTCTGATACGTGCTTTTGAGGAGCGCAATGAATCAGCTTCTTTGATGACCGCTTTTGAATTAGACGGTGTTCCAGAATATGACGACAACGAAGATTTTAATAATTTCTGGGATGAGAATTTCGGTGAATTTGCGATGGGGAGCTATTCCTACCCTGCTAGTGAAGTATTGTACAACGTGGATTTTCAAGCCTATCAAGCAGAGTACAAAATCTTCAATGAGTCCAAAGAAGAATTAACGGAAGGTGAAGCATGAGCCGTTTAACCGAATCCGCCATCGAAGATTTCGCCATCAAGCTGTTCGAGCGCTTGGGCTACAGCTACGTGTACGCGCCGGATATCGCGCCCGATGGCGAACAGCCGGAGCGCAGCCATTACGGCGAGGTGTTGCTGGCCGGGCGGCTGGAGCAGGCGCTAAAGCGCATCAACCCCAAGCTGTCTCCCGCGCTGTTGTTGCAAGATGCTCTCAAAGAGGTGCAGCGCATCAGTTCGCCCGATCTGCTGGCAAATAACGAAGCCTTTCATCGCTTGCTCACTGAGGGTGTGAAAGTGAGGCGCCAGCAAGACGGCGACGAGCGCGGCGATCTGGTGTGGCTGATCGACTTTGCTCACCCGGAGAACAACGAGTTCGTCGTTGCCAATCAATTCACGGTGATCGAAAACCACCAGAACAAGCGGCCCGACCTGGTGCTGTTCGTCAATGGCATTCCGCTGGTGGTGATCGAACTGAAAAACGCCATTGATGAAAACGCCACGATCAAGGCGGCGTATCAGCAGCTTGAAACCTACAAGCAAACCATTCCCGCCCTGTTCACTTCAAATGCCTTGCTGGTTATTTCCGACGGGCTGGAGGCCAAGGCGGGTTCGCTCTCCGCAAGCTTGAGCCGCTTCATGGTCTGGAAGAGCTCCGACGGCAAGGCGGAAGCCTCGCATCTGGTGAGCCAGTTGGAGACGCTGATACTCGGCATGTTGAACAAGGCCACGCTGCTGGATTTGCTGCGCCACTTCATCGTGTTTGAGAAGAGCAAGAAGGAAGACCCGCAAACCGGCGTCATCAGCATCAGCACGGTGAAGAAGCTGGCGGCTTATCACCAGTATTACGCGGTGAATGCGGCGGTGGCTTCGACGTTGCGCGCGGCTGGCGTAGGGGCGCAATTCATTGCGCCCGATAACCAATCAGGGCGCGATAAATCGCGCCCCTACGGTATCGAACAAGATCCTGCCGTTTATCAATTGCCCGGTGTTGCACAGCAACCCAGGGGCGACAAGAAGGCCGGAGTGGTGTGGCATACGCAGGGCTCGGGCAAGTCGCTGTCGATGGTGTTTTACACCGGCAAGATTGTGTTGGCTTTGGATAACCCGACCGTGCTGGTGATTACCGACCGCAACGATCTGGACGATCAGTTGTTTTATACCTTCGCCGCCTCCAAACAACTGCTGCGGCAGGAGCCGGTGCAGGCAGCGGATCGCGGGCAGTTGAAGGAGTTGCTGAAGGTGGGATCGGGCGGCGTGATCTTTTCCACGATACAAAAATTCCAGCCCGATGAGGGCAATGTGTACGAGCAGCTATCCGACCGCCGCAATATCGTGGTAATTGTGGATGAGGCGCACCGCACGCAATACGGCTTCAGCGCCAAAACCGTGGACGAGAAAGACGCCAGCGGCGAGGTGATCGGCAAGAAGGTGGTGTACGGCTTTGCCAAGTATTTGCGCGATGCGCTGCCCAGCGCGACCTATCTAGGCTTTACCGGCACGCCCATTGAAAAGACCGATGTGAATACACCTGCGGTGTTCGGCAACTACGTGGACATCTACGACATCGCGCAAGCGGTGGAAGACGGCGCGACGGTGAGGATTTATTACGAAAGCCGTCTGGCCAAAGTCGGCTTGAGCGAAGAAGGAAAAAAGCTGATTGCCGAGCTGGATGAAGAGCTGGATCAGGAGGATCTGACAGATACGCAGAAAGCCAAGGCCAAATGGACAAAGATGGAGGCGCTGATCGGCAGTGCGCAGCGCATCAAGAATATTGCCAAGGACATCGTGGCGCACTTCGAGGCACGACAGGAAGTGTTTGCAGGCAAGGGCATGGTGGTGAGCATGTCGCGGCGCATTGCCGCAGAATTGTATAAAGAGATTGTCGCGCTCAAGCCTGAGTGGCATTCCGATGATTTAAACAAAGGCGCAATCAAGGTGGTGATGACGGCGGCCTCCAGCGATGGCCCACTGCTGGCGAAACATCACACCACCAAAGAGCAACGCAAGCAACTGGCCGAGCGCATGAAGAATGATGACGACCCGCTCAAGCTGGTGATCGTGCGCGATATGTGGCTGACGGGCTTTGATGCGCCGAGCATGCACACCCTCTACATCGACAAGCCGATGAAGGGCCACAACCTGATGCAGGCGATTGCGCGGGTGAACCGGGTACACAAGGACAAGCCAGGCGGCCTAGTGGTGGATTATCTGGGGATTGCCGCCGACCTGAAAGAGGCGCTGTCTTTCTATTCTGATGCAGGCGGCAAGGGCGACCCGGCACTGGCGCAGGAGCAGGCGGTGAGCCTGATGCTGGAGAAGCTGGAAGTGGTGTCGGCGATGTATCACGGCTTTGCCTATGAGAATTATTTCGAGGCGGAGACCGCTCAAAAGCTGTCGCTGATTCTGGCGGCTGAGGAACATATTCTCGGGCTGGAGGATGGCCGGAAGCGCTATATCAACGAGGTGACCGCTCTCTCTCTGGCTTTTGCCATCGCTGTGCCGCACGAGCAGGCAATGGATGCCCGCGATGAAGTGGGATTCTTTCAGGCGGTGAAGGCACGCCTCGCCAAGTTTGACGGCACAGGTGCCGGGCGTAGCAACGAAGAGATCGAAACGACCATCCGTCAAGTGATTGACAAAGCGCTGGTGTCGGAACAGGTGATCGACATCTTCGACGCGGCGGGTATCAAGAAGCCGGACATTTCCGTCTTGTCCGATGAGTTTCTGGCCGAGCTGAAAGGTTTTGTACACAAGAACGTGGCGCTGGAGGTGTTGAAGAAACTGCTCAACGATGAGTTGAAAGCACGCGCCAAGAAGAATCTGGTGCAGAGCAAGAGCCTGATGGAGATGCTGGAAAACGCCATCAAGAAATACCACAACAAGGTGCTGACCGCCGCCGAGGTGATGGAAGAGCTGATCAAGATCAGCAAAGAGATCGTTGCTTCCGATGAAGAGGCCAAGCACATGGGCCTGAGCGATTTTGAGTATGCGTTCTACACGGCGGTGGCCAACAACGACAGTGCGCGCGAACTGATGAAACAAGACCAACTGCGCGAGCTTGCGGTGGTGCTGACGCAGCGGGTGCGTGAGAATGCCTCGATAGACTGGACGATCAAGGAAAACGTAAGAGCCAAGCTAAAGGTGATTGTGAAGCGCACCCTGCGCCAATTTGGTTATCCGCCAGATATGCAGTTGCTTGCCACTGAAACGGTGTTGAAACAGGCGGAGATGATTGCGGATGAGTTGGCGGTGTAAGAGTGACAACAACTGGTAAATATAGTGGGATTGATTTGTCACTAATTTGAGATAGGCTACGATGACATGCGCTTAACGAGTCTGGTATTGGAAAAATTCAAGAGGGTAGACAAGGTTGATATCAACCTACAGTCACTTAATGTGCTTGTGGGTGGCAACAACTCTGGCAAGAGCAGCGTGCTTCAAGGAATTCATTTTTCTGTTATAGCTGCAATAGCCTCGAGGGAGGCACGCAAGGATACATACACTCAAGATTCCTTGCTTTACTGCCCAGCTAGAAATTTTGAAGAATTGAGGCATGGTAGTGGCTATCTTAACCAATCCCAGTTTGGAAACCTTAAGCTCTCTGCGGAGTTTCCTGATGAGGCCGTCGCGCAATACAATGTTCGAATCTATCGCGGCAGAAATGAAGGAAATGTCGGCTGTATTCGTACAGGAAGCACCAAAATTGGTGTATTGGTCACTAGCTCCGATAATCTTTTCAGTATCTATGTTCCAGGGTTGGCTGGTATTTCACAGTTTGAGCAATACCGTTCGGAGAGCGTAGTACGTAGAGGAGTTGCCAGCGGGGATGCCAACCTATATCTCCGAAATGTACTTTGGCTCATCAAGCAGAATGGCGGACTCGACAAGCTTGTCAAACGCATGCGCAGCCTCTTTCCAAAATTTGCCATGCAGATTGAGTTCGACCCTCGTAGCGATGTGTTCATTGATGCAAGGATATCTACGACAGGGCCAAGTGGTAGGCACTGCCCCGTTGAACTGGTTGGTACAGGTGTTTTGCAGGCACTGCAAATATTTTCATATGTTACGTTGTTCGAACCAAGACTCCTGCTGCTCGATGAGCCTGATTCGCACCTGCATCCAGATAATCAAGGGCTGCTTGCCAATGCCTTGCAATACATAGCTTCGGAGACATCTACTCAAATTGTAGTTTCTACACACAGCCGACATCTCGTTGACGCGTTATATGAAGATGCCAACTTCGTATGGCTTAAAGAGGGAAAGGTATATAACCAAGGCGTAGGATTAGACAGGCTGCCATTGCTCCTTGATATTGGGGCGTTAGACAGTTTTGATAAGTTAATGGCTGGTGTCATTGAGTGGGTTTTTCTATCTGAGGACTCAGATATGAGCATGCTCAAAATACTCGCAAATAACTCTGGCTTCCCCATTGATCAGTCGCTTTTCTTTAGTTACAAGACATCCACCAATCTTGAACCGGCCAAGATACTGGCTGCGTTTATCCTTGAAATATCGCCAGCGACTAAAGTAATAATCCACCGTGATCGTGATTTCATGAATGATGATGAAGTAAACAAAATTTCTCTCAAGATAACTTCGTGCGGCGCGATTCCATTTGTCACCGAAGGGGCAGATGTGGAAGGCTACTTTGTTCACTCCAAACACATATCGGATCGAATTGGTGTGCAGCGTGAAAATATTAAAATGTGGCTGGCTGAAATAGCCCAAGCGAACCACAACGAACTTCAACATCGCTTCACGCGCAAGCGTGACGATGTTAAACGCTTGCTATACAAAGACAACCCAGAAGACTGCCCAGAAACCCTTGAGCTTATAGGAAACGACATACCTCTCCCGGCCTCTAAACGGCACGGGAAGTTTATGCTTAAAAAGGTTCGTGCCGGCATGCATGAACGCTTCGGGATGGTGGACGATCTTCTTGTCGCAACTGAGGGGCTCAACTCACCACGACTTAAAGCCATACTTACCCTTTAGGGAAACGCGGATTTATTCGTCATCCCCGCGAAGGCGGGGATCCAGATGCTTGATTTAACTGGGTTCCCGCCTTCGCGGGAATGACGAAAACGAATTAATCTGCATTTCCTTAGTTTTTGCGACATTCAATCTCGATGAAATGTTGCATTCAAATGCTCTTTGAAAAAACTTCAGGTTAATGAAGAGTTGCGACAGCTTATGCGCAATAATCAAAGAGGGGCGACACGAATTGCTTAATTTTTTGTCTGCTTAGTTGCTTTGAATACAAGACTTGCGACAAGTTATACTTAACTTATGGATAAAATTTGCTTAATTCCACACTAGGCGGTATTTAGCGGCAAAGCAATATTCAATCGGCGCGAACAGGGGGGCGACAACCATGCCCATTAAAACCATGAACCGTTTTCTTGCAGGCGACATCGGCGGCACCAAGACGCGCCTCGCCGTCATCGAGGTCAATGGTACGCAGGTGCGGATTGAGCGCGAAGCCGATTATTCGAGTCG
>Ga0209343_10009279_pt1 | contig 11322 bp, 9 predicted proteins | sample RifCSPlowO2_02_FD_184026 | JGI IMG/M metagenome (GOLD analysis project Ga0209343, IMG submission 184026) | Groundwater microbial communities from Rifle, Colorado - Rifle CSP2_plank lowO2_0.2 (SPAdes) (version 2) | ecosystem: Environmental > Aquatic > Deep subsurface > Groundwater | place: Rifle... | reverse complement strand
CCCGGATCACTCTAAAAACGGTAAACAAAAAGGGAGTTGGGAATACCGAAAGACGTTTGGCAGCTCCACTGTTACCGTTATTGCCAAGCAAAATGAAAAACATGAATGGATTATTTTATCCTGTTGGATAGACCCTCCCCTGCCCGGATATCTGGATGACAGAAAGAAACAAGCTTACAAAAGGTATAAAAAATCCGGCTTTTGGGGCCAATTATGGATGGACCTAAAAAGGGATATTTTTGGGATCAGCTAGTATCGCACGCCGGCGTGCGTTTAGTTTAACTTAAACTGGTAAATCCAAAACCCGTCGTGTACTATTTTCTTAGTGGATTTTTTACAGGCTTTAATTTTATCTATAGTTGAGGGGCTTTCAGAGTTTCTACCCATCTCCTCCACCGGACACTTGGTCTTAGCCTCTGAACTTTTAGGTATTTCCCAAACTGAGTTTGTAAAAAGCTTTGAAATTATTATCCAGCTCGGGGCAATTTTAGCCATTGTTGCACTTTATGCCAAAACCTTACTAACCAATAAAACAGTCTGGCTTCGGATACTGGCTGCCTTTTTGCCCACAGCCATAGTCGGCTTTACCCTTTACAGGGTCATCAAAAATTTTTTGGTCGGCAACACCACAATAACTTTAGCAGCCCTCTTTTTAGGAGGGATTGCACTGATTATTCTCGAGCTTGTCCATACAGAAAAAGATAGCCATGCCGGCAAAATTGAGGATTTAACATTAAAACAATCATTCCTTATCGGTCTTATCCAATCTTTATCCATTATCCCCGGGGTTTCAAGATCTGCGGCTACAATTATCGGGGGCCTCTTTGTAGGCGCCAAAAGAAAAACGGCGGTGGAATTTTCTTTTCTACTGGCTGTACCCACAATGGCAGCAGCCACGGGGCTGGACCTTTTAAAAAGTGGTTTCGCTTTCTCCCAAAATGAATACTCAATGATCTTAGTAGGCTTTGCCGGCTCATTTATAGTGGCTATATTTGCCGTAAAGTTCCTGCTTAAATTTGTCCAAACCCATACTTTCATCCCCTTCGGAATATACCGGATAATTTTGGCTCTCCTCTTTTGGGCATTTATCGTCCGGTAACTAAAGCTTTTAAAATGCTAAAATATTTGCTGTGAAGATTTATGCCCTTATCCTTATATTTTTCCTAATATTAACCTTTACCCTCCCCTCCCGGGTCTTGGCAGTAAGTGAACATTTAAACTTGGGGCAACTACAATCAATGGGTTTTACTAAATATGAATCTGTAAACGGCAACTCATTACTTTACCCTTTTAAAAGGTTTCGGGAAAAAATTTTCCGGGTTCCGGATCAGGAACTTTTTGATACCCGTTTTAACGAGCTTATTTATATTGCAAACAAGAAAAAAACGGGCTTTTTAGAAGAGTCTGTCAGCCGTTATATCTCTATTTCTGGAATACTAATGCAAAACAAAAAATCCTCAGTGAGTGAGAAGGCTAAACAAAACATTAAGATACTCGAAAAATTAAGGGACGGTTATCCGGCTAATTCACTACCCTGGATACAGATACAAAAAACAGTCGACACCACCAGGAGATTGCAATGAAAGAAGCGAAATTAATACTTGTTTCAGGTATTTTTATCTCAATTTTAATCAGAGGGTTTTTTATCTTTACCGGCCTTGAGGTAGGCGATGTAAAAAACATGCATGACACCGCCAATATGTTACTTTCTGGGTTAAACCCTTACACTAATTCCCATCTTTACCCCTATCCCCCACTGTATGTTTTTGTAGAAGCTGCAACCGCCCTTTTTACCAACTTTGCAGGCACATCCTTTCATTTTTTAATAAAATTCTGGCCCAACCTGGCAGATATCTTTATAACCCTTCTGCTCTATAAATTTTTAAGGAAGCAAAAGGTGAGCCCTACCCCAGCAGCCATATGGAGCTTGCTTTATATTTTAAACCCGGTCACCATTATTACCTCCTCAGCCCACGGACAGTTTGATTCTATAGTTTCTCTATTAACTATTTTATCCATTTACCTGCTTACCTTCCCCTCCAAAAAGTTTTACATGCTTTTAAGCCCAATCATTTTAGGCCTGGCTATTTCTTTTAAGGCTAACCCGGCCATGATCCTGCCCGTCTTTCTGGTATTTGGGCAAAGGGCTTTACCGGAACGGGCCCGCTTCTTCTTGCTTACTTGCTTGACCATCGGCATAATCTTTTTACCGTTTTTACTTCTCAATTTTAATGCTACCTTGGTAAGTGTTTTTGGTTATTCGGGGGTATCTGATTTTGGGTATGCCGCGGTGCTTAGGGCACTATGGTACCAGATCAACGCCGAATACTGGCTGCCGCAGGCGGAAGATTTAATCGGTGCCAGCAAACTTGCCTTTTTATTGGGAGCAGCGTTACTGGTTATCCTCTCATCAGGGAAAGATACCCTAATCAGAAGCTGTCTTTTAATATATTTGCTCTTTCTAACTGTTTTCTCCGGGCAATCGGCACAATATTCAATTTGGGTTTTACCACTGGGGATCTTGCTGCGGGACCGCTGGGTGATAGCTTTTTCTTTTGCCGCCTTATTTGCCCACCTGGGCTTTTACCTCTTTTTTGCCCCGGAACTTTTATTGGGTAAATATTTTACTATTACGGGAGGTTTTTACCAAACTAAATACATGCCGCTTTACTTTTTTGGGAACCTGATGCTTTGGGTTGTAACCGCTCTTTGGCTTCTTAAAATCTTAAAAGGCCAGTGGGCAAATTTTCAAGCCTTCAAAAAACCGGTTAAAAGTCTGGCCTTGGCTTTATCGGTTTTATTTTTGGTATCCCTAATCCCTGTTATAAATTTAACCTTACAAATAATCCAAGCCTCAACCAAATAGATATTTTAAAAACACCGGAAGATTAAATATTCTATTCCAAGTTATAATCAGCTTGTGCTCTAATAAGGCTTGCCCTTTGTTCATTTAATACGGTGAGCTGAGCGCTTAATTGTTGTGGGTTTAACGACCCTCCTGAATCTAACAACCCCCGCCCCTGGCTAATTTGTCCTTCTAAATCACGTAGCCGATAAGCAAGAATGGTTGGGCTTTGTTTTCTTAGGGAAAATACTTGAGCTATACGAGGCAAAATCGGTAATTTGGACACCCTCTCAATGATTTCCAAGTTCACATTAAAACTATAACATAGATCCTGTCCATTTTACGTGCTCCGTCAGCCTTGGATTACTATACCACAAAATCACCTGACTGCCATCCTTCAAACCTTCCAAAATCTGAGCTATATTGGGGAAATGAGACAAAGATGGGAGGAAATAAAGAGACTACAAAACACACCTAATTATTCAGCAGGAGCTGTGATAACATCGTAAGCAGGTATTTTGAGAGGTATGTTGTTGCTTACTAGATATTCCCAAAACGTTCTGCCTAATGGAATAAGTGTAAATTTGCTGCTACTAGGATCATAAGCGATCAATCCAGACTGTATTAAAAACCCCATGAACTGTTCATAAGAGATATTAAATTGCTGCGCCCAAATTGTACGCCTAAATAATGCCTGTGCTAATGCATCTGGGATTTCGCCATTGAAATTTGTCATTGAATTAAGTATTACCATTTGGCTTGGAAATATTAATCTATAAGTTTTCTCAAAATGATACCCTAAGAAAAGTGTGTCTTTATCTCTAGCCGTATACTCTTGAAGCTCGTGAAGTATCTTTTCTGCCTTCTTTGACTTTTCAAGTTCAGAGTTTAGTGCTTTAATTTCCTTTTTTTCTTTAGTACCAAGTTCCTCTTGTTGCTTCTGAATTGTTTCAAGTGAGAACCCTGGTACAGCTAATTTCAATCCACCGTTTTTAATAAGAGTTCTTATTTCTTTTTTAAATAGCCAGAAAATAAGGAACACTACTCCAAAAGTAATCATAGTTTTAATTATATCTACGACTAATGAAGCTATCTTAATCCAATCTGATGGTGTCATTGCTCGGATTATACCAGAATTACAAGTTATATAGTTTAGTTGCTCAAAAGTGTTTAATTAGCTTGTTCTAGTAAGCCTTCTTGGTTTCACCTGATGTTTGTTGTTAGAACTTTTTATGCTAACAACCACTGACTATCTTTTAGGAACCGTTTAATTACATCTATCTGAAAGTCTTGGTATCCAATTGACCAAAACAATTCTTTAACAAAATCTATATAAAACTCTTGGAAAGAGACAGGATCGGCTAATTTAGTAGTGTCCAAATCAGAAAAATCTAACTTATATTCTGGCATCATACCCCTTAAATCTCTAAAAAACATCTGCTGTTGGACGCCAACAAGTTTAATATCTTCTGTTCCTTTAATCTCCACGTAACCCTCTAGTCCTCCTTGGTATTTAGACAATTGATAAAAATTATTTGCTGCTTTTAGAATTTGGAATAGCCTGCCAATAACATGGGACAAATAAATGATCTTCTCTTCATTATTAACCATGAGAACATCTGTCGAGGAGTAAAGTAAGCCAGCAGCATATATTTGATGGCAGTCAATTTGCCCATCCATCTCCCCCCATTCAAAATGAAAAACACCCTCGGGAATAGGTTTTAGGTTTAAATCTGGATAATACATCTGTGGAGTATTATGCAAATCCCTAATTTCCCTAGTCTTATCCTTTATATCTGAAGGTTTCATCAAAGCCTCTTTGGGGTAAAAAGGTTGTACCAAAATAGTACACATTGAAGCCTGAGATCCAAGAGGTTGTTGATAAAATCTAGATACGAAACCACCAGCAAAGGCAGCAGCTATTATAGCAGGATCTCCTGCAGCTTTTTTTCTCCTATATTCCTCTTGCTCTGCTGAGATTTTAGCAACTCTTTCCCTTTCTGCATTCCTTAACCCAACCTCGTAGACCGCCTTTGCTTGAGCTATGTATCTATTTCTACTCACTCCAGCTTGTTCTTTTTTCTTAAATAACAGTTCAACATAGTCTGGGGAAGCAATATCAATTGGGGTGCTTATGTTTCCTGTCCTCACCCAAAGATTGGCATCATTTTGTACATAATAAGGGGTTCTATCACCTTCAAAAATACGTACAAGAATAAACACCTTACTGCCTTGTTCATCTGTAACACGCACTTCATATCTCGGTATGGGAGTAACATTTGAAGCCCATTGGTGGATTTTCTCAATTGATTTAGCAGCATTGTTCACTCCAATCCAACCATTTGGTATACCAGTCTGACGGTTTTCCTCAACGCCAACTATGATTACACCACCTCTAGTATTTGAAAAGGCAGCAAAATGCTTGGATAAATTAGTCGGAATGTCTTTTTTGTAATCTAGTTGTATTCCTTCTCTGTGTCCTTCCTGGCAAAAGGCTACTATTTCTTGAAAACCAAAGCTATTTATGGGCTTATTTAATATATCCATTAGTGTTTTGTTCTTAGGGTTAAGTAACTTTTTGTTACTTGACTGTACCGTATAGATATCATAAACTTATCATAAATGCAAGACACTAAACCACTTACTGCTAAGCAAAAAGGGGCACTGGATTTTATTAACTCTTTCTGTAGAGAAAAGGGTTACTCTCCTTCTTTAAAAGAAATAGCAGACTTTCTTGATACCGATAACCTCAGTACAGCACAGTATTATGTTGAAGAACTTGAAAGTAAAGGCTACCTCCACAGAAATAGCAACAAAGCAAGAGGTATTACTCCAATTTCAGACCAATATACTATTCCATTGCTTGGCTACATTGCTGCCGGGGAACCAATTGAACCTATCGAAAACCCAGAAGAAATAAATGTTCCTTCCGGTATTAAAATTGAGGCTAAATACCCTCATTATGCTTTAAGGGTAAAAGGTGACAGTATGATTGATATGGGGGTTCTCGATAACGATATTGTCCTCATCAAACATCAGATGACAGCCAATGTTGGAGATGTTGTTGTAGGCATTACTGAAAAAGGAGCCACTTTAAAAATTCTTAGTAAGGACAATGATCGAGTTGTGCTTAAACCAAGAAATCAAAAATATAAAACTATCATTCCAGAACAACTTGAAATCAGAGGTGTATTTGTAGGTTTAGTAAGAGGTGGTAATTAGATACAATGAACTAAGCAATATGAACAATGTAACAATTACCCAATTAGTCGAAAAATATAAATCCAATAGATATGCATACTTAAAAGCCGACTACAAAGAGGCTCAATTAAGAATTGATTTTCTAGACCCGCTTTTTGAACTTCTAGGCTGGGACATTAAGAATGTTAATGGTAAGTCTACAAACGAAAGAGAGGTTTTGGTTGAAGAATCATTGAAAGAAGATATTTATTCCACCACAGAAAAGCCTGATTACACGTTTCGTCTTTTTTCTGAAAGAAAGTTTTACTTAGAAGCTAAAAAGCCTCGTGTCAAAATCGACACGGACAATGAACCTGCGAAGCAAGTCAGACGCTATGGCTTTACTTCAAAATTAAAAATCTCCGTGCTTTCCAACTTTGAATACTTAGCAATTTATGATTGCTCAGCCAAAGTGGAAGAAACTGATCATGCTTCAAAATCTCGAGTAAAACTTTATCATTTCACCGAATACGAAGAAGCCTTTGAAGACATCAAAAAATCTCTAAGCCACGACAGTGTTTACACTGGTTCATTTGATGAAACCTGGGAATACATTGAGCAACAACTTAAGCTTTTCAGTGTTGATGACCTCTTTCTTTCCCAAATTAATCAGTGGCGCTTAATATTAGGAAAAGAGATATTCTCACACAAACCCGACTTAAAAGAGACAGAATTAAATGATCTCGTACAAAAATACATAAACAGCATTATCTTCCTACGGGTTTGTGAAGACAGAAACCTTGAAACATATAAAACCCTGCTCTCAAGTAACGGTAGCTACGAAACTTTAATTAAACTTTTCCGAGAGGCTGATAGAAAGTACAACTCAGGACTTTTCAATCACACATTAAATGAGGAAGTTATCAAAAACAATAGTTCAGCTTTTTGGACCATAATCTCCCAGCTCTACTACCCTGAAAGCACGTACTCTTTTGCAGTTTTTGCCTCAGATATTTTAGGGAATATTTATGAAATTTTCCTAGGAGAGAAGTTGACCATAAGCAGTGGTGAAATCTCACTCACAAAAAAACCGGAGCACATCGATCGAGATATTGTTACTACGCCAACCTTTATCATTAAGGATATTTTAAGGAAAACCGTTCTTCCGTTTTGTGATGGCAAGACAGATTCAGAGATATTAAGTTCGTCATTCGCTGACATTGCTTGTGGATCAGGAGCCTTTTTATTAGAAACTTACCAACTCATAGTTGACTATTTGGTGGACTATTTTCTTAAGACCTCTCCTGAAACACTAATTCGAACTGGCGTGAATACATACAAACTTCCCTTTCAAATCAAGAAGCAAGTTCTTGTAAATTGTCTTTACGGAATTGACAAAGATTTCAATGCAGTTGAGGCTTGCAAGTTTGGTATGTTACTTAAACTTCTTGAGGATGAAGATAGTACTACCATTCCAACTCCAGCATTACCACTTTTGGACAGAAATATTCAATTTGGGAATAGCTTGGTGGATTCAACTCAGACATCGAGAGAGAACCGAACAACTATTAACCCCTTTGACTTTGGTGAAACAAAATTTGACGTTATTGTTGGCAACCCTCCATACATGTCAACAGAACACATTAAACAACTAACTCCACTTGAACTTCCAATATACAAAAGGACTTACACATCTTCACACAAGCAATTTGATAAATACTTCTTATTTATCGAGAGAGGACTCAAACTCCTTAAGGAGAATGGTTTTCTGGGATATATTGTTCCGAGTAAGTTTACAAAAGTAGGGGCTGGTCAGAAACTTCGAGAGTTACTAAGGAGCCAAGAATTTGTAGAAGAAATCGTTTCCTTTGGTGCGAATCAGATATTTCAAGATAAGACGACTTATACCTGTATGCTTGTGCTTAAAAACAGTGGACAAACTTCATTAAAGTACATCGAAGTCAAAGACTTAAATAGTTGGAAAACTAGAAATATTGACCCGGGCGATTACGACACCGTTACGTTTGACGAATTAGATGATGATGTTTGGGTCTTAGTCCCTGGATATCTCAAGCCAGCGTATGAGGCTATTAACAAGCAAAGTAAATTGTTAGAGGAGCTTATCGGTTCAGATAACATTTATAACGGCATACAAACAAGTGCTAACAATATTTATATTCATACAGCTTCAAAAGAAGACGAAACCTATGTATATTTTTCAAAAGACGGAAAAACATGGAAAGTGGAAAAGACCTTAACAAGGCCATATTTCAAAACTTCCAGTGGTAGCGATAATCTAAATTCCTATCGTCCCTTCAAACCAAACTCTTTTGTTATTTATCCGTATCTTAAAACTACCTCAGGAATAGAATTCGTAAGAATGGATAAGCTAAAAGCTGAATTTCCTTTCATGCATGAATACTTAATGGCTTATAGAGAAGCTCTAAGTGACCCTAAGCGTGATATAAAGCCTACCCCAGAAACAGACAGTGAGTGGTACCGATTTGGAAGACATCAAAGTTTAGACAAATGCGATGTCCCATCAAAAATAATTGTTGGTGTTTTGTCCCAAGGAAACAAGTATGCAATTGATTACTATGGAACGCTCATATCATCAGGTGGTACAGCTGGCTACTGCATGATAACCCTACCGGATGAGTTTCCCTATTCTGTTTACTATGTTCAGGCTTTGCTTAATTCAAAATATCTTGAATGGTACTCTTCCCTTATTGGTGAGGTGTTCAGAGGCGGCTACATTGCTAGAGGAACCAAAGTCTTAAAAAGACTTCCAATAAGAACAATCGATTTTACTAAGATTGAAGAGAAAAATCTTCATGACCAGATTTCTGCGACTCAGAAAGACCTTATAAGGATTCAAGGTGAAATAGATACAAATCGGAGTGATCATAGAGTGACCGATCCGCTACAAAGAGAGTTTGATCTTAAAAAAACCGAATTAAACCAAGCACTGGTGAGACTGTATGGATTAAGTGATATGGATGACCAGATTCCATTGATTTCAAAAATGTATGAAGCTAATTAATGAAACTACTAAAGAAAAATTGCGAGGAGGTTTTTACACTCCCAATTCCATTGCTGCGTTTATTTTAAAATGGGGCTTCAATGGCAATAAGGAAAATGATGTTTTAGAACCGAGCTGTGGTGATGGTGTTTTTCTGGAAGAAATCAGGAACGGCAATTATAAATATAAAAGCGTCACCGCAGTTGAAATTGACGCTGTAGAGGCTGAGAAAACAAAAAAGATTGCTCTTTTAAAGTGCAAGGTTATCGTCTCTGATTTTCATGAATTTTGTCTCAAATCTAGTCAAAAATTTGACCTCGTTATTGGCAATCCTCCCTACATCAGATATCAATTTTTTGATCGCAAACAACAAAAAATGGCTGATGAGATATTCACAAGAGCCCAATTAAAATACTCAAAATTGACTAATGCCTGGGTATCATTCGTAATTGGCTCCAGTTTATTACTGAAAGAAAAAGGCAAGATCGGTTTTGTTCTTCCGGCCGAATTATTACAAGTCTCTTTTGCCCAACAACTCAGAGAGTTCTTGGCACATTTCTACAATAAGATAAACATCATCTCTTTTAAAACTTTAGTGTTTCCAGAAATTCAACAAGAAGTGATACTCCTTCTTTGTGAGAAAAATGATTCCGACTCCCATTTTATAGAGCATTTAGAACTCAGAGACGCACAAGAGTTATCAAATCTTGATGTAACAACTTTAAGAAGTCCTAAAAAGAAGATTGACTTTAAATCTAATAAATGGACCTTTTACTTTCTAGATCAAGAGGAAATAGATTTTATTGAACGCCTTCAAGAAAGCGAAGCTATTCCCAAACTTGGTAAGTATGCAAAAGTTGAGGTTGGAATCACTACTGGTTCAAATCCGTTTTTTACTGTTCCATTTTCAATAGTTAAAGAGTACAGCCTCGAGAAGTTTGCAAAACCATTGGTGGGTAGAAGCGTTCAAGTTCCTAGTGCAATTTTCACTAGAAATGATTGGCTAGAAAACAGGAAGGCAGAAGCGAGAACCCACTTATTAGTATTCCCTGAGCTCTCAGCATTAAAAAACGATGCAGGCGCCATGAGATATATCAAACTTGGAGAAGAACAAGGGATTAACAAGGGCTACAAATGCGGAATCAGGGATGAATGGCAGATAGTTCCATCACTTCGTGTGTCAGATGCCCTCTTCATAAGAAGAAATAATCTGTACCCTAAGTTGATAATCAATGAAGCTCAAGCATATACAACCGATACTATGCACAGAGTCACTATAAAGCCAGGGATTGATATAAGAGCATTAACGGCAAGTTACTACAATTCTTTGTCTCTAGCGTTCGCTGAGATATGTGGGAGAAGCCACGGGGGTGGTGTTTTGGAGTTAATGCCCAATGAGGCAGAGGAAATACTTCTTCCTTATAACCCAAATAATAGTGAACTTTTGGATACGATAGACAGCATGATCCGAAACAAAAGAGATATATCAGAAATATTGGAAGTTACTAACAAAAAAATCCTAATGGACAACTTTGGATTGTCCTCTGGCGATATAAAGATTGCAGAGAATATCTGGAGAAAGCTTTCTGAGCGAAGATTAAATAGAGGCAACAAAAATCCCTAGTTTTGAACCTTTCGAATTTTTCGAACAATTGCTTAACTTTTCCCAACTATCCGGAAATTCCGGACAGTTGTTCCCATTTTAGAAACAACTCACCTACAAAAATAGACGACTTGGAGAATGGAAAATTCGAACTTACAAAAAAGCCCGACAGTTCAACACAAAAGGACGCTTTGTTGCCTATGCATCCCATCTGGCTCCCCCGGTAGGACTCGAACCTACAACCTTCTCGTTACTCGCTCCCCCACATTTCCATGGGACGCGGAACTATCTCTTATCCATAGGTAAAAACCCGTAGGATTTGGGTACATAGTTTCTGAACCTTTCCTTCGACTACACTCAGGACTCGGCTGCGGATTACCATGAACCAAAAATTAGCTTTTAGGCTTCCCGACAATTCTCCCAATTTTTCATCCCGACATTTCTATCAGGAGCTGCTAACCACTCACAGCGAGCCGCTCTACCATTGAGCTACAGGGGAATGTTAAAGAACGGAGTAATTATAACACTGAGCTTGATCCCATGTGAACCCCTGGAGATTAACTATGAACTTTCTCCAAGAGCCCAGGATAGGATTGTGGGGTTGACGGATCATGAGGCTAGAGGTTAAAATACACAAAACTAAATATGCGGTGCTAGAACTGACCCCGCCTC
>Ga0209343_10009276_pt1 | contig 11326 bp, 7 predicted proteins | sample RifCSPlowO2_02_FD_184026 | JGI IMG/M metagenome (GOLD analysis project Ga0209343, IMG submission 184026) | Groundwater microbial communities from Rifle, Colorado - Rifle CSP2_plank lowO2_0.2 (SPAdes) (version 2) | ecosystem: Environmental > Aquatic > Deep subsurface > Groundwater | place: Rifle... | reverse complement strand
TTTTGCCGAAGAATCTTCAGATCCTTCGCTTTTGCTCAGGATGACAGTCTTAATAGGTAGTTTATACTTTTTCGCAAATTCAAAATCGCGCTTATCGTGAGCAGGAACTGCCATAATAGCTCCTGTCCCATATCCCATCACTACATAATCTGCTACCCAAACCGGAATTTCTTTGTTATTGACCGGATTTATAGCAAAAAGTCCCGTGTCAATTCCCGTCTTATCCTTCCCCTCGGCAATTCTTTCCTGCTCTGTTCTAGTTTGAGACTTTTGGATATATTCCTCAACTTTTTTATTTTTCTTTGCGATTTCTTTAGAAATTGGATTTTCCGGAGCCAAAACCATAAAAGTCGCCCCAAACAAAGTATCTGGCCTAGTCGTGAATATCTCTATTTGAGATTTGGAATTTTGAATTTTGAATTTAACGATCGCTCCCTCAGATCTTCCGATCCATTGTCTTTGCGCAATTTTAACTTTTTCTGTCCAATCAAGGCTTTCAATGTTGTTTAGCAACCTCTCTGCGTAGTCGGTAATCTTGAAAAACCATTGCTCAAGATCTTTTTTCACAACTTCCGAACCGCATCTCTCACACTTGCCCGCAATTACCTGCTCATCAGCAAGAACTGTCTTGTCAGACGGACAGAAATTAACCGAAGCTTTCCTGCGATAGGCTAAACCTTTTTTAAAAAGCTGAATAAAAATCCACTGCGTCCACTTATAATATTGCGGGTCATAAGTTTCAAGTTTTGCCGACCAATCAAATCCGTTTCCGATTGCATGAAGCTGTCTATAAAAATTCTCCTCGCTAATTTTCGCCTGCTCTTTTGGATGCCGGCCGACTTTAAGCGCGTAATTTTCAGAATGGATTCCAAAACCATCCAAACCAATCGGCTCAAAGACATCAAAACCCTGCATTCTTTTAAACCGCCCGTATATATCAGAGCCGGTAAACGCGTACATATTTCCAACATGCATTCCTTCAGCCGAAGGATAAGGAAACATCATTAAGTTATAAAAAGGTCTATTGGCTTTATCCAAATCCGGATGATAAATTTTATTTTCTTCCCATTTTTTCTGCCACTTGGGTTCAATTTCTTGCGGATTATACTTAGTAATTTGATTTTCTCGCTTCGTCTTAGGCATAAAAGGAGTATAGCACAAAATGAGGAATTTATGAGCCTCGAACATGCTTTCTAAATTCTCTTTTTTCACCAGGACTCATTCTCATGTATTTTTTAATCTTCTCCATATCAGTTTCTATCAAAAGAGTATTTGAAATTCCCAGCTCCCTTCTTATTTGTCTTATCCTTTCTCTTGTTATATTGCCAAGTTCCTTTCCTGCCTGTCCTCCCGTATATGTTACACATTGAATTGTTTGCCTTTGCGCTATTTTTACCAACTCATGCGGAGCTGCCGGACAGATTTCCTGACCCTTTTTATATGCCTCTTCAATTGTTTTTGCTATTGCATCTCTTAAGCTTTCTTCCTGTTCTTCGGACAAACTGAGTCTTTCATCCACTTTTTCTAAAAGAAAGCTTATGTGATCCAAAGTTGGAATACCTTTCCTTCTCCATTCTAAAAATGGGACATAAGAAAATCCTAATCTTGCGGATAACTCTCTCATTGTAATTTTAAGATCGTCTGCTGCTGTTTCAACCCATCTCCCTAAAGGATTATTAGACTCTTTTCTAATTGCCTTAGAGGTTTTTAATGCGCTCTCGCTTCCAGATTTAAGATGGCCTGTACCAGTTAATTCTGTCTCTAGTAATCTTCCCCACGGATTTATTAGCTGATCTAAATCTTCGCCTTCAGGTTTTAAGATTCTTAGAATAATAGACATGCTTTCAGCAGTCGGAATCTCTTCTCCTCTCGCCCATCCATATGAGTGCCCGCAGGATCTATTCGTCTCCTGTTCAATAGCGGTTTTAAAGCGGAATATACTTATATAGCCGCGTTTTTCTATCAACATTGTTAATGCTGTCCCAAAATTCCTTCTATATTCTGAAGCATTTGTATTTGCTGGGCTCGTTGGTCTTGATTCTAAACCTCCCATATTATTGCTTCTGGCATTATATTGCTAAGTAAATAGTAAATCAAGAGTAAGGTCTTCTTGCTTTTTAACCGGGGATTCTATACGATTGCAATATGACCCATTCGACAAACTCAGGGTCATACTGAGGAATTCGAAGTATGAGAGTTCTGCTACAATCTTTTCTTTTGCTTTTTTCTTTTGCTCTTGTGTTTTTATGGCAGGCAAGTCCTCTTTCTTCCTATACTCTTCCGATAATAGGTTTCTTGATAGTTATTTATATAGTAAGCTCGCTTGCTCAAACGAAAAAAGGAAAACAGATATCTCTGGGCGGTCCTTTGGGAATGTTTGTTTTAAACACAATTATACTTCTATTCGTATTTTCTACAGGCGGGCTATCCTCCGGATTCTTTTTTCTTTTATATTTTGTGGTTTTTGCCCTTGTTTTCGTTTTTGAGCCGTACACAATAATTGCATTTGCAATCGGCATAGTTCTTACTTTTATGCCGGAGGCAATCAAAGGAGATGTAGTTGGAAACTTTATTAGATTAGGATCCATAATACTGATTTCTCCCCTTGCCTTTTTCTTCGGCAGGGAATATAAGAAAAGTGGTGAGCAAGAAGAGACAATTGAAACTATAAAAAAGGATGTAAAAGACGTTATAAAAAAAGAGGGAAAAAAGCTGAGCAGGGAAGATTTAGAAAAGCTGTCCGATGTGGTTGAAGAAACCGAAAAACTTCGCGAAGAAGAATAACCGCTTTATGAAAATAACCTCAAGTTATTTAAAAACGGCTTTAGTTCTGATTTTTTTAACAATTTATCCATTTCTATTAAGCCAAAGAATAGCCGCTCAAACAATATCAAACCAGATATATACGATACAGGGGGGAGACATCGAAGAAAAAACCTTAACCAATCCTAAAGACCCAGGGAATAAAACCGCTTATGGGAATGATTCCCATTCCCAGCCTTTTTCTTTTTCTATTTCAAGCAACATAATCGATTACGGACCGCTTACTCCAACGAACCCTGTTTATAGAACAATCGATCTTGTTATTTCAAAAGGCTCCTCAAGAGGCTATTCTGTTTTTGCATTTGCAAATCGGGAGCTAAGTGATGTTAATAATAATTCAATACCGGATACAACCTGTGATAATGGCACCTGCTCTGAAACCTCTTCGGCTCAATGGTCTGGCAATTTATCTTTTGGATTTGGCTATAGATGCGAGATAGAAGCTCCACCCTGTTCAAAAGATTTTTTGATAGAAAATTCTTTTAAGCAGTTTGCAAATGATTCAAAATCGGAGCCATTTCGGTCAATTCTCAATGGGATTGATTATAAAAAAGCGCAGATAAAATTTAAAGTCAATATATCGGGCACCCAAGCTAGAAGTAATTATTCCAACACGATTACTTTTATCGCAGTACCGGCTTTATAAATGAGGAATTTAGGAGTAAAAATATTAATAATAGCGGCTGTTTTCACAGTTTTTGTTATGTTGCCTAAGATTGCCGATGCAGACGGTTATTCTCTTGAGATTAACCCTGGAATAATAAAGATCAAGGCAAGTCCACCCGCGCTTGTGAAAACTGGAATTAGAATTAAGAATTTATCCGATAATCCTATTGAGTTGGGTTATATATTAAAACCATTCGTGGCCAGTGAAAAGAATTCTGGCCAGATTAAATATCTTTTATACTCAGATTATACCTCTAAAAATTTTAACTTTTTGCAAAGAATAAAGGTCCTGGAAGATAATCAAGCTATATCAAAAATTATCCTTTCGCCCAAGCAAGAAAAAAATTTAACGATTTTGATCGATCTCCCGCAGGAAGAAGAACAAGCAGACCACTATTTTTCCATTGTTTTTCTTACTCAAAGTCAAGAAAAGCTCGATTCCAATTACTCTAGAATCATCGAAGGAATAGGTACGAATGTTCTTGTTTCCATAGGCACGAACCAATACAAAGCTCTGATAAGAGATTTTTCAACCTCAGTTTTTGTTTCGCAGGGACCGGTTAAATTCAATCTTAAAATTGAAAATATCGGAAAGAATTTTATAACTACTTCCGGATATATTATTATTGATAATATTTTTGGGCAAACTGTCGGAAAGATAGATATTAAACCAGCTAATATTCTAGGAAAGAGCACTTTGGAGATCTTAAAAGACGATGTTGTTTGGCAGGAGAAGTTTCTATTGGGAATATATACTGCAAAATTGTATCTCAACTACGACGATTCAACAAGTCTTTATAGAGAATTTAGGTTTATAACAATTCCTATTAAAATACTTGCTATATTGACAATCGCCGGATTTATTATTATATTTATCAAGAATAGATCTAAAACCCACTAGAACTGGTTATTTAAGCCGGAAAAAAGTATACGTCATTATATTCTTCCTTTATTTACAGTCCAATCGATAAATTGAAAAAGCCTATCACTTTCTTCTATGTTCTGCTAATAAAAATCCTCTAGTAAAGGGGTTGGTATCAGGTAAAAAGGGAAAAATATAAGTAAAAAAAAGGGGAAATGGCAAAAAACTGAGAGCGCTTTTAAAATAGTATCAAACTATAGCAGCTAGAGAATTATTGAAAATGATATACAATGATATATAAAAATATATATCCCCAATACTGAATAATACGAATATTAATTGAACATTAAAGTAAAAACAGTGTTTCATATTTTTTTCGTCCATTTTCACGGACCCAATCTAACCGGTTCAGTGCTACAAAACATAACAAATGCTATCAATATCTACTTACTCTGGGTTATTGACAAACCATTGTCTTTTTACTTATTCTAGTTTTATAAGTTATATTTACTAAATAATCAGTATAACTAGTATAATTTCGAGGCAAACTGATAATTTTCACAAAATTTATATCATAAATCAAAAATGAATTTTTTAAGTCTATTTAAGGACTATTTAACCTCGCAAAAAAAACCGTCTTCTAAGTCTACGGTTAAAAATTATACTTCCGATATAAGATTTTTTATAAATTGGGTCGAAAGTAATTATTCAAATAAATTTGATCCCCGATTGATTACCGCAGATGTTATAGAACACTTTAGAAAATCGAATGCTGATAGAATTGCTCTCTCCTCTTTGGATAGACGAATCTCTTCAATTCGAAAATTTTTCCTTTTTTTAAAAGAGGGAAGTTATATAGAAGCAGTTCCGCTGGAAAAACCTATTTCAAAAGAAAGAGACGAAGACAATTGGCATCTTAATAAATTTAAAAACCACTTGTACTCGGCTGGCTCATCCCCAGTCACGATAAAAAATTACCTAATCGATGTAAAACAATTCTTAGCCTGGACGCAAGTGGTTACAAGCGTAAACGAAGCATGGGAAATAAAAGATCAAAATATTTTTAGTAGAATAAACCCTGAGATTATAGAAGAGTATAAAAAAAGACTGCTCTCTCAAGGATTTTCTCCCTTAACAATCAATAGAAAGCTTTCCTCAGTTAGAAATTTCGTGCGCTGGGCTACAAAAGAAAAAATTATAGAAAATGATCAAGTTTTTAAAGCTTTAAATACTAAACAAGTTGCTTACCCTCAGGGATTTTTTGTATATCCTCTTAAAGACAAAAAATCCCAAGAGCCTAAAGCTTTAGAAAAGGAAAACAAAGATTTTAGATATTCGAAGCTTCCTCCCGTAAGAATTGTTCAAAAATCTATAAGACTTGCAGACACCTCTATCGATTTTTTGATTAAAAGTCTAGCTTCAGGTTTTGGCCAGTTTGAATATGCTTTTTGGATAATTAAAAAAAGACCGGTTTTTAAAGATAATTTTGTGAAGATTTCAACAGCCTCTGATGCAGTTTGGGCAATTCCGAATATAAAAAAATCATTCTATGCTCCATTTGCTGTATCTACAAAATATTTTTCACTGCCGAAAAAAGCAGCTTATTTGATTTTGCATAATAGACCAAAATGGTACTTAAAATATCGAACTCATCCAGTAGCCCACTATCTACATTTTTCCCTCCTTATTGTATTTTTATCTATGATTGGGTTTGGAACATACCAAAAATTTTTCCAAGATAGCAATTTTAAAAAAGGAGTCTTGGGCGATCTGACATTTGCTTCCCCACGGGTTTTAACCTTTAAGGATAAGCTTACAGATTCCTTCGGCAATCCAATCACAAATGAAACGCCGGTAAGATTTTTAATATATAGTGATCCTCAAGCTTCCGGATCTTCTCTTTTATGGCAGGGCGTAGAAAGTATAAAGCCCAATCAGAATGGAGAATTTTCTGTGACTTTGGGAGACAAAACTCAAATTCCTCAAAGCATTTTCCTTACCTATCCTTCTCTTTGGCTTGGTATAACAATCGGGCAAACAGACGAGCTTTTTCCGCGCAGGCAAATTTCAAACGTATCTTTGGCAAGCAATGCTCAAAAACTTAGAGGCCTGGGTATAATAACAGATGGAACCTCGTCAAACGTTGTTTTAGCCTTGGATTCATCCGGTAATCTTTCTATTGGAGGAGAAACTGCCCATATATTTCAAACATTAGACAGCCAATTTATTATATCCGGTAATGTTTTAACCCTTACTACGGCTTTGGGAAGCAATACGAATATAGAGCTGAACCCGGATGGCTTGGGAAAAATAGATTTTCAAAAACCAATACAAAATAGCACAAACAATAACAACATACAGACAGCGGTTGGAAGCGTTGAGATAGATGATTTATTAAGTATTTTAGCTACCTCAAGTGGTCAATCGGCTTTAACTATCAATCAAAACGATATAGGCCCTCTCATTAGCGCCTCTTCAAGCGGAATTGCTAAGTTCACGGTTGATAACCTCGGAAATACCACAATAGACGGAGACTTTATTCTATCGGGAATAAATCCAATTATCTCTACTGCCTCACAGAGCTCTAATCTATCGTTAACAACGGCCGGAAAAGGACTCTTCACGATACAATCTGCTTCTTCGGGAGACATCCGGTTTTTTTCAGCTCTTAATACACTGTCTTCAAATGGAGATCTAAAAATTTCGGGAAATCTTAACTTATCCAGTCCATCTGCAGTTACAACATTTAGCGGTATAAAATACACTTGGCCAAATTCCGGTCAGGCAAATGGGTATTTTCTACAGACAAACGGGTCCGGAACTCTTTCCTGGGCACAGCTTCCAACTATGACAAACTGGTGGAATCAAACAGGAGGAAATGTAGGAATAGGAACGGCAAATCCTAACTTCAGATTAGATATCCAGGATTCTCAAGCTGCAACCGCAGCTGCACAAATATTTAACAAAGACAGTGGAGCAAACTCTTCAGGTCTTATTGTAAAACTAGGAAATTCATCTTCTACAACAAGCGCAACAAATAAATGGGTCGCTTTTGAACAGTCGGGAATAGGAATTGTGGGCGTAATTAAAGGAAATGATTCAAACGGAGTAACTTTTCAAACAAATGGAATTGCCGATTTTGCAGAATACCTAAAAAAGGATGAAAATCAAAAAATAGAATACGGATCTGTTGTTTGCATAAATTCAAACGGTCTTACTAGTCCCTGTACCGATTCTAATCAAAATATAGTTGGGGTTGCATCCGAACATCCAAGCTTCTTAGGAGGGGAAAATTTAGGAGAAAGATCCGTACCTGTTGGTTTGGTTGGAGAAGTCTTGACAAAAGTATCGAATATAAACGGCGATATCAAATCGGGAGATTTACTCACCTCCTCTACTATTCCCGGTGTTTCGGCAAAAGCAATAAAACCAACAGCTATGATAGGAAGGGCGCTTGAATCTTTTGACTCTTCTGACTGCACAACTTCTTATTCGTCGGAGAATTTTGGGCTGATTACCTCAAACAAGATCTGCACAGGAAAAATACTTATTCTTTTAAATATCGGCTATTACGATCCCAACCCTCCGTTAGTATCAGCTTTACAGAAAGCAAAGGACGATGTGCTTTCCGGGATTAGTAATATAAATATAAATAGTCTCTTCGCTCATAATTTAATTGTTGATAATTTAAGCGCCGGGATTATAAAAGCCAGAGATATAACTGTTGATTCTCTAAATGTAACTTCCAGTGAAGTTTTGATAGGAGGAAAAAGTCTAAAAGATTATTTAACTGCGGCAATTGAGGACGTATTGAGTAAAAATCAAACAAATATTATTTCTCCGATTGCAAGCATAGAGGAAATCCATACAAATGTTATAAGCCCCCTTGCACAAGGAAATTTAACTGTTAAGCTTAGTTCAAGTGAAGGTTCTTCATTTGTTATTCAAAACTCTTCAGGAAGCGCTGTTGCTACTATAGATAGTAATGGAAACGCAAGCTTTAGCGGCTCTCTTTTCTCATCGGAAGCATCGGTCAGCGGAACTTTAAGAGCCAAAAAAATAATTGCAGATGAAATAGAAGGTAACTCTCCTATCTCCGATTATATTGACATCTCTACCCTCTCTTCACAATTTGTTTATATAGATAATTTAAATGCAACAACCGCAAGTTTTGCTCAAGGCCTTATTGCGCTTGGTCCATCATCTGTGACGGATATATCCGTAGCAGGACAGTTGTCGATTGGCACAAATCTAATCCTCGCAGACAACTCGATAAATGTTTTGGGACACGATCTTGAAATACAACCCCTTAAGCAAGGAGGGGTATCCTTTTTAAGTGGTTTGATATATATTGATATAGACGGAAACTTAAAAGTTTCGGGAAATGCGGAGTTTGCAAAAAATGTTACGGTTTGGGGAAAACTTGCATCCGGTATAATCGCACCTATTCCAAATCAAGATCTGATTCTTGATCTTGGAACTGAATCGGATAATTCTAAACTTGTTGTAAAAAATTCAACAGGTTCTTCTATTCTCTCTATTAATAAATTTGGAGATTTAGTTGCTTCAGGTAGCGGAACTTTCAGCAAACTGAATCTAAATATCACAAAGCCTGCGCTTGCTATTTCTGCAATAGAAATAACTGCAACAGGTTCTGCCGGAATAGCAACCATTTCGGCATACCAAAAAGAGCTGACTATTAATAATAGTTTAATTACGGAAAAATCACTGATTTACATAACTCCAAGGATTGATACGGGAAACGTAATTCTTTATTTATTAAGACAGGTTCCGGGCGTTTCTTTTACCGTTGGCGTTAATACCTCTTTGAATAAGAGCATTTCCTTTAACTGGCTCATTATTAATTAGTTGCTAATTGTTCTTGACATTATATTATCAATACTGTTAGATTAAAATAATATGGATGAGTCAAAAACAGAAATTGCATCTTATTTAGAAAACGCGTCTTTGTTTCTCTTAGGGCTTCTTCTTTTGATTTTTCCATTTTTCCTTTTGACTTTAACAACAGACGCATTTGTTCTTCCCAAACAAATTCTTTTAGGTGGAGTAGTTTTTATTATTTTAATTTTATTCGCAGTAAAATCATTACTGCAAGGTCAAGTAATATTAAGACGAACACCTTTTGATTTGCCTATTTTGCTTTTTACACTTTCCCTTCTTGTTTCTTCTGTTTTTGCAGTTAACCGAGCCGATGCTCTTATCTCTTTTGTGCCATTTCTTTTTTCCGTTCTGGCCTTTTTTGCTATTGTAAATACGGCAAAAGATAAAAATTCTGCACTTCTTTTAGTTACTTCTCTTCTTACGGGAGCCTGTATTGTTTCTATTTTGTCCCTTTTATCGTTCTTAAAAATTTACATTCTTCCTTTTTCTTTTGCTAAATTCCAAACCTTCAATCCTTTCGGATCGCTTCTTGATCAAGCTTTGTATCTCTTGTTTGTTCTTCCTCTTGCTGTTTATCTTGCATGGCCGCTTATTTCAAAAGGAAAACCCGAAGACCCTGCGAATGTAACTTATGTTGACTCCGAAGGTCTCGAGAAAAAAGGCAACCCAGTTCCTTTTGCAGTAGGTACAGTAGCTATAATAGTTGGACTTCTAATATCTTCTTATCTTCTTTTCAAAACACCACCTCAAAACGGCGGTCTTCTGATACTTCCCTTTGAGACAGGATTCCAAACGGCTTTTGCGGCAATTTCCCAGGACACGGGAAGAGTCTTCCAGGGGTTTTGGTTCAGGCTATGGAACATATATAACAGATTTTACGAGATTTAAACAACCGGCCTTCAACCAAAATCAAGATCTTTGGGCTTTACCTTTTCCTAGATCATCAAGCTTTATCCTTGAACTTTTAGCAACAACCGGTATTTTAGGTATTTTACTGTTTATATTTCTTCTATATAGGATATTCAGAGTTAAATCCATTTTTTTTCTTTTTCTAATTCCTATTATAGCCAGCTTATTGGTTCCCTTTTCCTTTTTGGTATTGGCCATTTTCTTTATTCTTCTTGGTATTATTTCCGCCCTCGTGGGAACATCTGCAAAAGGAGAATCGCAGGGTTTCTATGATGTAGAAATTCAGCTTGTTGCTCTTCAAAAAGGCTTGATTGCTTTTGCGGAATCTCCAGGAAGACATAAAAAGCCTGTGCTCCCTTCAATAATATTGGTTCTTATTTTAATTCTGATTGGTCTTATTGGTTATTTCGGGGTAAAATATGTAGTTTCCGATATTGCCTATAGAGAATCTCGCATAGCGGTTTCTCAAAAAAATAATCAGCTAGCTTATCAAAAGCAGGTAGACGCAATAAGAATTTTCCCATATAGAGACGAGTATTATAGATATTCATCTCAATTAAATTTTGCTCTTGCCAATTCTTTGGCTTCACAACAGCCGGCCGGCTCATCGCCAAGCGCCCAAACCCAGCAAACAATATTCACACTGATTCAGCAGTCAATAAATGCAGGACGAGCTGCAGTCAATTATGCTCCCCAGACTATGCTTAACTGGCAGAATCTTTCCTTTATTTATAAAAATTTAATCGGGTTTGGTCAAAATGCCGACAATTTTGCAATTTTGGCAAACCAGCAGGCAATTGCTCTTGATCCGAATAATCCGCAGGAATACATAAATTTAGGAGGAGTGTATTATCAGTTAGGCCAATGGGATAATGCAATTAGACAATTCCAAATTGCGGCGGCCTTAAAACCGGATTTTGCAAATGCTTATTATAATTTGGGCCATGCCCTGCAGGAAAAAGCAGATCTTAACAATGCTTTAGCTCAGTATGAGATAGTAAGGCGGCTCACGGCAAATGATAAACCAAATCTTGACAGAATCTCAAAAGAAATAGAAGATCTGAAAAAAAGAATTGCCGGTACAACTGCCCAAGGCCCAACTCCAAGCTCTGAGCAACCTCTCGGCATAAGCTCTCCAGAGTCTCAGCTTCCGCCGCAAAATCC
>Ga0209343_10009275_pt1 | contig 11327 bp, 11 predicted proteins | sample RifCSPlowO2_02_FD_184026 | JGI IMG/M metagenome (GOLD analysis project Ga0209343, IMG submission 184026) | Groundwater microbial communities from Rifle, Colorado - Rifle CSP2_plank lowO2_0.2 (SPAdes) (version 2) | ecosystem: Environmental > Aquatic > Deep subsurface > Groundwater | place... | reverse complement strand
CAGGCTCCGGCCATGCCTGCGCTGGGGTTAGGAAACAGCAGGTCCTTCCCCCTCGTCCCCAAAGGGGAAGCCCCGAAGCTCGGGGTCAGGATGACCGCAAAGGGCGACGCTCACCTGCGGCAGCAAGGAAGGGATCATCAGAGACACGCAATCGGCACGGATGAATCCGTCCACGGCACGCCCCACGGCACGCCGGGGCAGGCGGGACAGGTGCCCTTACAATTCTCGAACCCACTCACCATTCGCTACTCGCTACTCACCACTGACCGCTTGCTTGCGCGCGCGGCTCTGATCAAAACCCCGATGGCGAGCGCTTCCTGATGCTGAGGCTGGTCGAATCGCAAGCCTCCGCGCCCACGCAGATCAATGTGGTGCTGAACTGGTTCGAGGAATTGAAGCAAAAAGTGCCGGTGAAGTAATACGCGAATCAGAGCCGCGACAGTAATGGAGCGTCCGCCCAGGTTGGCTATCGTGACCCTGCCAGCGAATCGGAACATGGCATCAACGCGCCGTCTTGGTGGTCGCTTGTTTACACGCGCGGGTCGGATCAAAACCCCCGCGAATGCTCTACAAGAATTATCAGAAGTTAGGGTTCGGTGGAGGGGGCGGTTTCTTCGGCCTCGGCGTGGATGAGGCCGAATTTTTTCATCTTGTAGCGCAGGGCGTCGCGGCTGATATCGAGCAGGCGCGCGGCGTGGGTCTGGTTGGCGGCGGCTTTTTCAAGAGCCAGCTCCACCATGGCCCGCTCGATCTCGTCGAGCGAGGTGCCGCCTTCCGGTATGACCAGCGGCGGCAGCCAGCGGCCTCCCGGCAGCGGCTGGCTCCCGGAAGGCGGCGAGGAGAGATGCTCGAACGCGGTGATGCCGGTATGCGGCTTGGCGACCGCAAAGGGCAGATAGGCGGGCTCCAGGTCAATTCCCTCCTCCAGGATCATGGCCCGCTCGATGGCATTCTTCAATTCGCGCACATTCCCCGGCCAGTCGTAGTTCAGCATCAAACGCCGGGTCTCCTCCGTCAGACCGTTAATCGTCTTCCGAAATTTGCGGTTGTAGTGATCGATGAAAAAATCCACCAGCGGCATGATGTCTTCCTTGCGGTCCCGCAAGGGCGGGATGAAGACCGAGATAATCGCCAGCCGGTAATAGAGGTCCTGGCGGAAGTGCCCCTCGCGGACAGCCCGCTCGATGTCGCGGTTGGAAGCGGCAATCACGCGCACATCCACCTGTATATCCTTAATGCCGCCGATGCGCCGGATGACCTGGTCCTCCAAGACCCGCAGCAATTTGGCCTGGAGGAATAGCGAAAGCTCGCCGATTTCGTCCAGGAACAGCGTGCCATCGTGAGCCACTTCAAATAGCCCCTTCTTCATTGCCTTGGCATCGGTGAAGGCGCCTCGCTCATGACCGAAGAGTTCCGCTTCCATCAGTGTTTCTGGAATGGCGGAGCAGTTGACGGCGACGAAGGGCTTGTCCTGGCGGCGGCTGCGATAGTGGATGGCTTTGGCGATGAGGTCTTTTCCGGTGCCGCTTTCCCCCTGAATCAGGATGGTGGTGGCCTCGCTGGCGGCCACTTTGCCGACGAAATTCATCAGCTCGGTGATGCGGCTCGATACACCCACCACGTCGTGATAGCCGGTGCGCTGACGAATCTCGCCTCGCAGCGATTCCACTTCGGTACGGAGGCGCGTGGCCTCCAGAGCATTCTGAATAGTGACGGCCAGCTCATCAAAATTAAGAGGCTTGCCGATGTAATCGAAGGCCCCCAATTTCAACGCCGCTTTGACGTCATCGATCTGCGGGTCGGCCGTGATCATGATGACGGCGCGCAGGGCGCCCGACTCCTTCAGCCGGTGCAGGACCTCAATGCCGCCCAGATCCGGCAGCCGGATATCGAGCAGGATCAGGTCCGGTGATTCGGCGTGCGCAATGCGCAGGGCGCTGGCGCCATCTTCAGCTTCGAGCGCCTGATAGCCCCATTCCTCGCACTTATGCTTCAGTGCCCAGCGCACCAGCCGCTCGTCATCGACGATCAGAATCTTTTCTTCGGCCATTTCTTATATGTTATCCCGAACCGGCTGCATTTGCGGAATCTTTCCGCAGCGGCAGGCGGATGGTAAACTGGCTTCCCTGGCCTGGCGCGCTCGTCGCTTCGATCCGGCCTCCGTGAGCTTCCACGATACGCTGCACCAGCGAGAGTCCCAAACCGGTGCCCTGTCCTTTGGTGGTAAAGAACGGCCGGAAGATGCTGCCCAGATGTTTGGGATCGATGCCCCGGCCGGTATCAGAAACTCGCACGATGACGCAATCCTCCCCGGTCCGCAAAGACAACTCCACCGAGCCCTCGCCCTCGATCGACTGGATCGCATTTAAGAGCAGGTTGAGCAGCACCTGCTGGATCTGCGCGGCATCGTGTTCTACGGGCGGCAGGCCGGGCGCCGGGACGAACGAGATTTGAATGGGCCGGGAGAGCACCTGCTGGCGCGCCAGGCTGGCGGCGTGTTCTGCCGTGGCGTTCAAGTCCGCCGGGATGAAGTGCGGCGGCTTGGGACGGGCATAATCCAGCAGCTCGTTCAAGATTCTCTGGATCTGGCGAATTTCCTGCCGCACGTCTTTCCAGACTTCTCGCGTCGGGCTCTCCGCCGGCAGGTCCTGTCCCATCAGCTCGATCACACCTGCGATGCCCGCCAGGGGATTGCGGATCTCATGGGCCAGTCCGGCGGCCAGCTCTCCCAGCGTGGCCAGGTGTTCGGCTCTGGACATCTGCGTGCGGTGCGCCTCCTCGATTGCCGCCCGGTTCTCTCGCAATTGCCGGACCATTTCGTTGAAGTCCCGCCCCAGGTCTCCGATTTCATCGTTGCGCTCGGCAAAGCTAGCCCGCACGGTAAAGTCGCCTTCCCGCAGCCGCGCGATTTTCCTCTGGAGCTCGAGCAACGGCTGCTGGACCCCATGGGCCAGGACCACCAGGACGACGGTGGCGATGACTACTGCCCCGGTGGCTGTCACCAGCATCGTTAGGGCGTGGTGTCCGGGGTCCTCCAGATAACGAGTGATCCACAAAAGCAGCAGGCCTCCGATGAGCGTTGCCGCTACCGGGAGCATGGTTTTAAGCCGCCAGTTGATCCGCACCCAGGCCATCGTTCTATTATCCTTCACAGCCGCAGGATCGTCACGACCCGATTCGACCCTCCGGGCATCGTGTTACCATACCTATCTAGGCAACTAGACATTCTCACACGAAATTAGCGACCCTCCCGGAGATTCTGCCTTGGAAAGTTTCGTCGAAGAAATGAAGCGCTACGTCGGGTTTACCGACGAAGATGCCCGCCGGCTGCGCGGTCTGGGACCGCCTCTGGAAAAGTATTTTCCGGAGATGGCGGAGCGGTTTTACGCCCAGATTCCCCACCATCCCGATGCTTCCCGCGTACTCGTTGGCGGCGATGCCCAGGTGAACCGGCTGAAACAGACTCTCCAGGCGTGGGCCCGCGGCCTGTTTGGAGGCGTCTATGACCAAGCCTATGCCGAAGAGCGTTATCAGATCGGGTACCGCCACGTCCGGATCGGTCTGGAGCAAAAATTCGTCATCAGCGCCATGGGCATCGTGCGCGCCTTTCTGATCGAAAGCCTGGAGCGCGAATTTCCCGGCGGCGAGGAGCGCCGGAGCCTCATCGTCGTTTTGAACAAGGCGCTGGACCTGGACTTGAACTTGATGTGCGAGTCCTACATGCACGCCACTCTCGAAAACCTGAAGTCGCTGAACCGGCAGTTGGAGGCCGCCAATCGCGATCTGGTGGAGGTCAGCCGCGCCAAGGACGAATTTCTGGCGCATGTCTCTCACGAACTGCGCACCCCGCTGAATTCCATTCTCGGTTTCAGCAAGATGATCCTGGACGGCTTGTGCGCCTCGCCAGCAGAAGAGCACGAGCTGCTTCACGACGTGTTCGGTTCCGGGCAGTACCTGTTGCGTTTGGTCAATGACTTGCTGGATATCCGAAGGATCGAAGAAGGCAAAATGCGTCTTCATCCGGTGGACTTGAACCTGCGCCAAGTGCTCGACTCGACGCTTCCGCTGATTGCCGTTCAGGCCGCCGAGAAGAAGATAACTCTTCTGGATGAAACCATTTCTAGCCGCCTTCCTGTCATCCACGCCGACGAAGTTCGGCTGCGCCAGGTGCTGCTCAACCTGCTGATGAACGCGGTGAGGTTTACACCTCAAGGTTGGGTGAAACTGCGTGCCCAGGCGGTGTCCAGCGGGGGGAATGACACTGCCAGCCGGCTTGGCCGCTGGGTACGGTTGGAGATTGAAGACACCGGCATCGGAATCCCGAAGGAGTCGCGTGAGTTTGTGTTCCAGAAATTCGCGCAGCTTGACCTTCGTACAGCGCCGGATGAGCGCGGCTCGGGACTGGGACTGGCGATTTCCCGCAATCTGGTGGAGTTGATGGGCGGCTCCATTGGCGTCGAGGAGGCCAGCACGGGAAAAGGAACGCTGGTCTGGTTCACGGTCCCGGTAGCTGAATCTTCCGATCTGCCAGGAAGCGGAACTGAATTTTGATAACAACGGTTGAATGCTGATATGTCGATTCCTCCGCCACAGCCGCCGTCCGCGCCCGCCGCCGACACCATCCTGATTGTCGAAGACCACGCTCTGGTCGCGAAGTTCTACCGGCTGGCCCTGGAGCGTGCCGGCGGATATTCCTGCCTGGTCAGCGAAAATGTAACGGAAATCCTGGCGGCGGTGGAGTCCGGCGGCGTGGATTTGGCGATTCTCGATATCTCTCTGCGCGGCTCGGAATGGGACGGCCATCCCGTGGACGGTCTGGAACTGGCGCGCCTCATCCGGCAGCGCGCTCGCCGGCCGCTGCCGATCATCCTGGCGACTGCGCACGCCATGGTCGGGGACCGGGAACGATTGCTGGAAGCTTCTGGCGCCGACGCCTACCTCGAAAAGCCGGTCTACGAAGCAGATCGGCTGGTCGGTCTGGTGCGCCGTCTGCTCGCCGAGCACCGCGCGCCCGAGTCCCCCAAGACTCATGATCCCTCCGCGCCCCCGCTGGGAGATCCCTCCAACCAATCCAAGGAAAAGTAAGAGAAACCGGCTTAAGCCGGCTCGCCGAGTTCCGTTCGGGATTAAATCGTGGTTTCCCCCGGCTGTGCCGGAGAAAGGCTTGGGGATTCTTTCCAGACAGTCCCTTGGACCTGTCGTGCGGCCAAAGAGCGCTTCCGCGCAGCGCGCCAAAGTAGGAACACAACACTAAGAAAAATGATCAGCGGCACGGCCAGAAGAAGCAGAATGCCACTGTTGAAACCGGCGATGAGCTGCTGTCCCTCGGGCGAATTCATGAGGCCGGTGCGGCACATGGCGCATTGTGCCGCCGCCATGGGAGGAAACCCCACCATCGCCATTCCAATCGCGCAGCCCGGCACAACCCTTGGAATCCGCTTCACTGCCTCAACCTCCCGCGTGCAATCTGCTGGCCTTGGCGCAACCTAACCGGTCGACAACTGGTGAACCCGCAGGGCGTCGATGGCGAGCAGCCCGAACAGAAGCGCCCCGACCAGCAGCAGGCTGGCGGCGACAATCAGGATGAGCGCCGGCTTCTCGAAACGGAGATGCATGAAATAGCCCGAAATGAGGGAGGCCTTCACCAGCATCGCTACCACTAGTACGGCCAGCAATATCCACTGCGGCCAGGAAACATATTCCATCGCCAGCATCACCATCGTTATGGCCAGCAAGAAAATCCACGTGATCCAATAGAGCCGGTAGCCGGTGCCGTGTGTCGCATTCGCCATGAGTTCGTCCTTGGTGGTCGGTCTCCGATCCGCAGTCAGATCAGATAAAACAGGGTGAAGATAAAGACCCAAACCAGGTCCACAAAATGCCAGTACAGACCGGCCAGTTCGATGCCCGCAGCCGTGGATTTTCCGGCGGCCATGCGCCAGGCTGTGATCGCCAGCAGGACTACGCCGCTGAGCACATGCGAGCCGTGAAAACCGGTGATCGTGAAAAACACTGCGCCAAAGGCCGGGACGCCCCAGGGATTGGAATTGAGCCGGGCGCCTTCGTGGATGAGTGAAGACCATTCATAGGCCTGCATCCCCAGAAAGCCGAGGCCTCCGACGATAGTGAACAGCAGAAAGCGCACCGTAGCCCCGCGATCAGCGCGCCCTGCCGCCGCCACAGCGCTGGCCATGGTGGCGCTCGAGGAGATCAGCAGGAAGGTCATGAAGCCGATCATGGCGAGATGGAAGACTTCGGCCCGGTCGGGCCAGGAGGGGCTGGCGATGCGCACGAAGGCGTATCCGGTCAGCAGGGCCGCAAACAGCAGGCCGTCCGAGACGATGAAGATCCACATCATCAGCTTCTGCCAGCTGACGCCCACCGGAGATTGTTCCACCATCGCAGTGTCTAAGACAGGATGTGCGGTTACAGCGTGGCTCATCGCAATGCCCTTTCTTTAGTTCTTCTCCGCTCTTGTTATCCGCTCTTGGGGCGGCTATCGCCAGACAAAAAGCAGCCAGTAGAGATACACCCAGATGCCCGTAACGAAATGCCAGTAGATGGCGCACAGATTCACCGGGTCGGCAGCGGCATTGAGCTTGCTGGCGCTGTTCCAGCGACGCAGCAGGACGAACGCCAGCGCCAGGATGCCTCCAATCACATGGACGGCGTGGACTCCCGAAAGCATATAGAAAAACGAGCCGTGCGGGCTGGTGGGAAGAAAAATCCCTACCGCGGCCAATTCCCTCCACGCCGCCCACTGTCCGGCAAGAAATGCAACGCCCAGACCCAATCCCGCAAGAAACCAGCCGCGGAAGCCGGCCTGCTTTCCGAATTTCCGGCTGGTCTTGGCAATCTCCAAGGCGAGGCTGCTCAACAGCAGCAGAGCGGTGTTGATCCACAGTATCGGCGGGGCGTAAATCGGGAGCCAATCCGGCCCGGCGCGGCGGACCAGATAGGCGCTCGAAAAACCCGCGAACAACATTAAGACGGTGGCCAACACGGCCCACAGCGCCGCCATAGCCGGGGGAACAGCCACGGAACTCGCGCGGTCCAATTGCTGTGCGGCGAGCAGGTCGTTCTGTCCGGCCGGCAGCTCGACCGGGGTCCAGGAAGGCGACTGAACGTCGTCCAGTTTTCGTTCGCCAACCAGCGTATCCAACATGCCTTCCCTCCTCGCTGTCCAAGAACTCAGGCGGATGCAGACCTCCCCGCGGCTGACTGCGGCAGGTAATCGCGATCGCCAGCCTCGACACCATACTCGTAGGCCCAGCGATGCACGGTCGGCGTGCGGCCAGGCCAGTTGCCGTGCGGCGGCGGCGAGGGCGCGGTCCATTCGAGCGACGTGGCCTCCCAGGGATTCTCCGAGGCCTTCCGGCCCTTCCAGATCCCCCAGAGGAAATTGAACAGGAAAAGCAATTGCGCGGCGCCGAGAATGAATGCCGCGATGCTGATGTAGAGGTTCTGGCCCGCCAGCGCCGACAAGAACTGATACTCGTTAAAGGCGTAGTAGCGCCGCGGCATCCCGCCCAAGCCAAGAAAATGCATCCACAGGAAGACAAAATAGAACGGGACGAACGTCAGCCAGAAATGAATCTTGCCGAGCGTTTCGTTCATCATGCGGCCGAAGAACTTGGGATACCAGAAATAGAGTCCCGCGAACATTCCGAATAAGGTCACCCCGCCGATCATGTAGTGGAAGTGGCCGACAACGAAGTAAGTATCGTGCAGAAAGATGTCCGAAGTGGGGGTGCCGAGGAACAGGCCCCCGAAGCCGCCCAGACCAAACAGCGCCAGCACGCCCAGGGCGAACAGCATGGGCGTCGTGAATCGCAGGCTTCCGCCCCAGAGGCTCGCCAGGAGGTTAAAGCCGATGATCGCCGAAGGAATGGTGATGAGCAGCGTTCCCACGGAGAAAAACTCGCCAATGTAAGGGCTCATGCCGCTCACATACATGTGATGGCCCCAGACAATCATGCTGAGCGCTCCAATCGTCCAGAACGAATACACCGTCATGCGGTAGCCAAAGACGGGTTTGCGAGTGAACGCGGCGAGAACATCGAAGGTCATCCCTAAGGGAGGCAGAATCAGAACGTAAACTTCCGGATGGCCCAGGAACCAAAACAGGTGCTGCCACAGAAGCGGCGTGCCGCCCTGGTGGGCCAGCAGCTTCTTTCCAAAAAATAATCCTGCCGGAAGGTAGAAGCTGGTTCCCCCGTGGCGATCCATCAGCAGCATGATGGCGGCGGCGGTCAGCGGCGGGAAGGCCAGCAGCCCGATGACGGTCGCCAGGAACAACGACCAGATCGTCAGCGGCAGCCGCATCCAGGACATGCCTCGGGCGCGCAGATTCAGGATCGTAACGAAGTAGTTCAATCCGCCCATCGTGAACGAGACGATGAACAGCGCCATGCCCAGCAGCCAAAGGGTCTGGCCCATGGCCGAGCCCGGCACCGCTTCCGGCACCGCGCTCAGCGGCGGATAGGAGGTCCAGCCAGCGGCCGCCGCGCCTCCTTCCACATAGAAGGAACCGAGCATTACTACCGTCGCCAGCAACGCCACCCAATACGAGAGCATATTCAAAAAGGGATAGGCCATGTCGCGGGCGCCGATCTGGAGCGGGATCAAATAATTTCCGAAGCCGCCCAGCAGTGCGTAAGAAATCACGAAAAAGACCATCAGGGTGCCGTGCATGGTTACGATCGACAGATAGAACTCCGGCTTCATGATGCCGCCGCTAAAGCCGTCAGGAAAGACCTTCTGGAGCAGCGGCCAGGTGGCCGTCGGCCAGGCCAGTTGCATTCGAATCAGCATGGCCAGCCCTCCGGCGACCAGGGAGACGAATACGGCCGTCAGAAAATATTGCAGCCCGATGACTTTGTGGTCCTGGCTAAAGATGTAGCGGCGAATGAAACTCTGCGGTTCGTGAACAACTTCGGATAGGTGGGCATCAGACATGGATTACTCCGCCTGCCGCGCGCGTCCCTGGCATGGATGGCATGGGACCGCCGGGGGAATCATTGAAAGGTTGGCAACTCCTGCAACTGCTTTTCGAACTCTTCCTCGGAAACCACGCGCAACAACCCGCGCATCTGGTAATGGCCGAAGCCGCACAGCTCGGCGCAGGCAATTTCAAAGTCGCCCGTCTGGGTGGGAACAAACCACACCTGAATGGCCATGCCGGGCACGACGTCCTGCTTTACGCGCTGGAAAGGCAGATAGAAACTGTGCAGGACATCCTTTGCCCGCAGCCGAATCCGGGCCGGCCGGTTGACGGGCAAGTACATCAGGCCGATCGACGGGATATCATCGTGCGAGGCCGGATCGCTGGCGTCCAAGCCGGTCGGGTTGTCCAGGCTCATTAAGTTGGGCGAAGTGCGGCCAAAGACGCCGTCCTTGCCCGCATAGCGGATGTTCCAGGCGAATTGCTCAGCAACGATATCGACGGTAACGGCGTCGGCGGGGCTGGGCCCGTAATACTTTCCCCAGACCGGCAGCCCAATGAGGAAGACACCGCCTTCGGCGATGAGCGTCATCAAGATGATCGGGATGAAGGACCAGGTGCGCTCCTGCTTGGGAGTGGCCATGCGAAAAGAAACCCGGGGTTGGCCGCCGAACCGCCACAACATATAACCCAGAGCCAAGTGTCCCAGGACCAGCAGGGCGCCAGCGCAAATCAGCAGGTAGCGGAGCATCAAGTCAATTCCGGCGCCGTGTTCGGAAGCCAGCGGAGGCAGCCAGCCTCGCATGCCGATGGCCACCGCCGCCAGCGGGATTAGCCACATGACGACGGCCAGTGGCCGTCCCACACCGGTTGTCAGATGCATTTCTTCCTTCGCCATATTCTTCATGCCTCGAAAACGCTGCCTGCGGAGTCAACGCCGAGTCACTGCCGAATCAACGCCGGATTACCGCCCGATCATGGAATCCACCGCTATGTCCCACAAGAATCCCGCCCCCATAGCACCGCAAACAATTTCGAACCGCCGCCGCCATTCACGCGCACACCTAGCAATACTGCGCCAAACGATTGCACCTATTCGCAATTAGGATGCCAACGGTGTCGCTGCATTACGACGGGTATTTACAATCACTTAGGAGCAATTGCTGTCTGGCAAGCGATAATTGATTAGCTCTGTTTGCGGAAAATTTCGCAGCGGCTGTGAAAATCCGCTCATGCGGCGGCATATCTATTTCTCGGGCGGAGGTGAACAGCAGCTAACTGCCTCGCGAATGGCAATGGGATTTATATTTCTTGGGAGCATGGCCAGCTAGCCGCGCGGCGAGTGGAACCCTCCTGCACTGCCTGTCGAGCTGTGCTATACTGAGGCCGAAACGAACGAGCGGGAGTAATTCAGCGGTAGAATGCCAGCTTCCCAAGCTGGACGTCGCGGGTTCGATTCCCGTCTCCCGCTCCATCTTTCATATACTTACCAGCCATTCCTTTTTCGTGTGACTCCGAAAGACTCCATAGGCGAAGCTAGTATTGGTGGGCCTGTTCTGAAACCCGCGTGATCTCGTTAATTATGGCTGCTAGATCGGTTTCTGAAATATCAGCTGCATGTAGATGCTGCGCGACCGCTTGATTGAGGTTCTTGCGATAGAAGGATGCGTCGGTTTGGTGGCCAGCATCTTGGTCGCGGAAGTGTTCCAGAATCGATATGGTCTCTGGGAGGGGGAAATATGACGTTAGATCCCGTAGCAGGACTGCTTCATACGCATGACGGGGGACGTAATTCTCGATCCCGAAGCGTTGAAGGACGCGGAGCTGGAGTGGGTGGTCGCCGAATCGCCTTTGAATTTCTCTGGCTTGTTCCGTCAAGGGGCGATTTTCCCTGGTGAGGTCTCTTCCTTCATCGGCGTCCATGACAATAAACGCTTGGCGGCAACCGTCAAGCCAGCGCTCGGGCTGTGTTTCGGCCAATAGGGTCGGCCAACCAGCGACAAAGTCGAGAGTGTTGGCGATTTCGACTTCTCCGGCGTCATTGCAGAGCGTTCGGAAGATTGGTCGGTCGGTTGGTCCTTCGCACCAGACCTTGACGTGGATCATGGATGTGGCCCCTTTGAGTTTTCTGATTACTTGGTCAAATGGGGCCTGTTGGGCGCGATTAATACGCGCGGCGAGTGCTACCTTGTCGGCTTCTTGTTGTTGATGCCGTCGCCACTCGGCGGGAGCTTGGTCGAGTTGCTGTCGGATTACGCGGGCTGTTCTGGCTTGATCTATCTTGGCCATGGTTTCCGTGATAATTGCGACTGCTCGCCAGACACCTAGCCGTAGTGCCCGCACGCGCAGTTGCCGCAATTCATTCCAAGCGAATGGCGCGGTA
>Ga0209343_10009268_pt1 | contig 11331 bp, 6 predicted proteins | sample RifCSPlowO2_02_FD_184026 | JGI IMG/M metagenome (GOLD analysis project Ga0209343, IMG submission 184026) | Groundwater microbial communities from Rifle, Colorado - Rifle CSP2_plank lowO2_0.2 (SPAdes) (version 2) | ecosystem: Environmental > Aquatic > Deep subsurface > Groundwater | place: Rifle... | reverse complement strand
CATATGGGGAATCGAACCGAGGACTGGCGAAGCCCGCCCCGACGAATAGGAGGGGTGGACAGTCCGAGTGGAGGTTAATGGAGTGAGATATTTTGTGAGTAACTATATTTTTTTACATCGCGTTTTATTTTGCCAATATTGTATTTATAAAATATAATATTGTATATGTCATATCAATCACCTGAAATTGGAAATGAAATTTCTTGCGTTATGCACGGAATTGACGACAAAATTCTTCGCAATACAAAAATCCTTGAGAAAAAAATAATAGCCGCATTAAAAAAAGAAAAATTTACCGTGCTTGATATTATTTCACGCAAATTTAAACTGCAAGGATATACTTTGGTCGCGCTTCTCGCGGAATCACATTTGGCGATACATACTTACCCTGAATATAATTCTTTTTATCTTAGTATATACAGCTGTCGTGGCAAAGAAGACGGCGCAAAAACATACGAAGCCGTAAAAACATATTTAAAACCAAAATTTGTTGATTATTCAAATAAGAAAATAATCGTGAAAAAATAAATATCGCGACAGATGATATATTATGAATAATAAATTAAGTAAAAAACGAATAATAGAATTTATACTCATTGTCATTATTATCGGGACATTTACTATAGTTTTCTTGGAAAGAGAAAATTTAAGATTTGAATATCCTAAAACAGACAAAACATCTATTCGTGGTATTTATATAAATGATATGCCGATGTGGGTTGATGTCGCCGACTCGGTCAAAGAAATAAAGACAGGACTTTCAGGGAGAACTACTCTTGAGATTGGACAAGGAATGCTTTTTATTTTTGATAAGCTTGATTTTTACGGAATGTGGATGAAAGATATGAATTTTCCAATTGATATTATATGGATTAATGAAAATCTTCAGATTATTGATATAAAAACTCAAGTATTGCAAAAATCTTATTCCGAAATATTTTACCCCGTTCAAAAAGCGCTCTATGTGATAGAAGTTAATGCTGGTTTTTCCGAACTTAATAATATTAAAATCGGCGATAAAGTAATTTTGCAAATTTTTTAATAATTTAGCTTGTCTAAACATAGCGATTTTCAGGCGTGTATTTACACAAACATTTTTTTATTTTTTAGTATGTAATTTTTTAGTTTATCCACAGTTTTTTAAAAATTTTTAAGTATAATTATGATAGTAACTTTACTAATTTAAGGTAATTTAATTTATTCATACAATATGTCAGATACTTTAAAAATCGTCTCAAAGTATAAAAAAATTGAAGAAATAACAGACGCCAATCTTGATAAAGAAACTTCAAAAAAATTATCAAGCGGCACAAAAAGTTATCATCAGTTTATTCCTAAAATACAAAAAAGAGGCGGAGCGATAGTTTCTTTTGATTTTGGAAGAATTGTAAAAGCAATTCACAAAGCAATGATAGCGAGCGGAGAAGGATCTCCAAAAGAAGCGGAGCTTTTGGCGCATAGAGTGGCGGGCGATGCGGCGCGTATTGCCAAGAAATATAAAAATTTTCTGCCGACGGTTGAAGGTATACAAGACACTGTGGAAAAAGAGCTTATTTTAAACGATTATGTTGCTACCGCAAAAGTATATATTCTTTATAGAGAAAGACGCGCCAAAGTCCGAGAACGAGGAATTTTTGTTCCGGATAAAGTAAAAAAGCTCGCGCTTGAAAGCAGAAAATATTTAAGAAATAATATTTTGTCGGAATTTGTTTATTATACGGCATATTCAAAATGGAATGATGCGGAAAATAGACGCGAAACATGGGTTGAGACGGTGGACAGATATATGGATTTTATGAAAGAAAATATGAAAGATAAACTTACCGAGAAAGAATACAAAGAAGCGAGAGAAGCAATCTTAAATCAGGATGTTTGTCCGTCAATGCGTCTTTTGTGGTCAGCGGGTCCTGCGGCGCGCTATTCAAATGTATGCGCGTATAATTGTTCTTATATTGCGCCAACAAGGTTGCGAGATTTCGGAGAGATAATGTATATATCAATGTGCGGCACAGGGCTTGGTTTTTCTGCCGAGTCCGAAAATGTTCAGCAGCTGCCACAGATTAAAAGACAAAGAGGAGTGAAACTTAAAACTCATATTATTGGCGACACCAAAGAAAGATGGGCGGATGCCTTTATTTTAGCGCTTGAGACATGGTTTTCCGGAAAAGATATAGATTTTGATTATTCACAAATTCGCCCTGCTGGCGCAAAACTTAAAATTATGGGTGGTAGGTCATCCGGCCCGCAACCGCTCGTTGACCTTATTGAATTTACGAAGGAGAAGATACTCGCGAGACAGGGAAAACGGCTTAGAAATATTGATGTGCATGATATTGTGTGTAAAATTGGCGAAATCGTTGTTGCCGGCGGTATGAGAAGAAGCGCGCTTATTTCACTGTCTGATTTAGACGACACGGAAATCCGTGATTCAAAAAAAGGACAATTTTATATAACAGAACCACAGAGAATGATGGCGAACAATTCCGCGGTTTATACGAAAAAGCCGACAGCGGAGCAATTTTTGGACGAATGGACAGCTCTTGTTAAAAGTAAGTCTGGAGAAAGAGGAATTTTTAACGCGGCGGGATTTGAAAAACAGCTTCCAAAAAGAAGATTAAAATATTTAAAAAAAATACACGGGGATGATTTAAGCAAAGCGCTTATTCGTGTTAATCCATGCGGCGAAATTTATTTGCAGTCAAGACAATTTTGTAATCTTACGAGCATAGTAATTCGCGCGGACGACACAAAAGAGACACTTGAAAAGAAGATGGAAATAGCGACTCTTTTGGGCACATATCAATCAACTTTGACCAATTTTAATTATTTGTCAAAAGAATGGAAGAAAAACTGCGAAGCAGAACGACTTCTCGGGGTGTCTTTAACCGGATATTATGACAACAAAACAGCGAGAGATACGGATATTTTGAAAAACCTGAAAGATATTGGAATAAAAACAAATAAAAAATATGCGGAAAGATTTAAAATTAAACAATCCACATGCATTACTTGCGTTAAACCGCACGGCAATTCCTCGCAGCTTTTAGATACCGCGTCCGGTATGCACCCAAGATACGCGAAATATTATATAAGAAGAGTGAGGGTATCCGCGGCTGACCCCGTATTTCAGATGCTTAAAGACCAAGGTGTACCGTATCATCCCGAAGTCGGACAAAGAGAAGAGAGCGCGACCACTTTTGTTTTGGATTTTCCCGTTGAATCTCCAAAGGGCGCCATTGTAAGAGAGGATATAGGAGCGAAAGAAATGCTTGATGAATGGAAAAAGCTGAAAATAAATTTTACTGAACATAATCCGTCGGTAACTATCTACATAGGAGAAGATGAGTGGATAAGCGTCGCTAATTTTCTATATGAGAACTGGGATTATGTCGGAGGACTTTCGTTTCTTCCTCACACCGACCATATTTATAAACTCGCGCCGTATGAAGAAATAAGCAAAGAAAAGTATGAGGAACTTGTCGCGAGAGTAAAAGATGTGGATTTCTCAAAACTTATCACTTATGAAAAAGGAGATACAACAAATGGCTCAAAAGAACTTGCATGCGTCGCGGGTGTCTGTGAAATCTAAAAACTCTAAACTCTTTGTTTTTAGCTTTTTTGATAATTTTTTCACAATATCTGTATTCTAAATACAAACACATTTATATGTTGAACTTACCCTAAATATATTTGTGGTTTTGGCGGCTTATGTTATAATATATTACAGTTCTTATGTTGGGTAGTTGCTGGTCGCGCAGAGTTTTAGCCAAGCGTGATTAGAGGAAAGTCCGAACATTTCTATGTCTTGAATATAGAGCAGGGTAGCAGGTAATACCTGTCTTGCCACGGTGATTTATCACCGTGGCAAAGAGGTGCGAGCAGAGACGGTTTTATTCGAAAGAATAAAACCACCCGCTGAAGTTTTATGCGAAGGCGGGTGAGTTTTTATGGTAACATAAAAAGTGAAACGGCAAAATCCTTACCTGAATGCAAGGCCGTGTTGCGCGCGAAGCGCGTGAAGTGCCGCTTGAGCCTGATAGCGATTGATGGCCCAGATAAATAACTACACAGAACGTTCAGAGTTATCTCAAAATTATCTTTTAGCGTTTAGACAGAATTCGGCTTATAGACATAAGAACTGAATATATGAAAAACTCGCGCCGCAAGGCGCGAGTTTTTCATTAAAAAATTTGTGTCTTATTTTATAGATAGGATATAATATTCTTGAATTACGAAATACAAAAATTTACGGTCTATTTGAGTAAAAATATTTATAAGACTGTGAATTACGAAATACAAAAATTTATGGTCTGGTTGAGCAAAAACATTTAGAAGACAAAGAGATTTTGCGACCCGAGGACCTAAATTTTTGCGTTTCGTAATTCACGATATAAGATAAAGAGGTTTTGCGATTCGAGGACCTAAATTTTTGTATCTCGTAATTTATGGTAATATATCAAAATTAGATTATTAGTATTTATTTTAATCAATTATTTTATGGAATACGCAACATTAAACACAGAAGACAAAGACAAAACACCTTTTTTAGAAAATTTATCGCTTTACATAATTACAGGAGTTGTGTTTCTTCTTCCTATTTTTTTTATCCCGTCTATTTCAGTGCCATTTTTGTTTACAAAATCACTTTTGATTTTTATAAGCATACTTAGCGCATTCTTTTTGTTTTTGATTTCTAAATTAAAAAGAGGCGTCCTGACACTTCCAAGAAATCTTATCATATTGACCGCATGGACAATACCTCTTGCGTATTTTATATCTTCGCTTTTTTCAGGGAATATAGGAAAATCGCTACTCGGACAAGGTTTTGAGATTGATACATTCGGATTTTTCGCCACAATGGCTCTAATGCTTTCTATTACCCCTCTTCTTTTTAGAACAAAAGAGTCAATTTTTCGCATATATATAACTTTTGGATTTTCTTTTCTGCTTCTTGTTTTGTTTCAAGGGCTTCGCTTGCTCTTTGGAGATAATTTTTTATCATTCGGCATATTTACAGATTCAACAGCAAATCTTATTGGAAAATGGAATGACCTCGGTATATTTTTTGGTCTTATTTTAATGTTATCGCTAATAACGATGGAGGGTCTATCTCTTAATAAAACGCATAAGATAATTATGTATATTATTTTTGTCCTATGTTTGTTTTTTCTATCGGTAATTAATTTCTTCTCCGTATGGATTGTATTGGGAATATTCGCGCTCGGATTATTTATATATAATTTATCAAAAAATAAGATTAAATCCGCGGGAGACGATACGTCTCTTGATAATCAAACAATCATAGTTCAACAACATTCAAACAAAACATTAACGGCATCGCTTATTGTTTTGATAATTTCAGTCGCATTTATTATACAAGGAACTTTGATTGGCGGATATTTTTCTTCCATATTTAAGACTTCGCAAATTGAAGCGCGTCCGTCATGGCAGAGCACAATTGATATAGCGAAAAATACATACGATAAAAATATTTTATTTGGTTCAGGACCTAATACATTTGTCAATCAATGGACGCTCTTTAAACCGCAATCAATCAATAATACGCTATTTTGGAATATTGATTTTAATTCCGGAATAGGCGCGGTCCCGACATCATTTATTACGGCGGGACTTTTAGGAGGTATTGCGTGGTTTGCTTTCTTTATAATTTTTCTATATAGCGGTTTTAGAATATTAATCATCAATTCCATTGAAAATATATCCTCATATTATCTTTCTTTGTCATTGTTTTTAAGCAGTTTATATTTATGGATATTTACGGTAATATATACGCCAAATGCCGTAATTATAACCTTTGCTTTTCTTTTAACAGGTATGTATATAGCGTCTCTGCGTTATATGCCGACAGCGCCAATAGAAAAAGAAATTTCATTTGTTTCAAATCAGAGAATAGGATTTATCTCAACGCTTATACTTTCGGTTTTGCTTATTATAAGCGCTGTTTCTCTCTATATTATAGGAGGACAGTATATTTCATCAGTATTGTTTCAAAGAGCGTTAATCGCGGCGAATATTGACGGGAATCTTGAAAAAGCTCAATCAAAAATCAATAATGTCATAAAATTCGGTAGCAGTGACAGATATTATCGTTTTGCGTCAGAACTTGATTTGGCGCGAATAAATATTTTTTTATCTCAATCTCAAGAAAACGAAGACATAAATAAGAGACGAACAGAATTTCAAACATTACTCGGAAGCGCCATAAGCAATGTTCAAAAAGCCATAAAAGTTGATAATAAAAATTATCAGAATTGGTCAATGCTCGGAATAGTATACGGGTCTATGGTTCCTTTTGGCGTGGAGGGCGCGTATGAAAACGCCAAGCAGTCATACGAAAAGGCGATAATTCTTAATCCGCACAATCCGTCGCTTTATCTGGCACTCGCGCGTCTTGAGCTATTGCGACCTGATGTAAATATGGAAGAAGCGGAAAAATTTATTTCACTGGCTCTTAATGAAAAAAATGATTATACTGAAGCGATATTTTTGTTATCGCAAATTCAAGTGCAATCCGGGGATATTCAAGCCGCAATAAAATCAGCAGAAGCCGTGGCATTTTTAGAGCCGAATAATCCGATATTTTTATTCCAATTGGGACTTTTATATTCTAATGTTGAAGATAACGAGAAAACAATATCCGCTCTTGAGAGAGCCGTGGCTCTTAATAATAATTATTCAAATGCAAGATATTTTCTTGGTATAAATTATTTTAAGACAGGAAGAGTGGAAGATGCTATAGAGCAGTTCAAAATTGTTTCTGACCTAAATCCTGATAATCAAGAAGTTAAAACTATTATTCAAAAATTAACAAAAGACGAAGACCCTTTTGGCAAAAATGATATTAATGACGATATAATAAAGAGAAAAACCTTGCCTATTGAAGGAGAATAAATAAAAAATAAAAATATAAGACGAAAAATTTCGTAAAATATCCAGACGTGTTTACAAGGTTGGCAAACAGGTCGGTGTTTTATTATTATGGAAAAAATAATTAAGAACCTTTATACTATATCGTATAAATTTATATGGTCAGAAGAATATTTAACTTTATACATAAAGAAATAAACGGACTTCATGAAGCGGCGTATTTATTGGGAATATTCGCGCTTTTGTCTCAGGCTCTCGCTCTCGCGCGTGATAGACTATTCGCACATTTTTTTGGGGCAGGAGCTATTCTTGATACTTATTATACGGCTTTTAAGATACCAGATATAATATTTGTTTCAACAGCGTCAATGGTATCTATATATATTCTTATTCCTTTTCTTACGGAAAAGTCATCTGTTTCTAAAAACGCTGAAAGAGATTTTATAAGCGCGATTTTCTCGGCATTTTTTTTGATAATAGTTTTTGTAAGCGCTATAACTTTTGTATTGACGCCGCAGTTTGTAAAAATATTTTTTCCCGGTTTTATTGATTCTGTTTATCTTAATGATTTGATTTTACTCACCAGAATATTATTGCTTCAGCCGATATTTTTAGGAATTTCAAATTTATTCGCAAGTATTACGCAAGTTCATCGTAAATTTATATTATACGCTTTAAGTCCGATTTTTTATAATTTTGGAATTATCGCAGGGATAATTTTTTTATATCCAATTTTTGGTTTTATAGGTTTGGGAATGGGCGTGGTATTTGGAGCTGTTTTTCATCTTGGGATACAATTGCCATTTATAATAAAAGGAGGATTTTTTCCAAAGATAGCAATTAAAATGATAGTCAGGAAATTAAATGATATAAAAAAAGTTATTTTTCTGTCGCTTCCAAGAACTCTCGCTCTCTCCGCGCATCAGATTTCTCTTTTATTATTAATTTCACTGGCATCTGTTATGACGGATGGCTCCATAGCGGTTTTTAGTTTTTCATTTAATCTTCAATCGGTTCCGCTTACAATAATCGGTGTTTCATATTCTGTCGCCGCCTTCCCGACACTTGTTAGATTATTTTCAAACGGAGAGAAAGAATATTTTTTAGAACAAATGCTCGCGGCGGCAAAGCATATAATTTTTTGGTCATTTCCAATCGTAATACTTTTTATAGTTTTACGGGCTCAAATTGTAAGAGTTATTTTAGGGTCCGGAGAATTTGATTGGTCTGACACCCGTTTAACCGCCGCTTCGCTCGCGCTTTTTGTAGTTTCACTTGCCGCGCAGGGGCTCGTGCTTCTTTTTGCGCGCGGATATTACGCGGCGGGCAATACAAAAAAACCATTAATTTTTAATGTAATTGCGGCAATATTGGCTGTTGTTTTTTCTTTTATATTAGTTAAGTTTTTTACCGCAAATGACACATTTCGATATTTTATTGAGGTCTTATTAAGAGTTGAAGATATAGAAGGCACATCTGTTTTAATGCTTCCTTTGGGATATTCTATTGCTATGTTTTTAAACGCGATTGCTTTATGGCTTGCGCTCCAAAGAGATTTTAATTCATTTTCGCAAATTCTTTCAAAAACCTTTTTTCAGAGTATTTCATCTTCAATAATAATGGGTTTTGTCGCTTATGAATTTTTAACTATATTTGAAAAATTATTTAATATAAATACATTTTGGGGTATTTTTTCGCAAGGATTATTTGCCGGAATTGTAGGTATTGCAACTGGTGTTTTTATGCTTATTCTTCTTGGGAACAAAGAGGCCGCTGAAGTATGGAAATCTCTTCATTCTAAATTCTGGAAAGCCGACATTGTCGTGTCGGAACAAGAAGGATTTTAAAACAACAGCGAAGTTCAACCTCGCTGTAATCACCTTGGTGTACACAACAATCTCAGTGTAACACAAGCAAAAAAAGGAAAAGGTAGATAAGCGAGGAAGCCGCGACGGAATATTTTGTAATTCAAGGTTAATAAAAAAGTACAGATTTTTAGTGATAGCGGATTCTCTGTACTTTTTTGTTTCATCTTAAATTACGATTATTCTTTGAATTATCTTGAATTACGAAATGCAAAAATTTACGGTCTATTTGAGCAAAAACATTTAGAAGACAAAGAGATTTTGCGACCCGAGGACCTAAATTTTTGTATTTCGTAATTCATAATGAATTAGCAAAGTCATAGTTATATTTTTGTGGTAATATAGAAGCATATATATATGGAAAATATACGAAATTTTAGTATCATAGCTCATATTGACCATGGAAAATCCACGCTTGCCGACAGAATGCTTGAAATAACAGGCACGGTAGAAAAACGAAAAATGAAAGAGCAAATGCTTGACCAAATGGAGCTTGAGCGAGAGAGGGGAATCACTATAAAAATGCAGCCAGTGCGAATGGAATATAAAATAGCGGGAAATGACAAAAAATATATTTTAAATCTTATAGACACACCGGGCCATATAGATTTTTCTTATGAAGTTTCGCGGGCTCTTAAAGCTGTTGAGGGCGCGATTTTGCTTGTGGACGCAACGCAAGGCGCGCAGGCACAAACACTCACAACTCTTTCTATGGCGCGTGATTTAGGGTTAAAAATTATTCCTGTTTTGAATAAGATTGATTCTCCTTTGGCGAGAGTAGACGAAACAAGAGATGAGATTGCGAAAATATTAAAATGTTCCAAAGAAGAAGTTTTTAAAGTTTCCGGAAAAACAGGCGAAGGAGTGGAAGAACTATTAAAAGAAGTGATAAAAAAAATTCCGTCACCCAAAAGAGAATTATTGTCAGATAAAGAATTCAGAGGTCTTATTTTTGATTTTCAATATTCAAACCACAAAGGAATTATTGTTTTTACGCGTGTTTTTGACGGAAAAGTATCTAAAAACACCCAACTTATATTTTCCGCAGCTAAAGAAAAATTTACATCTCTTGAAATAGGCATATTTTCGCCCGAAGCGGTCCCCAAGCAAGTGCTTCAAGCAGGAGAGATTGGCTATATTGTTACCGGAATAAAAAAGCCGGGTATTGCGTCGGTCGGCGACACCGTGCAATTTGCAAGCAGTAATGTAAAACCGCTGGGCGGGTATATGAAGCCAAGTTCTGTCGTATGGGCATCTGTGTATCCTGAGAGTCAGGATGATTTTACAGACCTCTCGCGCGCGCTTTCTCGCCTCCAACTTTCTGATTCATCTCTCTCATACGAAGAAGAATTATCAGGGCTTTTGGGAAGAGGATTTAGAATTGGTTTTTTAGGCACGCTTCATATGGAGATTTTTGTGGAGCGATTACACAGAGAATTTGCAGTGGATGTAATAGTTACAACGCCAAGCATTTCATATGATATAAAATTAAAAGGAGGAAAAATCAAGAAAATATATTCACCATCTCTTTTTCCTGATTTTGGAGACATAGAACAAATTAAAGAACCATGGGTTAACATTGAAATTATTACGCCAAATAATTATATGAATTCAATACTTCAGCTTCTGTTTGAACATGAAGCGGAAGTGGGAGATTCAGACACATTTGGTGAAGGAAGAATAAAAATATATTCGCAACTTCCTTTGAGAGAATTAATGCGTGGTTTTTTTGATAAATTAAAAAGTATTTCCGCTGGATACGCTTCAATATCTTATAAAATCGGAGACATGAGAGATGCGGTTGTTGCGCGGCTTGATATGCTTGTAGCGGAAGAGTTGGTGCCGGCGTTCACAAAAATCGTATCTAAAAAACGTATTGAAGAAGAAGCGCGGATATCCGTGGAAAAGCTGTATAAAATACTTCCAAGACAAATGTTTGCCGCTAAGATTCAGGCAAAAGCGTTAGGACGAATAATCTCTTCCAAGACGCTTTCCGCGCTTAAAAAAGATGTTACGGGACATCTTTACGGCGGTGATATAACCAGAAAGATGAAACTTCGTGAAAAGCAGAAAAAAGGTAAGAAAAAAATGAAAGAAAGAGGGAAAGTAAATATTCCGCAGGAGATTTTTTTTAAGATGATGAAAGGATAAATATCAATATGCCGCGGTATTTAGTATTGGCGCGTAAAGCATTATCATACTGATTATGATTAAAATACCGAGCACTACTGATAGATATTTGATAGCTTTTTGGGTTTTTTTATGAAATAACATAGTATATAAATTATATGAATAGTAAATTAAATACTGTAAACACAATAATGATTATTGTTTATATCAAAAAATAATCTTATAATTCACAGAACATAAGATACCATACTATCGTTTATAGTATTCTATAAAATAATAAATTGCAAATAATGACAACACTTTATATAATTTGTTTAAATCGTTAAACTAATTCATAATTTTAATTTATATTTTACCGCAAATTTATTATGGATTTTCATGAAAAAAGAAAATTTAAGAGATTACTTTACTCAAAACTATCTTTAATAATATTAGCGCTTATTGTTAT
>Ga0209343_10009266_pt1 | contig 11334 bp, 10 predicted proteins | sample RifCSPlowO2_02_FD_184026 | JGI IMG/M metagenome (GOLD analysis project Ga0209343, IMG submission 184026) | Groundwater microbial communities from Rifle, Colorado - Rifle CSP2_plank lowO2_0.2 (SPAdes) (version 2) | ecosystem: Environmental > Aquatic > Deep subsurface > Groundwater | place... | reverse complement strand
TAGGTCGTACCGTTTTTTTCTGCGTAAAGGTCTACAAGCCAGCAAACACAGGTCGTACCATTTTTTTTGCGTAACGGTCTGCAAGTCTGCAAACACAGGTCGTACCGTTTTTTTTCTGCGCAATGGTCTACAAGCCAGCAAACACAGGACGTACCGTTTAGTATTTATTTTTTTGCGTTTTCATTTTTTAATACATTCAAAGAATTCCAATATTTGCCCATTTGTCCTCGCATTTTCATTGAGAGATGGTCAATTACCGAAGGAAAATATCCTTCAGTTCTATTTTGAATAAAGTTTTTTAGTCCCTCAAAATTTTTAAATCTGTCAAATACGTAGTCCCATGATGCGTAATAATTCAACATCCACTTTAATTCGCTATCCAAAGATTCAGTTTGAATTTTATTCTCCAATATTTTTATGATATTTAATTCAGCTTCTTCATCTAGCTCGGAAATGCCTGTCAGGTCAGCCGGTTCTGTTATTGCATACCATTGAATAAACAGGCCACGTTTTAAAGCTTCCTCCTGTTTGTCAGCGATGTTGGCATAAAGCCTATGAATTTGCCGGTAAGAAATAAAAATATTTTTCAATTTCTCAAGTGTCTCCAATGATTGTTTTTCTTTATTCAAGTCTAGAACAATTGAATACAAATCAGTTTCTTTTTCGGCTAATTGTTCTGCTGTCATACTTTTTTCATTGTCAGGTGTCGGCATTGAGAATATTATCTAATTCACGAATTCTTTTTTTCCAATGCTTTTTAATATATGTGTTAGGAGCTATTCTAAGTCTTGTTTTGCAATAACCAATAGCCCAAAGAATTTCTTTTTCATCCTTGGTCTTTACTGCTAATTCAATTCTATGTAGTTCTTTAACTTTCGCCATAATTATTTATTTCCAAATGCAATTCTTCCTACAATTGCAACTAACGGCAAGCTAAATGATGAAGCCGCCTTCGTAAACAAAATTATAAAATTACAAGTGGCAAAAACAAATAAAAAATAATTTTCTTCCGCTGTGAAATGTTTTTGCCACGACCTATTTTCATTGCGAACTGAAATGATGAAGCTTACTATAAACGGCTTTATCATTTAGGTGATGTTGGGCGTAGGCTTTTCTTTCAGTCAGATTATAATTCAAGTCGTTAAGTTTTCAAATAAACGGTCTTAAAGTCCATTAAACACAAGTCGTTATACCCAGTTCGTAAAAACACAACGGTCGTGTTTTTAAAAATATTTTATTCAAAGTTAAAGCAAGAATGTCTTAAAGTCCAGTAAACACAGGTCGTTATACCCAGTTCGTAAAAACACAACGGTCGTGTTATAAAAAATATTTTATTCGACTTTAAAACAAAAATGTCTTAAAGGCCAGTAAACACAGGTCGTTATATCCAGTTCGTAAAAACACAACGGTCGTGTTTTTAAAAATATTTTATTCAAATTTAAAACAAAATTGTTAAAGTCCAGTAAACAAAGGTCGTTATACCCAGTTCGTAAAAACATAACGGTCGTGTTTAAATTTATTTTATTTCTATTTTAAACAAAGTTGTCTAAAAGTCCGGTAAACACAGGTCGTGATATGCAGTTCGTAAAAACAAAACGGAGTGTTTAAAAAACATTTTATTCTAAAGTTAAAACACACGAAGAACAAAGATCATTTAACCACTGAACCGCCAATTTCTTGTAGGTGCTTTTATGGGCTGGGCATTACTCATTTAATCTCTATTATGAAGTCTCGCTTTCGACTGTTCGATTTCATTGTCAATTTCAGCGATTAAATTGTGAATCTCATTGTGGCTTCTTAAGTCCCCTTCGGTCAATTCTACTTTTCTTTCAAGTAATAATAATTCTGTTAGGAGGTTTCGTTTTTTGTGATGAAGAATATCAATACTATCAATCAATTCAAGTTCCTGCTTTAGTCTAACTATATCTTCTTCGTTCAACGCTTCTTTAAGTTTATCCAATCTCTCCTTCCTCCTAAAATGTTGTTCAATTTCTCTAACCCTTTCCTCGCCAGCGACCTTAACTTCTAACACTGCTTTTGGGTTTGTCTCATTGAAAAATGATAGTCCATATTCAATGAACTTGTCTGTGGAATATAGATGAAAGTCCATTGCGGTTTCCTTTTTGAATTCCTCTACCAATTCTTGTCGAGGACCAATAGTTCTCCCATTTTTTAATTTCCACCACCAGTCTTCTTTTTTTTCGTCTGTAATAAATAAAACAGACTTTTGTTCCTTTTTAGCATGGTCTATTAATTGTTTCCATAAAATATAATCTCCATACTTTCTGTGAGACTCCTTGTCCTTTTCATCTGCATATCCTGGTGGGATTTTATTCTGAAACCTTTTCTTTCCTTCCTCATAAAGCAAATTTAAAGTTTCGTCTGGGTATTCAGAGTCCATTTTGGAAATAAATGATTTCTCTATCTCTGAATAAATATCATCTTTTTGTAGCAAGTCTCGGTAGTATTTTTCGCTGCTTAGAATGTCTTCTTTTACATCGTTTAGTGTTTCATTCAATTTTGCTTGCAGTGAATAGGAAAGAAATGGATGTTTACTCTTAGAGTTCAATTCATTGTCCAATTTTTGTATTGTTGAAAAGAACTCTTTGTAGACTTTTTCTTGATCTGATATTACCTCAAATCGATTACGATGAAATTCTAAGCCTGCTTGATGAGTTAAGAAGATTCTTGTTGAGAATTTATCAAGTAACTTAATGATTTGTTTTCGAGTTTCATTCGAATAGCGATACAAGTTTAACAGCACATTCGCATCAAATGATATTAAGGCATCATTCCAAAGAGCCTTCAATTCATCGTCAGTTTTTCTTAAATATCCAATGAAATTTTCTTTCATACTTACTTTTTTTGTTTATTTGCCGTTTTTGATTTTAGGAACCGTGTTTTATTTTTCATTTTCCTTCGGTAGAAATTTTATAGTTTTAGTAAAAAGTCGAAATGTGAACTCAAAAAACGAATTCCTTTCTCTTATAAGCTTACGCCCAACGAGTAGCTATGCGATGAGCGGATTTACGAAGAAATATTTGTCTGCAAGACAAATGCTTCTTTGAAAAGACGCACATCAAATATACTAAATGCTAGCTTATAGCATAGGTAATGTTATGCGTATTTATTTCTACTGTCCACCTACAAATTAAAAAAACGGTCGTAGTATAATATTCTTTTGTACTCAATTGTCTACAAGTCAGCAAACACAGGTCGTGCCGTTTTGTATTTAATTTATTCTCTGCGTAATTGTCTGCAAGTCAGCAAACACAGGTCGTGCCGTTTTGTATTTATTTTATTCTCTTCGTAATTGTCTACAATTCAGCAAACACTGGTCGTACCGTTTTGTATTTTTTTTATTCTCTGCGTAATTGTCTACAATTCAGCAAATACAGGTCGTGCCGTTTTGTATTTATTTTTTCTGCGTTACGGTCTACAAGTCAGCAAACACGGGCCGTATCGTTTTGTAATTAATTTGTTTTCTGCCTAATTGTCTATAAGTCAGCAAACACAGGTCGTGCCGGCTTATTTTTTATTCTGCACAAGTGTCCTACAAGCTGGTAAACATTGATCGTAACGGTTTGTAAGTCAGCAAACACAATTCGTTCTCGATGGAATTTTACTTTTTTATACATTCGTAATATTCGAAAAATGGTGTTTGATGCTTGTTTGATATTTTACATGTTTTTATAAGTTCATTTTGATTATTGTAAATCATTGTTATGGTTTCTTTAGTAAGAGAAAATTTATTGTAGCGAAAATATATATATATGGTTTTACTAATATTATTTTTTGAATCAAAATAATCAGTTACTCTTGTGAAACTTCTTGGATGTTTTAGATGTTCAGTATATTTTTTGGTAGTCTGGAGTACTCTCTTTTTCCCGGTCAATGTGTGTTTCCCATTGTAATAAATTTTCCATATTTCCTTGTGTCTCCTAACAAAATGTTTTTCAATTGATTCGGATAATTTTCCGTCATCGTCATATTTTATTGTCGTAGTATTACTGTCTGGGTAAAAATAATTGGCAATAGAGGTTTTTCCTTTTTGAGTCAATATATATTTACTTTTTCTGTTTAGAGAATCAAATACAAAGTAGTAAATGCAGAACGTGTCAAGTTTATTCTCGTCATATGTTAGATCTATTTGTCGGCTAATTAGTCCACTGTCATTTACAAAATAGTGAGTTTGTAATGATTTTATTTCTTTATTCTCAGAAGTAAATATTTTTATTTCTTTAATTTTATTTTGCACTAGAAGTTTCTTAGTCCAAGTCCATGTCGATATTTGCGCTGACATAGGAATCGAAAAATAAATAAATAAATAGATGAGCAATTTTTTTAGTGTCATTTTTTCTTATAATTACGCATAACGGTCAAATATGCGATGCCGTGCGTTTGGCTTTTTTTGCGTGTCGGCTAAGGTATAGCATATTTTATGTTAGGCACAGGGCATTCTTACCATCTATTCATATTTTCAATTCGGTCGTAACACCCTACAGTCCACATACACGCTGGTCGTAAGCTAACGTTAAAAAAAACTTCGGTCGTAACACCCTACCTTATACACGAGGTCGTAAAGTGAAGTTTTAAAAACCCTGCGGTCGTGACACCCTATAGTCCTCATACACGCTGGTCGTAATGTAAAGTTTTAAAAAACCTGCGGTCGTAGCACCCAATAGTCCTCAAACCCGCAGGTCTTAAAGTAAAGTTTTAAAAACCCTTCGGTCGTAACACCTTACAGACCTCATACATGCAGGTCGTCAAGTGAAGTTTTAAAACCCCTGCGGTCGTAACACTCTACAGTCCCAACATAGCCCCTAAATCCATGATTTCTATTTCATTCATGTTCAGATATTCGGTCGGAATAATTTCAATTTGCTTTGTTTCTTTTGTTGAATGATAAAATACTTTAATAGCTTTTGTTTTACCATTCACTGAAACATTATATTTCCGTAGTGTTTGCAGTTCTTTTTCCAATGCAGCCAAAGTTTCTTGTAAACGAATTGGGTTAATTTCGCTGTTCTTGATTAAGCCTTCCATTTCAGGCTCATAATTGTCTATAATAATTTCTTCTGAATTTTCTGGGTTTATTAGTATCACAGAAACTACAAAATCTTTGTAAATCTCATTTTTTTGTTTGAAAAAATGGTCTGTTCCTGATTGATTTGCTTCAAAAAAAACATCTTTATAGTTTTTCGCATAATTCAAAGCCTGTTCACGAGAAACAAAAGGGTCTGTGTTCTGAAAAGTTTGTTCAAAATTGTCATCAAATACTTCCTCTGTTTTTGATTCGCTCCATCGTCTGCTCGATGCTTTTGTTATATAGGTAAATTCCATTTTTAGTTGGGTTTAAATTATTTATTTTTTTTTATTTCAGTCGAGTTTGAAGTTCAGGAACTAAATCATTATATTTTTTTAGAATTCTGTCCCACGGCTTAAACTTTTCATCGTCCTTTGCTGAAATGTTTGGTTTGTCAGAAATTTCACTAATTATTTTCACTTTATATTTTAGTGAATTGTCTGAACTACTTGTTTTAATAATTACTCTGGTTCTAACTGTGAAATTTTTAAATGATTGCGTAGCCCATGAGGTTCTGATATATCCAGTGGATTTATCCGATACTTCAAGTATGTCAAAATATGTTGTAATTACTTCACTTAATAATTTCCATGCTTTTTCTTCAGTTTTACTGCTGTGTACGTCAATATCAATATTTGCAATTTCCGTTGAAGAAGATGCGTTGTTCAAATCCTCTTTAGATTCGTCTTTTTTAATTATAATAAATTCCTTCTTAGGCGGTTCTGGAAAACCTTTTTTACTATTGCAATACATTCTTTTTTCTGTCACGTAACCTAATTTCTTTACTTCAACATCAATACATACTTTATTATTTATTTTAAGTGTTTGAGGGGAAGTGCCGACTTTTGTTCCGTTGACAAAAATTTCAGCATCTGATTCAGAAACTGTAATTACGATGTTAAATGCGAATGTTAAATTGGCAATTAAAAGTAAAGGGAATAGAATTAATACTTTTTTCATTTTATTAAGTTTATAAATTTTCGTACTCATTTGGCTTTTCGGTTTCGCCCCGTTTTATTAGTGGTTACTGGTCTCCACTTATATTTTTGTCACTTTATAAAAACTCAACAGTCGAAAGATACGATATAATAAATTCAAAATTTTGTCTGCCGAAATTATAATTGTCGAATGGAAAGTTCTTGTCCGTTCGTGTTTTTTTTTTAATTGCCTTGTGCCTAACGGTCAAATATGCGATGCCGTGCGTTTGGCTTTTTTAGCGTGTCGGCTAAGGTATAGCATATTTTATGTTATGGGCAGGGCATTCTTTCTTTCTTTCTACACATATTTTCATTTCAGTCGAAACGCCCTACAGTCTTTACACACATAGGTCTGAATAGAAAGCTATAAAAAATACTGCGGTCGAAACACCCAACGGTCTTAACACACAATGGTCTGAATACAAAACTATAAAAAACACTGCGGTCGAAACACCCAACGGTCTTGACACCACACAGGATGACGGCTGACGTTTATTATTCCCAAATTATTTTGTCAAAACTAATTCCGTGATGTAAAACAATTTCAGGGTAAATGCAGTCAATTGGTGACGAACATTTTTCTTGGTTCTTTGTTTGCGTAATGAAGTCTGTATTATTTTCTTCTCCAGTTGCAAAATCTACAACGGTCAAGTTAATATCGCCAATCTTGATCTTTCGTATAGAATTAATACTGAAATGCTGATTAGAAATTCCACCGATTGCTTCAGATTCATTAATTATTTCTTCTGGAAAATTAATTGAAATATTTTTTCTGTCTAAGGTCGTTACACGTAATTGATTTTTTGTGGTGTCTGCTTTTATACTCAGAAATTTGCATGATTTTTTATAGTTGCAAAATTCAATTACTTGTTTGTCTGCTTTTACAAAGTTGTGTATTGACTGGGCGCTTGCTATAGCCTTTTTAAAAGATTTTTTAAATTCTGAAATATAATTGAAATCTGGAAAATCAAGAGAGTCAACGAGTTGTATTTGTTTGTAAATGCCTTTTTTGTCGAGGGAAGATAATTTTATTGTTCCTCGCCATCGATCTCTGACACTAGTTGTTTCATTCGATGTGTCTGGACCAGAATAACGATGAAAGGAAGTCTCAATAAGGATTATTTTATTATCAGTCATTCCTATTGGGAAAAGTCGCAGCTGGTAAGCTCCTCCGCAAGCGAAGACTTTTCCTGTCGTTAAAATTGCCAATATAATTAATAATTGTCTCATTTACGTTTGCTATAATGTTATAGTCAATATCCAAAAATTACAATTGTCGAAGACTAAGCCTTTTTTTTAAATTGCCTTGCCCATAACGGTTTGCGGCTACCCGAAGGGCGGGACTTTTACCACAAAACTTGATTTGAAAAACTAATGTTTGATTAACCACAAAACTGTCTTTGGAACACGAAACCCCGCCTTTTGGGTAGGTGCTGTTATAGGCTGGCGTTTCTTGTCAGTCGTGGGTTATAACTATTATTTTGTCGTCCGTTACTGCCATTAGTCGAGTGCTTTTTAAAATTTAGAGTGTCTTTTGGCCAGATTGATCAAAGGACAAACCTAATCTCTCATCTTTCCAATCACACTGTGATAGTTCTTCAATGAAAGGACAACCGCCCATGCAAGTTTTTTGAAAGGCACATGAAGTGCAACCGTTGTTTAGAATATTGTTTCTATATTTTTTAAAATAGGTGTTGTTCTGCCAAATGTCAATCATTCTTTCCGTTCTTAAATCACCAAACCAATCTGTGTTGGTCATAAAAGAACAAGGCATCATTCTTAAATTTTCATCAACGAAAGCCGAAAACCTTCCTGCATCGCATCCCTCGTAAAAATCAGAATTCACGTTCACATATTTTACTACTCCCGAAATACTACAACTGTCAAAGCCAATTTTCAAAGCACCTTTACTTTGGTTTACCAAACTATAAAACTCTTTTATTTTTACTTTGTCCTTTAGTAATAATGTCATGTCGGGTTTTCTTCCAATTGGTTTATAGTTTAAGAATATCAGAGAATTTATTCCTTCCAAAAATGCTGGTGGATTTCTCAGCCATTCAATTGCTGTATCTATAGTTTGACTGTCGGTTACAAAATGAACATTTGCTTTTATTCCATACTCGAACAATTGTTCAAGATGCTTTCTGAATTCGGTGTATGGTTCGTAAGCGCTAATCGCAACCGAGCCACACAATTCTTTTGTTGCTTTCAAAATGTCAGAAGTAAGTCCTCTACCATTTGTAGTGTAGCATGGAACAATTCCATACTCTACTGTTGTTTCAAGAATCTTTATAAAATCGGGATGCTGATTAGGATTTCCACCACCAAGTGCTACTTGAAAAACATCCATTTCCTTTGCTTGCTCCATGATTAACTTGTAATCATCAAGCAACATGTGGTTTCCCTTTGGTGTGGATTTTCTGTAACAAAAAGAACATCCTTTGTCACACCAGTTTGTGACGCTTATGTCTAATAATTCTGGACCATGCATTGCCCAAAGAGGTTCGGGAAAACCTTTGTCTTCTGCCCGAACAAAATATCCTGTCTTCTTATTGAACAAAACAGAATAATGTTGTTCGTCATACTTTTTATGAACGATATGACTTTTATTACCAACCATCTTCTTTTGCATCTACAAATATTTTTTCATTCTCAATTATAAATTCATCTGTACAGAAAAAGGATTCAATATCGTCATGGTCGCTACTTAGTTTTCCGATATAAACCTTCTTTCCCTTTGTTTCTGCATCAAGAATTTTTGGCAAAATTTCTTTACCGCTTTTCCAAAGTTGTTTCTCAATAAATTCTTCAAAGGTTGAGTAAGTCCCTGCGTAGTGTTTTTCATAATACTCACGGGCTGGCTCCATGTCGTCTATGAAAGCATTAAACAAAGATTGGTAGATGTCAACAAACTTTGAATTGTCCTTCACTCCAACTGCCTCAATGAAATCTTTGAAGTTAAATTCGCCATCGCTGATTATCACGAATGAAGTGGACGAACTATTTGTTACGAAGTCATATCTTATTTTCATTTGCTTGAATTGTTTTAAGCGTTAATATTTCCATTACTCTGTCATACATTGTATCTGAAAATGTGAATTGGGCAATTCCATAATCACCGTATGAATTATCATCTTTTCTGTAAAGTAAGCAATCAGGGTTGTTCTTTCGTTCTTCCATCAATTCAACAATGTGTTTTTCTTTAAGATTATATTTTCTATAAAGAAAACTTTCTATTGAGCTATACTCAAACGAATAGTATTTTTTATATTCTTTATCTACATCAATCAACTCAGATGTTACACTGTCATACATTCTTGAAAACATTCTCAATGAATAACCATCTTTAACGCCAGCTTTTTCAATAAAAATTTCCTTTGTCAAATTTTTATTAATCAACAGGAGAGATTTATAAAAGTCATAACCTAATTTCATACGAACTTATAAATTGTTTAATTGCGTTAGTCAATGTTTCATTTTTGCTTTCCAATGCTTTGCTAAGATGTATTTTCCCTTGTTCAGAATGTCGGAAAAAGTATTTCTCATAGATAGATTGAATATTCCAACGATCTTTATTGGTGAACATGTAAATCAAGAGTTCAAAAAGTTTTTCATAATATAATACATCATCTGCTTCTCTCTTTTCCAAAATGTCATCAATTTGATTAACCAATTGTTCTTGATTTATCAATCTTGAATGTCCCCACCTGTCTGTTCCAAATTTGCTTACGAAACATTCAACATATTGCTTTGGGTCAAGCTCACGCAACAACTCAAATAAAAATTCAATGCTTAGATTTTTATAGTAGGTAACATCATATCGGATTATGAGATTCCAAATAATGGAATCACTATACCTTTCATTGCTTAACAGTTTTCCTTTAAGAACATTTTTATCCTCATTGGTTACTTGAGAATCTTTAAGTGAGAAAATACATTTTGAAAATACTGCTTCAAACCAAGGTTGTTTGACAAGGATTTCGTGTAGTTGTTTATCTAAACCTTTCCTTGATACATAAAATAGAAAAGTGCTGCATCCTTCAAGTAATGGAGATTTGTCGTTGACCTGATTTTCAATAAACGAAGTAAATTCTTCTACTGATTTTTTGTAAAGAACTTCAACTAAGTATTGGGAGATTAAAAAATCTCTAAACTCATCAAATGTAAAATTAACAACTTCGGAAGAAGTGAAAATTCCCTTTTCGTCAGTTTGAATATCTCTTTTAACAAGAATATTTTCATCCAAAAATCGGACATACATTTCTCTGTCGCTAGGGTTGGCAATAATTTTATCAAGAGGAACATTAACATAGGTCTTTTCATGAATCATAAACTCCACAACACTTTGAATAAAATTCTTGATGTCAAAATTACCTGACACTTTAAATTCATCATTGGTTTTTAGCCGCTTGTTTATTTCATCACTTTTAGTTTCATAGTATTTTTCAAAGAGTTCTTGCTTGTAAATGTTTTCAATTCTTTCAAGTTTTTGGTTTTGGTATGCTTCACAAAAAATCCTTAGCAGAAGAAAATTTTCTACAAGTTGCTCATGTGCTTTGTTGGAAATTCCGTTATGCTCAATTTTGAAATGATTGAAATAAATGCGGAGCAGTTTTTTCTTTAAATCATCATCTGGACGCTGACTTAGTAACGAAGTTATTTTTTTCGTCTCCTTTGCAAATGAAGATGCTTCAAGATTAGAAAAGTTTTGTTCGTAATATTCAGTTCGGCAACTAAGAACAATTTTCACAAAATCATGTTCAAGCAATTCAGAAACGAAAGTTTCTAAATTCTGGCTTAACAATTTTGAGTTATAGTTTTCATTAATGCCATCAATAACCAAAACGAAAAATTTCCCCTGTTCATAGCAAAGTGTTTTAAGCTTGTTTAGGAATTCTTCAAAAGTATAGTTTGGTGAATCGGGAAAAATTCTTTGCAGTAATGACTGTCTTAAATCATTAGGGTTGACTTCTGTTCCAGTAAGAAATGCTGTCGGTATTTCTCTTTTGAGTAAAAAATTTTCAGAAAAATCGCAAAGGAAATTTGTCTTGCCTTGTCCAGCTGTTTCAGTTATCAAAGCAACTCTTGCTCTCAAAAAATCTAAATCATCAATCCTGTCTCGGAACTTATATTCAAATGTTGATTTTTTATAGGAATCAATTTTAATACTAACTACTTCTTGTCGTTTCTTGATTAAGTAATCGTGCCACTTTGTAATTATTGCGGTGCAATTACTTATAGTCATTTCTCCTTCGGCTGGTTTCAACGATT
>Ga0209343_10009265_pt1 | contig 11334 bp, 5 predicted proteins | sample RifCSPlowO2_02_FD_184026 | JGI IMG/M metagenome (GOLD analysis project Ga0209343, IMG submission 184026) | Groundwater microbial communities from Rifle, Colorado - Rifle CSP2_plank lowO2_0.2 (SPAdes) (version 2) | ecosystem: Environmental > Aquatic > Deep subsurface > Groundwater | place: Rifle... | reverse complement strand
GTGACATTAATTTGATCAGAAATACGAGCAGGGTTTTCAAAGTTGATTCCCAGCACTCTTTTATTCACCTCGAAGGTGGGCTCTGACTCCTTCGAGGTGCTTGCTGTCAAGACGGATGTCGGATTATTGCTTTGGTTTGTTTCCTGAGTGGTGCCGGAGGAAGAATTATTATTGCCTGAACTGGTGCCTGTAGAGGCAGGTGTTGGCGAGGGGGTCGGTGTCGGGCTGGCTGGTACAGCTATTTCGATAATTATGGTCTGAGGGATTTCCTCATTACCAGATTTATCAACGGCTTTTATTTGAATTGTAGTTTTGCCGGGAGCAGAAATAATAAAGGGCTCTGAATAAATTTTTACTGTTTGGCCGTTATCTAAGCTGTATTCGATCCTCAGAATACCTGATTCTGTATCATTGCCTGTTAAAGTTATAGTTACAGGATTTGTATAGATGCCGGATGAATCCTTGGTGCCGGAAATTTGAATGGAGGTTGTGGGTGAAGATTGATCAAAAGCATTTCCTCCTTGAATCTCGCTGGTAGGGATTATTATTTCGCTCTCCGGTTGGGCGGAGTCAGGGTAAATAGTTAGCGGTGGGGAAATATCGGACGAAGGATCAAGATCAAACTCAATTCCTCCTTTTTCATCAATAGCAATATCTTTATAAATAGCAGTTTTTGAAATCCTGTCTTCCCTATAAGTTCGCTTTTTGATATTGGTGGTTTTTGAAGAAACAGCTTTCTTTTTGCGGGTTGCTTTGACTTTTACCTTAGCGGCTTTCTTTTTGACAAAAGCATGTTTAGTGTTGCCGGAAGTGGTACATATAACATCAGGAATATTTTCTTCTATCTCTCCTTTTTCGTTTAATCCGCAATGACGGTTTTGATCATCGTAAAGGTCTAATTCCCCGTCATCCAAAGAAATTTGTTCTCCTTCTAAAATAAACTTTTGGTCCTTAACTTCTACAGGTAAATCGTTATCATCGTTTAAGATTGCTTTAACGGTTTGCATAGCGGTTCCATTTGTTGATACTAAATTTCCATGATTCTGTTCTACGTAATAAATTTTTGTAGCACCCGAGATGTCTAAATTATCGTTTTTTAGTGAAGCACTATATAATGGTACTGTGCCATCACCATTTATGAAGATCTCATCCCTTTTAGGGAATAAATTTATTGGCCATGTAATCCACCATGTTTCATTGATTTGACCCAAAGTCGGTTGCGCTGTGCCGACTATTCCATAAACTTTTGTGCCATTTGTTTGGTTTAATATAGAATCCAAACTATTATGAAATTGTTCGCCAAAATTAAAGACAGACATATTGTAATTTAGATTTGAGAGAAGATTTTTGGTTTGATCAAAATTAAGAGTTCCAGTTAAGTTGTTGTTATCAATATCTTGATCATCTTTTAATGGGTATGGAAGATTCTTATCTAAATTAGTATAAAAATTATAATATTGATTTGATGGCAAAAGTTGGAATAGTGCAGGATTATTCCGTGAGACATCTTTTACCTCACTAGCAGGTACGCCTATTGGAAAAATACCGAAAACATTCTTTTGCAGAGCAGAACCATACATAAGCGTTTTTGTTGCACTGGTAGCTCCTAAATGGGGAACTCCCAGTTCAATTAGTTTGTTAACTTTAGAAGCTTTTTGAGCATCAGAGATATAATATCTGGCAACTAAACCGCCCATGGAATGAACAACAAGGTTTACTTGTGGCTGGCCGGATTTCTGTCTGGCATTTTCAATTAAAGCATCTAAATCATCTTTAGTAGTTCTTACATCTTTTCTCCAGTCATAAGGAAAAACAAAGAAATTTGTTCCTTTGTCATACCCCATTTCTGTAAAAAATGGATCAATATCTGAATATCCAAATGAAGTTAATTCCCCTGTTAAGACAAGAGCTGCTTCTGAAGTTACCCCGTCTGCTTTTAACCTTAAAATATCAAAATAATCATCATTTCCTAACTTTACCGCTTCGTCTTGATTTACCCAAATCTTTTCTTCACCGCCGTATGCATGAGAATATGTTCCACCGTGTCCGTCATCCGAAGACCAAAAAATATCCTGCGAAGCTTTCATTTCAGACCCTCCGATTCCGGGAATAAAAATTACCGGCAGTCTGGGCGGATGCGAAGGAGCCAGCGCGGAAACCTTTATATTATCAAACTTCATATATGCGCCCCCGAATATTCCTGTCCAATATGATAATGTTATAGTCCCTTTTTTAATATTGGTGCCTGTGTCAGTGAAATCAAAGATAGGAGTGTTGTCTATCCAGGCTTTAATATTTTCATTGGAGACTTCGATTATGAGGTGATACCATTTGTTATTTGCAAGAGAAAAAGGCTTGATCTCTTTTAATAAAGTCTGCCCGTTTCCGTCAATCTTCCATAATATAATTTGTGGTGTGTTATGTATGCCTTTCCCGTACCTTAAATTGATTTCATAAGAACCATTTTCTCCATATCTAAAACCTACACCCTGGTCGATTCCCAAAAAACCATTGATATCCAATTCTATGCGGTAATTATCCCATTCAGAATTGCCTGTGTTAATTCTTCCGCCCAGCGCTTTTCCTGAACTTGATCCGGCTAAGTTACCGTTATTTACCTGCCAATTACCTGATTCTATTGTCCATCCATTCAAATTTCCGTCATCGAAATTATCAAAAAGAAGTATATCTTCTTCGGTTGCCATAACCCGGGTGCTTAAAGCCATAAAAAACCACACCGCAAGAATAAGCCCTATTATTAGGCGCAGTGGCAATATATTATTCACCTTTGCATCCAAATTGTTGATCGTGAAAAATCGGAGCGCAATATGGCTTTAAGGTGATTTAAGATAACGAACTGACTCACCTCGAAGGTAGGCTCTGACTCCTTCGAGGTGTTGCAAAATAGACTTTGGGGTGGTATACATTTGAGGGATGTTAACGAACCAGAAAGTTTTGTGGATGTTGCTTATACTTTTCATTATTGGAGCAGGAGTTTATCTTGCTGTCTCAAAATTTAAAAATGATGTCGGGGATTTATCAGCATCTCCTTCCCCTTCGCCTTCGGGGCTGGATTTTGTGTTAACTAAATCTCCTGAACCAACAGCGGTGTCGCAGGGCACCCAAACCCAGCAAGTCCAATCTTCTGAATTGCCATTAGCCCGCAATAAAAAACTTTCTAAATTCCCGGGAGTTTTAAAACCGGAGGATTTGCAAAATAAAAAAGCCGTTATTCAGACTGCCAAAGGGATAATCCAGCTTAAAATTTATCCCGAAGCTTCTATGGCTGCCTCCAATTTTATGATTTTATCTGCAAATGGTTTTTACGACGGATTAAAATTTCACCGGGTGGAAGATTGGGTGGTGCAGGGCGGGGATCCTTTGGGAAACGGCACAGGCGGGCCAGGGTATCAATTTCCTGATGAGCCGGTTACGCGTTCCTATGTTAAGGGTATAGTGGCTATGGCAAATGCAGGCCCTAATACCAACGGCAGCCAATTTTTTATCTTGAAAAAAGATACGCCTTTGCCTCCAAGCTATACGATTTTGGGGCAAATTATTTCCGGACAAGACGCAGTAGATAAACTTTCTATTGGTGATGTAATGCAGAAGGTGGTTATCCAAAATCTCCAATAGCTTTCAGCTATCAGTCTTCAGTCGTCAGATAATTGCAATTTAAATCTGAAAGCTGAGAGCTGAAGACTGATGACTATCTATACAATATCTTGTGTATTGACACTTTATCATATCAACATGTTATGTTATACTGAGTTTTGTGAAATGCCCATTTTGTCAAAGCAGTTTAAGCAAGGTTATAGATAAAAGGTCGGTTTTCGGCCGCGGTGAAATTAGAAGGCGCAGGGAATGTTTGAAGTGTGCTAAGCGTTTTACAACTTATGAAAGTCTTGCTGACGTCATGCTTTTGGTTATTAAAAAAGATGGCAGACGCGAGCCTTTTTTGCGGGAAAAGCTTGAAGCAGGTTTGACTAAAGCTTTGGAAAAAAGACCGGGTATTGACAGGGTTCCAAAGCTTCTTGATAGAATAGAAGGCCGTCTTAGGGCAAAGAAGCTGCAGGAGATTCCTTCACAGACTTTGGGGAAGTGGGTTTTAGCAGAACTCAAAAAAGTGGACGGAGTGGCTTATTTGCGTTTTGCCAGTGTGTACAGGACCTTTTCCGATGCGAAAGATTTTAAAAAGGAAATGGAAGCGCTTTAATCAGGGTATAGCAAATAGGGTTTAGGGTATAGTTTAATCAAAAAACTTATGAAAAATTCAAGAAATAAAACAATAACCAAATCCACTTTGCAGCTAGTTTCTGTGGCCCGGGGTAAGATTCAAAAAAAGACTAATGGTGAACATAAAACCAATGGATTGGATATAAACGGACGCACCTTTGGGACGCGTTTTGATCTCCGCTATAAAAAAATGCCCCAAATGCCGGAAGGTCTGCCTCAGCCTACATTTTCCGAAAGCTCAAACAAAATTCTAAAGGAAAGGTATTTACTTAAGGGCGGGAATTTAGAAGTTATAGAAACTGTGGCAGAGCGTTTTTGGCATATTGCCTATGATATTGCCTCTGCTGATTTTGACTTTTCGCAGAGTTCGAAGCATGTTTTTGATTTATCCTGTAAGTTTTACACCATGATGGTTAAGCAGGAATTTCTACCTAATTCCCCGACAATTATGAATGCGGGCAAAAATAACGGTTTGCAGTATTCTGCCTGTTTTGTGCTGCCTGTTGGGGATTCTTTGCCGGAGATATTTGATTCCATAAAATACGCAGCGCTTATTCATCAAACAGGCGGAGGCACAGGCTTTGCTTTTTCCCGGCTTCGTCCTACAGGCTCAATTGTTAATACCACAGGCGGTGTGGCATCCGGACCTGTTTCTTTTCTTAGGGTATTTAATGCGGCTACAGAATCCATAAAACAGGGCGGCACAAGACGCGGCGCCAACATGGGGATTTTAAGGGTGGATCATCCTGATATTTTGGAATTTATCCGCTGCAAAGCAGAGCTTGATGATTTAAATAAACCTATTTTTGCAGGCATTGCCCCGCTTTTACCTGATGACGCGTCACGGGATTATGCTAAACAACTGCTTTTAGACAAGCAAATTGCTAATTTTAATATCTCGGTGGCTGCAACTGATAAATTTATGGAGGCGGTGGAAAAAGGTGAAGATTATGAACTTATTCATCCTCACAGCGGAGAAGCGGTCGGCACTCTTAATGCCAAAGAAGTTTTTGATGAAATAATTGAAAGAGCCTGGAAAACAGGAGATCCGGGCCTTATATTTATTGACCGCATAAACAACTCCCCTGCCAATCCGGTTCCCTCCTTGGAAACTATTGAATCAACCAATCCTTGCGGAGAGCAGCCTCTTGCGCCGTGGGATGCATGTAATTTAGGATCCATTAATTTGGGTAAATTTGTGCTTGAGGAGGGGTCAGATGTGAATTGGGAAAAATTAAAAGATGTAACACGCTTGGCAGTCCACTTTTTGGATAATGTGGTGCAGAATAATCCTTTTACTTTAAAACAAATCTATGATGAAGTGCACAAAAACCGCAGGATAGGCTTGGGAGTGATGGGTTTTGCCGATATGCTTTTTAAATTAAAAATTCCTTACGGAAGCGATGAAGCTTTAAAAATGGCTGAAAAGATAATGAAGTTTATAAATGAAGAAGGACACAAAGAATCTGAGGAGTTGGCAATAGAACGCGGTCCTTTCCCCAATTTCTTAGATTCAATCTATGCTGATAAAAATTCTCCTTCTTTTGCCAATAGGCCGGCCTCGTATGCTTATGAAGGCGGCAGGCCGATCAGGAATTCCACTATTACCACCATTGCTCCCACAGGCACAATTTCCATAATCGGTGATTGTTCCTCAGGGATTGAACCGGTTTTTGCCCTAGCTTATATGCACAAGGCTAAAGCTTCCGGTGATCAGTACAGAATTTTGACTATTGCTAATCAAACATTTGTGGATATTGCCAAAAGAGAAGGTTTTTACAGCGACGATTTGGCGACGAAAGTTTTAGAGCATGGTTCTGTAGCCGGCGTTGACGGTGTGCCCCAGGAATGGCAAAAGGTTTTTGTGACAGCTCCTGAGATTGATCCTGTTTGGCATGTAAAGATGCAGGCAGCTTTTCAAAGCTATACAGATAATGGTGTTTCCAAAACTATCAACTTGCCAAACAGCGCAACCCGTGATGATGTCAGGCTTGCATATAAAATGGCTTATGAAACAGGCTGCAACGGAATTACCATTTACCGGGATGGCTCAAAATCAGTGCAGGTTTTAAATGTTTCCTCTTCTTTGGGTAAAGGCAAAGAAGAGACAGCTCCGGTAGCTGAGCGGCCGATGATTTTACATGGCAGGACTTATAAAGTTTCCACTCCTGTGGGGGAGGCTTTTATTACTGTAAACCGGGATATACAGGGGCAGCCTTTTGAAGTATTTGTGACTGTCGGCCGGGCAGGGATGCACACCATGGCAGATGCAGAAGCTATGGGAAGACTGGTGTCTTTGTCTCTGCGTTTGGCAAGAGGAACAAAAGAAACTGATCCGAAGGCTGTGGCTGCAAAAATTGTCGGCCAGCTTAAAGGAATCGGGGGAGCCTCCTCTGTGGGGTTTGGGAAAAACAGGGTGATGAGTCTGGCAGATGCAATTGCTAAAGTTTTGGCAGAGGATTTGGCAATGGAGACTCAAAGTCAGGAAGTTGAAGCAATACCTCTTGATTTAACCATCAACGGCAAAGGTGATATTGATCTACAACCCACAACCCACAACCCAAAACCCAAAACCAATGCTGATCTTTGTCCTGAATGCGGCTCTGCTTCTTTTGTCATGGAAGAAGGCTGTAAGAAATGTCATAGCTGTGGGTATAGTATGTGCTAAAATGGCCTCATTGTGAATCCAGAAAAGGGCTTAGTTATCGTTTATACAGGCGAGGGGAAAGGGAAAACTACTGCTGCTTTGGGTTTAGTGCTCCGGGCAGTTGGCTACAAGCGGAAGTGTCTGATAGTGCAATTCGGCAAGATGTGGTTTACCGGAGAAGTTGAGGGAGTTAAAAAATTAGCACCATTTGTTAAGTTTATCCAGGGCGGCAAAGGATTTGTTAAAATTTTAGGTGATAAATTGCCTTTAAAAGAGCATAAAAAAGCAGCACAAGATACCTTTAATCTATTATATAAAGAAGTAATGTCTGATAAATGGGATGTGGTGGTGGCTGATGAGGTTGTTGGGTGTATTAAAGCAGGACTGCTAACTCTTACAAAAATATTACAACTTACTCGTGACAAACCACAAAGATTAGACTTAGTATTAACTGGCCATCATGCACCAGGGGAATTGATTAAGGTGGCAGATTTGGTGACCGAGATGCGGGAAGTGAAGCATCCGTACCAGAAAGGAATTTTAGCAAAAAAGGGGGTTGATTTCTGAAAGAAACAAGATCCCTGAAATGGATCTTGACATTTAGCACTCGTGATGCTATTCTGCTAATATAAAATATGGGAGATTTTATTAAGCCTACTGTAAATGAACCTGTAAAACTTAAACCGACTATGCCTGTTGGCCCGCTTCGCGATACGGTTATTTTCCCCGGTAATTCTGTTCCTATCATTTCGGGAAGATCAAAATCCAAAACCGCCTTGGATATTTCGTGGAATTCAGATAAGCTGATAGTTTTCGTGACTCAGAAAAATGCCAAAGTTGAAGATCCGAAAGACACCGACCTCTATAAAGTCGGAACGGTGTGTTTGATAAGAAGGGTGGTTAAAAATCCGGAGGGCGAGTATACTTTGCAGGCAGAGGGCTTAAGCAGGGTATATCTAAAAAGCTTTACAAAGGTAGATCCTTATCTTGAGGCAGAAATTGAGGAAATCCCGGAACTTTATGAAAAAACAGAGCAAACAGAGGCCTTGGTCCGTTCAGTCAGGGAACAGGTCAAACGTTTCCTGGAGCTTGGCGGGAATCCCTTTTTTGACCAAAGTAATTTTGCTAACTGGTCCCTCTTTACCTACAGCGATGATCCCAATCAATTGGTGAATTCCGTAACTCAAGCCATAGACTTTAAGACTATTGATAAACAGCAAATTTTAGAAATGGTTTCCACTGCTGAGAGACTGCAAAGACTTTCCGAGCTTTTGGCAAAGGAAATAAGGATTTTGGAAATTTCCCAAAAAATTTCTTCCCAAACCCAGGAAAGGGTTTCCCGAATGACAAAAGAGGCGATTCTGCGGGAGCAAATGAAAAGCATAGAAGAAGAGCTTGGTGGTGCCGATACAGAACATCAGGAAATCAGGGAATTTGAACTTAAGATTAAAAAGGCCGGGATGCCGAAGGAAGTTTTGGAAAGGGCTAAAAAAGAATTAATGAGACTTTCAAAAATGTCTTCTTTTAACCCGGAAGCAGGTTATATAAGAAATTATCTTGAATGGCTAACAGATCTTCCCTGGAAGCTTGGCAAAAAAGTTAAAGTGGATTTGAAAAAAGCAGAAAGTATTTTGGAAGAAGACCACTACGGTCTAAAAAAAGTTAAGGAAAGAATAATTGAATACCTGGCTGTATATAAACTTGCCGGGAAAATGCGAGGATCTATCATTTGTTTTGTCGGTCCTCCGGGAACCGGCAAGACTTCGATTGGAAAATCCATTGCAAGAGCCTTGGGGAGGAAATTCGTCAAAGTTTCTTTGGGCGGAATACGTGATGAGGCGGAAATAAGGGGTCATAGAAGGACTTATGTCGGTTCAATGCCGGGAAGAATTGTTCAGGGAATAAAGCAGGCAGGCGCCACAAACCCGGTTTTTATGCTGGACGAAATTGACAAAATTGGAGCAGATTACCGGGGCGATCCTTCCGCGGCGCTTCTTGAGGCATTGGATCCTGAACAAAACGAAGGATTTTCCGATCATTATCTGGAAGTGCCCTATGACCTGTCAAACGTCATGTTTATCACAACTGCCAATATTATGGATACTATTCCGCCTGCTTTACGGGATAGGCTTGAGGTTATCCGGTATCCGGGTTATACGGAGGATGAAAAATTCCAGATTGCCAAAAAATTCCTGATCCCCAAACAAGTCCAAACCCATGGTTTAAATTCCGCTCAAATTGAGTTTAAAGATGAGGCAGTTAATACAATTATCCGGGAATACACCCGGGAGGCAGGGGTTAGGGGTTTGGAAAGAGAACTGTCGGCAGTTATCAGAAAAGTAGCCCGTAAAATTGCCGAAGGAAACGGGCAGGTTAAAAAATTCGATATAACTTCTGAAGATGTGCATAAGTTTTTGGGTCCTATAAGATTTTTGCCGATACTTGCAGAAAAAGAAGATGAGATTGGGATGGTGACAGGTCTTTCTGTGACTGAAGCAGGAGGGGAAGTGTTGTTTATTGAGGTTACTTTAATGCCCGGAAAAGGCAACTTAATCCTGACCGGTCAGCTTGGGGATGTAATGAAAGAATCAGGGCAGGCGGCAATGTCCTATGTGCGCTCAAATTATGCAAATTTGGGTCTGCCTGAAAAGTTTTTCCATAAAGTTGACGTGCATGTGCATGTTCCGGAAGGAGCCATTCCAAAAGATGGCCCGTCTGCTGGGATTTCTTTAACTACCGCTATAGTTTCAGCTTTTACCAAAATTCCGGTGCACAAAGAAGTGGCAATGACCGGTGAGGTTACTTTGCGCGGACGGGTTTTGGAAATAGGCGGTTTTAAAGAGAAAATTTTGGCAGCTCACAGGGCAGGAGTAAAAACAATTATTGCGCCGCAGGATAATGAAAAAGATTTGGAAGATATTCCGGACTTTGTGCAGAAAGATTTAAAATTTGTTTTTGCAAAACACATGGATCAGGTGTTAAAAGAAGCTCTGGTAAGACCTCCTCAGCCCAGTCAGAGGAAAAGAGCTCCTGTTCCCCGCCCAGCCTATATAGCTTGAGCTTGCCTCTTGACTTATCTTTATACCCTGTTGTAAATTCTATAAGTACTGCCTCAAATATTCTCATGGATTTTCTTGTAAATAATGCAAACTTAATAATTTGGGCTGCCGCGTTTGCAGCCTTAGCATACGGCTTCTGGCTGATTTTTGAAATTTTAAGAAAAGATTCCGGTGATGAGAAGATGCGGGAAATTGCATCCGCCATTCAAATAGGAGCTTCTGCATATCTACAAAGACAATATAGAGTAGTGGCCATAGTGGCGGTTGTTTTAGGAGCGTTAATTTATTATCTCTTGGGTATAAATAGTGCTGTCGGGTTTTTGGTTGGAGCAACTTTGTCTGCCTTAGCAGGCTTTATTGGCATGAGTATTGCTGTGCGGGCAAATGTCCGCGTGGCACAAGAAGCAAGAAAAGGACTAGAAGGAGCATTTATTTTGGCCTACAAGGGAGGAGCAGTTACAGGCTTTTTAGTAGTTGGTTTAGCTTTAGCTGCAGTTTATGGTTTTTATCAATACACAGGGGGAGATTTAAAGTCCCTAATTAGTTTGGGATTTGGAGGATCATTAATTTCTGTTTTTGCAAGGCTTGGTGGGGGAATATTTACTAAAGGCGCGGATGTGGGAGCGGATTTGGTTGGTAAAATTGAGGCGGGGATTCCCGAAGATGATCCTAGAAACCCGGCAGTTATTGCAGATAATGTTGGGGATAATGTTGGTGATGATGCAGGAATGGCCGCTGATATTTTTGAAACATATGTTGTTACTGCCATTGCCGCTATGATTTTAGGACAGCTTCTTTTTCCTGCGGATAATGGAGCAGTAATATTCCCTCTTATGATTTTATCTATGGGAATCTTTGCATCTGTTGTAGGTTCTTTCTTTGTGCAACTTAAAGGCAAGAATATTATGAATGCGCTTTATAAAGGAATGATAGCAACCGCTGTTTTATGTGCAGCTTTATTTTATCCTGTAACTTCTGCTTTGATGGGAAGCAATGATACATTTTCTGTTATGAATTTATACCTTGCCAGTTTAATCGGAGTAGTTGTCACGGCAGGGATGGTTTTGATTACCGAATATTATACAGGAACAAAATACGCCTCTGTCCAAAATTTAGCACTTGCTTCAAAAACCGGTCATGCTACCAACATTATTTCAGGGCTTGCTTTATCCCTGCGCTCAACTTTTGCTCCGGTTATTTTAATTTCTGCGGCAGTAATAATAAGCTTTTTGCTGGCAGGTCTTTATGGAGTTGCTTTGGCAGGAGTTACAATGCTTTCTTTGGCAGGGATTGTGGTGGCCATAGATGCATTTGGTCCGATTACGGATAACGCCGGCGGGATTGCTGAAATGGCGAATATGCCTTCCAAGGTGCGCTCTGTTACTGATCCTT
>Ga0209343_10009264_pt1 | contig 11335 bp, 9 predicted proteins | sample RifCSPlowO2_02_FD_184026 | JGI IMG/M metagenome (GOLD analysis project Ga0209343, IMG submission 184026) | Groundwater microbial communities from Rifle, Colorado - Rifle CSP2_plank lowO2_0.2 (SPAdes) (version 2) | ecosystem: Environmental > Aquatic > Deep subsurface > Groundwater | place: Rifle... | reverse complement strand
ACGACTGGCCGGGCAATGTGCGCGAACTGCAGCACCTGATCGGCCGCGCCGCACTCAAGGCCCTGGCGGCCTGCGCCGAGCGCCCGCGCATCCTTAGCATCGACTCCCAGGCCCTGGATCTGCCCACTAGCCAGCCCGAGCCAACCAGCGAAGCAGCCAGGGCGCCGACAGAGAGCAACGGCCTGCCCCTGCGCGCCGCGCTGGACGCCTACCAGAAACAGCTGATCGGCCAGGTGCTGGCCCGCCATCAACACAAATGGGCCCCCGCCGCCCGCGAACTGGGCCTCGACCGCGCCAACCTGATCCGCCTGGTCAGGCGCCTGGGCCTGAGCTGAACCACGTCCATTAATAAGCCGCAGAAACGCAAAAGGCCCCAGGTTCGCACCTGAGGCCTTTCGTTTGTAGTTGGTGCACCAGGCGGGATTCGAACCCACGATCTGAAAAGTGGTTCATTTCAGGAGCTGGTGAGGCTGACAGTGGCTTGAATGGATTGCGTCAGTGGGGGTGGTTGATGGATCACCTAAAACCTTACACGGCGAACCCATAGCAGGCAACGGAGCACTGTCGGTGCGCTGCGCGCTATCAGAGACTCGTCGGACGGGTCAGCAGAGATGCCGGCTCTACGCCCAAAGCCAGCGCGATGCGCTCACTTTCGCTAAGTGCATATCATGGTTCTACGGACTATAGCTGGTGACTATTTTGCGGCTCGTTACGTAAATGTCCCCCTGTCAAGACTGGTGGGCATAGTAGCCTTTTGAGATTATCAAGTGTGCCGTGATCAGCGGTGGCCCTATAAACGGAAGTAAGGAGCTTCATTCATGATAGCTAAAGTAGTCGCGGCGACAATTGCGAGTTCAATTATTGCGTTAGGAGTTTCTGGCTGCGTAAGTCAGGCTGAAGTAAATAACCCGGAGCTGGATCGGTGTGTAAAGCGAGAAATCGATAATGCCAAATATATAACCAGTAAAGTCCCAGTCGACTCTGTTGTGGATATAGCGTTTGGTGCCTGTACGCTTGGGCCTTACAAGGTTTCAGGAGCGCGCATAACTGAGCTTAGCCTTACTCAAAAAGCGGTGTACAAAGGCTGGGCATACGACAAAATTAAAGCTGCGCCTTTGTACAGATTTGGAATTAAGAGAGATGAATATAAAGGCGTAAATATTGTTGAGGGGTATGATTCAGTAAATTCGGACGGCGCCTCAAAAAATTTTTACACAAAGGCATCACTGTCTGCTAGTAAAGGCAAGGGCAGGAAGATTGAATATTTCGTTTTTGTCGAGTTTCAAGGGTTGAAGAAGCCAAGTTTTAACAAGGCTTACTTTAAAGGCGGCGAAGAGTTCGCTGCTGTGACTGTCGATTCAGATGTCGATTGTTCCTCTGGGCCTTTCTGTTATTGGAGTGAAAGCGCTCTGGTAAATATTCCAGCTGGTATTTTCGAGAAGGGGGTTCTTGATTTTAAACTTTCAGGCGATGCGGATAGCGATCCTGTGGTAATTCCGCATGAATACATTTCAATGTTTATGCAGAAAGTCTCTGAAATTAAATGAATCCAGCCATCAGCCGGTGACTCTTAGCTTTTCCGCAGAAACGCCTGGGCCGGGCTGTCTTCATCGACGCTGAACTCATCCTTGATAGGCTGTCCGGCCTCCGTGCTCACTTCAGGCCCTGTAATCACGCTGAGCGCGAGAATAGCCAATAGCGCTACCTGGGCAAGCCTTCACTCGATCTCGCCTCTTGGGCGCGCTGGAAGCCGTTCTGCGGCACGGCTCGTGGCTAGCGCTGTAATAACTCTCGAAGCCGGTCACGGTAGGCCGTCGATGAGTTGTTCTAGTTCCGGGTTGATCATGATCTCTTCTGCCAACTCCAGCTGCGTATACCGGAAGGCTTCTTGCGGCCGCGTATCTACGCGCAGGTGCGACGATTTATGTTTTTTGCTGGCGGGCATGCCGTGCGCCTCGATCGTTGCGCTATCGCGCTCACAGGCTGCTTTCTTGAGCTTGCGCTTACCTGGGCTTACCGCTTTGGGCGCGTGTGGAAGCACTACGGTTTCGTAATGGTTCCGGGTCTGGCGGAGAAGCTGGCGGTGAATGAATGTCGCCTTGCCAGGAAGCAGGTCGTAGAAGCCGCTGAGTCCGGGTTCTTCAAGAACCGACATCTCGTTCTTGGCACAGTATGCGGCCCATCTGAGCACGCTTTGGAAGCCCTCTCTGGGCTCGCTGAACATCAGGTCGCTGGCAGCTTCACCTTTCAGTGATTGCAGCGCGCGCCTGATGGGCGCGATGCGCTGCGCTGAGAACCCTGCCGGCCCTATCATCAGCCCGTGAAGGTGCCAACGCCGCCGGCTGTTATCATTTGACAGCTCAACCGGGGCCTTCTCGATGGCGTACATAAACCAGGCGTCCGGGCCAAGCTCCTTGCTAACCTGTCTGCCCATCTGATCCCGGATGTATCCAGGCGCGGCGCTGTCACCATCGTCCAGGCGCTTGCTGAGTTTCTTATTCAGGATCAGCGTGAACGGCTTGCACTCGTAGCCAAGCTCAGCTGCCTTGTTAACTAGTGGCCCGGCCGCCAGCATGAGCTTGTCGACTTCACCGAGCTGATCCCATGACAGGAAGGTGAAGGTCTTGGGTAGAACCTTCTCTAAGAGCGTCTTGGGTTTCTTGTCGGTAATCAGAGCATTACTAGGGTTACTAGATAATATACTCGTCTGTGCCATTGCTATTTGCTTTGAAAGCACCAGGCTAGAGAGCGCCGAGCCGGTTTTTGATGCCCCGGAATTTACGGGTTTTTCCCCGGTCACGGTTGCTTCGTCGGGGGCAGGCTTAGCCGCTAAAGAGTTTTGTCGCAAAACAGAACCACTGGAAGCCTGGCCTGCTTCCGGTTTGATCGGCTCGCAGTCATGCTGCAACTCAGCCGACAAGGCGCACTCAGCCAGACCATCTCGAAGACCGCTTCGGATCGCCTCCCGCTCGTTTTCACGCCATAGCTCAAGCTCGTCTGAGCTGAGCCTGCCAATTCTCTTTTTCTGCATTCGTCAAACTCGCAGCGACCACCCGGCGGCTTGCCGAATTTTCAATTTCGGATCGTCCGCATTGAGCGGTATAGGGTCGGGTGAGATCGTTTTTTCTAAGGGTTTGACACTGGGTCGTCCGTATCAGGTTCGACTCAGTGTCGGTTCTTTCGATGCTGCTGCTATTCCAACGTCAACTCAACTACCTCGTCATCTTCCGGCTTGCGCTCGCGCATCATGTGATGTTTGCCAGTGATCCGTTCCGCTGCCTCGCGGTGTTGCTGCTCTCGAATCTCCCGAACATCCTCGTCGGTCATGATCTTGATGGTCAGCTCGGACAGTTCTTCGACGCGGGTTGCTTCGTCCAGCTTGTCGAGTGGCAGGGCGCGGCGGTTGACCTTCTGCGTGATATCGAGAGTCGTTGCTGCTGCTGTGATCGCACGCATGGCCTTGAACGGTTCACAGGTGCCGGGCTCAATCTGTTCAAGTTGCTCAAGCAGCTTCTGCCGGATCAGGCTGGATAGCGAAAGGTCTTCAACCACCAAGGCGGCGGCCTGCTCCTGCACGATACCCAGCTCGAAAGCAGTGTCGAGCATCTGCTGTCGGGCTTGGCCTATTAGCGCTTCGGTTGCAGCACCAGCGATAGCGCCACGGCGCTTACAGATTCGCTTGGTTGTAGACAGTGACAGCTCGAACTGGGCGGCAATGGCGGGCGCTGTGTGCCCGGCCTCGCGCAGTATCACGACTTGGGCTTCTATGTCCGGGCTGGTCTTGCGACTCATATTAAAGCCCCGCCAAGTCGTTGAGTTCGTCTTCAAGGTCGCTCCAGTTGTTTCGCACGTTGCAAAGCGGAGCGCGGGACAACTGGACAACTTCTTTTAGTTGTACGGGGGCGATGTCGCGAATCGTCTTGCCGGAAGCTGCAAGTGCGCTGAGCGTGGCTGTGATGATGTTCTGGCGGGTTTTGCTGCGCTGTGTAGTGCCGGCACTTGGCTGGCTTGTACAGCGACGTTTGGAGCTGATGCCATTGATCCGGCAAAGATGGTAGGCACTGTCTTTTGTCCAGGGAGTGTCCCTCCGTGGGTAGATGCGCTCTAGGTGGCTAGCAAGTTGCGAGTAACTGAGGTTCCCGGACTTCATCAGTTCGCGGGATAGTTCAATGGTTGCTGTATCGTAAAACATCGGTATTTCCTTTCGCTCGTTAAGAAATCTGCATATGTCAGGGCCCCTCTCGGTTGGTTCGTGGTTTTGGTTGAGGTTGGTGCTTAAGTGCCAAAAAGTGGCGAGCCAATATTTTAACTCGCCCTTATGTTTCGCGTCTACCAAGGTGTTGACTTCGCCTTACTCACATGTGTAAGGATTTATCGCGAAGCTCAGCCATTACTCGGTATACTGTTGCAGTCCCACACTCCACCATCCCGGCTATTTCTTTGGCGCTAGCGTTTGGGAACTTCTCGATTTTTTCTTGCACCTTACTCCAAGCATCAGTCTTGCCGCGTCGCTTAATTATTTCGCCTCTCTCTCTACGGCGCTCCAACCCTTGCTTGATTCTTTCGACTCGTTTCTGTTGATCAATGCGCGCCATTGTCGCCATCAGATCAAGCAGCATGTCGTTAATCACGCGCAGGACTTGGCTGGCAATATCGTCGCTGTTGGCAAGTTGGTGTGTTGTGGGCAGGTCAACGACTATCAGCCTGAGGCCCTTGCTTTCGATCATGCTGCGAAGTTGTTTCCATTCGTCTTGGGACAGTCGGGACAGCCGGTCAACGCTTTCGCATAGAAGAATGTCAGATGGCTCCGTTTCGCTGAGCAAGCGCAGTAGTTCTGGGCGCTCCAGCTTCGTGCCGCTAATGTTCTCGGCGTAGATGCCGGCGATTGTCATGCCGTGCTCTGCGGCGAAGTCGCGCAAAGCCTGTTCGGCGCGGTGGCTGTCCTGTTCTTTGGTCGATGCTCTCAGGTAGAGGCGAGCTTTCATGGTGCAATTCTCACTCAGCTATCAAAACGATAGACGAATGGTATTTGAATCAAATAACCTGCGTCTACAGGTTATTTGATATTGGCAACGGAAAGGTCTGGCGCGTCTCAGAAGGGTATAGGCGTTTGATAGGGGGTCGTAATCAGAGCGCCAGCGACTTACTCTGATTGTGTGCAGTCAGGGAGCGGAGGGCCTGGGATGGTGAATCTTTATGCCGACAAGAAGTGGGCGGAGTTCAGGGAGCGGGTAATAGAGTTAGACGACAACGTCTGCGTCGAATGTGGACGAGGTCGGTCTGATGGGGTCGTTCTGCAAGTTCATCACAAGCAATACATCGCTGGGCGGAAGCCTTGGCAGTATGACCCTTCAGATTGCGAGACTCTGTGCCGGGGGTGTCATGCTCGTGAGCATGGGGAGATACGCCCTGATTCTGGATGGGAATACGTCGGCGAGGATGACCTGGGCGACCTGTACGGCAATTGTGAGCTTTGCGATACGGCCATCCGATATGTTCACTACGTGCAGCATGAGCACTGGGAGCAAATGGGGGTCGGCACTGTCTGTTGCGATGCTCTGACGGGCACACGCGAAGCCACGGAGGCAAGAAGGCGCTTAGGTCGGTTCAAGCGGTTCATATCTTCTTCCAAGTGGGAGGACCAAGGCGGGCGGTGCACGATCAAGCACCGAGGGTTTGAGCTGGCTGTCGTTGTTGAATCGGCTGGTTGTAAGCTGGTCGTTGATAATGTGCAGGGGAGGAAACGGTACGAGAGCGTTCTGCATGCAAAGGAGTTCGCATTTGACTTCATTGATAGTGGGCGGGCCGCAGAGTATGCGGAGCGGCTAAGGCTCAAAAGATAAACCCTCTGAGCTTTAGCGTGGCTCACACTGTCCTGCGGTTACTGCTTTGGGTCGGTCGCTATGGGTTGGCTAGGCCGGTTGCTCTGATTGATTCAGCCCAAATTTGGCCCGATGGCTAGTGATGTCCTCTACTAGCTTGTGCCCAAGCCGCGATTCGAAGTCCGCGTAGCTAATGGTCGATAGGCATACTGGCAGTGGCAGGCTCTCTAAAACGGCTTTCTTTCGTTCTAGGGCGAAGCCGTTCCCGTACTTTGCAAATTGGCCTTCTTTGCCCCTGGAGTGGCCGGTAAGGTCGGGCGCGATCATGTATGCCTCTGGGCCGGCGGCGCGGGCAAGGTCTGTGAAGGTGTGGCGGAAGCTGTGAAAGTTCTTGCTGTCGGTCTTACCGTCGGCGTCACGGGTGCGAATGCCCTGATTAAAGAAGTAGCCGCCAGATGGCGTGCTCGGGCTTGGAAAACGACAATAGAAAGTCGAAGCGATGCCGCCCCACCCCTTCTTTGGGTTGTAGGTGAGTCCGTCTGAAAAGAGTTTCAGCCGGCCTTCGCTACGTGCGTGGTCGACAAACTCAAGAAAGCCCATGCGTACCAGTTCGCTGTGTACCGGCATAATTCGCCGGCTTGGCGTGTTCTTAAGTGACTTCGAGTGTGGTTTGTCGTCGGGGTCGTCCATGATGTCGATTGTCCAAATGCCGCTGTCACGATCTTGGCTGATGTCTTTGGTATCAATCTGGCACAGTTCATTAAGCCTCCCGCCGGTATACAGGCCCAGTAGCGGAAGCCAGAACTGATATGGGAAAAGCTTCTTGCTTTCGCCGATGTCGGTTCCTGTATAGAGGTATCCCGAAAATATGGCGGCAAGGTCGCTGCTGGTGAAGGCTTTTACTTCGGGCTTTGTGCCTGGTGGATTGTGGTCAATTAAGGGCCTTTCGGTGATGCGAGGACTGATTAGCGTCAAGCCCTTATCGTGGGCAAAGGTATGCAGCACATTGAGCCGAACTGACAGTTTTTCGACTGTTCTTGAGCTAATTCTGGTTTGACCTTCTCTGGCGAGAATTGAATCAGGCGGTGAATCAGGTGAGGGGAGTTTCTTGCCTCGGCTGGTGCAAATGTCGAACAGCTGCAAATAGATTCGATTGAAGTCATCTAGGGTCAGCAGGTTTATCGGTTTGTTGCCGCTCAGGATGTTTAGTCGGCAGGCATGACCATGCTCGTCCTCCTTCGTGCGCTCGGCTTTCTGCTTGGCCCCTCTGGCCAGCTTGCTAAGTTTCTCCCAGTGCTGCCCCCAAAGCTCATAGAGAGTGGGGCAAGCTTGTTGTGGTGTTGACGGCACCGCGAGTGCTGGTGCTACTACCTCACGGGCTTCGCTTGTGGATTGCAGTTGCTGTAGTGTCAGTTCGTCGATCAGCTTCGGAAGCAACTGGCGGAATTTTGGAGTCGGCAGGCTGCGTCCAGCTATATATAGCTGCTTTGCGAGTGCTTGCTGTGGTTCCGGGATGTTCCGTTTACTGCTTCCGGTCAGCGCTGTTGCGATGATGCTAAGGCGTTGTTGCTCGTCGAGCGCTTGCCATTCAGCGTCGGTCAGCGAGGACTCGACCAATCTCTCTGGCTCAGCGGGGGGGCTTGACCACAATCCGTAAGCTTCAGCTTTTACAGATTGTTTAATCTCTTCGGCGTAGCGTTCGACTTCTTCGTCCGTCAGCTCGCAATGGTCTTGTTCTAGCACAGTCAGCACCTTGTCAAAGGCCGCTTCGTAGCGAGCCGCGTATTGTCGCGCACGGCGAAGCGCTAGCCGTTGGCTGTCAGTCTTTAGAGAGCGCCGGATTTCTCGCTGGAGGCCCAATGCAGAGCGCAATGGGCGGGGCACCACGATACGGAAGTAGTAGGTGCCGTGGCGGTTCTGGGTGATGTATGCGGGCTGTGCTGGCATGGGTTCGCACCTCTGCGATGCCCCACCTACAAGCACCACGCAGTGTCACACCAGCGACCCCGGAGCAGTGATTGTCGATAATTCTATATCTAACAATCACTTAGAGGAATTGGTGCACCAGGCGGGATTCGAACCCACGACCCCTGCCTTCGGAGGGCAGTACTCTATCCAGCTGAGCTACTGGTGCAGCGCGGCGCAATCATACGCATCTCCCTGGCGGGCGTCCATGCCGATGCCTTGTTCGCTATTCCGCACGATGGATCGGGAGCAGGCTGGACTTACCTGTACGCGACATATAGCCAGTAATTGCGTTAATTTTTTCGAACAGGCTATTGCCCTTTACCCCTCTTGACCCTAGGATTCGTTTGAGATTTCAAACGCTCTTGCCGAAACTGTGCGGAACTCCAGGCCATCCAGCCCTCTGAATCCGTGCAAAGACTGCAGAAGCCACCTGATACCCGAGTACGAGCGCTGGCCGCCAGCGCATCCAACCACAAGTGCCGACGCCTGGGTGTCGGAATTTAGGAGACTGCCATGCAACTGAAAGACACCCAGCTGTTCCGTCAGCAGGCTTATATCGACGGCACCTGGCTGGACGCCGACAACGGCCAGACCATCAAGGTCACCAACCCGGCCACCAACGAAATCATAGGCACTGTGCCGAAGATGGGCGCCGCGGAAACCCGCCGCGCCATCGAAGCCGCCGACCGTGCCCTGCCGGCCTGGCGTGCGTTGACCGCCAAGGAGCGCGCCAACAAGCTGCGCCGTTGGTTCGAACTGCTGATCGAGAACCAGGACGACCTCGGCCGCCTGATGACCCTGGAACAGGGCAAGCCGCTGGCCGAAGCCAAGGGCGAGATCGCCTACGCCGCTTCCTTTATCGAGTGGTTCGCCGAAGAAGCCAAGCGCGTGTATGGCGACGTGATCCCGGGCCACCAGCCGGACAAGCGGCTGATCGTCATTAAACAACCCATTGGCGTGACCGCGGCCATCACCCCGTGGAACTTCCCCGCGGCGATGATCACCCGTAAAGCCGGCCCGGCCCTGGCCGCCGGTTGCACCATGGTGATCAAGCCAGCCTCGCAGACGCCGTTCTCCGCCCTGGCCCTGGTCGAGCTGGCACACCGCGCCGGTATTCCGAAAGGCGTGTTGAGCGTGGTCACCGGCTCGGCCGGCGAAGTCGGCGGCGAGCTGACCAGCAACCCGATAGTGCGCAAGCTGAGCTTCACCGGCTCCACCGAAATCGGTCGCCAGCTGATGGCCGAATGCGCCAAGGACATCAAGAAGGTGTCCCTGGAACTGGGCGGCAACGCGCCCTTTATCGTGTTCGACGATGCCGACCTGGATAAGGCGGTCGAAGGCGCGCTGATCTCCAAGTACCGCAACAATGGCCAGACCTGTGTGTGCGCCAACCGCCTGTATATCCAGGACGGCGTGTACGACGCCTTCGCCGAGAAGCTGAAAGCCGCGGTGGCCAAGCTGCAGATCGGCAACGGTCTGGACGAAGGCACCACCACCGGCCCGCTGATCGACGACAAGGCCATGGCCAAGGTCCAGGAACATATCGACGACGCCCTCAGCAAGGGCGCGCGCCTGATCGCCGGTGGCAAGCCGCACGCCCTGGGCGGCAGCTTCTTCGAGCCGACCATCCTGGTCGACGTGCCGAACAACGCCGCGGTGGCCAAGGAAGAAACCTTCGGCCCGCTGGCGCCGCTGTTCCGCTTCAAGGACGAGACCGACGTGATCGCCATGGCCAACGACACCGAGTTCGGGCTGGCCTCCTACTTCTATGCCCGTGACCTGGGTCGCGTGTTCCGTGTGGCCGAGGCCCTGGAGTACGGTATGGTCGGCGTCAACACCGGCTTGATCTCCAATGAAGTGGCACCCTTCGGCGGCGTGAAGGCCTCCGGCCTGGGCCGCGAAGGCTCCAAGTACGGCATCGAGGATTACCTGGAGATCAAGTACCTGTGCCTGGGTATCTAAGACCCTAAACATTGACCCGTAGGAGCCAGCTTGCTGGCGATCCGGCAGACCCCTGATCGCCAGCAAGCTGGCTCCTACATGCACTAATTGCAGAGCGCCGCAGATAGCGGCGAATGAGGACTGTATGAGCAAGACCAACGAATCCCTGATGCAACGCCGCACTGCCGCCGTTCCGCGCGGCGTGGGCCAGATCCACCCGATCTTCGCCGACAAGGCGCAGAACGCCACGGTCACCGACGTCGAAGGCCGTGAATTTATCGACTTCGCCGGCGGCATCGCCGTGCTCAACACCGGTCACCTGCATCCGAAAGTGATTGCCGCCGTGCAGGAACAGCTGACCAAGCTGACCCACACCTGCTTCCAGGTGCTGGCGTACGAGCCCTACGTCGAGCTGTGCGAGAAGGTCAACGCCAAGGTCCCGGGCGACTTCGCCAAGAAGACCCTGCTGGTCACCACCGGCTCCGAAGCGGTGGAAAACGCCGTGAAGATCGCCCGTGCCGCCACCGGCCGCGCCGGGGTGATCGCCTTTACCGGCGGTTACCACGGCCGCACCATGATGACCCTGGGCCTGACCGGCAAGGTCGTGCCTTACTCGGCCGGCATGGGCCTGATGCCCGGCGGTATCTTCCGCGCCCAGTACCCCTGCGCCCTGCATGGCGTCAGCACGGATGACGCCATCGCCAGCATCGAACGCATCTTCAAGAACGACGCCGAGCCGCGCGATATCGCCGCCATCATCATCGAGCCGGTGCAGGGCGAAGGCGGTTTCTACGTCGCGCCGAAAGACTTTATGCAGCGCCTGCGCGCCCTGTGCGACCAGCACGGCATCCTGCTGATCGCCGACGAAGTGCAGACCGGCGCCGGGCGTACCGGCACCTTCTTCGCCATGGAGCAGATGGGCGTCGCCGCCGACCTGACCACCTTCGCCAAGTCCATCGCCGGCGGTTTCCCGGTGGCGGGCGTGTGCGGCAAGGCCGAATATATGGACGCCATCGCACCCGGCGGCCTGGGCGGCACCTACGCCGGCAGCCCGATCGCCTGCGCCGCGGCCCTGGCTGTGATGGAGGTGTTCGAGGAAGAGCAGCTGCTGGATCGCTGCAAGGCGGTCGGCGAGCGTCTGGTCACCGGCCTCAAAGCCATCCAGGCCAAGCACAAGGCCATAGGTGAGGTGCGCGCCCTCGGCGCGATGATCGCCGTCGAGCTGTTCGAAGGCGGCGACCTGCACAAGCCGAACGCCGCTCTGACCGCCGCGGTGGTGGCCAAGGCGCGCGACAAGGGCCTGATCCTGCTGTCCTGCGGCACCTACGGCAACGTGTTGCGCGTACTGGTCCCGCTGACCGCCGAAGACGCCCTGCTGGACAAAGGCCTGGCGATCATCGCCGAGTGCTTCGACGAACTGGCGTAAGCCCCGTCGAAGAAGACCCGCCTCGGCGGGTCTTTTTTTGCCTAGGATTTACTGCTTAGAACCTGTTCAAAGTCTCGCGAGCTAGAGCCATGCAAGGCGCTACGTTAGTAACAGCCTTCGGCTGGTCAAAACGCCGAGGAAGCGGAGTTTACGAGTTGTAAATGAGCATTCCGAGCCT
>Ga0209343_10009263_pt1 | contig 11335 bp, 10 predicted proteins | sample RifCSPlowO2_02_FD_184026 | JGI IMG/M metagenome (GOLD analysis project Ga0209343, IMG submission 184026) | Groundwater microbial communities from Rifle, Colorado - Rifle CSP2_plank lowO2_0.2 (SPAdes) (version 2) | ecosystem: Environmental > Aquatic > Deep subsurface > Groundwater | place... | reverse complement strand
GAGCGCCGGGAGCGCCCGGCTGGTACGGAGCAGTGTGCCCCGCCTGACCGGACGCCCCCGGCTTACTACCACGCGATCAGCTGCAGGCCGGCATCGGCCTAGCAGCTAGCGGCCTTCGGGTCACGCTCCAGCGGCTGGAGCTCCACGGGCTTGGGTAGTGGCTTGGCCGGCTTGGCGGCCGGCTTGGGAGCCGGCGGCTTCCGGCCGTTGTTGTTCACCGTTGCCTCCTTGGTCTAAATTCCGGTTTGATGAGGATTTATTTTATTGTGGCTGACCTCACCAACAATTACAACTGTTGACTGCGCTTTTTTTGCACAGCCAACAGACTTTTTTTCCTCCTTTCTCGAGATGAATGGGAGAAGCCGGCAATGCCGACCTCTGCTTGGGGAGCGAAGAGGCCGACTCGGCCTTCCAACCGAAGCCGGCTTCCCCCGGGATGATGGCGTCGTGCCGGCCCAGGCCTCTCGCGAAGCGCTGGGCCGACACTGACTGGTGGAGGCTGAGTGGCGAGTTGTACGCCTTCTTGAACCGCCGGGTAGCGGCTCGCCAACCCAGCCCCCTTGGGCAAAACAGCAGAACGGAAACCGCTCCCATCCGGCGCCCCCCGCACGTGCAAGGGAGCGGTTTCCAAGGCTGGTGGAAAGCCAGGTCTGTCTCACGACAGTCCTGGCTTTACGACGACTGGTGGCCCCCTCAAATGCTGCCTTGCGGCAGATTGAGCGGGCCTTATGGCTAACAGGTCGACCAGCGCAGTTGCTGGCCGACCTGGACCAACCAGTGCGCGCCGACGACCGACAGCAAAATTGGCCATCGGCGCGCCCAAAACAAAAGACAGATCCAGCCTGATCCAACAAAGCAACCAGGCCGGACCTGCCAAGCAAACAGCTGCGACGCCCGCCCCAGAACGTCGCTGCTGTGAGCTCCAGTTGGGAGCCGGTCCTGGACAAATGGTGTCTCGCCCCTGCGAGATCACCCCAAGACCGGCTCCCCAGCAAAGGAGGAGCTCTCCTCATCGAATCCAACTGCGACGCGATGAAGAGGTTTTAATCATCCCAAGAAGGGGGACTGCCGCTACAAAAACCAGCGGCTAGTCCCCCTCCCTGAGAAAAAGGAGTGGCACGCGAGGAACAAAATGCGCGCCACCCGCGACCGCTCTCCCCCCGGGAACGGTCGCAAAGTAAAAAAGGACTCCGGCTTAACCGGCGCATCAACCGGAATCCTTTTGAAGTCAGTTCAAGAAATCGAGACTTTGTCGTGAGACAAGAAATAGAGGCGTGAGGTGGGAAATGGGAAGTAGGATATTGAATCTAAAATGATGTTTTGAAGTGGGATTTATCTCACTTCTCACTTCTATTTTTACAGACAAAATCCCAATCTCTTGAACTGACGATTTATTGATAATAATCACTACCCTCATTGTCAAGGTACTGCAAGTTTTATCCCATACAAATTCCGTCCATGCAAAGAAGGATGGTTTTATTTAGGAATAAATGACATGCTAAATGCGATTTTACTCCGCAGCGATTTGAATGTCAAGCTGCCTAATCATAGGTGAAGATTTTTTTAATAATTCGCTTGAGTGCATGGTAAAAACGTTTGATGAAATTTTCCTTTTTAAATGCTTGCGGCTGTCCTTTTTCCGCTCCTTGCGCTTCTGACATACCCCGGTCACCGCCAGGTACTTCGGATGATTTTTCACCCGGAGGCAATCCTACTTGACTTCTCAATTTATCTAAATCAATACTTAAATCAACCCGACCTTCGCTCAGGGCTTTTTCCAGTTCCCGGCGCGAGGCGATAGTGCCAATTTGAGCAATGTAGACGTCCCTCACAACATCAAATGGGATTAAATCTTTATCTATCACCTTTGTTTGTCTTCGAAATTCTTGGTTTATTTGGTCTATCGCCTGTTTATTTTGTAAAACTGCAGGTATGTTGACTCGACCTGCTGCAAGGGCATGAGCAAACGCTCGCGTTGCAGGTTCGCCGACTACCGGCACAAGAAGAGCTTGTTCCTTTTTACCAAGTAAAGATAATTCTTTTCTCGATCCTACCTGATCATGTTCGACAAAATACTCCGGTGAACTAGTAGTTTCTTTTACCCACGCCGGTCTGACTTGTTGCATCTCAGCTATTGTCATCACTTGGCTATTGGTAGCCCTTGGGATAAGCCTTCTTCCAGCGACTAATGGTGCCCGTTTTGTGATGGAAGAACAAATTAGAATCGGGTCTGACGCAGAATAAAGCACGGACGTGTGATCCATCTTCACCTCAGGATGCCCGGCCGGTAGTCCCGGAATGGAAGCTTGTTCATAGTGGGTATATTGGTAATCATCGGTGAAGCTAAGTAGTAGATTATCTGCATAAACTGATGCTACTGCCATTTTTACAGCTGTTGCATCTGGTGCTTTTGTCAATTCTAAATTATTTTCCTGCGCAGCTCCGACTAAATCGCCTCTCGTATCGGCAATATCCTTTAAAACTTTACGATTTAATAAGCGTCCATTTCCAGACTTAGACCAATTTTCATCATCTTTATGAGTTTGATAATCAGCCCAGATATTTAACATTGTGACAAAATCTGATTTCTTAGCATCCTCAGTCGCACTATATACTTGTTTCGCTGCGGCAAGAATAGCAGCATTATCACGACCGCTCGGATAGACCGACTTGTTACTCAGGAATGAGGCGATTGTCAAAGCATCATCAACACATTTATAGTCGCGGCCGGCGACGATCAATTTTGCGACATGGGGATCAACGGGGAATTCAGCCATTAGCTTACCTGTCTCAGTAATTTTCTCGCTTTCATCAAGCGCTCCCAGACGCTGCAAAGTTATGATGGCTTGTTTGAAACTTTCTGCGGGAGGAGTATCCATGAGTGGGAAATTTCTGACATCGTCTACCCCTGCTTTTTTTAATCTTAAGACAACATGAGACAAATCAGACCGCAATATTTCAGGAACTTGATGCTGCTCTCGTTTGTATTCCGAATCGGCCGGAAGCTGGGTATCGTTTTGGGCATATAGGGCATGATATTCTCCTGGAGCGGTACGACCGGCACGACCTCGGCGTTGTTTGCAACCTGAAGCGGTATGTTTAATAACCGATAGCTGCTCGGTACCAAATTCCGTATCAATAGTCTTTTGACGGACAAGACCGGAGTCAACTACGTAACGAATATTATCAACAGTTATACTTGTTTCAGCGATATTAGTGGCAACGATGATTTTCCTTTTTCCCGGATTTTCATAGATGCGATGCTGTTCTTCTTGAGTGAGATCGCTGTGGAGGGGCAAAATGTCAATATCTCCGGGAAGCCCAAGTTGACGAAGATTCATGATTGTTTCATCGATTTCTCCTTTCCCCGGCATGAAAATAAACATGTGACCATTATCAGTGCGACCCATTATCTCCTTTGCACGTTGGGCAGCTCTTAGCGCCATCTGATCCCTCGGAATCGGATCAGATCCGTCCGGACGTGGCGCTTCATAATGATCTTTTATCTCATGCATTCTGCCCTCTGCTTCAATTGTCTTACCAGATTGCAGATATCGTTCAACTTTTTCTTTTTCTAGCGTGGCTGACGTCGCAATGATTTTAAGAGCCGGCATATCTCGCGCTTTTCTTTCTGCTTGACATTTTTTTAGTAGACCTAAGAGGATATCGGTGTTGACATTACGCTCATGCACCTCATCGACCATGACGATACTGATATCTCTTAAAGTAGAATCTTGCTCGAGTTGACGAAGAAGCGTACCTTCGACGACGACATTAATTCTCGTGTTTGGACCGACCTCTTTTTTACCGCGATATTGACGGCCGATTTCCTCACCTATATTGCAGCCGACGGTCTTAGCAAGTCGCTCGGCCGTGTTGTCGACTGCGATTCGACGTGGTTGAGTGACCACCATCCGATCCTCGGGTTTCATGACATCACGTAAAATTATAGGAATACGAGTGGTTTTACCAGATCCGGTTTCTCCGATGACGACAATGCTATCGTACTGAGCAAATGCTTGTTTGATCTCTGCTGCTTTTGCATCGATTGGTGTCGTAGGAATATCTGCTGGTGTTGGACGAGGTCGCGGTTCACCCGCGTCTGGTGTTTGTGTTGGTCTTAGAATATCAGCACTATCCATCTGTTCATTTCGACACCCGTCGGGTGTATTTAGCTACGCACCCTACGGATTGCTATTTTTAATCTTTCTTCCCTCGACAATAATTGTTCAATTTTTTTCAGATTACGTTGATAATCAACGTTATCTGCAACAAACTTAACGTACTTTTTATTTGATCCGAACATTGATATCACAAAGTCCCGATTTATCATAAAAGAATTAGGTAAATGTTCATCAAAAATCCTGATGGGTTTCAAATTTAGATCAGAATAATAATTGAACGATGATCCCAAAACTGTATTTAATTTATCAAACTGGACTAAGTAAGAAGCAACATGATTCAAATGAATATAACGAGTCCCGTGTATAAACTGCTCCCTTTTTTCCAACCATGTCGCTTGATATGGATTTGTAAATAGACCACCATGACGATCTCTCTTTAGATTGTAGTATTTTGCATAACTATTCTGAATATTGGAAACAAAATTTCTTATGCCATTTGTTACTAACTGCTTGGCAATGATGTGAAAATGATTCGGCATCAAAGCATAACAGTATAATTCAACCATTGGTGTTGCTGATGCAATTTCAGTCAGATATGAATTTCTATCTTTTTTCGTCAAGTCTTTCAACTTTGAATATCGCAACCGATGATTAAATCTATAATAATCTATCAAATCAAGAATATGGTTGATATTCCAAGCTCCATCAAAAATATTCTCATCACCTACTGATCTATTAAACAAGTGATAATACTCTCCATTTGCAAAAACAATTTGTCTATATGACATAATGTCATTTTAATCAGAAAACCGTAAGGTGTCAAGGGAGATTCACCCGACGGGTGGAGAAATCTTGTCGAACCAGCGTTGCACTTCGCGACGATCAACATGGTGGTAACGACCGCGGTGGCTTTTGAGAGCTCCCGAGAAGGTCTTTGGTATATGCAGCAGCTCATGGATGATGACTTTTGTCTTTTCTTCCTCCGATAATTTATCAAAATAATGAGCGAGAACTTCGATGATGTACGCCGGTTTCATCTTCAATGTCTCCAAAAATATCCTCGGCACACTCCAAATCCTGGCATATGCCCTACTCTTGCTGTTTTTACTTCTTACACATTTGATTTGATTCGGCTCAATAAAATCAAATTGCAACTTCTTGATGAGAACCACTGCTAATTTATAGATATCAGGAGCAGCTTCAAATACCACCGGCAACGGAGTCTTTCTTTTTTTTCGTCCAAACATTTTGGTTTCCAAAATTATAACTCATTTGCATCACCGTGGTGGTTCTTTGTATACTTATTCTTATGAATTGTCCAAATTGCGGTGCCAGATTCACGGAAATTAAACTTAAAAATATATCAGTTGACCATTGTTCAGTCTGCGGTATTACTTTTTTTGATGAAAATGAGATTAATCGCATATCCCTCAGCGAAGCCAACGTACTTTCAGAAAACAAAACAAACGAATCAATTTCAGGTACTGAAAAACTATGCCCAAAAGACAAAACTTCGATGATAGCTTTCATCGCTCCATCTATTCCCCAATATGTCACTATCCTCAAATGCAAAAAATGCGCAGGACTTTTGGCCTTTGCAGATGATCTAGTCAACCTGAAAAAAGCACAAAAAGCAAAAATCAAGTATTACACCACTTGGCAAAAACCCCTTCCTGCTCTAAAAACTGTTCTAGTTATTTCGTTTATCTTTGTTGTTTCTCTATCGATTATTTATACCATCACTCCCTTTTTCCAAACGCCTACTTCAACCAGTATTAAAGCCACTCAAGAAATTTGCCCACTGGATGTCATCTTAAGTGGTAATACTATTTTTATTTATTGTAAGAGTCCTTATGCCTATAGATCGCAAGCACATTTTTACAATTCAAGAACAAAAGAAACGATCGTGCGAAATATAAATACTGAACCAAAGGATATCCATTTATTGAGTGTTCCATATGATGATATAGCGCCTTCCAGTGATATTTGTGTAAGTATTGTACTTTCAAGCGATCGGGGCGCGGTACAAACTGAATGTAAAACGTTAAATTGAGATTGCCACGTCGTCCCGCTGAGCGGGACTCCTCGCAATGACAGACTATCAAGATATTATCCCATCCTTACGTAATTTTTTCTCAAAATCCTCCGGGTGGAACCAAAGTTGGGCTTCAGTGATGAATTCGGTTGTACGGTGACGATTGATTAATACTAATTGCAGATGTTTGAAGATTGATTCGAAAAAATTACCAATTAAAGAACCATTTGGCGAGATCGCCACGCCACGCTGAGCGGGGCTCGCGATGACATGGGTTTCGAAATCACTTTGTCTCTGCAAGCTAGCGGATCCCCGCGATGACAGAATGTTTGGGAAAAAATCAAAGACCCAGGAATTAATATTGATAAATTTATTATAGGTATCAAATTTATTTATTATAGGTTTCATCTGTACAACTTCATGAGCTGTATAGAGATTCTGCTTTGATGTCGAAATCAGAAGAGCAGAGCTATCGAAGAACATATTTAGACATACTTTATTATTAGCTTTAGTTTGATTTCTCTTTCTTCTTAAACCAAGCAACGTTGTGATGATAATACATATCCATCTTGCCGTCCAAATGCGCTTTTTACAACTAATAATAAATAAATCTATATCGTCATTTCTGTCGGCGAAATTCATCGTTAAAGAACCAGACAAACCAACAAGATGAATTTGAGGAAAGGGCGATAACAATTTTATTAGAAGATTAATTTTTTTTAGCTTTATTTGAGAATAAGCTGCTCTATCGGTCTTAATTGTTTTATATATACGGTGGGATGGTATGGCATTTTTAGTATGAAGTATGAAGTATTTAGTATTAATTATTTTGAGTTTTTTACTTGTTACTAAGTTGTTCAAAATATTCTGTAGTTCTGATTTTTCTACCTTAATCTGTAGGAAATGATGAATTTCCTCTATATCAGGAGGATAGGAGAAATAATTGAAATAATTTACGACGTCTTTAATGGCACCTTCAAGCTTTAAATCAGTTTTTATCACGTATATCTAGCTTTTCCTTAAACACTAACCAAATAAATTTAATTAGCCTCAATTGCCTCCTCCACCTCCACGGTTGTAATAATAACCGAAATAACCATTCCCCACCTAAATCTTGAATCAACTTCGGTGCACGAATTACCGATCCACTTAAGAAATCAAACCCTCCACCGACACCTAATATGACACATTTTCCAAATTTGTGCCTATTTTTATCAATCCACAGCTCTTGCATTGGTGATCCAAAGGCAACAAATATCAAACGTGGCTTGAAGGCGGCAACTATTGAAAATAGTTGATCTTCTTCTTCTTCTTTTGGGAACTTAATATTTTGTATAGCCTTAGCTGCTTTAAAATCGATATGTGGAAATTGCTTAGATTGGCACTCGACGACCCGATCTGCTATATTTTCCTTACCTCCGATTAGCATAACCTTTGAGCGCTCATCGTTGCCTACTTTAAGCAATTCTTTCATCAAGTCTACACCGCTTAGTTTTTCTCCTACCTTGATACCTAAGAGTCTACTTGCCCATAAAATCCCTACTCCATCGATGATTCGGGTTTGGCTCCTCTCAACAACTCTTTTAAAATTATCGTCTTGCCGACATAAAATCATGTTTTCCGGATTCAAAGAGACAATATGATAGAAATCCGTCGCTTGGTGGACGTTTTTTAAGATTTTCTCTAGGATCTGTTGGTTTGACTGCGTCGGTATGGCAATACCAAAAATGCCTGATCGCTTCATATGTGTCTAATATTATATAGGTTATAATTGATTATTCCATTATCTATTATTTCGTTGTATTTTGTTCAAATAATTTATCAGCGGATATTATATTATTTAGACTTTTGCTGTTGGTTTTATTTAAAATTAATATTGTATATTCTGTTATTCTTTAAGGTGTAATATAATTTTTATTATATCGAAATATAATTACGACTACATTTTTAAATTTGAATGAGTCCAATCATATCTCTTTTGTCATGTTATTATTATAAGTCTGTCCACCTCGGAGGAGTCCTTCGGCCACCATCCGAGGTGCCATCTCCATCATCTACCCTACAACTCTTATCTTATCGCTTCCTTGTAGCTGTCCAGATTCTCTATCGCCAAACCTACACCTCTGATGACACAAATGAGCGGATCTTCAGCGACAAAAGCCGCCACATTGATTCCGTACGTAATATATTTATCAATATTGTTTAATAATGCTGTCCCACCTGATAAAACAACTCCCCGATCGACAATGTCTGATGCAAGCTCAGGCGGAGTCTCTGATAATACCTCCTTGACACCGTCTAGTATCTGTCGGAGCGGTTTCTGGATTGCTTCAGATACAGCTAGTTCCGATACTTCGATTATTTTTGGCAAACCAGATTGAAAATCTCTGCCTTTGACTTCATACTTTTTTTCTTCCTTAGCATCGTCCAAATATGCATTACCTATCTTTATTTTTACCTCCTCAGCTGTACGATCACCTATTATCAAATTGTATTTCCTCCGCAAATGTTGAATAATTGCCTCATCTATTTTTGTCCCGGCGACTCGAACGCTTTTATAAACTACAAGCTGTCCTAATGAGATAACCGCAATTTCACTTGTACCCCCTCCTAAATTGATAATCATATGTCCGGATGCCTGTGATATTGGAATCTTTGCTCCGATTGCAGCGGCTAACGGTTCTTCCATTAAATAAACATCAGTGGCGCCTGCAGCTTTACATGCAGAAACGACAGCTCTTTTTTCAACTTGAGTTGAACCCCCCGGTACGGAAATCATCAAATCAATCCCAAAAGAAAACTTCTTTATGGCTTTTTTTAGAAAATAGGAAATCATCGCTTCAGTGACCGTATAGTCCGCAATAACGCCTTCTTTAAGAGGCCTTGAAGCAATAATGTTTCCAGGCGTCCTCCCGAGCATCTCTTTAGCATCCTCACCAACAGCTAATATGGACTTATCTTGCAATGAGTAGGCCACAACAGTGGGTTCATTTAAAACAATACCTTCACCGGCAACATAGACAAGTGTGTTAGCCGTCCCTAAATCTATAGCTGCCTTTCGTTTTAGTATCATTTTGATATATTAAGTATATATTTTTATATATTAAATTGGGATTATCACTTGTGATTTTCGATACTAGTATACACCAGATTTAGTATCAAGTATAAAGTATTGAGTCCGCGCCTGCGACGCGGTTAGTGCCCGACATACCGTCGGGTTTGGTTACAATTGGCCAATTTAAACTAATTAGAACTGGCTTTCAACTAATTAAAACCAGTATGTTATAATTTTTATTGTGAAAAAAATATTCTTGCAAGCTGCTGTAATAATTCTTTTTATCACATGTCTATTTATTTTAGTGGGATTTGCTCGAGGATATCGACTCGATTATATAAATAAAAAAGTAGTTCCAACGGGAATCTTGATAGCCACTTCTACGCCTGATGGAGCTAAAATTTTTATAAATGGCACGTTGAGGGGCGCGACTAATCAAAATATAAGTTTACCACCTGGTAATTATACCGTTGAGATTTCTAAAGATGGTTATACAACTTGGAAAAGTGATGTCTTGGTCAGAGGTGAAGTGGTAAGTCGGGCTGATGCGACTCTATTTCCTCTGAACCCTTCGCTTACTCCAGTCACGTCTCTTGGGATTCTCCACGCTGAGTATTTTGCCAATGCTAATAAAGTCGCCATCATTACTGATAATCCTGAAAACGCGACCAGCAGTGAAAGCCTTAATGGTGATGTTGAAAAAAACGGACTGTATATCTTAGATACCACTAAAAAACCTCTATCTCTTTTTAACCCTTTAAAACTGATCATCGGTAAGTCAAAATTTCCCAATTTAGATAGTTTAATTGATACACAAAGCATCGTCTCACCAGACGGTAAAGAGCTGCTTTTTACTGTCAATGCAAAAGCTAAGTTTCCTATAACTTACCTTGTTACGACCGATGAAACATCAATTAACCTTTTTGATACCAGTCGTTCAAAGTCAACAATTATCACTGCGTGGCATGAAAAAGAAGTGAAACAAACGGATAAGATTTTGGAAACATTCAAAAAACCTTTCTATGAATTAGCCAAAAACTACTTTGAAATCGTTTATTTTTCACCGGATGAAACCAAGGTTCTATATAGAGCAAAAGCCAACGTAAATATACCAATAGTAATCAAACCACGACTTATTGGATCAAATCAAGCTGATGAAAGTCGGGATATCGTCAGTAACAACCTCTATATCTATGATAAAAAAGAGGATCGCAACTTCCTAATTGGCAATATTTCAGAATTACCGCAACAAAATATTTTTTGGTATCCTGATTCATTACATTTAATAATAAAAGAAAAAAAGCAAATCTCTACAATCAATTATGATGGCACTCACAAACAAACTGTCTATTCAGGACCATTTGAGCAAAATTTCGTCGGGGTGACTCAAGATGGAAAACTTCTGATCTTAGCCAATCTAAATCCGCAGAAAAATAACCTTCCGGATCTTTATGCTGTTGGAATAAGGTAACAACTTTTAGCAGATTCTGTCGCGAAACAGCCCCATCAAGTGCTCGTATATAACTCTCAAGCTTGATGCCCGTTTTATCGCGAATTGGGACGTGCGCAGACCCCGCTTAGCGGGGGCGAGCAGGCCCACTGAGCCAGGAAAACGTGGCATCAAGCTTGGGAATACTGCGCGCTTGGATGGGGCTCCCCGTTTCGCGCCACCTGCATTTATAGTGGTTTTTACTCTACCACTCTTTCAGCAAACATAAGCAATCGCTTTAATGTCGTCCCTGGTGGCCAACATGTCTGCAGAGTCAATAATTCTTTGTCTGTCTTTCTTGTCAGATATTCTACTTCATCCGGTGTAACGATTTTTTTATCTACAATTCGATATACATAACGCCTACCTTGGTAATATAGATTGACTTCATCATTATTTTCCAGCTTATATAGTAAATAAAAAACAGCGTTGTAGGTACCAACATTCCAAAAATAATCGGTAGAATGGGCAAAAAGATAGATATGGCCACCTTCTCCCGGAAATGCGGTTCCCAAAGCATGAGCTACTCCTTCTTTAAGCGATGCTAAATATTCTTTTTGATTTGCTCCTTGTTCTATCTGTATTGCTCCCCTTTTGGAGATATAAGCATCTCCAAGCAAACCGCCGGCCAG